>OEQY01000203.1_pt1 | contig 16328 bp, 15 predicted proteins | sample 1539871 | NCBI WGS metagenome assembly OEQY01 (sample SAMEA3891877, study PRJEB23780) | metagenome | biome: terrestrial biome; feature: animal house; material: Caecal content | place: Italy | collected 2015-05-05 | reverse complement strand
TGTGGAACAAGGCTACAAAAGTAAGGTGCACTGTGGATGCAGCATCACATATTTACCACTGGAGGGATTTGTTATGGTGGTTTCTGTTGGTATCGACGTCTCAAAAGACAAACACGATTGCTTTATCGTCAGTTCTGAGGGGGAAGTTTTGGCAGATGCGTTCATGATTCCCAACAACATAGACGGATTTCACTGTCTATTGCAGAGAATCCAGGATTGTGCTACACCCCAGGACAAAATAAAAGTAGGGCTTGAGGCGACCGGGCATTACAGCTACAACCTTCTCGGGTTTCTCCTTGACAACGGTCTGACCACCTATGTCCTGAACCCCTTGCGCACAAACCTCTACCGAAAAAGCCTCAGCCTCAGAAAGACCAAAACCGACCGGGTGGATGCACGAACGATTGCTTCTATGCTGTTATCCGATGCAGGCCTCAAACCCTACACAAATACAGCATACCACAACGAGGAGCTAAAGTCACTAACCAGATACCGTTTTGACAAGGTACAGGAACGCGCCAAACTGAAAAGTTCCGTCTCCCGGCTGGCCTGTATCCTGTTTCCCGAGCTGGAAAAGCTGGTACCGTCTGTGCACATTGCCTCGGTCTACGCCTTGCTGGAGGAGTTTCCAGGCGCCAAACAGGTCGCCAGCGCCCATTTGACCAGGCTGAAAGCCCTGCTGGAAACCGCCTCCAAAGGCCGCTACAAGCGGGATATGGCGCTTGCTATCCGCAATGCCGCCCGAAACTCCATTGGTTCCCGGATGCCTGCCAAGTCTCTTGAACTTCAGCATACCATCCGCCTCATTCGCGAATTGGATACTGAAATCACGGAAATCGAAGAACAGATCCAGTCCATTATGGATGAACTCCATTCTCCTATTACCACTATCCCCGGATTGGGCTTCCGTATGGCCGCCATGATCCTTGCTGAAGTGGGCGATTTTTCTCGCTTTGACTCCCCGGACAAGTTGTTGGCTTATGCCGGGATGTCGCCCTCTACTTACCAGTCCGGCCAGCTTAAAAATTGCTACCCGCACATGGAAAAGCGTGGCTCCCGATACTTACGCTACGCACTTTACAACGCGACCAAATACGTCTGTCACTGGGACCCGACTTTTGCCGCCTATCTCTCCAAGAAACGGGCGGAGGGCAAGCACTACAACATTGCACTTTCCCATGCTGCCAAGAAATTGGTGCGACTTATTTTCGCTATGGAGAAATCCAAGCAGCCATATTGCCCAGCGACTTGAGTGCAACTACTTGAATAGCCAGCAGGGGTCTGTCAAGACCTCAGCTTTGCTATACCTTTTTTGAACTATCTCTTTTTTCATCACCACCATTCATTTTTGGGGTTGACTTTTAATAGTTAATCTTTCTGATATGGACAGCGAAATTGAGCTGTTGGAAAAGAAACTGGCCAAGTACCAGCAGATCAAGCAGGGCATGATGCAGGAGTTGCTCACCGGACGGATTCGGTTGGTGGATGCAGATGGCAAAGAACAGCCGAAAACTCAGATTCTTCAGGAAAAGCAGTCTCAACCGGCACACAATCAGCATTTTGATGATGCAGTCATGATTGCAGGAATTGTGAATGCTTTCTATTCCGAGAAGTATCCTTTGGGGCGTAAAAAAGTTCAGAAACTACTCTATCTGGTTCGACGCAAGGAGCAGGCGGATATTTCTGCCTTCCATAAAAAAGCGGCCGGCCCCTACGCTGATGAAGTCCGCTATAAAGGCGGCGAGCCGATTGCTCAGAAAAACAAGTATATCCAGGTCAGAAGAAGCGAAAAGGGTAGCTGTTTTGAAAAAGGTGTGCAAATGCAACAGGCGTTGACCTATTTGCAGGACTGGGGAAAGCAGGGAGATGTGGATTGGCTGGTGTCGCAGTTCCAGTACACAAGTGTCAATGAGCTGGAGCTTTTGGCAACGGTAGATATGGCAATCTGCGACTTGCGGCGGGAAGGTAAGGAAATTTCCGTAGCCTCGATTAAAGACTTGATCCGTTCCAATAAAGAATGGAGAGATAAGCTGAAAAAGGCTTATTTCAAGGACGCAGATATTCAGCGAGCCATCAAACACTGCCAAGAACTATTCCCTGACAAGGAGGGATAAAGATGGCTGTTGGCCAACGGGAAAAAGCCACGCAGAAGCGTGTCATAAAGCTATTTGCCCAGGAACTTGGTTATACCTATCTGGGGGATTTCACCGAACGGAAAAACTCCAATATTGAAACCGAGCTGCTGACGAAGTTCCTGGCCCGTAAGGGCTATTCGCCGGTACTTATCAGCCGCGCCTTGAAGGAGCTACAGGATGCTGCTGGAGATCAGTCGGTGAACCTTTACGACCTGAATGAGCAGACCTATAAAAAGCTGCGCTATGGGGTCAAGGTCAGCGAGTCTGTCGGCCAACATAAGATTACAGTCCAGTTTGTGGATTGGGAGCATCCCCTTGAAAATGACTTTTACATTGCTGAGGAAGTCACTATCAAGCACAAGCGTCCAGATCTGGTGCTGTACATCAACGGCATCGCTTTTGCTGTCGTCGAATTGAAGCGCAGCACAGTTTCCATGTCGGAGGGTATCCGCCAGAACCTGACCAACCAGCGCCCAGACATGATCATGCAGTTCTTTGCCACCATTGGGCTTGTCCTGGCTGGCAATGATTCGGAGGGGGCGCGTTACGGTACCACCGGCACACCAGAAAAGTATTATCTTTCCTGGAAAGAAGATCCCAATGCCAAAGATGAGGTTTCCGTAGCGGTACGCACTCAAATCGAAAAATATCCCCTGCGTCTGGACAAAAACCTGATTTCTCTGTGCCGGAAAGAGCGGCTTGTAGAGCTGCTGCACAATTTTATCGTATTTGACAGCGGAGTAAAAAAGACCTGTCGGCCTAATCAGTTCTTCGGCAATATGGCAGCGCGGGATTTTGTAAGGCGGCATGAAGGCGGTATCATCTGGCATACCCAAGGCTCCGGAAAATCCTTGACCATGGTGTGGCTCAGCAAGTGGATTAAGGAAAATATTTCTGACAGCCGTATTCTGATTATCACCGACCGGGACGAGCTGGATGTGCAGATCGAGCAGGTGTTTGCCGGGGTCAATGAGAGCATTGTCCGCATTCGTAGGGGAAGCGAATTGATTCAGAAGATCAACGATACCTCGCCCGTCATGATGTGTTCCTTGATCCATAAGTTTGGCAAGAAAAACAGAAGCAAGAGCGGCGAGTCCGATTATACTGGATTTATTGAGGAGCTGAAACGCTCACTGCCGGAAAACTTTTCTCCCAAAGGCGATTTCTATGTCTTTGTGGATGAATGTCACCGCACCCAATCTGGCAAGCTCCACAAAGCGATGGAGACCATTTTGCCAAGTGCCACTTTTATCGGTTTCACCGGTACTCCGTTGATGAAAAAGGATAAGGAGACCAGTCTTGAGGTATTTGGCCCTTATATCCATCGCTACAAGTTTGATGAAGCGGTGCGGGATAAGGTAGTTCTGGATTTGCGTTATGAGGCCCGAGAGGTGGAGCAAGGTGTCATACAGCAGGATAAGATCGACGCCTGGTTTGAGGCAAAAACGCGCGGGCTGACCAGTGTGGCAAAAGCTAAGCTGAAACAGCGCTGGGGCAATCTGCAAAAGATGTTCAGCTCCAAGGCCCGATTGGGACAGATTGTAGCGGATATTGTTTTCGATATGGAGACAAAACCACGCCTGCACGATGGGCGGGGTAATGCTATGCTGGTGGCTGGCAGTATCTATCAGGCGTGCAAATTTTATGAATTGTTCCAGGAGACCGAGCTGAAGGGGAAGTGCGCTATCGTGACCTCTTACGAACCAGCGGTGGGCGATATTCGTACCGAAACTGTGGGCGATGATGGCGAGACTGAGGCTGTGGAGCAATACGAGATCTACATGAAGATGCTGGGTGGGAAAGACCCGAAGGCATTTGAAAAAGAGGTCAAGGAAAAGTTTATCAAGCAGCCGGAACAGATGAAACTGCTGATCGTGGTGGATAAGTTGCTGACAGGCTTTGATGCTCCGCCTGCCACTTACCTGTATATTGATAAGTCCATGCGAGACCATGGCTTGTTCCAGGCAATCTGCCGCGTCAATCGTTTGGATGGTGAAGATAAGGAATTTGGGTATATTATTGACTACAAAGACCTGTTTCGATCCTTGGAAAATGCGGTTGCAGACTATACCTCCGAAGCATTTGACTGCTACGATAAGGAAGATGTCTCCGGCCTGCTGACAGATCGTTTGGACAAGGCCAAGGAACAGCTGGAGGATTCTCTGGAAGCTCTGCGCGCACTGTGCGAGCCTGTGGCACCGCCTAAAGATATGGTAGACTACTACCATTATTTCTGCGGTGTCAACACCGAATCCTTTGACTTGGATGAATTGGAAGAAAATATGCCCAAGCGGGAACAGCTTTACAATCTGTCAGCGACAGCTCTTCGCGCTTTTGGTGAAGTATCGGGTGAATTGCAAGAAAAGTACCACTATACCGTGGAACAGATCAAGGCGCTGGAGAGAGAAGTTACCTACTACATCAAGGTGCGTGACGATGTGCGTTTAGCCAGCGGTGACTATGTGGATTTGAAGAAATATGATCCGGACATGCGCCATTTAATCGATACTTATTTGTCGGCTGATCCCAGTCGTGTGTTGACCTCCTTTGGAGGAGCAACACTGGTGGAGCTGTTGGTAGACAACGGAATTTCTGCGCTGAAGGATATGCCTGCCTCTACACCCAAAGAGCAGGAAGCAGTTGCAGAGACTATTGAAAACAATATTGGCAAGGAAATTGTTGAAAGAATCCAAAGTAACCCCAAATACTATGAGAAGATGTCTGCGCTTCTTCGAGAATTGATTGAAAAGCGCAAAAATGACGTGATCAACTATGAGGAGTATTTGCGTCAGATTGTGGAACTGGCAAGAAAGGTACATAAGCCGGAAAGCGGCACAGAATATCCTTCGGGAATCCGGGAGAGTGCCGCCAAGCGAGCCTTTTATGACCATCTTAACGGGGATACGGATGTGGCCAATCAGATATATAACGCTGTCATGTCCAGCAAACAGGACAATTTCCGGGGTAGCAAAATCAAAGAGCGTAAAATCTGGCGTGCTATTCGTGCTGTCGTAAAAGATGACCAGGAAGCCGATCAGTTGCTTGCATTGGTAAAGGAGCAGAGTGAATTTTAGTGGATGAACTGCAAATCGGCAACGTGAGTATTGCCGTTACAAAAAAGAACATCAAAAATATGTACATTCGCGTTCTGCCACCCGACGGGAAAGTCCAAATTACTGCACCGCACTCTGCTGGGGATGACGCGATCCGAATGTTTGCGGTATCCAGAATTTCCTGGATTAAAAAGCAGCGTGCGAGCTTTGAGGCTCAAGCACGTCAAACAAAGCGACAGTATGTGACTGGAGAGAGTTACTATGTCTGGGGGCGGCGTTATCGTCTGGATGTGCAATACTCAAATGTTAGAAATGAGGTATCCCTTACAGGAGGGCGTTTGAATTTACAAGTCCGACCAGAAAGTACGCCGGAACAGCGCGAGCGTGTTTTGAATGATTGGTATCGCGAGCAACTAAAAAGCAAGTTGCCGGAAGTAGTTCAAAAATGTGAACAGGTTGTAGGTGTCCATGCATATGAGTGGAAGGTCAAAAACATGCGTACCAAGTGGGGAACCTGCAATATAGACCGGAAAAGAATTTGGATTAACCTCCAGCTTGCAAAGAAAACTCCAGAGTGTCTCGCTTATGTTGTGACCCATGAATTGGTACACCTGCTGGAGCGAAATCACAACGAGCAGTTCCAGAAGTATATGGATACCTTTTTTCCGGAGTGGCGAGTAGTAAAGGAAACACTGAATCAGCAAATGCTGGATTATATGAGCGAGTAAGCCTATATATCATTTGAAGCCGGATATCGTAGCCGTCAACATAAAGTATTGCGAAATTTCATTGCTTCTTTGGTCTCATGCTAAACCACTTTTATTTTAAGTATGCGAAAGTTCATACCGGACAACTAAAAAGCCAGATATTTATATCTTTTTTAGCTTGGAGGGAGAAATATGGAACTTGAAGAAAAGCTTAAAGCAGCAAAAGTGCCGAGGATAGTCGTACATTTTGACGAGAACTTTGAGACAACGTATACTGAAGAATATAACTTGGAGAATTTTGAACTGTCAGAATGGCAGATTGAGAGCTTTGCTAGAATTTTATTGCCTTCAATTCGTGAGTATTATAAAGATCCCAAACATGTGCAAGAGGCTGATGAATGGGCAAAACAGCAAAACAAGCAATCGATAGATACTTGAAGTGGATAGTAGAAAGTATTCAAGATTAGCGTAGTAATAAATTTGATGAGCGGCTTTTTGTATGGTATAATGATTCTTACATAGAGTTTCGCAGCTACACTGCTGGCAACATCATGGCAACAAAAAATCAGATAGCCTCTACTATCTGAATAATGAAAAGAATGCCAATACCCTGAGCTAAATCCCATAAGCAAATCTGTTTAGAAAACTTCTGACAGGAGCGAGTGGGAATGATGCGAGAAGCCCGGAAAAGCCCGTAGTTACTGGGTTTTTGAGGAGTTAAAGCCCTCCGTGGCAACGACAGGGCAACACTTTTGAATGATTCATAAAAAGAGAGCCAACTGATTCGGATTCGTCAGTTGGCTCTCTTTTTCTTTTGCAAAGGGGAAATTTGATGTTTTGAGGTAACGCTACCATCGTTCAAGTGGATCTCAGAAATTCAAGGCAACAATGCCGTCGCTGCGGGGGAGGGCAGGGGAGGCCACGGCGCCTGCGCTGCGGCCTGCAATCGGGCGGAGAGGCTCAGAAGGTGGCGCTGAAACGCTTCCAGCCATCAGCAAACCAGTCCGCCGCGGCGTGTGCGAGGCCAGTCCACTGCAGTCTCTGACGGTACGCCTCCTCCATGTGGCCGCAGGCCATGGCCATCCAGCCGGCTTCTCCGGTGTAAAGGGGATACGCGCGTCCTGCCTGCGTCACTCCGTCCCGGTACTGATCCATGTATACGGTCAGACGTGTCTCATCCTGCATGATGGCCGCCGCATAGCCGATTGCGCACCAGTAGAACGAGTTGATATCCCGGCGCTGGTGCTCCAGACGCTCCCAACTCCATGTCCGGCAGAACTGATCGTACAGCTGCGCGGCGCGCTCGGAATCGGGCGACAATACGCCAAAACAAAGGGGGAACAGCTGGCACACGCCGTCCGGATAGAAGCTCGTCCAGCCATCGAAATCGAGCAGATCGCCCTCAAACAGGCCGACCTCATAGTGCCCCCCGGTATGATTCCACAGCAGCAGATCCATTGCCTCCCGCAGCTGCAGCGCCATCGTACGGACCTGCTCCAGCTGACCCGACGGATCCATGCGCTCAAGGATGCGCGCGGCGGCGCACAGGCCGGCGTACACTTCCGAGTTGTCCATCAGGTACTGCACGGGATATTCGGATTTGGCATAGGATAGACCGTTGGGGCCGATGGTGTTCAGCAGGGCCTCCAGGACGAGCAGTATATCCTCCGTGCGGCTGAACAGAAGCTCGTCACTCACCGCCTGGGCATAGCGATCCACCAGCAGCAGGAACATCGCTGCATATGAATCCACAGAGTCGTAGGTTTGCAGGCTCTCCTCGCGCAAAGACGCGCCTTCGCGAATCACGCGGCAGTCAGAGACGGTGCCCCGGCCGTTCTGAAGGTCCTGTGCCGAAGTGTTCAGGTGGTTCAGATACCACTGCTGGTATCGGAGCGCACCCTCGGCATGCTCCTCCGTCACGGTGCCGGACAGCAGGCCCAGCGCAGCGATGGTGGAGAAATAGGGGAAGACCGTCTGCTCTTCCCGGTATTCCTCCGGATCCCACTGGCGATAGAGGATCAGGCCGTCATCCGTTTGACAGCTGAGAATCCAGTCCTTTTCCGTCCCGGCAAACGTGCGATATGCCTCCGCCGTGCGCTCCCATTGGACCATCTTCCCATGTACATACAGCCATCCCGCCGCCAGGGCGCACAACACAAGCAGGCCTATCACCCACTTGACCGGCGAGCGGCGCCTGCGACGAACCCGCTTACGCCTGCGCATGCAGTTCCCTCTCCAGAATATCGACAATCTGCCGGCTGGCGGTGCCGTCGCCGTAGGGATTCTTGGCCTGGGCCATCAGGCGGTAGGCCTCAAGGTCCTCCAGCAACGTCCGGCACGCGCTGTAGATGGCCGCTTCGCCGGTACCCGTCAGCTTCAACGTGCCAGCAGCTACCCCTTCGGGCCGCTCGGTGGTGTTGCGCATGACCAGCACGGGTTTGCCCAGCGCCGGCGCCTCTTCCTGGATGCCGCCGCTGTCCGTCAGGATCAGATAGCTGCGGTTGAGAAAGTTGTGAAAATCCTCGGCCGGCAGCGGCTCAATCAGATGGATGCTGTCGCATCCCTGCAGCTCTTCGGCAGCAATCTGCCGCACCAGCGGATTCAGATGAATCGGATAGACTGCCTTCACATTCGGGAAGTCCTCGGCGATGCGGCGGATGGCGCGGAACATCTCGCGCATAGGCTGGCCGAGGTTTTCACGCCGGTGTGCAGTGATGACCAGCAGCCGGCTGTCCCTGGCCCAGTCCAGCTCGGGATGGCTGTAATCCGGACGCACCGTGGTTTGCAGCGCGTCAATGCCCGTATTGCCCGTTACGTAAATTCGAGCGGGATCCTTTCCCTCGCGCAGCAGGTGCTCGCGGGCGGCCTGCGTGGGCGCAAAGTGCCACCGCGCGGAAATGCCGATGGCCTGACGGTTGTATTCCTCGGGATAAGGGGACTCCAGGTCGTATGTGCGCAGGCCCGCCTCCACATGGCCGACCGGAACATGCGCGTAAAATGCGGCCAGACAGGCGGCAAAAGCGGTGCTTGTATCGCCATGCACAAGCACAACGTCCGGCTTCTCTTGGACCAGAATGTCGCGCATGCCCAACAGCACGCGGCTTGTCACATCGTACAGATCCTGCCCCTCTTTCATGACGTGCAGGTCATAGTCGGGCACAACCCCGAACGTGTGCAGAACCTGCTGGAGCATCTCCCTGTGCTGTCCCGTCACACACACCTTTACGTTCATGTGTCCACGCCTTTTCAGCTCCAGCACCAGCGGACACATCTTGATCGCTTCCGGCCGCGTGCCAAACACCAGCAATACCTCTTTTTCAGCCAAGGCGAAAAACCCTCTTTTCACGTTTCCCTGCGGTACGATTCTGCCCCAGATCCTATGCCGCCGTCTGCAAAGGCATTCCGCACACCACGATACGGTCCGCCAGTTGGACGTCCTGTGTGGGTACATGTTGCCCTGCACGACGACATCGGCGCACCCTGCGGGCATTCCATGCGGTAGATCCGATCTGGCCATGGGGACGGCATCATCTGCCGGGCATAGGGCTGATGTGGATCTGGATCACGGGCGCATACAGGCGGTGGTACAGATGTCCGGATAGCCCTCTTCATAGGTGCCGGATTGCAGCAAAACGCCATAAAACGCTTCCTGCGGGCAGGTCAAGGGGTTGACTGCCGAATGCGTATCCAGGTAGTGCCGGTACATCTTTTCCATGCATGAATCGTAGGCGGCCGTGCCGGCGCAGGCCGTGGCGAGGCATTGTGGCCGTTCCGGCAGGGAAACGGCCAGATCTGACGCCGTTACGTCCATCTCATAGCATCTGCGCTTCAGTTCGAAGCCCGACTGCCTGAGAAGTGCGACCAGCCGCGACCTGTCGGATGAGACGCCGACCTGCAGGGGCTTTCCCTCCTGCGCCATGAGCGTCTCAAATACAGAGGGGAGGAGCGTGTCGACTTCGCAGTCGTCTATGTCAAGGTACAGATGCCCACTGTGAAACGTCTTGCGATGGATGTTCATGCCGTAATCACTCCGCAACCGTGATACCGCCCCCAAACGGGACACAGCTATGCCGGCGCTGCGCGGGGAGAAAAAGGCATACGCCCCGCCCATGCTTGTGCTTAGAGGAAACCATAGCATATTGATCCAGGACTCTCAAGAGGTCCAGGCAAGTTTAGGCAACAATTTTTTCAACAGTGGAACCCGCGTCCCCCAGACGGACGCCGACGGCGCTTGCACCCCAAAAAAGAGAGCGAACGGATGCGTTCGCTCTCTTTTGCCTGGAGAATGGATGCTCAGGCCGGCCTGCGCCTGAAAAGACGCCGGAGCCCCGATGCGGTCCGGCCGTATCCGCCGTGATAAAACGCCACCGACAGCCCCGCCGCAATGCACCAGCCGACGGGCCAGGCGCACCAGATGCCCGTTGCGCCCAGCGGCGTGCGGGACAGGGCGAAGGCGAGCACGACGCGAAGGGCCAGGTCGGTCAGCGTCGCGGTCATGAAGGCGCCCATCTTGCCCGCGCCGCGCAGGATGCCGTCCGCCACCAGCTTGGCCGAGACGACAAAGTAAAACGGCGAGAGAATGCGCAAAAACATGACGCCCGTCTGCGTGGCGGCGGCCGTCGGCTGCTCCATGAACAGCCGAAGCAGCATTTCGGGCGCTGCAAAGTAGAGCAGCGCCAGCGGAACGCACAGCGCCCAGACCAGGCGAAGGCCGGCGGAAAATCCCTGACGCACGCGTTCGGGTTTGCCTGCGCCCAGATTCTGCGCCGTGTAGTTGGAAATGCCGTTGCCCAGCGTGGTGAAGGAGGTGATCACCAGGTTGTTGAGTTTGACCGCCGCGGAATAGCCGGCGATGACGCCCGCGCCGAATCCGTTGATGACGCTCTGGATCAGGATGTTGCCCACGGAGATGAAGCTCTGCTGGAGCGTGCTGGGCACCGCGATGCGCACGATCTTGCGCAGGATGACCCCGGAAAACAGCGGCGCGGGCCTGTCCGTCACGATTTTTCGAAGCCGACTGAACACAGCCACGAGCGCCAGCACGCCGCTCACGCCCTGGCACAGGAACGTCGCCCATGCCACGCCGTCCACGCCCATGTGCAGCAGCGTGACAAACAGGATGTCCACGACGATGTTGGACAGGGACGAGATCGCCAGAAACACAAACGGCGTCTTGGAATCGCCCAGCGCGGAGAAGATGCCCGTCGCAATGTTGTAGAAGAACAGAAAGGGCAGTCCCCAGATATAGATGGACAGATACAACGCCGAATCGGCCATGAGTTCCGCGGGCGTGCGGATCAGGCGGAGCAGCGCCGTGCAGCCGATCAGGCCCGCCGCCATCAGCGCCGCGCACAGTACCCCGGAGGAGATCAGCGCCGTCGTGACGGCGGTCTTCATCCGCTCGTAGTGCCTGGCGCCGAAGAATTCGGCCACGACCACCGAGCAGCCGATGTTGCAGCCAAAGGAAAAGGCGATGAAGATCAGCGTGATCTCGTAGCTGTTGCCCACCGCGGCCAGCGCATTCTCGCCCACAAAGCGCCCCGCCACCAGGCTGTCGGCGATGTTGTACAGCTGCTGAAAGATGATGCTGCCAAACAGCGGCAGACAGAACCGAAACAGCACGGAGGACGGCTTGCCCACCGTCAGGTCTTTGTTCATGGCTCTCGACTTCCTCTCTCATGCGGCCCGCGCGTCCGGCCGCTTTTCCGGGAATTCCTGCCCGTTGCACTTGCAATCCGCAGACCCTGTCAGTATAATCAGAATGAGTCCATTTGTAAAATATATATTTTACATGGATTCCATATCGATTCTGCATGGAGCTATGTCATGAAGGCCAATCTTGAATACCTGCGCGTCTTCTTCTGCGCGGCCCAGTGCGGCAGCCTGACGGGCGCAGCGCGCAAGCTGATGACCTCCCAGCCCAACGTCACGCGCACCCTCAACCGATTGGAGGATCAGCTGCAATGCCGCCTGCTGGTGCGCGATCATCACGGCGTGACGCTGACGCCGGAGGGGGAGACGCTGCTCGCGCACGTGCGCATCGCGTTTGAGCACATCGAGAGCGCCGAGCGGAAGCTGGAGCTGAGCCGGAGCCTGCAGGGCGGCGTGGTCTGTGTCGGCGCGACGGAGGTCGCCCTCCGCTGCTTTCTGCTGCCCATCCTCAAGCGGTTCAAGGAGCGCTATCCCGGCGTACAGATCCGGGTGAACAACGGGTCCACGCCGCAGGCGGTCGAGTCGCTGAGCAACGGCCTGTCCGACCTGGCCGTCGTCACGACGCCCGTCGAGCTCCCGGCGGACTGTCTGGCCGTCCCGCTGATGGAGATCCAGGAGGTCGCCGTGTGCGGCAGAAATTACGCACACTTGACCGGGCGGGAGGTCGCGCTGGCCGAGCTGAGCCGGTATCCCATCGTCTGCCTGGGCCGGCAGACGATGACCTACGACCTGTACGACGCCTGGTTTCACCGACATGGCCTGACGCTCTCGCCCAGCATTGAGGCGGCCACCGCCGATCAGGTGCTGCCGCTGGTGCGCAGCGATCTGGGCGTCGGCTTTGTGCCGGAGGCATTCCTGCAGGGCGAATCCGAGCATACGGGCATCCTGAGACTGCGCCTGCGAGAGCGAATCCCGGCCCGCTCCATCCTGTTTTTGCGTCAGAAGAGCCGCGCGCCGGGCATCGCGGCCACGGCCCTGGAGCAGACCATTCTCTGCGCGCGGCGGGAGGACGGCGATTCCGACGAACCGGCATGCGAGTCCATGGCCGGACATAGGCTGTAGCGGGATGAGGCTGGAAGGGAGGCGCGTCCGAACGGAAAGGCTGTTGATCGGCTGCCCGGTCTGCCAGGAGCCGGAGATCCTGGAGCTGTTTTTGCGGTCGCTGCGTCGTCTGGAGCTGCCCGGCGTACAGACGGCCTATTGCTTTGTGGACGACAACCACGATCCGCGCGCCAAGGCGCTGCTGGCGGCGTTTCAGGCCGCCGTGCCGGTGGTTACGGTGGAGACGCCGCCGCGTCAGGAGGCGGGGCGGCAGTATCGGGGACACAACTGGGACGAACACGCCATCTGGAAGGTGGCGCGATACAAGGACCGCATGATCGACCGCGCGCTGCGGGAGGGATTTACCCATCTGTTCCTGGTGGACTCCGACGTGCTGGTGCATCCCAAGGCAGTCCGGCACCTGATGGATACGGGCAAGGCGATCGTCTCGCAGGTGTTCTGGACGCGCTGGCAGGCGGATGCCGTGGAACAGCCGCAGGTGTGGCTGCGGGACTTTTACACGCAGTTTGACCAGGAACCGGGGGAGCGGCTCACCCCGGCGGAGGAACGGGCGCGGACCTATGCGTTCTTTGACATGCTGCGCGCGCCGGGGCTTTACGAGGTGGGCGGCCTGGGCGCATGCACCATGGTCCGGCGCGACGCGCTGGAGCAGGGCGTGAACTTCCGGCCGGTGCGCAATCTGAGCTTCTGGGGCGAGGACCGGCACTTCTGCGTGCGCGCCGCGGCGCGGGACATTCCGCTGTTTGCCGACACGGTCTATCCGGCCTTTCACGTCTTTCGCCCCGAACAGCTGGAGGGCGGGCGCGACTTTTTGCGCAGGACGGAGCAGGGATGAGGACGGCAGAAGCAGGGCGCAAGAACCCCATGCGGGGACAAAGACACGCGCGGACAGAGGCGGGGCGGACGTATGGCACGTCCGCCCCGCTCTGTTCATTCAATTCGGAATGCAGTTGCCCTCGATGAAGCCGAACACCGTATCAAAGTACAGCGCGGGATCCATCGCATAGGATTCGCCGTGCCCCGCGCCCTCGACCACCAGCAGGTCCTTGGGTGTGCGGCAGGCGTCGTACAGGTCGTAGACCATGTCCGTGTAGACGAAGTTGTCCTCTGAACCGTGGATGAACAGCACCGGCACGGCCGCCTTGGCGACCTGCTCCAGCGCGGAGGCCTCGGTGAAGCCGTAGCCTGCCCGAACGCGCGCCACGAGATCGGCCGCCGTCAGCACCGGAAAGGCCGGCAGATGGAACAGGTAGTCCAGCTCGTCTGCGAAGATATCCCACACCGTGGTATAGCCGCAGTCCTCAACGACGCCCTTCACGTTGCCCGGCAGCGCTTCGCCCGCCGTCATCATGACGGTCGCGCCGCCCATGGACACGCCATGCAGGATGATCTGTGCCTGGGGATCCAGCTCGACGATGCGGTCGATCCACAGCAGCACGTCCTTGCGGTCCAGCCAGCCCATGCCGATGTACGTGCCCTCGCTCTCGCCATGCGCGCGCATGTCGGGCAGCAGCGCGTTGTAGCCGCGCGCCGCATAGAAGCTGGCGATGTTCTGAAAGTCCTCCTTGCGGCCGGTGTAGCCATGGATGCCCAGCAGCCACAGATGGCTCTGCGGGTCGGTCCAATACAGGTCACCGACCAGCGTCAGCCCGTCGGCGGAGACGATCTGCTCCCGCTCGACGGTGGCGGAGGCGAGCCAGTCCTCCTTCTGCGCGCGAATGGCGGCCAGGTTGGCGTCGATGACCGACGCGTCCTGCGCCGTTACGATGGAGTCGGGCGAGACATCCGGCGGCGTATCGGTGCGCACGAGCGCAAAGTCGACCAGATACCAACCGATCCCGCCGAGCCCCACGAGCAGAAGCACGACGAGGGCGGCCAGCGCGATCAACAGTCTTTTCTTCATTATTATGTTCATCTCCGAATGTTCAATGCCTCGCCATTATATCACAGTTTGAAGATCAAAGAAATCGGCGATTCGCATCAATTTTGCGAGCCGCTTTCGTTGCGCGGCTCCTTGTTCAGCTTGAGGCGGACGCCGCAGCCATCGGCCGCCTCCTGCAGAAGGCGCGCAGCACACGCGCCCCGCTGCGCGGCGGTTGCCTCCAAAAGCATTGGATCAGCGCGCAGCTGCTCCAGCACGCCGCGAAGTGCCGGCAGTTCCAGCAGATAGGCAGCCGCGCAGAACAGGCTCTTGCGCCGGCCGTCGTTGTAGCCTTCGAGCAGCTCATCGAGCATGCGCATCCTCTCCTGCAGCTCAAGGGTATATGCGTCCACGCCGATGCGCTGCGCCTACTCCACGTCCGCCCGGCGGCGGCTGTGGGGGATGAAGGAGTCGGCGTCGTCAAAGCCCTCGTAGCGCGGGCAGGGATAGTGCGCGCACTCGAAGCAGTAGGACGGCTGCCCGTGCTCCAGGCTGCACCGCGCGATCGCGCACGACTGGTTGCCGTTGCCGCAGCCGCCGCAGTACCCGCCCAGGTGCATGGGGCACAGCCCGCAGTTCAGACCGCACAGAGAGAACAACGGATTGCTGCGCGTAAAGCCCTTCATGCCATCGCCTCCCGGATGTCGTTGTCTCAGCGCCTTGCCCTGTAGATCAGATGGACCATGTCCTGGCCGCGGTAGCGCTTGACATATTCGCCCTCGAGCGCCATGCCCAGGCGCTGCGCGACGCGGCGCGAGGCCGTATTTTCCGGCCGGATGGTGGCGACGACCTCATTCACGCCCAGCGCCTCAAACGCGTATTGCAGCATGGTCCGCGCGCCTTCGGTGGCATAGCCGCATCCCCAGGCGTCCCTGCACAGGATGTAGCCCAGGCCCACGAAGTGCCGCCCGTCGATCTCCTCGTCGAGCAGGCCGATCTGGCCGACCGCCTCGCCCGTGGCCGGGTCGACGGCCAGAAAGTAGTCGTATCCGCGCGACGCATACCCGCCCTGACGTCTGTCAAGCCAGGCCCGCACTTCGTCGTCGGAGAACGCGTGCTCCCAGGCGTACATGACCTGCGGGTCCTGCAGCATCCGACAGAGCGCCGGGAAGTCCCGCTCCGACATGCGGCGGTAGGCGAGCCGCTCGCTGGTCAGGAACGCGTCCGGGTCCGCCTCCACACGGTAGGCGCCGTCGATCAGGATGCGGTTGCACGGATACCGGCGGCTCAGCTCCAGCTCGCGCCGGTTGTCCGCGAGCAGAAAGTCCCGGCTGCACAGCGGATCGCCCGCACGCCACTCGATGACATTGGCGTGGCGCAGGATGTCGTCAAAGTGGCGCTCGATGTACGCCTGCGTCATGATCAGGCGGTAATGCCGGATCTGGGCAAGCGCCTGCGCGTCGAAGCCCCTGTACCAGTCAAAGGGGATGTAGCAGCCCTCGACGATGAGGTTTTGCCGGTTCTCCAGCGCGGTGCGCAGGATCTCCCGCACGATGGGCCACAGATAGGCGGTCAGCTGTACGTCGTCCTCGGGCGTCAGCGCCGTCTGCCCGCTGCGGATGAGGCCCATCTTCAGCAGGTCGATGGACAGATATGGATAGTGGAGCGTCTCCAGCAGCCGCTGCGCCAGCGCGGTCTTTCCCGTATGGGAGGGGCCGGCGATGAGAACGATCATGTGCATACCTCCCTATGCGCCAAGAGCGCCAACCGGCCGGTTGGCGCTCTTGGCGCATAGGGA
>OEQY01000202.1_pt1 | contig 16359 bp, 14 predicted proteins | sample 1539871 | NCBI WGS metagenome assembly OEQY01 (sample SAMEA3891877, study PRJEB23780) | metagenome | biome: terrestrial biome; feature: animal house; material: Caecal content | place: Italy | collected 2015-05-05 | reverse complement strand
ATATTTATTTAATAAATAACTTAAGTTTTCTAAATAGTTGAATTCGCTCTCTGCTTTTTTTCCAATCTTTTCTAAAGGTACTGATTGGATGTTTTCTATTCAAAGCAAGTTGTATATAAAGACCAATTTGATAAATCCAGGCAAACGGACGTAATATCCAATATTTTTCTGTTAACTTCCAATTATTTCTACCATTATACTGTAATTTTTTTAAGAACTCCAACAGGTTTTTATCTACGGATAGAACCTCTACTCCCCGTTCTTTTTCCGCCGCTTTTTTTCCAAAATTTCCCTTTTCTATAAAATATTCCAACAGCTTCTCACATAATTTCTGATCTGCTGAGAGACACCACGTTATTCCTTCTGTTGTTAATCCAAGATATATCTGACTCATTCTTGTAACGGTTATTGCCATTGTTTCCAATCCAATTTTTTGAAGAATTGGCTGAAATTCTGTTTTCCATATTTCATCATCCAATTCTTGATTTACGAACATACTCCAATCTAATATTTGACGTAATCCTAGTCCAGTTTTTAAATGTTGTGCGATGTGAAGAAGCAATACCAATCCATTTTGTAAGCGAGGAAATGTAGGAAATTCCCAATGTTCTATTTTCTTTTGTTCTGCCAAAACAAGTCCATTTTCCATTAATGTTTGAAGATATTCCCGATGATTTCCAAGATGATTTCTAGCAATAATAGATAAACTTTTATGGACTTCAAACGTCACTTTGTTCTTTTTGAATGCAATATGGTGCGGGGAAGTTTGTTTTTCATGAACGTTTCGATATCCATTCTCAATCATTATTTTACATGCTTTCTGAAAATCGTTTGGATCAACCCAAAAATCAATATCTCCCATCGATCTTACTTCTGGTTTTGGATAATAAATTGCCGCCGCCATTCCTTTCAAGATTACAATATGGATATGATTTTGTTTCATTAATTGAATTAAATTTTCCTGTTCTTGTATTAGTTTTATCCAGAAAGCTGTCTGGAGCATTATCAATTTATCCCATTGTTTCTTTGTTTCCAGATCCAGTACATTCTGACTGCAAAGCCATTCATATGGAATTCCTGCAATGGTTTGATCTTTCATTTCTTGAAAGATTTCTTTCCATTCAATTTTCGCAGGTAATTCTATATCTTTTTGAAACAGAGCGGCTTGAATGACATCCAATATAATTTTATATTTCTCTCTATCTTGCAATTTATAGACTCCTTATCTTCAAAATGATTATTAGCCATCCTATTTTGAATTAATCTCGTCCAAACAGATCTCTTGTATATACCTTTTCTTTTATATCATCCAATACATTATCATACCGATTTGCAATTACAGCTTGACTTTTTTTCTTAAACTGTTCTAAATCATTGACAACTCTGCTTCCAAAAAAAGTGCTTCCGTTCTCCAATGTTGGCTCATAAATAATCACGGCAGCGCCTTTTGCTTTAATCCGTTTCATAACTCCCTGAATTGATGACTGTCGGAAGTTATCGGAATTACTCTTCATGGTTAAACGATACACTCCTACTATAACTTCCTTCTCTTTTCCCTTATCAAATTCACTATTTGCTTCATAGGCTCCAGCAATTTCTAGTACACGATCTGCAATAAAATCTTTTCTAGTACGATTACTCTCTACAATTGCTTCGATTAAATTTTCTGGCACATCTTTATAATTTGCCAAAAGTTGCTTTGTATCTTTTGGCAGACAATATCCACCATAACCAAAGGATGGATTATTATAATGGGTGCCAACCCTTGGGTCCAGGCATACTCCATTAATAATTTGTTGCGTGTTCAGTCCCTTCATTTCCGCATAGGTATCTAATTCATTAAAATAAGACACTCTTAATGCTAAATATGTGTTTGCAAACAGCTTTACTGCTTCTGCCTCAGTAAAATTCATAAACAGCGTTTCGATATTTTTCTTGATTGCTCCTTCTTGTAAAAGTTTTGCAAATGTATGAGCTGCTTGATTTAATTTCTCATCTGATGGATCGGTTCCTACAATAATTCTACTTGGATATAGATTGTCATACAAGGCTTTTGATTCCCGAAGAAATTCTGGACTGAATAAAATATTATTTGTTTTGAACTTTTCTCGTACTGATTCGGTATATCCAACTGGTATCGTAGATTTTATCACCATGATTGCATTTGGGTTATACTCCATTACCAATGCAATCACTTTTTCTACCGCCGTTGTATCAAAAAAGTTTTTCTTACTATTATAGTTTGTTGGAGCTGCAATGATTACAAAATCTGCCCCTGTATAAGCTGCTTCTGCATCCAATGTAGCGGTCAAATATAGTTCCCTTTCTGCGAGATATTTTTCTATATATTCATCTTGAATCGGACTTTTTCTATGATTAATTAGTTCTACTTTTTCTGGAATAATATCAACTGCCATTACCTCGTGGTTCTGTGCCAAAAGTGTGGCAATAGAAAGTCCTACATATCCAGTTCCTGCTACTGCAATTTTCATTTTCTCTCTTCTCCCTTATTTTTATAAAACTCTTTATACCATTCAGCAAACTTTCTTAATCCTTCTCTAAGTGGAGTAGACGGTTTGAACCCAAAGGTGTCTTCCAATGCTTTTGTATCTGCATAAGTAACTGGTACATCTCCTGGCTGCATTGGCACTAATTTCTTATGCGCCTCAAAATCGTAATCACCTGGAAGTACCTTAGCCCGAATTAATTCTTGCTGCAAAATATCTACAAATTCTAGCAAGTTTTCTGGTTGGCTATTTCCAATATTATAAATAGCGTATGGGGAGATCGGGAGTCCATCCTCTCCGTTTCTTTTGTCAGGTGCTTCTTGCATCACAAGTTTTACCCCTTCTACAATATCCTCAATATAGGTAAAATCTCTTTTACAGTTTCCGTAATTAAAAATCTCAATGGTTTTATTATTACAAAGTTTATTTGTAAACCCAAAATAGGCCATATCTGGGCGTCCAGCAGGACCATAAACAGTAAAAAAACGCAATCCAGTGGATGGAATATTATATAATTTTGCGTATGCATGGGCCATTAATTCATTTGATTTTTTGGTTGCTGCGTAGAGAGAAACGGGATTATCTACTTTATCATCTATGGAATATGGTATTTTTTTATTCGTTCCATAAACAGAAGAAGAACTTGCATAGACCAAATGCTCCACTCCATCCCTTCCCCCATCATAAGAATGCCGACATGCCTCTAAAATGTTATAAAATCCAATTAAATTAGACTCTATATATACATCTGGATCTGTAATAGAATAACGAACTCCTGCTTGAGCTGCCAGATTTACTACGATAGACGGTTTATAATCATTGAAAATACCCTCAACCTTGGTTTTATCTGCAATAGAACTTTTTATAAATATCCATTCTGATTCTGGATGGGATACTGCCATAGTTTCTATTTTTCCTAAACGATATTTCTTAATGGATACATCATAATAATCATTTAAATTATCCATTCCAATGATACGAATTGGGGATTCTTCGGATAATAGTTTCATTATAAGATTGGCTCCAATAAAACCAGCAGCGCCAGTTACTAATATTGTTTTATTTTTTATATTAATTTTATTGTTCATCGATTCTACGCTACTCCCTATTATTTTTTATTTCCTCATCCATGTTCTCCTTTACTTTGTTTCCAAAGAACGAAAAACAATACTATATATAATGCAAAATAAGTCCAATTAATATAAGATAGAAATCCCTCAACTTCCATCCTTCCACTCGCTGCAAGAGAATATCCCAATGCCATTGCTGCAATAAATAAGCTTTGGAGTATTGTTTTTAATCGCTGTTTATTTGAAATGACAAAGCCATGCATCATTCCCGTTACAATAAATCGTGCAGCATACATTGGAATTAATCGTTTTACAAACACACCACTTCTAACCCATTCTTTTCCATATACAAGAGAAAATGCTGGTTCTGCAATAAACCAAAGTAGTGAAAACCCTACTACAGATAACGATATCAGCATTACCGATGTATTACGAAATGCGGAATAAAAAGACCCTGTTTTCTCATACTCTTCGGATGCATTTTTAAAAAAAACTCTAGAGACATTATTACTCACTAATGACAATGGAATTCCCAATACAGTTACCGATAATGAGAAAAATCCTCCTTCCCGTGTGGAAAACAAAGTATTTATAACTACAGCTAACGCAGAATAGGAAAATTGTAATATAAAAATGCCTGGAAGTGCATACAATGGCTGTGCTCTATATCGGCTGGCTACTTCCAATACTTGTTTTCCATCGGTTTTCCATATATCATTCCAATGTTGAATGATTGACTTTGACTGTTTTTTTATTCCTGCAATATATCCCAATGTTTGAGCAATCACAAGTCCAAGCACTTCAAAATGGAATCCCCCCAATATCACCTTCACTATATTGGATACAATTGCTCTATTAAATGTAACTTTCGCCATTAATTGATACTCATTATGCCGATTGTTATAGGATTCCACAATACTTACCAAACCATTCATGACATACCATAGAATTGATATATAGATAAGGCTTCCAACAGTATCGTATTTTGGAGTTCCAAATTGTAGATAACCAAATAAACAGAAAAAGAAAAAAAATGCTGTAATAGCTATCAATAAGAAATTCAGTTTATAAAGTGCAAATTCCTCTTCTTTTTTGGAATGAACAATTGCTATATGATATTGCAATGTAGCAATTGGTGCAAACATCGTTCCTAATGATATCATTAAGGATAAATTGCCAAATGCTTCTGGGGAATATAATCTTGTCGCAATTGGCTGTATCAATATATTAACAATCTGTCCGCCTAAAACCCCCATGGATAGTATCACAATATGTTTTGTATCTGCTTTTTCCATTATTAATTTTATTCGGTTCCATATCGCCATCGTTGAAACAACCCCTTATTTTATTGCTCTATTCTTTAGATATTGATTCATACAATGATACATATCCTTTTGCATTTTGCTCACCATAGCATCGCTTATAAAATAAGAATCCAAAATATGTTTTTTTTCTGGAACATCCTCGACGGATTTAATACGATGTGCAGGAGCCATTACTCCATACGCAGAATAATAATCATCAAATTTAATTCCTGAACCCAATGGAGCTTCTGTAAAATAAATTCGTTTATTCGGTATACGAAATGCATCTGCAATAATTAATCCATGTAAGCTACTGGAAAGGATCATCTCACTTTCTGCAATTTCTGTTATTACTTTTATTACATCGTCCTGCATATTTATTACATGCACGTCTGGATATTTATTCACAATATATGAAATCTCTTTACAATTTTTTTCTCGAAAATGGGGAATCACACTCAATGAATATTTTTTTTGTGGTATTTTTTCCAGAAGCATCGGAGCCAAAATTCCACCGTCTCCTAGCACTGGATTGATTTGCGTTTTGAGTATTCTTTCTAAACATTGTTTACTTTTTAATCCCCTCACCGCCATAAATTCAACCTTATTCCTAGCCAATCGCTTTGCTTTATCGCTGGATTCATCAATAATTCCTGTTCCCCATGTTACACAAACTGTTTCACAGTTTCTTTTATACAGACTTTGAAAACTTTTTTTTAAATTCCTCTTTGTTAACTCATTTTTTATAAATAAAACATCCAAAAAACTCCCAATTCCTGTTACTTCATACTCCCATATTTCTGTACTTCTTATATATGGTACTTGGAAAACCCGTTCGAATATATATTCATTTAAGAGATCTCCAGCATTTTGAATTTTACTATAGGCCAATTTCACTGGCTTCATATTGATACCCGCCTTCCTATTTTTTTCCTCTTCATTAAAGAATATTTTTTATGCAGCCTGTTTTTCTTTTTGTTATATCCAAACAAAATTCCTAAAAGAATATAAAAATATCCTTCAATCATAAAACTATTGGAAACCATAAGTCTAAAAAATACAAGAATACTTAACACAATACAAAGACGCCTTCGCTCCTCTCCTCCTATAAAAACATGTTTCAATACCTTTTGTACTAATATTAATCCAATGATTGTTCCTAAAACAGTTCCAAAATCCATCCACAATTCCAAGAAAAGATTATGTGGATAGGCAATCCATCTTGCAAACTGTCGGATGTAATAACGATCTGCGAATAATCCCGATATTTTCGTTCCTATTTCCCGAATTGAATCAATCGCATATTGATAGATAATATTTCTTGTAGATGTATCAAATAACTTATTATTCGCCAATTGTTCTAATAAGTCTACTTCAATTCCAAACGTCTGAAATAAATGATTCATTCCTTGAAATAAAACGGTATAAAATTCCATAAAAAACATTAATACTGCAATGCTAATAATTGAAATAAGTATCAGCATCTTCTTTGTTTTTTTTCGATTATTAAATAAATAAAGAGCAAAACAAGATACAAATACTATAAGAAATGATTGTCTTCCGCCAGAAAGAATTAGAACGAAATCAATGATTAATAAAATAAGATCTTCTTTTTTGTATGATTTTATATAATTACCAAAAATAATAATTACAAATGGAGATAACTGAACGCCCCAATACTGATCTCCCCAATAATCTATAAATCCAAGTGGAAGTGCAATCAGCATAATTAAGCTTCCGATCCAGGCGTATTTTTTTAAATAAAGAAATGCATTTTCAAAATCCTTTACCTGCGATAAAATGATTCCACATGGTAAAAATACAATAACGATTTGACGAAGAAACATAAAATATTCGATATAATAAGGTTTTGTATATGGAAATAATTCTCTATTAATTACTAAAACACCAATATACAAAAGCTCAAAGAATATTATTTTCTTAATCACAAAGGTATTATTCAGCATCACTTTTATTAACTGATAAATCCAGATTATATAAAAAAACAAAGAACCAAGACTAGCGATCGATGCCAAATCAATTCCTGATAGAATAATTTTACTAGAATAGGAACCTGCATAAAATAAAAAAGCATACCCTAAAAGTTCGATCGCATTTTTGTCATATTCAACTCCGTGTTTTCTTATTTTAAGTTTTCCCTTATTTATCATTTTGGTACCTCGTAGCTTTTGAAAGTCTCATGAACTGCATTTTTCTTTATATACTCTACAATTGGTGCAAACGTATTTGGAAAATCAAAATATTTCTTTGATTCTTCCCGAATTGATTTCGCAATTAACTTTGGATCTTTTCCATCATAAATACGATGGTAAAATTGAATGATTTCTTTGATAGAAATGGGATCATCATTGGCTGGTACCCTATAATAATAAGTGCAATTCATGCTGTCTAATTCCGTTGTTACTCCAGAAATAATAGGAAGTCCTTTTGCACAATATTCCTTTCCTTTTAATGTACTATTATAAGAAATACCTACTCTATGCCGCCCCAATGTGTCTATCCCTATATCACATTCATTATAAACAGCATCTAACTTCTCACCATAGAGTCTTCCATGAAACATTACATACTTCTCCAATTTATTTTCTTTTACAATTTGTTTATAACTTGCCAGAGCTCTTCCATCTCCTACTAGGTGGAAAACTAACCCATTTTTTCTAACTAGTTCCTGCTCTTTCGCCATTCCTAACAAAAGTCTATCGTATCCATGCCAATAATCCAAAAATGCTACTGCAATTAGATGAATTCCTTCATGATTACAGGATGATGATTTTAGAGATATGCGCTCATAATCGATTCCATTTGAAATTCTCAACGTAGGCGTACCAAAAATTTTCTTATCGTTGGAATATGTCACGATTTTATCCACATATTTATGCAAATACATTCTTGCTTTTTTATCTCTGGGAATGGCCAATATTTTTCTACGCCCACCAAATTCCTGATCATAGGGAAAGGTTGGAATTTCCATTAATATTTGAATTGCTGGATTTATTTTCTTTATCTTTTTTAAACTGCGAATTTGTTTCATATCACAGTACCCTTTGCGAATATAAACAAACTGTATTTTTTTAAGATCGACCTTATCAATTAAATAATCATATAAACAGCCTGTAGTATAAGCAGTGGAAAATACCTTTGCCATTTTTTTTCGCCAAGAAAAATAGTTACTTATTGGCATATGGTTCGCATCTACAATTTTCATATCAATATCTGCATCTTGAAGGCATTTTATTTGGGATAAAATCTTTTTTGCTACGCCATCGGATTGATTTCTTATGTCGTAGGTAGTGAAATAAACACCCTTCATACCCATTTCCATCCTTTTATATCTTATTAATTAATTGATTGATATTCATTTTTTTAGAGCTGCCAAATGGTTCATCAAACATTCCACAACAATCTTTATTTTTAGAATTAAGAATCGTAATTCCCTTAATATCCGACCAATTTCTTACTGTAAAGAATATCTTATTCTTAAATGGAAGTTTCATAAACTGTTCCGCATATTCTTTTTTACAACCATTTTGGTCATTCATTTTTACAATCATATGATCCCAGTTTATTCGTTCACAGCGACGTTTCCATTTTAAAATTGCCTCTTCCTGTGAATGAAAATGCAACATGGCAATTTCTACATCATCCAATCTTCCAATTAAATAAGATCCAAATTTTTTATTCTTTTTATAAAATTTTTTATGCCTTGACTGCTCTGGATCAATAAAACACAACTCACAGTCTTCTACATAATATTTTAGGTTGGAAACAAATTTAAGATACTCTTCTGCCATGAAAAACATCCCAACGGTTGGACTTTGTTTTGGTAAACCATAGGATTCATAAATAATCCCACTCCAACAATTATTTGAAATAATCGTGAAGTCTGTTTTATTAATTTTCTGCTTTCGGATTTTACTAGTAGTTCTTATATAGCTATTTCGAATCCAAAGCAATACTCCATTTAACGTCATAATAACACTCCAATTCAAGACTCGCTCGCAAGTCTTCTTTTTTCCATCTGATCAACAAGTTTTATTTCCCTATTAAATAATAATTTTTTAACTTATTTGCTTGATTCTGAATATCATATCCAGAGCTTTGGATGGATTCTATCGCATCCAGAGATGCACGCTCTCTTTTTTTACTACTTATCGTTTTTCTAATTGCATCTATCCAGACTTGACTGTCATCATTCAATGATAGAAATTGTACTAGCCCCGTCTTATTCACTTCTTTTGTAATTCCATCTGAAACAATACATGGCAGACCATTGGCTTGTTCTTCTATTAACGTAAGAGGAATCCCTTCATAAAGAGATGGCATAACAATAAGATCCATTGCGTTAAGATATTCATTTACATTTGGAACGGAACCTATAAACATTACTGCTTCTTTTAATCCTTTTTTTTCAACGATATACTCCACTTCCTCCTTCCGTTCTCCATCCCCAATTAGCAATAATTTATATGATTTATCTTGTAAATAAATTTTCTCAAATAACTGAATTAAAAAAACGTGATTTTTTGCTTCAAAAAATCCTCCCACATGACCAATTACTTTTTCTTGATTCAGAGAAAGTTTTTTTCTAATACTTTCTCTTATATCGGCATTAAAAGCATATTTTTTAGAATCAATTCCATTGTTAATAACTTCAAACGTTCTCTTTCCAAACAACCAGATTCCTGCATCTTTCCCACAGGCAAGCCTCCCATTACAGCAATGATATAATACTGGTTTTAACAACTGATCTGCTATTTTAGAAGTACAAGTCGTACTATGGCTATGAGCAATTCTTAGTTTTACATTGGCTTTCTTTGCTGCCAACATCTCAATTGCCAATGTACCACTATTTCCATGAGCATGTACCACATCGTAATGTCTCATAATATTATAAAGCTGTCTCATATATTTGATTAAATGTTTCGTTGAGCGATCTAGGGTATAAAATTGACTTCCTGATTTACTAACTTCTTCTTTAAACCAGGCATCTGTATTCTGATTTGTGGCAACAAAATCTATTTGGAGATCTGTTTTATCCATTGCACGAAAAAAGTTAATAATTACAGTTGTAATTCCATTTCTTTTATAAGAACAAGTATTTACAATTAATATTTTCAATTTTATATCTCCTCCTTTTTTCGAGCAAAAATCAGCTTTTCTCAATTTGGGGACAGTTTCATCATATCTCCAATTTCTCTATCATGGTTTGGATTTTTGAAACGCATTAATCCACTAGACGGCGTGAATGTCAACTCTGAAAAATATACTTGACCATTAATCTGATATAAGTCCACACGCAGAAAACGATGTCCTGCGGAAAGCTTTTTACTAATTTCAATCATTTCATCAAACGTTTCTGGTTTTTTCGGCAATGTTTCATATGGTTTATAATCCGTTCGCTGGTATGGGGCAAACTTCCAATCTAGAGTAAGGAAACTAATTCTGGCAGTCGCATGATCTTCCAATCCACTGGAAATATATAAAAACTTAGGTTCTCCATCAAAACAATAAAATTTATAATCCGTCAATCCATCATTGGAACATGATTCGCAATTCTTTTCATTCACGGTAGGATCATCGCTCATAAATGGTTCCGCAATTATTCTTGGTTTAACGTTCTTGTATGGCCACTCTCTGCCCACATAATAATAATTAAATTGTAAGGATTGATTGATTTGTTCTCTCGCAGCCTTTTTATTAAACGTTTTTTTGTCTCTACAAACTACAGTTCCGTTGGAATCATGTGTACATTTCAATACAAACTGTTCTGGTAACGAATGAAAGTCTATGTCTTCAAATTTATCCCATACTCCCAGAGTAGGTATAATATATTTCTTTCCAATAATCTTCGCAGCATACATTTTCGCACGAAATTTATCTACCATTTTTATATATTCAGGCCGTCTATCATATAACTTTATCCATTGCAGTTTTTCATTAAATGTCTGCGGGTTTTGGAAATTACAAAACTTTTTGAATTTTACAAAATAATAAATCTGCAAATACAGTTTGTCTGGTATAAATCTCAAACTATATTTTATCTTTTTTGATCTATTTTGCATCCCAGTCTCCTATCCAATTGAATTTCAATCTTTACTAATTTCTAATTAAGTTTAATCCAATGCTTTTAATGTCTCAAATTTTCCACCAAATTTCTCATACTCGTATATCTTTGCATCTACTAGCATTCGATACCAATAACATTCAAAATAACAGAATAGAAATCCCTCTTTCCCATCTAAAAATCCGAGCCGAATCAGATAGTTGTATAAAAACCACATCCATGCACGTATATACTTTGGAGCTTTATAATATATGCCATATTTTTTTGCTCTCTGCTTCTTTATTTCCGAATCACTAATCCTTGCGTCTTTTCGCCCCTGTATATGCTCCATATAATCCATCATTTCCCTTGTTGCATACCAGTTATACTTCTTTATATAATTGTCTAAATCTTTAAAGTCATAATGCTCAAATTTTTCTTTCGTACTAACAGAAAATCCTTTTGAAATCACACTATGAGCATCTCTGCGTTTATCTTCAATTCTTCCACATGACCTTTTGAACATCATCATTTTCCTTTTATTTCTAAGGCCATGCTTCATGCAGCGTCCTAAGAAGTAAAAATTGGCTTCCATGGTAATCCCATTCATATCGTTTCCTTTATACTTTTTAATAAGATGTTCAATCTCCACTCTTAATTTCTTTGGAAATCTCTCATCTGCATCTAAGCGAATCACCCATTCTGTATCAATATTACAATTATCCATCCCCCAGTTAAATTGCTTTGCATAATATTCAAACTCATGAAAAAATACGTCGGCTCCGTACTTTTTCGCCAATTCTACTGTCTTATCTGTACTTCCACAATCAATCACTACAACACGTTTTGCAAATCCCTCCATAGACTTAAGACAATTTACAATATTCTTTTCCTCATTTTTTGTCATTACAATGGCTGTTGCGTCAATCATTTTTACCTCCTAGTGTTGCTTCCTAAATTTAGAAATAGATGGCTTTCCATTATCCTTCTGTTAGTTCAATTGATTCCATTAATGTTCTTACTCTATAATCTTCCTTATATTCGCTCATACTCATATCATAGGCTAAATCTCCAAATGCTTTCGTTCCAAGTTCCCCAATCTTACCAGGGATCTTATTTATCATCTGAATTACAAACCTCACTCTTGGTACCATAATAATTTTACGTTTTTTTACATGGGCAATCATTCTCACCATATCGGATGTGTTTGTATATTCTCTATTTTGTGGAAAGAAAATTCCTGACTCTTGATTATCAATCATTAATTTCACAAACTGACATAAATTATCAATATGAAGCATGGAACGCTTATTTTTAACAACTGGAAATACTGGTAATTTCGTAGCTAATTTCACAAGTTCTGGATAATTTCCCTTACTTCCCTTCCCATAAATCATCGGTGGTCGAAGAACTACCACTTTAAAATTCTTATCCAAAAGTTTTCTGACTTTCTGATCTGCCTGCCATTTGCTGTCTCCATAAAAATTAAGTGGTCTGGGTGCTGTGGATGATGTTATTATTTTTTCTTTACATCCAGAATATACAATCATGGATGACATAAAAATAAATTGATTGACTCCTGCTTTTTTTGCTTTTTCCGCTACTTCTACAGCAAGATCCGTATTAATCTTGTAATAAAGTTGTTTTTGTTCTTCCGTAACAGAACCCACATCTACATGGGCAATTCCTGCAACATGAAAAATAACATCATACTTAGAAAAATCCGTATCTTTCCAACTGTCTTTCGTCATATCAATCGTATCTACCTTGTATTTATTGGGTATTTTACTCAACCATGCATCTACTGACATTCCAATGTAACTATTTGCTCCAGTGATAAGAATTTTTTTCGCTGAAGTATTATCTATTTTTATATCTCTCTTCCATTCACGAATTCCCTTTTTCATTTTATTCGAACTTACAATTACATCGATATGTTCTTGTTCCTTATGACTCTTCTTATACAGTTCACCTGTACCACCTTCCACAACTCCATCTTGCATTAATACAGAACGAATCGTTCCAAATAAACATTTTACATCCATCTTAAATCCTAGTTCTTTAACATATTCACCATCTAGTTTGGCTTTAACTGGAATTTCTAATTCATCTCTGCCATTGATCTGTGCCCATCCAGTTAACCCAGGGCGCACACAATTTGCACCATATTTGTCTCTTTCTTTTATTAAATCATCTTGGTTCCAAAGAGCAGGGCGTGGTCCGCAAATTGTCATCTGACCACAAAAAATCTGAAAAATTTGTGGTAACTCATCCAACGAAGTCTTTCTAAGGAACTTTCCTGTTTTCGTTATGTATTGATCTGGATCGCTTAACATATGCGTTGGCATATCTTTAGGAGTATCTATCCGCATAGTACGAAATTTCCATATTGTAAAAAGCTCCTTATCTTTTCCGACTCTCTTTTGCTTAAAAAAAACTGGACCAGGAGAATCGAATTTGATTGCAGCTGATATTCCTAACAACACTGGACTTAACATTACAATTGCTCCTCCACTAAAAACCAAATCAATCGCCCGTTTTACAGGTAAATACCGTTTTTGTTTATCCGTTAAACTATATCCTGTCCTATTTTGATTTTCTCTCATAATCTTCTCCTACCTTTCTCCCATTTTTCTTAAAAAAAGCTTGGTTCTCTTCCAAATTGTGCTATATGCTCTTTCGTCCAGCGAGCGTTTGGATCATTTTGAGCAATATAGTTTCCTCTTGCTACAGTGCCCGCCGATATCCTTGTTCCCATCCGAATAATGGTATTAGGCATAACAATAGAGTTAAACTCTAATGTACAACAATCACCTACCAAACAATTGGAACCTACTACAGTTCCTGCACAGACAAACACATTATTACATAATGTAGCACCTCCCTGTACAACAGCCATAGATTGAACAATTACTCCTTTGAACAAACTGGATCCTTTTGATATATGACTTTTGGGATGAACTAGAACTGGAATCCTATAACAGGACTCTTCTAATTTTCTTGTTAAATCCAATCGTTCTTGCACATTCTCCACTGCCGCTATCGCATAACTATATTTTACCGATAATCGTTCCATATCTTTCAAATCTCCCACTGCTTCCTGCATTCCATCATATAAAAAATCGATTTTTTCAAAACATCCCATATGTTCTGCTACTTCATAAGCCATACCAGCAAACTGTCCATTTCCAACAATAAGTAAATTTTTATTCATAGTACTTCTCCCTAATCAGTTAAAATTTTTAATTAGATCTTTGTTACAGCAACTTCTTGATAAAGTTTTTGATAACCTTCTCCCTTTTTCTCAGAACCATTTGTCTCAGGATGATAGGTGGACACCATCTGCTCTACCATTTTGCAAATCTCTTCTCGATTTTCATAAGCAGCTTCCATTAAATTATTCAGCTGTAACAGAAAAGATTCATAATCAAACGGAATCGGACTTCCAATATGAATCATCTCATTTCTTGTTTTTTTCATTCCTTCTTCTGCCATAAGCTTTTCTTCATAGAGTTTTTCTCCTGGTCGCAATCCCGTATAGGCGACTTTAATATCCACATCTGGCTTATAGCCAGATAATTTAATTAGATTTCTTGCTAACGTATCAATCTTAACTGGCACTCCCATATCTAACACGAAGATTTCTCCGCCTTTGGCATAGGTTCCCGCCTGTAGTACAAGGCTCACCGCTTCTGGTATCGTCATAAAGTAGCGGATAATATCTGGATGGGTTACGGTTATAGGTCCCCCTTTTTGTATCTGTTTTTTAAACAATGGAATAACCGAGCCATTGCTTCCTAGTACATTCCCAAATCGAACTGCCACAAACTCCGTTCGAATCGAGGTTTCTTTTCCTGCCTGTATCCGAAGAGTTCGAATTTTCACAAGATTTTCTTCCTTATGCGTAAATAGGTTTGGAAGTTGATGGATCGTACCTTCTTTTACCGCCTTGTCAAAAGACTGGATAATCATTTCGCAAAGCCGTTTGCTGGCTCCCATAATGTTCGTTGGATTGACCGCTTTATCGGTGCTAATTAAAACAAAACGCTGACAACCATTCAGCATTGCTGCATAGGCGGTTTTATAAGTTCCAATGACATTATTTTTAATCGCCTCACACGGGCTTACTTCCATCAATGGTACATGCTTATGTGCAGCCGCATGATAGACAATTTCTGGTCGATAGATTTCAAATACTTGCTGGATTCTTCGGCTGTCTCGAACGGAGCCAATCAATACTTTTAAGTTTAGATCAGGATATTTTTCCTTTAATTCCTGTTCGATATCGTAGGCATTGTTTTCATAAATATCAAAAATAATCAGCTGTCTCGGTTCATGTCCTGCGATTTGTCTGCATAATTCACTTCCAATCGATCCACCGCCTCCAGTAATTAGAATTGTTTTTCCACGAATATACTGAAAAATTTCTTCCATATTGACTTCAATTGTATCTCGTCCTAATAAATCTTCGACTGCCACATCTTTCATGGCTTTGATACTAACTTCTCCTGTCACAAACTGATAGAGACCTGGAAGATTTTTGAGTTCACATCTCGTTTCTTTACAAATGTTTAAAATATCTCGTTTTTCCTCTGCACTGGCACTTGGAATCGCAAGAAAAATTTTATCAATATGATATTTTTCTACATTTAACAGAATTTCATCCCTGCCACCCACAACAGGAACGCCTTCGATATAGCGATTCCACTTATTCGAATTATCATCAATAATGCAACAAATCTTTACATTCGTTTCTTTTGCTTTTATAGAGTCTCTTAGAAGCATTTGCCCTGCTGCCCCTGCACCAATCAGCATCACGCGGCTTACATATGTTTCTTCCCCTTTTTTTCTGCTGCGTTCCAGCAAAATAAAACGATACGAGAATCGAATTCCAAGAACAAACAAAAACTGGATTCCCATTCCCACGAAATAATAGGAAACTGGCATCCGTCCAAATAATGCTGTAATTCCAACGATGTGAATGATCGAGGTAACAATAGTAGCAATGATGATCCGAATCATTTCGCTGTAACTTGCAAATCTCCAAACACTTTGATACAGACGTAAGATCCAAAAGATTACTACACAGAAAATGGAGTAAATTGGAGCAAACTTTAAATAAGAATCGTAATAATTCTGTGGTATTTTGGAAAATATACAGTCAAACCGAAACCACAATGCTAAAAAGTATGCCATATTAATCGCTATCACATCATAGGCAATCAAAAGCACTGCAATCATATGCCAGTGTTTTAACTGATATCGATTTCTTTTTCCTATTGTCATTCTCTTTTCCTCCCAAAATAAAAGCTTTTTCTTTCTAATATTTTTGATTCGTTCATCTTTTCACAATCAAGTCGGGAAGATTTCATCTACCTACTCGATATGCGATTTGGCACAGCTCACGGTAAAGC
>OEQY01000200.1_pt1 | contig 16392 bp, 13 predicted proteins | sample 1539871 | NCBI WGS metagenome assembly OEQY01 (sample SAMEA3891877, study PRJEB23780) | metagenome | biome: terrestrial biome; feature: animal house; material: Caecal content | place: Italy | collected 2015-05-05 | reverse complement strand
TCCATTTTTCGGAACACGAAAAACTCCGTCACACTCAACTGGCTAAAGCCAATAATAAAAGCAGTATATGGGGGTTCCATATACCGCTTTTCTGCTAAGTATTTGTTAAACTTCTAATATTACGGCCTGATAGGAGTCTAATGTCAATTGATTGTCGTTATACTCCAACTCTGGCAGGTTGTTGAGTAAAACTTTCTTTATGTTTTGGACTGGCAATGTTTGTTTTTCTGCATTGAAGTTTCCAATGATTAACAATGTATTTTTGCTTCCTTCTCTAAAGTAGGCCATTACATTTGGAATTTCTTCAAAGATTGGTTCTGTTGTTCCATACACAACGGTTTCTTTATATTCTGGATTTTTTCTAAGAGCAATTAGTTTTTGATAGAAAGCAAAAACGGAATCTTCCTGGTCAACCTGTGCGGCTGCATTGATTTCCTTATAGTTTTCATTGAGTCCTAACCATGGAGTTCCTGCCGTAAACCCAGCGTTATCGCCATCATTCCACTGGAATGGAGTTCTGGCATTGTCTCTGCTGTAATGTCCAACTGCTTGAATTGCTTCTTCTGGGGTAAGACCTGCATTCAAGGCAACCTGATATTCGTCTTTGCTGCTGACATCATCAATCTCCTCAATCGAATGAAATTGCTTATTTGTCATTCCAATTTCCTGCCCTTGATAAATAAATGGAAGACCTCTTAACATAAAGTACATCGCTGCCAATAACTTCTTTCCCCGATCATTACAAGCATTCTCTGGCAAGTAATGGCTAACGCCACGAGGCTCATCGTGATTTTCAATAATGTTGGAGAAAAATCCAATATTCTCACTTTGACGCTGACTAGAAAAACAACATTCTTTGTATTCATCTGGACTAGGAATGTTACAGTCATACCATCCCTTCATTGATTTTCCAGCACAAGTTTCCTTAAAGTCAAACATGGAAGAGAAATATCCATTGTCTCCGATAAAATCTGGAATTTCTTCTTCTTTTTCATTAAAGACTTCTCCAACGGTAAATGCCTGATACGGAAGAAATGCCTGATCTCGCATCTCTGCAAAAAATTCTCCGATTCCTTTCGCTTCTTTGAGCATACAATCAATATTGCAGAGTCCATCTTCTCGATCGGCTGGATAATCTTTCCATGGAAGCACTTTTTTAATATTGATAATTGCATCAATACGGAATCCTGCGATTCCTTTCTCCAGCCACCAGCGAATCATCTCATATACTTTTTGACGCAGTTTCGGATTTTCCCAATTCAAATCGGGCTGTTTTTTATGGAATACGTGCAAGTAATACTTGTCTTCATGACCTGGAAGTTTCTCCCAAACTGGCCCTCCAAAATAAGAACGCCAATTACATGGAAGTTTTCCATCCTTTACTGTTTCAATATAAAAATAGCTTCCATACTCCCCGTCGGGATCGGCAATCGCTTTTTGGAACCACTCATGCTCGTCCGAACAATGGTTAACTACCAAATCCATAACAATATACATTTCTCTCTTCTTGGCTTCTGCAATAAGTCGTTCTACGTCTTCCATTGTTCCAAACTGTGGATCAATTCCACAATAATCTGCCACATCATATCCCTGATCGGCGCATGGTGAAACATAAATCGGAGAAATCCATATAATATCTACGCCCAGATTTTTTAAATAATCTAATTTTTCAATAATACCAGGCACATCACCGATTCCGTCCCCATTGGAATCATAAAAACTTTTCGGATAAATTTGATATGCAACCTTATCATGCCACCATTGTTTTTTCAATTTTATCCCCTCCTATCTTCCATATCGCTTTGTTAACTTCAGGATTTTATCAATCAGCTCCTGTGTCAATTCTCCCTCTGTTAAACGCCATTCCCAATTTCCTCCAAGTGTGGATGGACGATTCATTCGAGTAGAATTGTCATATCCAAAATAGTCCTGAAGTGGAATCACACAGAGATTTGCCTTACTTCTCATAACGAGAGAAATAAAACACCAATTTAACTGATCTTCTGGTGTATAGTAATCACATAAATAATCCCTTGCCATTTGGCGTTCCTCTTCTGTAATGCTCTGAAACCATCCAGCAATTGTTTCATTGTCGTGAGTTCCCGTATAGGCAACACAGTTTTCTGGATAGTTATGAGTCAGATAATCATTTGCGTTACTGGAATCTCTGCTATCAAAGGCAAATTCCAGCACCTTCATTCCTGGATAGCCGCTTTCGGTTACCAGCTGTTTTACAGAATCCGTCATATATCCTAAATCTTCTGCAATAATTTCTTTCTCTCCTAACGCCCATTGAATTGTTCGGAACAATTCAATTCCAGGTCCTTTTTCCCAATGTCCATTTTCTGCTGTTTTATCTCCATATGGAATGGAATAATACTCATCAAAACCACGGAAATGATCAATTCGTACTACATCATACAGTTCATAACAGTATGCAATTCTTTGAATCCACCACTCATAGCCAGTATCTCTATGAACATCCCATTTATAAAGTGGGTTTCCCCAGAGCTGTCCTGTTGCAGAAAAACCGTCTGGAGGACATCCTGCGACTGCCACAGGATAGTTTCTATCATCCAATTGGAACAGCCATGGATGAGCCCATGTATCAGCACTATCCATCGCAACATAAATCGGAATATCTCCAATAATTTGAATTCCATGTTCATTGGCATATGTTTTTAACTGCTTCCACTGCTTATAAAATACGAATTGCATATATTCCTGAAACTCAATATCAAAATACAATTCCCTCTGGTAATATTCCATTGCAAAGTCCCAACGCATCCGAATATCTTCTGCCCACTCGGTCCAGCTTACTCCTCCAAAGCGCTGCTTCACTGCCATAAACAATGCATAATCTTTCAACCAATAGGCATTTTTTTCCACGAACTGATGAAATTCCCAATTTTCATTAATATTGCTTCTCTCATACGCTCTATGCAGCAGTTCAAATCGCCCATTGTAAATCTTTGTATAATCCACTCGTGCTGGATTTTCTCCAAAATCAATCGAGTCACATTCTTGTTGTGTTAAAATTCCTTCCTCAATTAAAGCTTCCAGGCTAATAAAGTATGGGTTTCCTGCAAATGTTGAGAAAGACTGATATGGTGAATCTCCATATCCAGTCGGGCCTAGAGGAAGTATCTGCCAATACTTCTGTCCTGCTGCTTCCAGCTGATCTACAAACTCATATGCACTTTTAGAAAAACATCCAATTCCATACTTGGAAGGCAAACTTGTAATTGATAATAAGATTCCACTGCTTCGTTTCATTTTTCTTTTCCCTCCGTTATCATGATTCCAAAATGGTCAGAAACAATCGGTTCCCGTACACCATTCATAATCACTTGACTTGTCTTTATATTTCTTTTTTGATTACACCAAATAAAATCAATTCGCATCCCCGTTATTTTTTCTTTTTCTTTCCAGCCATCAATGTTTTCTGTAACGGTAATGCCATTATCTTTTTGCTCTGCCAGTTCGTAACAATCAAACCATCCCGACTGTTTTACATAATCATATCCTTCCTTTCGGACATGTGCAGGATTATTAAGATCTCCTAATATCCAAATCGGAGTAGAATCTTCTGTTTTTACTTCTGCCTCTAACCGATTCCACTGAATCGAAAATGGATCAATGGATGGATCCTTTTCTTCTTTCCACCATCCAGCGTGAACCGAATAGAACCATTGTTGTTCTCCATTTCCATCAATCAAGGCACCTAGAATCATTCTCGTTCTCCAATTATTATAATCCATTTGAGCAGTAATGTAACCTGTTTTTATCTCAATGATTGGATGAATACTAAAAATTGCCAATCCCTCATCGTATTTAGAATAGCCTAACTTCATTGGAAGCCATGTCCAATTACATTCTTTTCCTGGATTTAGACGTTTCCAGTGATTTACAAACTCCAACATATAGTTATCTTGACGAATTACAACCCCATTTTTACAGGAAATATATCCCATGTGTTTTAACTTGTTCTCATCAAATGGCTCCGCATCATGGGTTTGATTCACTTCTTGCATTGCAACAATGTCTGCATGTTCATCACTTACTACACTAGAAAACATTCTGCATTTCTTTTTCCACTCTTTTTCAATTAAACTATGTGTATTGAGACTAATCAGCTTCATATGCCTTATCCTCTCTTATAGTTTGAGCGGCCACAGCATTGAGGCAAAATTAGGGGATCATGCTGAAAGCCGCTCATGTATTATATTTCCAAAATTTAACGAATTAACAATTATAAAATATCATTGATATCAGACTTTAATACGTCTGCCTTTGGCCCATAGATTGCCTGAATTCCATTGTCCTTCTTAACCAGACCCATTGCACCCTGTGCTTTCCAGTCTGCAAGTTCTGCTACTTTTCCAACATCTTTTACGGTAACACGAAGTCTTGTCATACAAGCATCTACCAACACAATGTTTTCTCTTCCTCCAAGCAATTCAATAATGCGTTCTGCCTGACTATTTCCGCCAGAAGTTTTACCAGTACTTGCTGGAGCACCATCTTCGTCTGCATTTTCATCAATGTAGTTACCCATACGTCCTGGTGTTGCGTATTTGAACTTTCCAATCATAAAGTAGGCAACAATATATCCAATAATAAAGAATGCAACCACACAGATGATAAAGTTAACAATATCTGCTCCTAAACCAGCTTTTAAGGACATTGGAACACGAGTTAAAAATTCCAAATTTCCGAATGAATGCAATCTTAAATCAATAATACCTGCCATTGCAAATGCACAACCTTGTAATACTGCATAAATAATATACAATGGAAGTGCAGCAAACATAAACATAAATTCCAATGGTTCGGTTACACCTGTCAAGAACACTGCAATTGCAGTAGAAAGGAACATGGATTTATATTTCTTTCTCTTATCTACATCCGTTCTTCGATACATCGCAAGTGTAATACCTAATAACAATCCTGTCGCACCAATCATCTGTCCTACTTTGAAACGAGCTGGTGTTACAGTTGTAAGCAGATTTTGGTATCCTGCCATATCGCCTGCATCTTTTAAGTTAATTAAGTCCGTTACCCATGCAAGCCAAAGTGGATCTTGACCAAATACTTGCTGTCCAGCATTTACTCCCGTTAACATCGTATAAGTACCGCCAAATTCGGTATAATTCATTGGAATGGTCAGCATATGATGCAAACCAAATGGTAATAACAGACGTTCCAATGTACCATAAATAAATGGAGCTAATACAGGAGAAGAATCGGAAGAGTTTGCAATCCATACACCGAATGCATTGATTCCAGTCTGTACTACTGGCCATACAACTGCCAATACGAAAGAAATAATAACAGACCATAAAATAACTACTAATGGTACAAAACGCTTTCCATTAAAGAATGCAAGTGCATCTGGAAGCTTTCTGTAATTATAATATTTATTATAAACAATTGCTCCGACAAAACCAGAAATAATTCCGACAAACACACCCATATTCAAGGCTGGAGCCCCAAGTACCGATGTAAAGTAGCCATCTACCAGAATTTCCTGTCCGAAAAATGTATGAGTAACCGCACCTTCTGTCTCAAGCATTTCAGCCGTTACACCAAACATAGATCCTGTAATTATATTAATCAGTATAAATGCAATAATTGCTGCAAATGCACCGCCTGCACGTTCTTTTGCCCAAGAACCACCAATCGCTGCTGCAAATAAGATGTGTAAGTTATTAATAATTGCCCATCCGATATTTTCCATCGTACTTCCGACAGTCAAAATCATATTCATATCGGCACCAGCCATCTGAACCAACTTACCTAAACTAATCATAAGTCCTGCTGCTGGCATAACGGCGATAACAACCATCAAGGTCTTTCCAAGTTTTTGAAGAACATCAAAGTTAATAAATCCTTTTTTCTTTGGTTCTTCTGTCTTTGTTTCTTTTACTTCTGCCTTTTTTACTTCTTTCACTGCTTCTTTTTCCTGTGATTTTTTCAAAGTAATTACAGCATTTTTTCCATGTACTACTTGTCCCATATGACCTTGCAGTTCCATTCCATCATTTCCGCCACAAACTAAAATCGGTGTAACAGGATTAATTTCACGCTTCTTCAGATAAGCCATATCTGCCTCTGCAATTAACTGTCCTGCTTTTACTTTATCTCCAGCTTTTACATGTGCCTTAAAACATTCTCCTTTTAAAGCCACCGTTTCTAAACCAAAGTGAATTAATAATTCAATTCCGTCTTCCGTGCGGAATCCATATGCATGGAGCGTATCTGCTACTGTTGTAATTTCACCATCCACTGGACTATAAATTTTTCCATCACTTGGCTGTATTGCCACACCATCTCCAATAATTTTTTCCGCAAATACTGGATCTGGTACTTGTTCCAACGGAATTACTTTACCATTAATTGGTGCTAAAATTTGTATTCCGCTGTCTGGTTTCTTTTTCGTATCTTTCATACCTTTCCTCTTCCTTTCCGCAACAAAATTTTCTTGATAAGTCCGTCCTATTAACTAGTTTTAAATTTGTTGCATATTATACTTTATTTGCATTAATTCAATGCAATCGCTTGCATTAACTATACTTCAACTTTTTTTATTTTTCAATACTTCTTCCAAACTTTTTTTCTTTTCTCCATTTTTCATAATTTTTCTTTTTTATTTTATGCATTTTTCACATATATATTCGTTATAAATCATTCTGAGCACACAGATCACTCATAGTACATTTCCATATTTTCTCAGTTTTATCTATTACTTACACAAAACAACGGTTATTTTTTTCTTTAATTATAACTCTCTCATTCATCTGCTACATTTGATCTATTACAATATAATTTCTAACTATCCACCCCCTTTTTCAACCTTCTTCTATATACAACTGTTGATTTTTGCCTTCATTTTACGCAAACGATTGCTCTTATACTTGTATAGATACCTCTTTTATGTTATACTAATAACATAATTTTGGAGGCAAAAGCCCCAACTAGGATGCCTACAGATTGTTCCGTGCTACGCACTCTCACAATCCTGCCCAATATTCGCATATCGTGGGATATATATCCCACTTTTATGCTCATATCGGAGCGGGTCCCAAAGTCTATCACCCACTTATGAGCAAGCTCATGTGGGTTTAGACCTTCTGACCCTGGCATCATAACATAATTATTTTGATACGCAAGCGAACCGTTTTCAGCAATGGTTCGACTATCAGGAAAGGAGGCTTCTATGCCTGTTACAATCAAAGATGTCGCTACTCTCGCAGGTGTCTCTACTTCCACGGTATCTCGTACATGCAGCAATCATCCATCCATTAGTCGTCAAACAAAAGAAAAAGTACGCCGTGCTATGGCAGAGCTTGGATATGAGCCGAATTTTCAGGCTAGTAATCTAGCCTCTCAGAATTCTCGTACAATCGGTATTATCCTTCCTGTCTCAGAAAAAGAAGCTTATCAAAATGCTTTTTACTTAGAAATCATTCGAGGAATTAGTCAATTTTGTAATCGTCAACAGTACATTAATACCATTATTACAGGTCAAAATGAAGAGGAAATCTTGCAAGCCATCCGCACTATGTCCAAAAGCGGCCAAGCAGAAGGTTTTATCGTACTCTACTCGAAAGAGCCAGATGAAATCATCAATTACTTATACGAAGAAGGTCTCCTCTATGTTCTAATTGGAAAAGCATGCCAACATGTAAATGAGACAATTTATATCGACAACGATAATGTGCTTGCTGCAAAAGAAGCTACAGAATATCTCATTCAACTCGGACACACAAAGATTGCCTATGTCAGTAACGTGGATAATCTTACATTTGCCTCTGATCGAAAGGCTGGGTATCTTTCTGCACTAACACAATACCATCTTCCATTCTTACCAGAATACTGTGTAGAAATACCATATGTGCTAGAAGAAAAAGAAAATCCCGTCCAAACACTGCTTTCTTCTAAAAATCGTCCAACCGCTATCGTTGTAAGCGATGATATCTTAGCTTTTTCTCTTGAAAAAGTTGCTTTGGAGTTAGGACTTAAAATTCCAGAAGATCTTTCGATTATTTCTTTTAATAACTCTCTCTTTTCTAAACTTACAACGCCACAATTAACTTCTATTGATATTAATTCGTATCAGCTTGGAATGGAAGCCGCTTCACAGATTATTAATCATATTGAAAATCCGAATCTACTTGCAACGAAAATTATCGTTCCATACTTTATGGTGGAACGTCAAAGCTGCTGCCGCAACGAAAACAATCCATTCAAAGCGCAATCCAATTTATAACAAAGAAACGCAATCTTTTGTATCGATAATAGCAAAAAGGAAGCAGATTTAATTTCCATTTATCAATCAAATCTGCTTCCTTTTCCTATCAACATTTTTATTAAATTCGTCTTACACTATTTCTTTCTACAATACTACTGTCAATATACTTGATGCCTTGATGTCTGTCACTTCCTTTAATTTTCTTTATAAGAATCTTTACAGCAGCTTTCGCCATCTGTTCCATATCTACATTATAAGTTGTAATTTGTTCGGCAAATGGATGGGCAAATAAGTAATTATCATAGCCTACAATGGAGACATCCTTTGGTATCGAATATCCTGCTTTTTGCAGCTTATCATATAATAAACCAGCTGCCAAATCACAATTACAAACAAACGCAGTTGGCAGCTCATCTGGCAGTTCTACTTCCATATCTCCAGTTTCCGCATCCCGGTCTTTAATCAACCATTTCTTTTCCAATGGGAGACTTGCTTCTTCCATTGCTTTTCGATATCCAAAATAGCGATCCATAATATTTTCATTTGCTTCAATCGTACCTACAAATGCGATTTTTTTATGTCCACGTTCAATCAAATAACGAGTCATTTTATACATTCCAATATAATTATTGGACATTACCGCATCGCAGGCAATTCCCTCTACGTAAAAGTCCAATAATACAACTGGAACATTGGATAACGCTACTAGTTTTTGAACATAGGATCGTTCTACCCATCCGATTATAATCAATCCATCAATACTATTTTCATAAAGTATTTTCGGAAGTTCTCCTTTTTTTTCTTCTTCTGTAGGTAACATTTCAAAAACAGTAAAGCTCTGTTTTTTAGACGCTCTGTAAGCCACCATTTGATACATGGCCCAATAAAAGGAAATACCCACATGCAAATACTTTTCAGGAACAATCACACCAATTTTTAGTCCAGATTCGGAATCTTTTTTATACTTTGTCCGGCTATATCCCATTTGTTCTGCTTTTTCTATGATCTTCGTGCGAACTTCTTCACTTACTCCTCTTTTGCCAGAAAGTGCATTGGAAACGGTCACAATACTCACCTGTAATGCATCTGCAATATCTTTTAGTTTTACTGAATCTGACATACTATCATTCCTCACTCCATTATTTTTACTGTGTTTCCTGGTATAATAGTTCCCTCTACAAATCGTACTCCTTGAGGCCCCTCTTTTCCTTGAATACGTTTCAGTAATGTATTAATACTAATCTGCGCCATAGCTCTTTGATCACTCTCATACGTAGTAATCTGAATCGCTTCATTTTTCTTAAAACCTCCATTGTCAAATCCTACAACAGAGATATCCTCTGGCACTTTTAATCCTCTTTGCGCTAATTTATCAATCAAAATTGCTGCGGTTTTATCACAGTTGCAAGCAAATGCAGTTGGCAAATTTTGAGGCAGTTCAAAATCTAAGTGATATCCGTATCCATCTCCTCTTCGGTCATAAATCACCCATTCTGGATGCTCCTTTAAGTGATTTTTTTGCAATACTTTACAATATCCCATATAACGGTCCATAATACTATTAGTGGCAGAAGGAGTTCCAACGAATCCAATCTCTTTATGACCCGCATCTACTAATATTTGAGTTACTAGCTGCATTCCTCTATAACTGTCTGTTACAATATAATCCATATCATTCGAAATTCCATAATAATCTACACAGACAATTGGATATTTACTCTCACTCTTCATCTTTTTCACGTATTCTGGATTCATTTCACCAATAATAATTCCCCCTCGCAGCGGTATACCCGAAAAAACGGAAAAGTTTTGTAAAATTCTCTCCTTTTCTTCACTCACTACTTCCAGAACAGTTAAACACCCTTTTTTCGTTGCCTCCTGCGCCACTCTCTTATAAATATCCATATAAAAAGAAGGAAACTCTTTTACATATCGTTCTGCGATTACAACCCCAATTTGATACGATTCATATTCTTTTTGAATTACACGTTCTGGCATTTGATATCCCAGTTCCTGTGCCTTCTTCATGATTTCTGAACGAAGTTCTTCTCCTACTCCCTTTTTTCCTTTTAAAGCATTTGAAACAGTTACTATGCTGACATTTAACGCCTGTGCGATATCACTTAATTTCACATTTTTCCTTTGCCCCATAATCAAATCCTCTTTTAATGACTGCTTTAAAAACGCAGTTTTTTACTTAATCTAATTTAATTCTGTTTAATTTTAACATCAATCCTATCCATGGTCAATCACCGAAACGCCAGTCATTGTATGAAAAAGAGTTCTTTTTTCCGTTATTTTGTACGATTATGAAAAGAAAAAAACAAAAGCTATCTCTATATTTTTTAGAGATAGCTCAATCCTCATTTGTGCACTTATTTTGTTATCATTCTCCTAAGCTTTTTATTATGCAGCCATTAATGTTTCCAATACATATTGGACTAATAATTCATTCTTTTGACTTGTATCCATATTTTCCGTAAATACAAGCACCTGTTTTCCATAAGACTCTATCACTTCTTTTGATTGATCCTTTGCAAACCAAGCCGCATCAAATACTGTTCCATCCATATAAATTCCGCATGGATATCGTTCCCCATTCTCATTCGTCTGGTAACAGAATCGTTCTTGGTATCGCTGTAATGTTTCTTCTGATAATGTATTTCTTAAATCTTCAAAACAAATTTCCAACTCATTACAATATTGCAAAAATCCTTCAGGCATAACGGTTGCATCAATTTCATCATAAGCTAAATTCAAGAAAAATTTTTCATAAGTACTATAATCGGATGACTGTTTTCCATCTAGTCGGACTGCTTGATTCGTTGTATCATCAAATTGATAAGAAATATTATAATTAGAATCTACAACTATCTTTTCTTTTTTTTGATCCAATCCAAAATACTGTTCCAATTGTTCTGAAAGTTCGGTATCTCTTTCCATATTCATTGTTTCATTTACAATTGCCAATGAATAAACGGTTTCTTGATTATGCAAAATATTCCATAAAATCCCCGTCGTTCCAGCTATCACAATAAGAATCACAAAAATAGGAACTTTATAATACATCCAGATATAGGAAACTTTTTCCGATCGATTCATCTTTTTCAATTTTTCTTTTTCTGTTTGATAACTTTTTTTCAATGCCTCTCTGAGCACGACTCTCTCTCCTTTTGTTCATTCAAATAACGCTCAAATCTTAAATTCACATATAATGTCCATGGATATACAAGAAGTATCACCCCAAACAAAAAGAACAATGGTAATAGCACTACCAAATACTTAAGAATCAAAGCGCCATATCCTACTATTACAATTCCCATACAAAAACTAACAATTGCATATCTCATCGAAAATATCATAGCATTTTTAAACATATTTTTTACGGAGTTTTCAAACTTTGCAATCAGTGGGAAGACCCAATTAGAAACCATGATAACGAGAGAGAGCAACACTAGCGTGGCAATCATGAAAAACATCCGATATGAGATTCGGGAATTCCACCAAATCCACATATCAAAAATTAATAATGCCACTATACCTAAGAGAATTAATCCTGCAATCATCCCTTTTTTAAAGTTTTGCTTCCACATACGAAAGTACATTTTGAACACTGGACTTTCTTCATTTTTACTCATCGCCAGCGTTACCGTATACAAGGCTGACAAAGATACCCCGATTGTAAAAATTGGAAGACTTGTTATTAAAAATAAAATATTTAACAAACATAAATCAAAAACCTTTGTCAATACTCTACTCAATAGATTATCTGACTGAAACATAATTTTCCTCCTTTTCTGCACGGCCATATTCATTGTCAGCCTTGATTTATAAATTAGAACAATTGGCTGGAATACGATAATTGTCGTACTATTGATTTAAAAATTCTTTATTCTTTCGGATCAATGCAATCCGCTGTTTTACACAATCTACCGAACGAAGCGGATCGGATGGAGTATGAAATACATAATCAATCAGTTTATCAATTGTTGTAGTAGCTACATGCATTCTCGTATCTGAGGATGCATAATAAATATATACCTCTCCATTTTCTCTTGCAATCGCTCCATTTGTAAATACTACATTGGATACATCTCCAACTCGTTCTTCTCCCATCGGTCCAATCAATAATCCAGATGGTTCCGCAATGACTTTTTCTGGATGATTTAAATCTGTTGCAAATGCATAAATAACATACCGTAATCCTGCTGCGGTATTACGAACACCATGAGCAATATGAATCCATCCTTTTTCTGTTTTAATTGGAACTGCACCTGCTCCATTTTTCGCTTCCGTAATTGTATGATAACGGCGTTTACTTGTCAAAATCTCTTCATCAATAACTGCATGTTCAATATCTTCACATAAACCAAATCCAATTCCGCCACCGCTTCCAGTATCAATAAAATCATCCATTGGACGTGTATAAAATGCATATTTTCCATTAACGAATTCTGGATGAAGCACTACATTTCTCTGTTGAGGAGAACGCAGTGTCTTTAAGTTATCCAACCGTTCCCATGTTTTTAAGTCTTTCGTACGCACAATTCCAGCCGCAGCAACGGCAGCAGATAAATCACTTATCGATGTGTCCTTACTCTCGGAACAAAAAACTCCATAAATATATCCATCTTCATGTTTGGTAAGGCGCATATCGTAAACATTTGTTTCTTCTGGACAGGTATCTGGCAACAAGATTGGCTCATCCCAGAAATGGAATCCATCAATTCCTGTTTCACTTTCTGCTACTCCGAAAAAGGACTTTCTGTCATTTCCTTCAATACGAGCAACTAAGTAAAATTTTCCATCTAATTCAATTGCACCTGCATTTAAAACTGCATTTACTCCCAAACGTTCCATAAAATATGGATTGGTTTCTGGATTTAAGTCGTACTTCCATTCTACTGGAATATGTTCTCTCGTCAATACAGGATCTTCATATCGATCAAAAATTCCATTATAAAAATCGCTTTTTCTATTTTTTCTTTCTATCAATCGCTGTAATTTTTCTTTTTCTACAAAATATTGTTGATGCAGCATATTATAACCTCCTGATCACTTCTAAACACATACGCCCGTTATGGTACGGACATTTCCAAGGTTCTACAATCGGTTTATGAGCAGGATTGCCATTTTCATCCGTATACCAAAACCATTCCGAATTTTCCCTTGGATCAATGATATTTTCTTTAATATATTGCCAAATATCTTCTGCCGCAGCTCGATACTCCGTACGGTCAGGCTCTTTTTCATATCCATTTAAAAATCCAACAATCGCTTCTGCCTGTACCCACCATATTCTATTTTTATTCTCGACTCCTTTTTCGCACTCATTCCAAACAGAATGATTATGATAAGCTTTTTTATAGACGCATTCTGTTAGATCTTTTGTCATCTTTTCCATTCTGGCAGTTAGATTCTCATCCCCCACTATTTCGCATCCCCGATCTACCAGCCATGCAGTTTCAATATCATGTCCATAGGAATGTAAATCAATCAAAGAGTTCCAGTCTTTGTCAAAAAATACTTCTTGCCGATGCAGCTTTGGATTATAAACTTTTGTTTCAAAAATTTCTAAAATCCATCTTAGATTTTTTTCTACTCTCTCATCCCTACTCACTCGATATAATTCTGTATAAGCTTCAAAGACATGAAGAAGTGTATTCATTGTTTTCTCTGCCATTACACCATTTTCGGATAACTTTTCATTATTGACTGGCTGAAAATCTCTGCTAAACGCTTCTAAATAGCCTTTTTCATCTTTACATTTCTTTTCGATTAACTCATAAAGTTGAAATGCTTGCTCCAAAGCTTCTTTTTTTCCAGAAACATCATAGTAAGAAGCCAATGCATAAATTGCAAATGCCTGATTATATGTATGCTTTATATCTTCTTTTACCTTTCCATCAAACGTAACGGACCAGTAAATTCCACCATACTGCAAATCAAAACAAAACGATTTCATAAATTCATAGGCGTGATCCGCATAGTTGATTAATGTATCATCTTGTATCATTTTGGCTGCATTGGAAAAGAACCAGAGAATACGACTATTCAAAATACATCCTTTTACCGCTTCTTTATCAATGGTTCCATTAAAATCCATGTATCCATAAAATCCGCCATGTTCTTTGTCACAAAGGTTCTTCCAAAACGGAATCAACTTTGTTTCTAAATGATTTTGAATCTCCGTCTTTAACATATGTCGTCCCCTTATCTCTTTCCTATTTCACTGTCGCTTTCTGTTACAGAACTATGCGCTTTAATATAGTCTACTAATTCATCTGCATAGGCAAACGCTAAACCGACATAACTATCCGCTGCTCCGTAATAAATTGCCATTTTATTTGTTTCGCTATCATGAATCGTCGCACATGGGAATGTTACATTTGGTACAAATCCACGTTCTTCATACCATTCTTGTGGTGTTAACAAGAAGTTTTCACAACGATATTTTACAATGGAAGGATTTTCAATATCTAAAATTGCGCCTCCCAAACTATAAACATATCCGTTACAAGTTCCAGTTACTCCGTGATAAATCAAAAGCCATCCTTCGCTTGTTTCAATTGGAGCGGCTCCGCCTCCAATTTTTAAATTTTCCCACCATTCACTGCTCTTACCCATTACATGGCGGTGTTTTCCCCAGTAGACCATATCTGGACTTTCAGATAAAAAGATATCTCCAAATGGAGTATGTCCACTATCACTTGGTCTGGAAAGCATAACAAATTTACCATTTATTTTTCTTGGGAATAAAACTGCATTTCGATTGAATGGCAAAAATGGGTTTTCTACTCTGACAAATGTTTTGAAATCAGTAGTCTTTGCCACTCCAATTGCAGCTCCATAAAAGTCTTGACACCATATAATATAATACGTATCTTCTACTTTTACGAGACGTGGATCGTACGCATAAACTGGCATAAAAGAATTTCCATCCTCATCTACAAAATTAATTTTATCTTTATCAAAATCCCAATGAATACCATCTTTACTATGTCCAATATAAATATAAGGAATTCCATTGATCTGTTCTCCACGAAATACGCCAATAAATGCACCTTCGTAAGGAATTACTGCGCTATTAAAAATACGTGCCACACCATCTACTGGATTACGTCCAATAATTGGATTTTCACTATAACGCCAAATTGGGGCTCCCTGGATTACTTCTGGTTTCTCCTGCCATGGTACATTTGGTACTGCTGGACTAATTAACTTAAATTCGCTCATTTTAATTCCTCCATTTTCATTTATTCTTTGTCATCCTCATTGGAATCTCAACTATTTCATTTTCATGAAATTCCGATCCCTCTGAGTCGTTTCCCTCATAAAATTAATCTTAAATAACAAATCATCCCTTTATTATTTTTAGATAAAAAATAAGAAGGTCAAGTTTTTTAACTTCTATATTGCTTTTATTTTAAGTTTTTTAACTTAAATATATATTAACATATACTTATATATATTTCATCATATTATCTTGGTTTTTATTTATATATATTGACCAAAATACTATTTCTTATATTTTTCACATTTTACTCATTATTTTTTTGTATATTTTGCTATTATTTTTTTGTTTCTTTTTTTTATTTATTACATTTCATTTTTCTTCTTTATTTTTTCGATTTACTTTTAGCTATTTTTATGTTATTATTTAATTAACAATATTTATTTTCTTACAATTTTTTTATTATGCAACTATTCCATCAATAATTTACTTTGATGCCTAATAAAGAAAGGTGTGATTCTTTTGAAATATAAGAATAATAATTTAGAGAATTTTTTCTCATTGCAGCCTGCAATTAACAAATACAACAATCATTGCTGGCATTCCCTTATTTACAGCAGCCCTCCAGAGTATTCTTCTGCTTATTTATATGTAAAAACATTTTGGAAGATTTGTCTTCAAAACTCTCACCATTATAATTTTAAACCTTCCGATGATTTTTGCTTATTATACTCGGTAGAGGGAGAGGGAATTCTTACTTTTGAGAATAAAACAATCTCGCTGAGATCCAATTGTTTATATTTCTGGCCCTGTACAAATAGTTATTTTATTGAAGCAGTTTCTTCTCAATGGAACTATAATTTAATTTTTGTCAATGGTGCAGAAATTATTTATTACTACAATC
>OEQY01000193.1_pt1 | contig 16646 bp, 13 predicted proteins | sample 1539871 | NCBI WGS metagenome assembly OEQY01 (sample SAMEA3891877, study PRJEB23780) | metagenome | biome: terrestrial biome; feature: animal house; material: Caecal content | place: Italy | collected 2015-05-05 | reverse complement strand
CGATATTTCCGGGCGCGTGATCGGCGAATACCTTTCCGATTCCCCGAACGCCGCGCCGCTTATCGCCATGATGCGCGACAGCTACGCGTTTTTGATGCAGCATCCCGTCAACCAAAAGCGCATCCGCGAGGGCAAGCGTCCCGCCAATGCGATTTGGATGTGGGGCGAGGGCAAGAAGCCGATGCTGCCGTCGTTCGAATCGCTCTATGGCAAGAAAGGCGCGGTCATTTCCGCCGTCGACCTGCTCAAAGGCATCGCAAAATGCGCCGGGATGCTCGCGCCGGAAGTCGAGGGCGCGACGGGCTATATCGATACGAACTTTGAGGGCAAGGCGAACGCCGCCGTGGACGCACTCAAAAACGGCTGTGACCTTGCGTACATCCACTTGGAAGCACCCGACGAATGCGGCCACCGCAACGAACCCGAAAACAAGGTCAAGTCCATCGAAGCCATCGACAGCCGTGTGCTGCCCCTTGTGCTCGACGGGCTTTCTGAGATCGGTGAGGATTATAAGATCATGATCCTGCCCGACCACCCCACCCCCATTGTTACGGGCACGCATGCAAGCGACCCCGTGCCGTACCTCATTTATCATCGCGGCGGCGAAAAACAGGGCGTCGAGACCATTAACGAACAGACCGCCAAAGCGACAGGCGTGTTTGTGGAGCACGGCCCTGACATCATGAAAAAATTTCTGGAGGAAGCATAATGAAACCGGATTACAAAATCGAGACCAAATGCGTGCAGAACGGTTATACGCCCAAAAACGGCGAGCCGCGCGTACTGCCGATCTACCAGTCCACGACCTATAAATACGATACGGGCACAGCCATGGCGAAGCTGTTTGACTTAGAACCGGGCTATATGTATACCCGCCTTGCCAACCCCACCAACGATGCGGTGGCGGCAAAGATCGCGTCACTCGAAGGCGGCGTAGCGGCGGTGCTGACGGCCTCCGGGCAGTCGGCGAATTTCTTCGCCCTCATCAATATCCTCGGTGCAGGCGATCACATCGTATCGTCCGCGACGATCTACGGCGGCACGTTCAACCTCCTGAACGTCACCATGCGCAAGATCGGCATCGATGTGACCTTTGTCGATCCGCGTGCGGACGAAGCGACGCTCAACGAAGCGTTCCGCCCGAATACGAAAGCCGTGTTCGGCGAAACGATCGCCAACCCCTCGCTCGAGGTGCTGGATATTGAAAAGTTTGCCCGCGTCGCGCATGCACACGGCGTGCCGCTCATCGTAGATAACACCTTCCCCACACCCGTCAACTGCCGCCCCTTTGAATTCGGCGCGGATATCGTGACCCACTCTACCACGAAATACATGGACGGCCACGCCTGCGCTTTGGGCGGCGCCGTTGTGGACAGCGGCAACTTTGACTGGGAACAGAACGACAAGTTCCCCGGCCTTACTACGCCCGACGAAAGCTATCACGGCGCAGTGTATACGCGCGATTTCGGCAAGGCGGGCTATATTACCAAGATCGTCGCCCAGCTTCTGCGCGATTACGGTTCCACACCCTCGCCGCAAAACAGCTTTTATTTGAATCTGGGGCTGGAAACGCTTGCACTGCGTGTAGAGCGCCATTGCCAAAATGCGCAGCGCGTTGCCGAGTTCTTGGAGCAGGATGAGCGCATCAGCTGGGTAAATTACCCGGGGCTTAAAAGCAGCCCGGACCGCGCGCTGGTGGAAAAATATCTTCCGCACGGCACCTGCGGCGTCATTTCGTTCGGCGTCAAGGGCGGCAGGGAAGCGGCGGAAAAGTTTATGAACCATTTGGAGCTCGCCGCCATCGTCACGCACGTTGCCGACACGCGCACCTGCTTGCTGCACCCCGCCTCGACCACGCACCGCCAGCTTTCCGATAAGGAACTCACGGAATGCGGCGTCACGCCCGATATGATCCGCTTCTCCGTCGGGATTGAAAACGTCGAGGACATCCTTGCGGACATCGAACAGGCGCTTGCAAGCCTGTAAAGCTGGTTGACTTTACAAAAAAAGACAACGATCTTTGATCCTTTTATTTACGGCAGGGACGCTATGCGTCCCTGCTTTTTGCTTTTGCACCAATAACCAAATCCCGCACATCGGCGTAAAATACAGAAGAAACCGAAAAGCGGGTGACAAGGATGCGGCAGAAATACAGTGCGCGAACGCAGAAGTCCAAAAAACGGCGCCGCAGAGTACGCTTTGTTGCAGTGCTTTTGGCATTGTGCATCGTGACGGTCGCCGTCTTGGTGCAAATGCGTCCCGTCGTGCTGCGGTATGCACAGACGGTCGGCAAGCGGATTTTGCTCAACGCCGCCAACGAAGCGGTGGTGCAGGTGCTCTCCGAGCTCGGAACGGATTATACAGACATCGTGGAGCTTGCCACCGACGGCGAAGGGCGCGTCACAAGCCTGCAGATCGATGCCGTGACAGTCAACGTTTTAAAAAGCCGCATCTCCCTTGCCATTGCCGAGGCGGTCGCCGCACAGGAGTCTTATCAGCTCTCTATTCCGTTGGGCACATTCCTGGGCAATGAATACACCGCAGGGTTAGGTCCGCGCATCACTTTTTCCATGCAGCTGACGGCGCACACGGTCGTCAACATTGAAAGCGCATTTGAAGAAGCGGGTTTAAATCAGGTCAAGCATCGCATCCTGCTGCAGATCGAGAGTACGGGGCGGCTGGTTTTGCGCGGCGCGACGGATGGGATAACCGTCAATTCCACGGCGCTTGTGGCGGAGACGGTCATCGTGGGTGTAACGCCCGACGCCTTTACAAATGTTATCGAAACACCGCTTTCGGATGCGGCCGGCATCATCAACGATTACGGTGCCGTCAGTGCGTCACCGTAGCGCGATTTCTTGAATACGCAAAATATTAGAACGGAATTTTGCTGTTTCATTCGGATTTTTGATAGATTTTCGCCTCCCTACGTGCTATATTCAAGCCAAGGGAGGCGATCGTATGGAAAGCAGAACAAAATTGGCTTTATCGGAATCCACCGTGCGCCGCCTGTTTGCGGCGGCAGACATTTCGGAGATCACGTCCATCGAACCGCTCGGCGCGGGGGAATTCAACGCCGTGTATGCCGCGAAAGGGAACAAGCAGGCGTATGTGCTCAAGGTCGCGCCGGGCGAGAAAACGGGCGTGCTGCACTATGAGCAGGGTATGATGCGCGCCGAGGTGTTCTGGTACAGCCAAATGCGCGAGCATACCGACATCCGCGTGCCGGAAGTTTATTATACGGATTTTTCACACCAGCTGATCCCGGCGGATTGGTTCATCATGGAGCGCCTGCCCGGCGAGCAGCTCGATCAGATCAAACTGTCTGCCGGGGAAAAGGGAGCGGTGGATCGCCGGCTTGCACAAATGGTTGCGGCGATGCACAAAATCTCCGGTGAACGTTTCGGCTATGTGCAAAATGAGTTGTATGCCAATTGGTATGCGGCGCTGCACGCGATGACGGAAAACCTTTTACACGACGCGCGCGCAAAGGGAAGACGCTCCAAGCGCGGCGAACGGCTGCTGGGTTTGGAAGAAAAATACCGTACCGTCTTAAGCCGCGCCGAATGCGCCATGGTCAATTTCGATATTTGGGCGCCGAATATCCTTTGCCGCCGCACGGAAAACGGCATGGAATGTATGTGGATCGACCCCGAACGCTGCTTTTGGGGCGACCGTATCGCCGACCTTTTCTGTCTGGAGTTCGGTACGCCGCTAAAGAAAAAGGCAAAGACCTTAGAAGCCTACAATGCTGCGGCAAAAAAGCCGATTCGGGTCACGCGCGACGAGCAGATCCGCTATGCGCTGATGTTGGGCTACGCCGCGCTCATTATGGAGACCGAAAAGTACTATCGCTATACCCCGCGTCACTTCGGCTGGTGGCGCAATGTTGCCGCTTCCTTTTATCTGTATCAAAGCGCATTCCGTGAACTGCGCGCCATTGAGCATGAAACGCGATAAGGCGGCAGCGCTGCAAAGCGCGCCGATCTTGCGGCTGATGCTCACCTTTTCAGGCGGGACACTCGCCGCCCTTGTGCTGTCGGGGCTCTACACGCTGACGGACACCCTGTTTGTAAGCTACGCCGTGGGCGCTCAAGCAGTCGGCGGCGTCTCCGTCGCGTTCCCTTTTGTGATGTTCCAGTCGGCGGTCTCCACGGCTTTGGGCGGCGGCGCGGCGACGCTCGTTTCACAAAAAATGGGAAAAAACGAACCCGCCGCAGCGGGGGAGATCGCCCTAAACGCGATGCTGACCTTTTGGCTCACCGCGCTCCTTGTCACCGTGCTCGGGCTTTTGAGTCTGGATGGCTTTCTGCGCTATTCCGGGCTTTCGGGAAGCCTTTATAGTTATGCGCGCGAATATTTGCAGATCATCCTCCTTGGCAACCTGTTTTCCACGGGCTTTTCGTCGGTCATCCGCGCCGAGGGGAATATCCGCTACGGCGTTCTGATCTGGGTCATCCCCGTGACGCTGAATATCCTGCTGAATTACCTTTTCCTCCTGCAATGGGGCTTCGGCGTGCGCGGCTCGGCGATCGCCACGGTGCTGGCACAGTTTGTAAGCTTTTCCATGAGCCTGCTGTTTTTTGCGCGGTTTTCCGTTTTGCGCTTTCGCGGTGCGCGTTTGCACATAAAAACCGTACTGCGGATCTTGGCGATCGGTCTGCCCTCCCTCGTCCAGCAGTCGGGGCTGGCGCTCTCCCTTGCGGTCATGAATATGGCGCTCGGCCGCGCGGGCGGGGAGGGGGCGGTGACGGTATACGGCTTTATTTATAGGATCTTAGTGTTTGCCTATTATCCGTTCCTTGCGGTGACGCAGGCGTTAAGCCCTGTTGCAAGCAGCAGCTATGCCGCCGAAAAACATGACCGCGTGCGTGCGGCGACACGCATTGCCATGACGCTGGCGGTCGGCAGCGGCATTCTTCTGTGCGCGCTGTTGTGTGTGTTTCCCGAAAGCGTCCTGCGGCTTTTGACCGACGATGGGCAGGTGCTTACGGAAGGCGTACCCGCATTGCGCAAAGCGGCGCTTTCCTTACCTTTCGTGCCTGTTTCGCTGGTGGCGGGGACACTGCTGCAATCACAAGGCAGGGTAAAAGCATCCCTGTTTTTACAATCGTCGGGCAGCGTACTGTGTCTGTTCCCCGTGCTTTTGGCTTTATGGCTTGTGTGCGGGCTCGACGGCGTTTGGTACGCGCCCTTTGCCGCCGCCCTCCTTTCCGCCGCACTTACCGCTGTCTGTTTTTTGCGTTTTCGCAGGATGTGAAGCTTAGCGCCGAACACCGCGCAGGCTTTGTGAACCTTTGTTGCATACTTTGCCTCAGTCATTGCATGGTGCTTTCGGATTTGTGTAATTCAAGAATACCGCATTTTGCGGTAAAAGTCAATACTGCAAAATGTTGTAACATATAATAAACCCGGTGATAGTATGTATCAGCGGATTCGCGACCTGCGTGAGGACCACGACCTGACGCAGCGGGAAATGGCACAGATTCTGCACTGTTCCCAGCAGGTATACAGCAATTATGAGCTTGGGCAGCGCGACATCCCGACTGCGGTGCTCATCGCGCTTGCGAAATATTACAAAACGACGACCGATTATATCCTCGGCTTGAGCGACACGCCGTAAACCAAAAAAGGCGGACGGAAAGTAATCCTTTCCGTCCGCTTGTCTGTGTTACAGCCGCCTTATATCCGCAGTGACTTTACATATTGCTTCGTCTCTTTATCCACCCGCAGGCTGTCGCGGATCTTGCCGATCGTCATATTCTGCACCTCGCGCGAAAGAAGCCTGCTCTCCAAAATAGGCAGTACGCGATCCCGATACCGCACGAATGCGACCGACAGTGCCCAGGCAACTGCCATGTTGACATAATAAAAATCGCTTTGCAGGTCCTGCAAATACGCAAGCGACATGTCGATATATTCATCTGTAAGGTAGTAATCCATCAGAACGACAACAGCAAAGCGCAGCTCGTATTCCTTTTGCGAGCGCATATAGGTTTGCAGATAGTCTAAAAATGCCTTGCGAGACTTTTCGATGAATTTCATAGAGGCTATTGCGCAGTCGCAGACCGTCCAGTTGTCGATCCTCGGGATGAATTCATTTAAAAGCGTGAGCCTGGCTTCAAAATCGAGCTTTTTGTACCCGATGTAAAACCCGTGCAGCATGACTTCTTCGTAATAGTCCCACGCAAAATCATCCTTGTCGAGCTTTTTCCCGAGCTTTCTAAGCTGCGGGATGCGCACGCCGAGAATACGCGCCTCGGGAACATTCGGGATCAGCTTTTTATGGAAATCCCTGTACTGCGTGTCCGCGAGCATGAGCAGCTCTTTGCGTACATCCATGCCGGTTTTATCCTCCTTGTTGATTTGTAACGGCGTTTCGTGCCGAAGCAATGCGTACTGCCGCCGCCATCCCGCCGTCTCCGTAAGACGGAGCGTTCAGAAAGTCCTCCGATGCTTTGCTGCATGTCCCGCTTGCAGCTATGGTATGCAGAATCTCACATTCCCAGCCGCGCAGCCTTGCAGCGGAGGTGGCTTCCATCTGTAAAAGTACCTGTATCATGTGCGCGCGGTAGGCGGCGCTGTGCTTCTCCATGATATAACGCATGAGCTCGAGCCGTCCGTTCATGCTTTTTATATTGGAGGAGGCGGGCGCTGTGCGGTACCGCAGCAGTGGCTGCCGGACAATACCGATATTGGCTTTCTGGTCGGTTTCCAGCAAAGACAAAAAGAAATCCCAATCCTCAAAGCCCGTGCGCATGGCTTCGTCATAGCCGCCGCATTGTTCCCATGCATTGCGGCGGAGGATGTGTGTAGCAGGGCTGCTGTTTCGCGGCAGAAACGCGGCAATGTCCCCGCCGCACGGACATACCGTTGCCGCAAGCACGCCGAAGGTGCGCATCCATGAAGATGCCGCAACCATTGCCGCATCTTCGCGCAGCAGACGGCTTACCTGTTCGATATACGCGGGTTCGAGCATATCGTCGCCGTCCAATATCAAGACCAGCGGGGCTTGTGCATGCTGAATACCGACGTTCCTTGCAGATGAAACGCCGCCGTTCGCCTGTTTGATCACCGTTAGGGGGACCGGTGCGTCTGTGTCCGATGCAATTTGATCCAAGATGTCTATGGATTTTTCATCCGTCGAACCGTCATCTACAAGGATGATCTTTGCAGGAAGCAGGGTTTGGCAGAACAGGGAACGAATCGCTTCAAAAACCATAGCGCCTTGGTTGAAGCTTGTAACGACCGCTTCCACATCGTTCGCAATGCAGCGATTCTCATATTTTGCGTTCACGATATACCTCCCCGAAATGCCGTTGTGATATATTGTTGTTTTTGTTAAGCGCCCGTGCAGCCATACAAACAAAAGCTTTACTGCCCGCGCCGCAAAATTGCAGTTCTGTTCGATTCCGTTTGCTGCCGAAATTTTTCTATCTGCATTATAGCAAAGCCCTGCACGCCGCGCAAGATATTACGGAAAAGCGTACAGCGAAAAAAGTCGGGAAAATATAAATTTTTGCTTGACGAAACGGGTTTTGTATGCTATGATATTCGAGCGTTGAAAATGCTGGTGTAGCTCAGTTGGTAGAGCAGCTGATTTGTAATCAGCAGGTCGGGGGTTCGAGTCCGTCCACCAGCTCCACCCTCGGCTATGCCGAATATTTTCATGGACGGACTCGAACCCTGTGAGGGTGAGCGCCGCTAAGAAAACAATTTGGTGAATTGTTTTCAGGCGCGAAGTGCGAGGGCGGTACTGTTGCGGAGCAACGGTGACCGAGCACGGAAAACGCGCATAGCGCGGTTTCGTCCGTCCACCAGCTCCACCCCTGATACAGAGTCTGAACGGACTCTACCCTCAGGAGGGTGAGCGCCGTGAAGATAACAATTCGGTGGGCGCAACGTACAATTTCATATGGGAGAGTTCCCGAGCGGCCAAAGGGAGCAGACTGTAAATCTGCCGTCTACGACTTCAGTGGTTCGAATCCACTCTCTCCCACCAACCCCGAAAATGTTGATTTATCAACGTTTTCGGGGCTTTTTTTGTTTCTGAAAGGAAAAGGCGAAAAAGAACCAAATACCGATAAATTCTAAAAAAACGTACCTTTTTGTCGTCAAAGTGTCGTCAAAAAAGTACGCTTTTTTCAGTCGATTTTCAGGTGGCTGCGGAGCATATCCGTGTCCTCGTGCATGTAGTATTTTTCCGTCACGCGCACGGAAGAATGCCCCATGTATTTGGACACGGCATAGATGTCTTTTGTGCTGTCATACAGTAGCGTGCCGCATGTGTGCCGCAGCTCGTGCATGGTCAGCTTCGGGATGTTCGGGTGGTCTCGCCGAATTTCCTCCATGAGCGGGTCATACCGTACGTGTGCAAAGGTCTTAGAGGTGTAGGGTAAGCCGTTGCGGCTGGGGAATATATATCCGCTCCCGGCGCGAGCCGCCAAATACTCCGCTGAGCTTGCGCGCATAGGCAATATGCGGTTGCTGGTCTTGCTTTTCGGTTCGCCGACGGTCACCTCACCTTGCACGATTACACTTGCCCGCTGCACGTGGAGCGTCTTGGCGGCAAAATCAAAATCCTCCCAACGCAGGGCGCACAGTTCCGAACAGCGCAGCCCGAATTCAAGCAGGAGGTAAATTATAAGCCCGTCGGCATAATCCTTACAAGCCTCAAAAAGCTCGTCGCGCTCTTCGCGGGTATACACGCGCTTTTCCGCACTGTGCTTTTTAGACGTCGGCTTTAGGCGTTTTACAGGGTTTTTATAGCATTTATCGTTGTCGATCGCCGTCTCAAAAATAGCGTTTAGGCATATCCGAAACTTGTTCAGCGTGGTCTGCGCGAAGCGAGTAGACATCTTGGCGAAAAATGTTTCGATGTGCATGGGCTGAATCGCCGTCAGCGACGCTTTCCCAAAATATGGGATTAAATATTGTTTGGTCGGTCTTTCGTAGGATTCCGAAAAGGTGTTGCCCTTTACGGTATCTTTCTTGAGATGCAGCCAAGTCAAAGCCCATTCCCCAAAGGTGGTGATACCGTCCGTCACGAGAATGCCTGCGATCTCAGCGGCACGCTGATTGACGCGCCATTCCTCCGCTTGCTTTTTGGCGTCCTCTTTTGACACAGTGCTGTAAAAGGACTTGCGGATGGGTTTCCCGTGCATTTGTGGGGAGAGGACGAGCAGCGAAGTGAGCGAGCTTTTGCCGTTTTACGGCGAAACGAACGATACGCAGCTTGCGAGGACGAAGTGAACCCAGCACCGGTTCACCGTGGACTCCCCTAACAACTCACTTTAAGAAAGATTACAGCAGAAGAGAAAAGGACAAGTTGATGGATTGTTTTCAAGAAAATATAAATATCTTTTTTTATGAGTTCATACAAATAATATTTTCACTTGACAAACTTTTTCTGCCCGTGTATAATAACGGTGTTATATAACATTGTTACACGGGGGCTGCCATGGAAGAAAAATCACCGGACACATTGAAAAAAATAGAACAGGCCGCCATGGAAGAATTTTCTGACAAGGGGTTCCTCGGCGCATCCCTGCGGCAGATCGTAAAAAAAGCCGGCGTTACCACCGGGGCGTTCTATGGCTATTTTTCCAGCAAAGAGGCTTTATTCACCGCCATTGTGGAACCACATGCCGCCGCCCTGATGGGGAAGTTTATGGAGGCCCAGACTTCCTTTGCTGAGTTGCCTGACGAGCAGCAGCCGGAGCACATGGGGGTGGAGTCTTCCGACTGTGTCCACTGGATGGTAGATTACATCTGCCGACACAGGGAGCCGGTAAAATTGTTGCTCTGCCGGTCAGAGGGCACCAGCTACGAGCACTTCGTCCACAATATGGTGGAGGTCGAAGTGGAGTACACGATAAAATACATGGAAGTCCTCCGCCGCCTTGGGAGGGACATCCCGGAACTGGATGAGCAGATGTGCCATATCATCGCCAGCGGGATGTTCAACGGCATCTTTGAGATCGTGGTACACGATATGCCAAGAGATCGGGCACTGCGCTATGTGGACCAGTTGCGGGACTTCTACACAGCCGGATGGCTGAAAATGATGGGGCAATAGCCCCTATCTTTTTTGCATAACGGTTAGTTATTGCTAACTTTATGATATGATGACAAAACCAAAAAGGAGGGTTCTTTTTGAAAGCAAAAAAACAAAGCAGCCTTGCCCGCATCCTGGGCTATGCGGGCGGGCACAAAAATCTCACCCTGTTGGGCTGTATCCTTTCCGCTTTGTCTGCAGTACTGGGGTTAATCCCTTATGTCTGCGTCTGGCTGGCGGCAAGAAATGTGCTGGAAGTCTGGCCGGGTCTTGACGGGGCGTCTGATCTGGCCCGCTGGGGCTGGACGGCGGTATGGACAGCCATCGGCAGTATCGCCCTGTACTTTGCGGCGCTCATGTCTACCCATATCGCGGCTTTCCGCACTGCCCGGAACATCCGCCGCACTGCCATGGCCCATGTGCTGAAGCTGCCTCTGGGGTTCTTTACGGGGAATCAATCCGGGCGGCTCAGGAAGCTCATCGATGACAACGCCGGGCTTACGGAGGATCTGCTGGCCCATAAGCTCCCCGATCTGGCAGGAACCGTGGTCACGCCTATCGCGGCCATCGTGATGCTGTTCCTATTTGACTGGAAAATGGGGCTGTTGTGCCTGATCACCATGGTGCTGGCCCTGCTATCCATGTGCTTGATGATGGGCGGTAAAAACGCCGGCTTTTTCCATCGTTATCAGCAGGAAATCGAACGCATGAGCGGCGAGGCGGTAGAGTATGTCCGGGGCATCCCGGTGGTAAAGATGTTCCAGCAGACGGTCTACTCTTTCAAGGCTTTTTACGCAGCCATCAAGGATTACAGCGAACTGGCCAGTCAGTATGCCATGAGCTGCCGTGTGGGGCAGACCTGTTTCCTGACATTTATCAATGGAGCCTTTGCCCTGCTGATCCCGGCGGCACTGCTGCTGGCATCCGGCGGGGATGTGCGCACGGTGCTTGTCAACTTTATCTTCTATGCCTTGTTCGCTCCCGCCTGCGGTCAGATGATCAACCGGATCATGTATATGAGCGAGGCTGTCATGGAAGCAGACGAAGCCGTGGGCCGTCTGGATGAAATCCTCGGCCAGAAACCTATGGAAGAATCAAAAGTACAGAAACATCCGGCAAATGCCGCCGTCTCTTTCGACCATGTGACCTTCACCTATCCCGGCGCTGACCGGCCTGCGCTGGAGGACGTGTCCTTCTCCGTCCAGCCCGGTCAGGTAACGGCGCTGGTAGGGCCATCCGGCGGGGGCAAGACCACTGCCGCCAGTCTGATTCCCCGATTCTTTGATGTGGACAGAGGCGCCGTTTCTATTGGCGGTGTCAATGTCCGGGAAATGGACACAGAAGACCTGATGAAGCAGGTAGCCTTTGTCTTTCAGGAAACCCGGCTGTTTAAGGAGAGCCTTCTGGAAAATATCCGGGCCGCCCGACCGGAGGCTTCCAGGGATGAGGTGCTGGCAGCCGCTCATGCCGCCCAGTGCGATGATATTTTGGAAAAGCTGCCCCAGGGTCTTGACACTGTGGTGGGAACAAAGGGCGTTTATCTTTCCGGCGGTGAACAGCAGCGCATCGCCCTGGCCCGTGCCATTTTGAAAAATGCGCCCATTGTAGTGCTGGACGAGGCCACCGCTTTTGCCGACCCGGAAAATGAGCATCAGATTCAGAAAGCGTTTGAAGCGCTGACTCGGAACAAAACTGTGCTGATGATTGCCCACCGACTGTCCACGGTACAGGATGCGGATAACATCATCGTCCTAAGCCACGGGAAGATTGCCGAACAGGGAAATCACCGTGATCTGTTGCAGAAAAACGGCATCTACGCCGCCATGTGGGCGGACTATCAGCGCAGCGCCCAATGGAAAGTGGGAAAGGAGGCAGCGGTATGACGAAGAAATTACAACACTTATTTGCGCTCAGTGAAAAAGGGGCAAAGGATCTGGTGAAAGCCGTTGTCTGGTGTTTTATATGCAATGTGGCCCTCATGCTCCCTATCGGGGCAGTCCTGTTCACAGCGCAGCACCTTCTCGGCTGCCTGGAAAACGGCGGCAGCCCTATGGAGGGCTTCTGGATCTATGTGGGCTTTGCCCTGGCAGTTCTTATACTGCTGTTCATTCTCCATTGGTTTCAGTATGCCTCGCTGTATCTGGCAACCTATAAAGAGAGCGCCAACCGCCGGGTGAGCCTGGCGGAAACCCTGCGCCGGCTTCCCCTGTCCTTTTTCGGGAACCGGGATTTGAGCGACCTTACATCCACCATGATCGCCGACTGCTCCAGCCTGGATCAGATGTTCTCCCACTATGTGCCCCAGTTGTTTGCCTCCATCGGCTCCACGCTGGTAATCGGTGTCGCCATGTTCCTGTATGACTGGCGGATGGCGCTGGCTATCTTGTGGGTGGTACCGGTGGCAATACTGCTGACGGCAGGAAGTAAGAAAATTCAGGATTCCTTTGGGACAAAAAATATTCTGAATAAGCGGGCGGTGGCCGACTGCATCCAGGAGGGACTGGAAACCATACGGGATATTAAGGTCTATATGGGGAAGCTGGAGGAAAGGCTGGCTGCCATGGAAAAGGGCTCCATCCATTCGGAACTTGCCACCGGCGTGTTTGTTTGTTCCGCACAGGCGTTCCTTCGTCTGGGGCTGGCAACTACCATCCTGACCGGCGGGGCGCTTCTGGCAGCCGGAGAGCTTTCCTTCCTCTACTTCCTGGGGTTCCTCTTCGCAGCCGCCCGGCTATATGACCCGCTTGGGTTGGTCTTGCAGAATATTGCCGCCACCTTCAACACCAAGCTGCAGATCGAACGGATGCGCTCCATTTTGGAACAGCCGGTGCAGGAAGGTTCGGAAGAATTTACACCGCAAAATTATGACATCACCTTTGACCATGTTTCCTTTGCCTATCGGGAGGGGGACGGTGTGCTGGAGGATGTGAGCTTCACCGCCAAACAGGGAGAAGTGACCGCGCTCATCGGTCCTTCCGGTGGAGGAAAATCTACCGCCTGCAAGCTGGCTGCCCGGTTCTGGGATGTCACCGGCGGAAAGGTATCCCTGGGTGGAACGGACGTGTCCACGGTAGACCCGGAGACGCTTCTGCGCTCCTACTCCATGGTATTCCAGGACGTGGTGCTGTTCCGGGATACGGTGATGGAGAATATCCGCCTGGGCCGCCGGGGCGCAACAGATGAGGAAGTCATGGCTGCTGCCAAGGCCGCCCGGTGCGATGAATTTATTCAGAAACTTCCCCAAGGTTATCAGACCGTGATCGGCGAGAACGGCTCCACCCTCTCCGGTGGAGAACGGCAGCGGATCTCTATCGCCCGTGCTCTTTTGAAAAACGCACCGGTCATTCTCTTGGATGAAGCCACCGCCAGCCTGGATGTGGAGAATGAGAGCGCTGTTCAGGAAGCCCTCTCCCGCTTGCTCCAGGGCAAGACAGTGCTGGTCATCGCCCACCGGATGCGTACCGTAGCCGGTGCTGACCATATCGTAGTGCTGGAGGACGGTCATGTAGCGCAACAGGGCACCCCATCGGAGCTGATGGAGCAGGGCGGCCTTTACCGACGTATGGTGGAACTCCAAAGAGAAACAGCACAGTGGAAGCTGGGCGTGTAACCGTTCCTCTTATCCCAAAGACATATTGCATAGCAAACTCCCTGCAAGAACTCAAGCCTTGCAGGGAGTTTGAAAATGTTCCTACTTCTTTTTCCAATGGAGCAGCAGGGCCGAATTGATGATAACCAGCACCGAGCCTGCGTTATGGACTAAGGCTCCGATCACCGGTCCAAGCAAACCTGTAATAGCAAGGACGATGGCGAGGAAATTCAGCCCCATGGAAAAGGTCAGATTCACTTTGATGGTCGTCATCATTCGTTTGGAAAGGGACAGCAGATGAGGCAGCTCGCGGATCTCATCGTCCACAAGGGCAATGTCTGCGGCGTCCACCGCAATATCGCTGCCAATGCCGCCCATAGCAATCCCGACATTTGCTTTTTTCAGTGCGGGCGCGTCGTTGATCCCGTCGCCGATCATGCAGACCGCATTCCCGTTTTCCTGATAGGCGCCGATACGGTTCAGCTTATCCTCAGGCAGGTAGTTGGCATAGACCTCACGGATCCCCAGCTGACCGGCGATTGCGCCGGCGGCATTCGGATGGTCGCCGGTCAGCAAAACGGGCTGAACGCCAATCTTGTCCAGCGCGGCGATCATATCCCTGCTTTCCTCTCTCACAGTATCGGAAAGAACAAGGTATCCGGCAAGAATATCATCCACCGCGATGTAGATCACGGCGCTTCCCGCATTCAGATAGGAGTCTGTTTCGGCCGTAATCTCTTTAGAGACGGCGACTCCCTTCAGAAGCTTCAAATTGCCCGCTTTCACCGTTTTCCCGCCAACGACAGCCAGGACGCCCTCGCCAAGGCGTATCTGGAAGCCTTCGCAGGCAGCAGGCTTTTTACCGTAACAGCGGACGACCGCTTTGCCGAGCGGATGCTCACTCAGCTGCTCGGCTGCGGCGGCAAAATCAAATACCTCGTCCGCTGTGTAGCCCGGAACGGACTTCACAGCGGTAACCTTGGGCGTACCGTAGGTAAGGGTGCCCGTTTTATCAAAGGTAATCTTAGTTACTGCGGAAAGCCGTTCCAAAGCGTCGCCCTCCCGGACGAGAAAGCCGTGTTTCGTGGCGTTGCCGATTGCCGCCATGATCGCGGTAGGCGTTGCCAGCACCAGGGCGCAGGGGCAGAACACAACAAGAATGGTGACCGCCCGGATGATTTCACCGGTGAACGCCCAGGTAAGTCCTGCCGCAGAAAGAGCGATAACGACGATCCATGTGGCCCATCGGTCTGCAAGCCCGACGATCTTGGCCTTTCCCGCGTCGGCAGACTGCACCAGCCGGATCATACGCTGGATGGAGCTGTCTTCGCCGACCTTGGCAGCCCGCATTTCAAAAGCGCCGAACTGGTTCACCGTACCGGAGGATACCTCGTCGCCCGCCGTTTTATCCACCGGAAGAGATTCCCCTGTCATGACCGCCTGATTTACAGAGGTCTGTCCGGAAAGGATGACGCCGTCAACCGCAACGGTTTCGCCGGGCAGAACACGGATCACATCCCCGACTTTTACCTGTTCGGCAGGGACGATCGTTTCTGTACCGTCCAGAAGCACTCTGGCAGTCTGCGGAGTCAGGTGGACAAGCTTTTCGATGCCGGCCCGCGCCTTTGCAACCGTCAGATCCTCCAGCAGCGCGCCCAGCTGCATGATGAACGCCACCTCGCCGGCCGCGAAGTCCTCGCCGATGACGACCGACGCAATCAGCGCGATGGACACCAGCACGTCGGCCTTGATATCCAGCGCCGTCACCAGCCCGATGATGGCCTCCAGCACGATCGGCAGGCCGCACAGCACAATGGCGATCCACGCTGCGTCGAACGGAAGCGGCGCCAGGCCCAGCATGCTCGCCAGCAGCGCCGCGCCCGATACCGCAAGGAACACGATGTCCTTGCGCACGCCGCCCCATTCCAGTAGTGATTCCAACCGCTCGATGACCCGTTTCATGTCCGATCTCCCTTCCTGCATCCGCTTCGCACGCATCTATTATACATATAGGGGTATTGGTATGTCAAGCGAATCAAAGAAAAGCCGGCCCGGGAAAACGGCCGGCCTGTGTCAGCGCATGTTGGCAAAGCGTTCCACAGCCTTGGCGAAGCTGGCGATCGTCTGATCGGCGTCGCCATGTTCGATGCCGTCGCGCACGCAGTGGCGGATATGTCCCTCCAGCACCACCTGACCGGCCCTGTGCAGGGCGGACTTGGCGGCGTTGATCTGGGAGAGCACGTCTTCGCAGGGAACGTCCTCGTCGATCATGCGGTCGATGGCCTGCACCTGACCGATGATCTTCCTGAGGCGGCGGTGCAGGTTTTCCGAATCCATGCATTGTCTCATGGCTCATCCCTCCATACCATTAGGGGTATATCCATATGATAGGCCGCCGGGCGCGCCCTGTCAATCCCCGTCTGACAGGTCATCGCTTGGTGGTGGCCTCGATCGCCTTTGCCAGGCTCTCCTCGGTCTCATCCGTCCGCAGCCTGCGGGCGGCGACCACGCGCCGCTCCTCCTCCTCGTCCACGCAGGTGATGAGCAGCAACAGCTGGTCCTGGGGCGTCACATCCAGCGCCGTGCGGTACAGCGAGCAGGACATCAGCGCGTCCAGCGCTTCGCTGCGCTGATCAATCCAATCCGCGTTCAGCTTGGCAAAGTCGACATAGCGGTCGTCCAGCCGATCAAGGCTGACGGTCGACACCGCGAAGATCACATACCGTCCGTCCTCATAGGCCGTGTCAAAGGTGATGAAGGGGTTGTTGCGGTAATAGGTCATGTTCTCATAGTTGCGCAGGCTGCCGAACATCGCGCCGGTCTTCATGTTGTGGCCGTAGAGCATGAGCGTATAGGGCCGCGTCGACAGATCGCAGGTCTCCTCCAGGAAGATCGCGCCGTTGACGTTGTGGTAGCCACGGTAGTCCCGGTTGAGATAATACGCGTTGTCGCGCTGGACGACCGCCTCGTCGATCATCTCGTCGATGGTCAGCCAGCCGA
>OEQY01000190.1_pt1 | contig 16729 bp, 19 predicted proteins | sample 1539871 | NCBI WGS metagenome assembly OEQY01 (sample SAMEA3891877, study PRJEB23780) | metagenome | biome: terrestrial biome; feature: animal house; material: Caecal content | place: Italy | collected 2015-05-05 | reverse complement strand
GCTTTTCTTTCCTTTTTCCGAAAAAATTCTCTTTAAAAAACGGCATTTTTTATTCTTTTTACCCTTTTCTTTTTTTGTATCTTAAAAAATACATAAAGTGAAATAGGCAATTTGCACAAAGTTTAGCGGAGTAATTCCAGGAATTCTACAATGAAATTTACAAATTTTTCTGTAAAGGTTCTGTAACAAACTAACCTAGTAAAGTAATTGACACCTCAAACACTTCGCTGTACTATAAGTGAGAAATCAAACAACAGAAAGGAAGCGATTGTACGGAAAATCTTGGAGAAACCTTGCTGGAAGAACTTAATTGTAAAACCGTTTTTACAATTCCCATTTTCGGTGGTCTTGATATTTCCGAATCTACTGTTATTACGTGGTTTATTATCGCATTTGTGGCGGTCTTATGTATGATACTCGTTCGTAACCTAAGCGTTGAATCACCAAGCAAAAAACAGCAGGTTTTGGAACTGGCAGTCGGAGGACTTTATAATATCTTCGATGGTCTCCTTGGTAAAGCAGGAAAACGTTACATCCCATATTTAATGTCCGTCCTCATTTACCTTGGAATTTCCAATGTAATCGGAATTCTTGGAGTTAAGCCACCTACCAAAGATATGAACGTAACTGCTGCCTTAGCCCTTATGAGTATTATTCTCATTGAATATGCAGGAATTCATGCAAAAGGCGGCCGTGGTTTTATTAAGAGCTTTGCCCAGCCAATGGCAATCATGACACCAATTAATATATTGGAAGTATTTATCCGTCCACTGTCGCTTTGCATGCGACTGTTTGGAAATATTCTTGGTGGATTTGTAGTAATGGAATTAATTAAATACTTTGTACCTGCAATTATTCCAATTCCATTTAGTTTTTATTTTGATATTTTTGACGGCTTGATTCAAGCCTACGTCTTTGTATTCCTTACTTCATTATTTATAAAGGAATCCATTGAGTAAAACGATCCTATTAAGAAAAAAACAAAACTTATTATGAATTTTAAGGAGGATTTTCATTATGTCTACAACATTAATCGCAATTGGAGCTGGTATCGCAGTATTATCAGGTGCTGGAGCTGGTATTGGTATTGGTTTAGCAACTTCTAAGGCAGCAGATGCAATTGCCAGACAGCCAGAGGCAGATAGTAAAATTACAAAAGCATTACTTCTTGGCGCAGCACTTGCAGAAGCAACTGCTATTTACGGTTTTGTTATCGCTTTCTTAATCTTAATCCTTTTAAAATAATTAAAGGCGGTGAGTCTTTTCTATGATTTCAATCAACATGAACCTCGTTTATAACTTGATCAATGTCATTGTGCTATTCCTTGTGTTAAAGCATTTTTTATTTCAGCCAGTACTTGGAATTATGCAAAAACGAGAGGAACTCATTCAAGGACAGTTGGATCATGCTGCTCAAACACAAAAGCAGGCAGATGCATTAAAAAAACAATATGAATCTTCTCTTGAAACAGCCAAAGAAGATTCTCAAAAAATTATTGATACGGCCCGCATCAATGCTAAAGCGGAATACGACCGTATTGTCAAAGAGGCGGATGAAAAGGCAAATCGCATTGTCCAGGAAGCTCATAAAGCAACACAGGCAGATAAGGAAAAAACCATGAAAGATATGGAATCCCAAATTGCTAATCTCGCTCTTGTCGCTGCTGCAAAAATTATGAGCGAAAATCAGGAACAAACAAGCGCACGTGCCTATAGCCAATTTATTAAGAATACAGGTGAATCGAGATGAGTCAGATTAGTCGCAACTATGCACATGTGTTATATGAATTGCATGTTCCAAAAGAAACAATTACTTTTACAACTGAGATTCTTTCTTTGAATCCGATTCTTTTGGATGTTTTGAAAAATCCTACGATTCCTCGTACTCAAAAATATAATGTTATTGATAGAATTTTTCCAAAAGAACTTCAAAATTTCCTAAAAGTGCTCTGTTTCCATCAAAGTGCAGCATTACTTCCAGAAATTTTGGATGACTATATTTATTACAGTCATGAACAAGAGGGAATTTTAGATGCAGTACTTACCTATACGATTAAACCAGATCCCACAACTACAAATCGTATCAGGGAAGTACTAAAAACGAAATATCAGAAACAAGACGTAAATCTTACAATGCAAGAAGATCCTACTTTACTCGGCGGTTTTATTATTAATGCAAATGGAGAGGAACTTGATTATAGTATGCGTGGACGTCTTAAACAGTTACAACAAAAATTGACATGGAGGTGACAGGATTGAGTGCGATCAGCTCAGAAGAGATTATTTCAATTTTAAAAACTGAGATTGAAAATTTTGATATTGAAACAAAAGATCAAGAAGTAGGCACTGTCATCTGGGTTGGTGACGGTATTGCTACGATTCACGGAATTGACCATGCAATGTATGGAGAAATTGTCTTATTTGACAATGGTGTAAAGGGAATGGTTCAAGATATCCGAAGAGATGAAATCGGCTGTATTTTACTTGGACGAGATCACGGAGTTCATGAGGGAACACGAGTTTCTCGTACAAAGAAAAAAGCAGGTATTCCTGTTGGAGACGCTTATATTGGACGTATTGTCAATGCACTCGGTGCTCCAATTGATGGAAAAGGAGAGATCGTTTCCTCCGATTACCGTGCGATTGAACAGGCAGCCCCAGGTATTACAGAACGAAAATCGGTAAATCAGCCTTTAGAAACTGGAATTCTTGCAATCGATTCTATGTTCCCAATTGGTCGTGGACAGAGAGAATTAATTATTGGCGACAGGCAGACAGGAAAGACTTCAATCGCAATGGACACAATTTTAAATCAAAAAGACAAAGATGTCATTTGTATCTATGTTGCAATTGGTCAAAAAGCTTCTACTGTCGCCAAACTTGTGAATACATTAACCCAACATGACGCAATGGACTACACGATTATCGTTACTGCAACCGCAAGCGATCCTGCTTCCTTACAATATATTGCTCCATATTCTGGAACTGCCCTTGCAGAGTATTTTATGTACCAGGGAAAGGATGTATTAATTGTATATGATGATTTATCAAAACATGCAGTTGCATACCGTGCTCTTTCCTTGCTTTTGGAACGTTCTCCAGGACGTGAAGCCTATCCAGGCGATGTATTCTACTTACATTCCAGACTTTTGGAACGCTCCAGCAGATTAAGCGACGAATTAGGCGGAGGTTCCATTACTGCACTTCCAATTATTGAAACACAGGCTGGAGATGTATCTGCATATATCCCAACGAATGTAATTTCTATTACCGATGGACAAATTTTCCTGGAAAATGATTTATTTTTCTCTGGTCAGCGTCCGGCTGTTAATGTAGGTTTATCCGTGTCCCGTGTTGGCGGTGCTGCACAGACAAAGGCAATGAAAAAAGCTTCTGGAAGTATTCGTATTGATCTAGCTCAATTTCGTGAAATGGAAGTTTTCACTCAGTTTAGCTCAGATCTAGATGATACTACAAAAGAACAGCTTGCTTATGGAAATGGACTTTTAGAGATTCTGAAACAGCCGCTTGCTCACCCTCTTTCTCTGCATGAACAGGTGATTACCTTATTGGCAGCTACACACAAGGTAATGCTTGGCATTGAAAAATCTAAAATCAAAGAGTTCCAAATGACCATGCTTCAATTATTTGAAATAGAACATAAAGATATTATAGATACAATCGAAACGCAAAAAGTTCTTACGGATGAGCTAATTGAACAGATTGTAACCTATGCAAACGATTACGCATCAAATTATAAAAAGTAGGTGGTAATTCATGGCAAATGCGCACGAAATACAAAGTAGAATGAAAAGTATCAAAGATACAATGAAAATCACAAACGCAATGTTCATGATTTCTTCTTCTAAATTAAAACGAGCCAAAAAAAGTTTGGAAGATACACAGCCTTATTTCTATACATTACAAAGTGCAATTGGGCGAATTCTCCGACACGTGCCCGACATTTCTCATCCTTTTTTTGACCAAGGTTCCAATCGGAAACTAGAAGAACAGACCATTGGATATATTGTTGTTACAGCGGATAAAGGATTAGCTGGATCGTATAATCACAATGTTATAAAAATGGCAGAAGAACATATGAAACAATATCCAAACCACCGTTTATTTGTTGTCGGAGAACTTGGAAGAAGATACTTTTCAAAACATGGATATACAATTGACACGCATTTTCATTATACAGCTCAAAATCCAACGATGCACCGTGCCCGTGTAATTATGGAAAAAGTAGTCGATCTTTATATGAAAAAGGAACTCGATCAAGTACATATTATTTATACCGATATGATCAATCCTGTTCAGTCAGAAGCTGCAATTACCCAGCTTCTTCCACTGCAAAAAAAGCATTTTTCCCCTAACGTTCTTCCGATTAATGTACGACAGGAAGAAATTGCTCTTTATCCAGATGCTAAAACAGTTCTGGATCTTATTATTCCAAACTATATTACTGGTTTTATTTATGGTTCTTTGGTAGATTCTTATTCTTGTGAACAAAATGCCCGTATGATGGCAATGCAGACTGCCACAAACAGCGCAAAAGCGATGCTGCACGACTTATCCATTCAATACAATCGTATTCGGCAGGCTGCAATTACACAGGAAATTACCGAAGTTATTGCTGGTGCCAAAGCCCAAAAGAAAAAAAGAAAACGCTGAGGAAGGTGGCATTCATATGAAGAAAGGAAAAATCGTACAGGTTATGGGACCTGTAGTAGATGTAGAGTTTAGTACAAATCAAGATCTTCCTGCAATTCGAGACGCTCTGGAGGTTGATAATCAGGGAAAACGATGCGTTATGGAAGTTGCACAGCACATCGGAAATAATACCGTTCGCTGTATTATGTTAGCAGCAAGTGAAGGACTTCACCGTGATATGGAAGTAACTGCAACAGGAGATGGCATTAAAGTTCCTGTCGGAAATAAAACATTGGGACGTTTATTCAACGTTCTTGGAGAAGCAATTGATGGAGAAGGTTCGTTAGAAAACGAAGAACATTGGAGTATTCATCGAGAACCTCCAACATTTGAAGATCAAAGTCCAGTAGTAGAAATACTTGAGACAGGAATTAAGGTCATTGACTTACTCGCTCCCTATGCAAAAGGTGGTAAAATTGGTCTTTTTGGAGGCGCCGGTGTTGGTAAAACCGTTTTAATTCAAGAGCTGATCCGAAACATTGCAACAGAGCATGGCGGTTACTCCATCTTCACTGGAGTCGGAGAACGTTCTCGTGAAGGAAATGATTTATGGACAGAAATGAAAGAATCTGGCGTATTGGAAAAAACGGCACTTGTGTTTGGGCAAATGAATGAACCGCCAGGAGCTCGTATGCGTGTAGCAGAAACTGGATTAACCATGGCAGAATACTTCCGTGACCGAGAACATCAGGATGTACTATTGTTTATCGACAATATTTTCCGTTTTACTCAGGCTGGTTCCGAAGTATCTGCTCTTTTAGGACGTATGCCTTCCGCAGTTGGCTACCAGCCGACATTGGCAACCGAAATGGGTGAACTTCAAGAGCGTATTGCATCCACAAAAGAAGGATCGGTCACTTCGGTACAAGCCGTTTATGTGCCAGCCGATGACTTGACTGACCCAGCTCCAGCTACAACATTTACCCATCTGGATGCTACGACCGTACTTTCCCGTAAAATCGTGGAACAGGGAATTTATCCAGCCGTAGATCCTCTAGAATCCAATTCCCGTATTTTGGAAATTGATGTCGTTGGAGAAGAACATTATGAAACAGCTCGTCGTGTACAGGAGACCCTTCAAAAGTATAAAGAACTGCAAGATATTATCGCAATCCTTGGTATGGAAGAATTGTCGGATGAAGATAAATTAACCGTAGTAAGGGCTAGAAAAATTCAAAAGTTTCTCTCTCAGCCATTTTATGTAGCAGAGAACTTTACTGGAATTCCAGGTAAATATGTTCCTTTAAAAGAAACGATTCGAGGATTTAAAGCCATTTTAGATGGAGAAATGGACGAATATCCAGAAGTAGCATTTTTTAATGTCGGCACCATTGATGAAGTAATCGAAAAAGCCAAACAAGAAAAAAAGAGGACTAACGCATGAAAACTTTTGACTTAAAAGGACTTGCAAGTAATAAGACCTTTTTTGAAGGACGTTGTTCAAAATTGATTGTCCCAGCTCCTGACGGCCAGAAAGAAATATTGGCAAACCATGAAAATATGGTTATTGCAATCACAGAAGGGATGCTACAGTTTCAGCCAGAAAACAGCGAAGAATGGATTCAATTTGTAGTTGGTACTGGTTTCGTTCAGGTAATTAATAATCGTGTCGTTCTTTTAGTAGATACCGCAGAGCGCCCAGAAGAAATTGATATTCGTCGAGCAGAAGAAGCAAAGCAACGAGCAGAAGAACAGCTTCGTCAAAAACAAAGTATTGAAGAATACCATATTTCAAAAGCATCTCTTGCAAGAGCCATGTCCCGATTAAAGGCAACGAGTAAATATAGATAGTAAGAAAGCAGCTACTCTCTTTTATAGGTAGCTGCTTATCTTTTATTCGCCTCGTCGATTTTTTATAATAAAATAGATCATACTGCATAATGCTGCACTTGCAATTCCTAAACAAGGAAAATAAAACCTTTCATCCAATTGAGCACTATACGGATGGCTCAATACAGATAACAATACAAAAATTATCATAATAGACAAACTAAGTAAAATTAAAAAAGGATTTCGGTTTTCTTTCAACTCCACTTCAAATAACTGCTTTCGTTCTAGCAGACGCAGTAATTCTCCCTCATATTCATATCCCTTGATAAGAATGTAAGTCCGTTTCCCAGTACGTTCGTTTTGATAACGTACTTGACAAGTCAAAGCATAGCAATTATCGTGATCTTGAATCTTATCCACTTTTTGTATTTCGACAGCTCCAACTGGTAAAGCATTTTCTCTCTCGATTTGTTGTTTCAATACCTCCAACTGTTTCTGAATATCCCGCATCATACCGATATAACCAAATATTCCTCGCCGATACTGCACCAACTGACGAGCATCCACTACAAATAACCGATCTTCACCATCCTTACAAAAGATCATTGCATCTCTCTGAAAACTGCGCCCAAGCCTTACAGAGAAAAAAATAAGCAGCGCAACACTCAAAATACAGGAAATAAGGGATACCATTTCTTTATACTCATCTGTATAAATTGTCAAAATGGCAACTCCCAAAACCAAACTAACAGCTAAAATTACAATCCCCATTGTTCCCAAAACCATACGTATCGCAAATCGGTTTTTCCCCTTTATCTGCGGTGATATCCAAACCTTCATCCCCCATTTCCTCCTTATTGATAGACGATCAAAAAAACATTTGTTCTATTATTTTATCATGCAAACAATTGTATGTCAATTAGAGTAGGAAAGATTTGTTTATCGCAAAAAGAAACGGTATGACCAAAGCCATACCGTTTCCTTTAAACTCTTTTTATTATGAGCTTTTATTAACCTTCGATTTCAATGTAACGTTTCTGTTCTACTGCTTTTGCTTCTTTCTTAGGAAGCGACAATTTCAAAATACCATTTTCATATTTTGCTTTAATATCTTCCTGAGTAAGCTCCTCGCCTACATAGAAACTTCGGCTCATTGCTCCAGCATAACGTTCTTGACGGATATATTTTCCTTCTTTGTCTTTTTCATCCTTATCCAGACCCTTGGAAGCAGAAACAGTTAAATAACCATTTTCCAGTTTCGCATTGATTTCATCTTTCTTGAATCCAGGTAAGTCGATGTCTACTTCATATCCGTTTTCTGTTTCACGAACATCGGTTTTCATCATATTCTTGGCATGTTTTCCATACAATGGATTTTTCTTACCAAAAAATTCTCTTTCAAATGGGAAATCCATCCAATCATCATCAAATAAACTTTCTCCAAAAATACTAGGCATCATCATAAGTCATATCTCCTTTCCAAAGACAATCAAAAAACTGAATTCGCACTATCGGAGAAACCCGAGGTGTTAATATTACTAGTAGGAACTCTGGAAGATCTTCTTTTTTCTCTCTTCCTTTGTTCTAGATGTAATATAACACTTATTATTAGCAATGTCAAGAGGTGAGTGCTAATTTTTTGTGAAAAATTTGTGAACTTTTGATTTTATTGGCTTCACATTTTTTTACTTGTTTTCGCACTCAATTTGCTTGATTTGACCACATTTTTACGATAAATTTGGCATTAATTTACAATGTTAGATAAAAATTTTCAAAACTGCATTGGATTAACTTTATCTTGCTCTGTAACTTTCCTTAACACACGACATGGATTTCCAACTGCAATTACTCCTTCCGGTATATTTCTCGTAACAACACTGCCTGCACCAATCACCGTTCCACTTCCGATTTTTACCCCACCACAAATCGTAGCATTTGCGCCAATCCATACATCATCCCCTATTGTAATCGGACTTGAAGTTCCAATCCCATTGGATCGCTGTTCTGCATCAATTGAATGTCCTGCACAGGCAATACAAACCCCAGGTGCAATAAATACATTTTTTCCAATATGGACTGGCGATGTATCCAAAATCACACAGTTGTAATTGATAACCGTTAATCCATACGTATGAATATTAAAACCATAGTCACAACGAAACGATGGCTCTATAAAAGTGAGTGGATGGCAGTCTCCAAATAACTCTCTTAGTATTTCTGCTCTTTTTTCTCCCTCTTTTGGGCTTGTCTTATTATACTCCCAACAAAGCTGCTTTGCCTTTTGCTGTAACTGAGATGGCATATCTCTATGATTGGAACAATAACTTTGATTTTGCTGCATTATTTCTAAAATATTCATATTTTTACCTCATTAAAATGGAATTCATTCTTTTTCTTAAAACAATTCTTCTATATACATATTCGTTAACAATTGTTTCCCAGACTCTGTTTTAAAAATATTGGATTTTACATATTCGACTGCATCTTTCTTTATCTCATCTTCATAAATATTAACAAGAAAATCTGCTTCTACTAAGATCTGATAATCCATTCCTTCTATATTCTTATACGTATGATGATGGCCAATCAAATATTTTACTCGCTCTATCTGTTCTTCTGTATATCCCCCTAGTTCTTCCATCAACTTTTGCGCTTCTATAGGTCCTTCTATTTCCTGATATTTGCCAGAACTCGATCCATATTTTTGTTCACTTACATGAATTCCAATATCATGTAAAATTGCTGCCGTTTCTAAAATAAACTGTGCAGCCTTATTTAGCTTCTCTAATTTCCCAATGGTAGCAGCCAGATCATGTACTTTAAGAAAATGCTGGATACGTTTTGCATCCCCCTTATCATAATGAACCATTGCTGCAATTAACTTTGCATGTTTTTCATCCATCTACTGTTTTCCTCTCTCTCATCCTATATTTTAATGGAGTACAACTATAGGTTTGCTGAAATTTTTTACTAAAATTAGACGTATAACCATAGCCAACTTCATGTGCAATCTCTGCTATGGACAATTCCGTCGTACATAACAACGTAGCTGCCAATGACATTTTTAATGCAGCAATATATTCTCCAATCGTCATATGGTAATAATAGGAAAATCCTGCTTTTAGTTTTTGAGAATTCATTTTTAATTGCCAACTCAACGCTTCAATTGTTGGAGGATTTACAAATTGTTCGGTTAAAATATCATGTGCTTTTTGCACTGTTTTAAAATCATGAGCAGAGAAAACAATTCTTCTCTTTTTGCCAATTGTTACACTTCCATAATTGATCTGTCTGGAAAAAGCATTTTGACCACTTGGACTTCCACTTTCTTTTATCACTGCTAAACACTCTAAAATCGCAGCCTCCAGATGTAAGTAATTCAAACAATCCATTTTATCTTTATGTATCATTCGATATAAAACTGGAAACACTTCTGATGGAAGGTAATAATAGGTATGATTTTCTAAAAAATATTCAGAAATTGAAAACCCAGCAAAACGCCTTTGAATTTCCTCGAAGAAATTTGGATAGATTGTAATTTCCGCTCCTTGAAAATGCTGCCCTGGTATCCACATTTGTTTTCCTTTTATTTCTTTTTCTAATACTAAAAATGCGGAAGGCATAAACGAAGAAACAGGTTGATGTTCCAGCTGAAATCTCGTTGTTCCATCATATACAATACCAAAACGCAATAACGGATTGGAATGGTCAAATTGAATTCCAAACGCTTTTTGTACTGTATAGTCAGCAATCCCAAAATCGTAAAACCCCTCTCTTTGATATAAACGATACGATCCGCTTTTCGGAAATTCAGGATTTTGATATAACAAACAATTTGCTTTTTTTATCGGCTGAAAACCAAGCTGTTCCAAAACAATTGTTCGAAATTGAAATGAATTACTTGAGCAATACATAGTTTCCTCCTTATCTTTTATTATAGCTTTTTACATACAATAAAACAATGCAAAAAGATGATAAAAAAATGAATAAGAGTGTTTTTGTTGCAATGTTTTATTTGTTTTGTTATAATGCCAGCCGTGGTTAGGTATGACTAATCTCAAGAAATTTATACAAACTTCGTTTCTTTTAATATAAGAATTATATTTATTTAGGAGGCAATCATGCAAAAAAAGATTTTAGCACTATTTACAATAGCAACCTTTACAATTGGAGTTCTATCAGGATGCCAAGCTTCCAATACTCCATCCACTACTTCCGAAACTACAGGATTCACCTCTGCCAATACATCATCTGAAATGATAACAATTACCGATGCACGTGGAGAAGTAGAAATTCCAGCAAACCCACAAGCCATTGTAGATTTAAGCGGAAACAGTGATATTCTCCATGTGCTTGGATATTCTGTGGTTGGAACAGCAAATTCAGACGCCTACGATTATACCAAGTTTCCTTCTTATCTAGAAGATACATTGGAAGGTGCTAAAATTCTTGGTTACAGTATGCAGGATACAATGGATATTGAGGGAATTCTTGAATTAAATCCTGATTTAATTATTATTTCCAGTGTTCAAGAAAAAATGTACGATCAGCTCCAACAAATCGCACCAACGGTTATGGTAGAATTAGCTCAAATCAACTGGAAAGAGGATCTTCATACATTTGCTAAAATGATGAATAAAGAGGACGTTGTCGATAGATGGCTTGCTGACTATGAAGCAAAGGCAAAAGAAAAGGGAAATGAAATCAAAAACAGTTATGGAGAAGACACAACCTATCTTGCATTGCTTGCAAGTGGCGGACAACTTTTCGTTTTTGATTCTGCTGGAATTGGAAGTGTTATGTATGAAGATATGGGACTAAAAAAACCAGAAAACATGCCAGCACAAGAAAATATTAGTCTTCCAGTTATCAGTTATGAAGGTCTTGCAGAAATTGATGCCGATTACTTATTTGTCGTTGGAACAGACAGTGATATGGAAAGCTTGACCCAAAATAGTATTTATCAGAATATGCGTGCAGTAAAAAATGGAAATGTGATTGAACTGCCTTCCAGTCCATATTTCAATATTGGATATAGCTGCATTGGAAGAAATCTTTTCTTAGATGAGTTTGCTTCCCTTATGGAGAAATCAAAATGAAAATAAGAATAGGAATTTTAACAGCAGTCGGTGTACTGCTGTTATTCATTGGAATGATTGCCTCGATTCATATTGGGGCAAAAAATATCCCTCTCAATGAGGTTTATCAGGCAATTGTTCAACCAGACGATTCTATCAATGCGCAATTAGTTCGTGATGTTCGTCTTCCACGTATGCTATGCGCTGTTCTGACCGGCGGTATGCTTGCATTAACAGGTACTATGATGCAAGGAGTTATGCGTAATCCAATTGCCGAGCCTTCTGTATTAGGAATGACACAGGGAGCTTCACTTGCAGTTGCCATCTCTGCGGTATCTCCAGTTATTAGTACTGGCAATTTTTTTATGGCATTGATTGGAGCTTTTATTAGCGGTATTCTAATTTTACTTTTTACGATGCAGCGTGCATCCAACCAAAGCATTTCCAGAATTTTACTCGCTGGCACTGCAATGAGTACCTTCTTTTTATCTCTTGCATCTGTGACAGCATTGCTTGGAAATCGTTCCCAAGAATTAGCCTTCTGGATCGCTGGAGGGCTTCGTCAAGCTAGCTGGATACAAGTGTTTTTTTTACTTATTATTGGCGGATTTTTCAGTATTGCAGCCTTAGCGTTATCTGGAAAAATCAATTTAATTAGTCTTGGAGAGGAAGCTGCAACGGGACTTGGGATTTCTCCAGAAAAAATCAAACTTTATACTATTTTATGTTTAATTCCGATCTGTGGAGTATGTGTAGCAGTAGCTGGAAATATTGGATTCATTGGTTTATTTATTCCACATATTATCCGAAAACTAATTGGAAACGATTACCGAAAGCTCATGCCATTATCCTTCTTATATGGCGCTGTAATTCTAGTGTTTGCAGATATTGCAGCACGTACAATCTCTGCTCCATATGAACTTCCAGTTGGACTTTTTACCGCCTGCATTGGAGTCCCAGTCTTTTTATTACTTGTACGAAAGGAGAAGAAATAAATGAACACACAAAAAAACAAAATAGTTGGAATTGTTTGTTTCCTTCTTCTTTTAGGCACAGTAATGTTATCGCTTATGCTTGGCAGTTATTCTATGACTCCGAAAGAAGTCATTCAAACAATTTTAGGAAATGGAAATAAACTCCAAAACTTCACGATCTTTCAAATACGCCTTCCAAGAATCGCTTTGGCTATAATTGTAGCATCCGCACTTAGTATCTCTGGAGGGATTTTACAGGGAATTACAAGAAATCCATTAGCAGAACCTGGAATGATTGGAATTAATGCAGGAGCAGCTTTATTCGTCGTATTCTGGATCTCATCTGGAACAACCGCATACTACTCCGCTCTTTCCTTCTCTACCATTATATGGATGCCTGTTGTTGCTATTACAGGTTCGCTGCTTTCTGTTTTGGTTATCTGCCTTTTTGCATATAAAAAAGGAATCCGCCCCGTTCGCTTTCTTTTGACTGGAGTTGGTGTTAATGCAGGTATTACAGCCATTATTTCATTTTATCAATTAAATATGTCTAAAGGTGACTATAATCAAGTCTTAACATGGACAAATGGAAGTTTATGGGGAAGCAATTGGAATTATATTTTATTAACTTTTCCCCTTATTACTGTTTTAATTCTTCTTGTATTATTTCGAAGTAAAATATTGGATGTCCTCGGGCTTGGAGATGAGTTGGCATTTGGGTTAGGGGTATCCGTGCAAAAAGAAATGCTTTTTTTTCTAATTTGCTCTGCACTTCTCTCCGCTATCGCTACTTCCGTGGCAGGAAATATTGCATTTTTAGGACTTTTAGGTCCTCAGATTGCAAAACGAATCGTAGGACCTGTACACCGAACTATGCTTCCTTTCGCAGCTGGCATTAGTGCCATTATCCTAATCCTTGCAGATACCGCTGCTAGAAACTTATTCTCACCTTTGGAGATACCTGTTGGGATTGTCGTTTCTATTTTAGGTGTACCTTATTTTATTTATTTAATGTTAAAAGGAAAATAGGAGGTTTGATCTATGGGAATAGAAATAAGAAATCTGGAAGCTGCATACGAAGATCGTGTTATCATCCCTTGTGCAAACGTAACGATACCAGAAGGTAAGATTACAATGATGATTGGACCAAATGGATGTGGAAAATCCACTTTATTAAAATCAATCGCTAGAATCCTTCCAATAAAAAAAGGAGAAGTCCTTCTGGACGGTACGAATATAAAAAAACTATCTCAGAAATTAATAGCTCAAAAAATGGCGGTACTCCCGCAAACTCCACTCGTTCCAGAAGGAATTACCGTAAAGGATCTTGTCGCTTATGGAAGATTTCCCTATCAAAAACCGTTCTCTGGACTAAAAAAGGCAGATCATGAAATCATTGAATGGGCAATGCAAAGAACTGGAGTTTTTGAACTAAAAGACCGAAAAGTAGAAGAATTATCAGGAGGGCAAAGACAGCGTGTCTGGATTTCCCTTACACTTGCTCAGAAAACCAATATTTTAATTTTAGATGAGCCAACTACTTACTTAGATATGGCACATCAATTAGAAATTTTAGAACTGCTCCAAACATTAAATGCAGAAGAACATACAACTATAATCATGGTGATTCATGAACTAAACCATGCAGCAAAATTTGCCGACCATATTATTGGAATGCGCCAAGGACGTATTTTATTTGAAGGAAGTCCAAACGATGTAATTCACGTGGAAAATCTCAGAAAACTTTATGAAATTGAGGCAGTTCTAATTCAAAATGAGAAAAAAGGCTATCCAGTCTGTATAGATTATTCACGGAAGCAATCGTAACAGAAAAATTTATTTCAGTCCATTCTTCTCTCATAAAAAGCGGGAGACATCCCCAAACATAGAATGTCTCCCTAACCGATTATATTATTACGACTGGTTTAATCAGATCACGTGGTTTATCTTTCATAAGCATTAATGCTTCTTCCATATGCTCAAATCCATTAAAACGATGGGTTAATAATTTGGATGTATCCAAACGTCCTGTTTCCATTAATGACGCAAGTTTTTCCATACGGCGACGTCCGCCTGGCATCAAACCTCCTGCGATTGTTTTATGTCCCATACCGCATCCCCATTCTACTCTCGGTATTTTTACATAATCTCCTGATCCAAGATAATTGACATTTCCAATTCGTCCGCCTGGTTTTACCATTTGTACCGCTTGAATAAATGTATCGTTATTACCTCCAGCTATAATCACACGATCCACACCTTTTCCGTGTGTTTTTTCCATAATCTGCTCTACAATATCGCCTTCTTTATAATTAATAATATCCGTAGCTCCATATGCTTTCGCTGCTTCCACACAATTTGGGCGAGATCCAACTGCATAGAGTCGTCCTGCTCCACGCAGCGCCGAACCTGCAACCGCCATCAATCCAACTGGACCAATTCCAATAACACATACCGTATCTCCGAACTGAACATCTGCCAGCTCAACTCCATGGAAGCCAGTCGGTACCATATCACTTAACATGACGGAATCCGCTGGATCTAAACCATCTGGTAAGATCGCTAAGTTTGCATCTGCTTCATTTACATGGAAATATTCTGCAAATACACCATCCTTAAAATTAGAAAATTTCCATCCTGCCAACATACCTCCAGAATGCATCGAATAACCGCCCTGTGCTTCCAAACTACCCCAATCTGGTGTGATCGCTGGAACAATGACTCGATCTCCAACTTTAAAATCTTTGACTAAGTTTCCAACTTCTACAACTTCTCCCACTGCTTCATGACCTAAAATCATATCGCTGCGTTCTCCGATTGCCCCTTCCCATACTGTATGTACATCTGAAGTACAAGGAGAAACTGCAACTGGTTTCACAATTGCATCCAAAGGTCCACATGCTGGCACGTCCTTTTCAATCCAACCAGTTTTTCCAATTCCTAACATAGCAAATCCTTTCATCTTCATTCCACATCCTCCGTTCTATTTTTATTTTGTTAATATATTAACAATTTTAACAAATTTATTCTTAATTGTCAAGTATATTTACAGCAAATTGCTATATTTACAAGACCGTTTTCTATATAAACCGTTCTTTAATTGTTTACTTAAACCATTTTTTAATTCTAAACACCCAAATTTCTATCACAATTATCAATAAGCAAATCAAACATATAATAATATATCCATATGGAAAAGAAAGTTCTGGCATATTAATAAAATTCATTCCATACCATCCAGCAATCAAGCTTAACGGCATAAAAATTGTTGTTACAATCGTAAGAAATTTCATAATTTCATTTTGACGCATATCGACTTGTGCTTGATGCATTTCTCGCAACTGCATAGAATATTCTTTTAGCATTTGAACAGTAGAATATAATCTTCCTGCTTTATCTGCATATAATCCAAATAGTAAACGATCTCTTTCTTCTCTACCTTCTGCTGCACTCTGTTGCAACGTCTCTCCCATATCAGAAAGTTGTTCATAATAGGCACTTAATGCAGATAGGTCTTTTCTTGATGAAAGAATTTGAAAATCAAAATCATCGCTTTCTCCCTTTAACAATTTTTCCTCTAATTGGGTAAGCCGTTCCTCATATTTCTGTAAAAAGATCATATCATCTTTCAACAAATATTCCATAAATTCAAAAAGGCAAAGAGATGCCGAAGATATATCTACTAACTGATAACTTTGCATTTCGTCCAAAATCGGTTTTACGTAATCAGAATCATCAATAAAAATTATTTTATCCTCCATTAAACAATATCCGAAACAAATCTTTGTCTGCGAAGGATCTTCTTTTGGAGGAATCGCAAACGTTCCTGTCACCGCTTTTTTCAGCCAATCTGCTTTACAAAAACGAATATGGTTAAAACTATTACTAACAAATGCTCTTCGAAAGATGTCGGGATATTGCTGCCGAAATTCTTCTATCGTTAAAATTTCAATTAGGCATTTTTCCTGTGAAGATTGATCTGATTGTATTTTATATTCATCCTGATTTTTCCATTCATATTTCATACAAATCCTCCCATTCTTTTTTCTTTATTATATCACGAGTTACCCGACAAATGAAATTTACTCCTATGAAAACGAAAATTTTTCTTTTACCTATTGACTTGTACATTACGGATACCTCTATAATAATCATAACCAATGATAACTTCTCGGAATCTCAATGAATGAGATT
>OEQY01000189.1_pt1 | contig 16777 bp, 14 predicted proteins | sample 1539871 | NCBI WGS metagenome assembly OEQY01 (sample SAMEA3891877, study PRJEB23780) | metagenome | biome: terrestrial biome; feature: animal house; material: Caecal content | place: Italy | collected 2015-05-05 | reverse complement strand
AGACGCACTTTCCTGCGCGCAAGGTCAGCGCGGTGGATACCACCGCGGCCGGAGACTGCTTCAACGGCGCGTTCGTCGTGGGCCTTTCCGAGGGCATGGACCATGCGCAGGCGATTCGTCTGGCGAATATGGCTTCGTCCATCGCGGTCACCCGCAAGGGCGCGCAGACCTCCATCCCCACCCGCCAGGAGGTGGACGCGCTGCTGTGACGGGCAGCCTCATGTGTGCTATGTGGTTCTGCTTGGCAAGGCAGACTGCAAATAAAAAACAAACAAGGAGGAACGAACATGAACAAGAAGAGACTGATGGCACTCGTGATGGTAGGCTTGATGCTCGTGATGTCCTGCGCGGCGTTCACCGTTCAGGCGGAAGAGAAGCAGAAGCTGGTCATCTCCACCTACCTCGCCACGGATGCTCAGGTCGCGGTGCGCGAGCAGTTCATTGACGGCCCGCTGGCAGAGGCCTTCCCGGATGTGGACATCGAGATCAAGATGTACAACGACCGGCAGAGCCTGATGGTGGAAGTCGCCGGCGGCGGCGGCCCGGACATCCTGGACCTGGACGGCCCGACGGACGTGGCGGAGTTTGCCAAGGCCGACCGCGTGCTGCCGCTGGACGCCTATGCGGAGCAGTACGGCTGGGCGGACCTGTTCTATGACTGGGCCTACAACAGCTGCTTCTACAACGACACCCTGTACTCTCTGCCCACCAGCTTTGAGGGCATGATGATGTACTACAACAACGACGTGTTCGAGGCCAACGGCTGGGAGATCCCCCAGACGCTGGAAGAGCTCGTCGCGCTCATGCCGGTCATTCAGGAAGCCGGCATCATCCCGATCTCCTTCGGCAACTCCAACTATCAGGGCGCCGTTGACTGGCTGTACTCCACCTTCACGAGCTGCTACGGCGGCCCGGCCAATGTGAAGGCCGCGATGGAAGGCACCGCCAAGTTCACCGACGAGCCCATCCGCGCCTCCGTGCAGATGATGGTCGACTGGTGGAAGAACGGCTGGATCGGCGACAGGAACTCCATGTCCATCACCAATCAGGACATGATCACCTTCTTCGCCGAGGGCCGTGCGGCCATGATGATCAACGGCACCTGGGCGGCCAATGAGCTGCTGGCCTCCTATCCGGACTGCAACTGGATCTCCTACATGATGCCCGCCGGCGAGTATGGCGAGATCCTCCCGTTTGCCACCGGCGGCGGCTATGCCATCAACGCCAACTCCGACAATGCGGATCTCGCCGCGGAGGTCATGGACTTCCTGTTCAGGTCTGAGGAGCGGCACTACGCCTCCATCAACGAGGCCGGCTATCAGCCCTATCCGGTGAAGTGGTTCGACATCTCCAAGCTGGAGATGGACGAGAAGCTCATGGCGCAGTACGAGCTGCTCATCAGCGCGCAGCTGAACAACCAGATCGGCTACTGCTCGTGGACCTTCTATCCCTCCGAGATGCGCGTGTACATGAACGAGAACACGGACTCCATGTTCCTGGATATGCTCACCGTCGAGGATTACCTGGCGACCTCGCAGACCTACATTGACGCGGCGATAGAAGATGGCACGATTCCGGTTCTCCCGTAAGCAATATCCGAATTTCAGCATCATTGCGGTGCCATAACGGAACTGAATACGTAGAAAACGGATGAGCCAAACAAACTCCGTACGATTATCCGCAATGAAAGAAACTTGCCGGGTGATTGTACGGAGTTTTTGACTTGGCTTAACCCCTCGATCCTGTGGGGGAGAAGCGGGTTCCTTTCGTCTCCTCAATTTTCAGAAAGGCAGGCGGGAACATCGAAGATGAAACAGATCAAGCGAGGACATGTGATTCCCTATCTCTTCATCCTTCCGGCTTTTATCATCCACGTGTGTATGGTCACGGCGCCGTCCATGAGTACGCTCGTCATGTCCCTGTACGATTGGAACGGCCTGGGCAACGCCCAATACATTGGGCTGGACAATTTTCGCGAGATCCTCACAGATCCCATCGTGAAGCTCGCGCTCGTGCACAATGTTCAGTGGCTCCTTGTGTTCATTACGGTTCCCCTGATTCTGGGCTTTTCCATTGCCATCATCGTCAGCCAGCTCAGGCGCGGCCAGATGTTCTTCCGTACGGTGTATTTCGTGCCCTACGTAATCTCCGCCGCGGTGGCCGGCCGCATCTGGACGGCGTATATGAACCCGTATTACGGCCTCAATCAGGTGTTCAAGCTCCTGGGCTGGACGGAACTGGCCAAGGTACAATGGCTGGGCAATCCCAAGATTGCGCTGTTCTCCGTCGCCTTTGTCGACAACTGGCACTGGTGGGGCTTCATCATGGTGCTCTTCCTGGGCGCGCTGCAGCAGGTGGAACCCACGCTGTATGAGGCGGCGCGCGTCGACGGCGCCAACCGCTGGCAGGAGCTGCTGCATGTCTCCATTCCGGGCATCCGTCCGACCATCGCATTCGTCCTGATCATGACCATCATGTGGTCCTTCCTGACGTTTGACTACGTGTACGTGATGACCAACGGCGGCCCGGCGAACTCTACGGAGATCATGGCGACCTATATTTACAAGAACGCATTCAGTAAATACAGGGCCGGATATGCCAACGCGCTATGCGTCGTGCAGAGCGCGATCTGCATCCTGCTGTATTTCTTCCAGAAGTGGGTCAGCAAGAAGGGAGGTATGGATGATGTCCAGTAAGAAAAAGAGTGTCGGGCAGAGGCTGTTGGCATTCATCAAATACCTGTATCTGATTGTGATGCTGCTCTTCGCCGCAATCCCGCTGCTGCAGGTGCTCATGAATTCCTTCCGTACCGACCCGCAGGTCAAGTCCATGCCCATCGGCCTGCCGGAGACGCCCACGCTGATCAACTGGAAGGAGACCTGGGTCATCGGCGGCTATACCACTGCGTATGTCAACAGCCTTTTGACTGCGGCGGTGGTCATCGTCGCCGTACTGACAGTGGTCGGTCTGGGCGCCTATGCGCTGAGCAAGCTGCAGTTCAGGCTCAACGGGTTCTTCACGGCGTATTTCTTTGTGTCGATCTCCCTGCCCACGTTCCTGTATATCGTCCCGGATTACTTTGTGATGAACTCGATCGGGCTGGTGGATACGCGCTGGTGCCTGATGCTCATCTATACCGCCAACCAGATCCCCTTCAACATGCTGCTGCTGCGCACCTTCTTCACAGGCATTCCACGCGAACTGGAGGAGGCCGCGAAGATCGACGGCTGCACCGAGCTGAACAGCTTCCTGAGGATCACCATCCCGATCGCCAAGCCGATGTTCCTGACGATTGCGATTCTGGTATTCGTGTATGTGTGGAATGAGTTCCTGTGGGCCAATACGTTCATCACCACGGAGGAACTCAAGCTCGTCTCTACGCGCTTTGTCAAGTTCACCGGCCAGTATTCCTCCAACATGGCGCGTATCTATACGGCCAGCTGCGTCACGATCCTGCCGGTCATCGTGCTGTATCTGCTCTTCAGCCGCAAGTTCATCGAAGGCATGACCAGCGGCAGCGTGAAGGGCTAAGGCGGGGACGAACGTCAGACGATAGGAAAGGATGAAACCACAAGATGAAGACGGAATATATCGAGAAAATCTATGCGGGCTGGCTGGCCAAGATCATCGGCATCCGTCTGGGCGCGCCGATCGAGGGCTGGACCTACGAAAAGATCAAGAATACCTACGGCGACCTGCGCGACTACCCGATGGACTACAAGGAGTTCGCCGCGGACGACGACAGCAACGGACCGCTGTTCTTCCTGCGCGCGCTGGAGGACGGCCGCCATGGCTTTGACCTGCAGGCGCAGGATGTGGCCGAGGCGCTGCTGAACTACGCGCCCTTCGAGCATGGCTTCTTCTGGTGGGGCGGTTACGGCATCTCCACGGAGCACACCGCCTACCTGAACCTGCGCAACGGCGTGCCCGCGCCGCAGAGCGGCAGCATCGCCCAGAACGGATACACCACGGCGGAGCAGATCGGCGGCCAGATCTTCATCGACACCTGGGGCCTGGTGACGCCGGGCAATCCGGACCTGGCGGCCCAATACGCCGCAAAGGCCGCCAGCGTCACGCATGACGGCAACGCCATCTACGGCGGCGTCTTCATCGCCGTGTGCATCAGCTATGCGTTTGTGGAGCAGGACATCCGCAAGATCTTCGAAAAGGGCCTGTCCTACATCCCGGCGGACTGTGAGTACGCGCGCGTGGTTCGGGCGGTGATGGCCTTCCATGAGGCGCATCCGGAGAACTGGCGCGATTGCTTCCAGTACATCCATGAGCACTTCGGCTACGACAAGTATCCGGGCAACTGCCACATCATTCCCAACATTGCGGTCATGATCCTCGGCATGCTCTATGGCGAGGGCGACTTCTCCGATACGCTGAACATCACCAATATGTGCGGCTGGGATACGGACTGCAACGTGGGCAATGTGGCGACGATCATGGGCGTGCGCAACGGCCTGGAGGGCATCGACTACGGCAAGTGGAGAAAGCCCATCAACGACTTCCTCGCCTGCTCCAGCGTGGTCGGTTCGATGAACATCATGGATATCCCCTACGGCGCGACGTATATTGCCAAGCTGGCCTATGCGGTGGCGGGCGAGGAGATGCCCGAGCCGTTCAAGACCATCGCCGAGCAGCGCATTGACAGCTGCCACTTCGAGTATCCGGGCTCCACCCACGCCATGCGCGTGCGCGCCGATTGCTTCGGCAACAAGCCCAGCGGCTATGAGACCATGGTGCTGAATACGGACGAGTCCGCGGCCACGGGCACGCGTTCGCTCAAGGCGGTGGCCAAGCCCATCTACGGCGGCGACGCGGTATACATCTACCGCAAGACGTACTACACGCCGTCGGACTTCACCGACAGCCGCTATGACCCGTGCTTCTCCCCGTTGATCTATCCGGGGCAGACGCTGCACGCCAGCGTGTGCATCCCCGAGTACAGCCAGGATGCCTTTGTGACGCTGTACGTGCGCGACGCGCACACCGGCAACGTATACGAGAGCGAGAAGATCGCCGTCGAGAAGGGCAAGTGGTATACGCTGTCCTATGACATCCCGGCGATGGACGGCGCGCTGCTGGACGAGATGGGCGTGTGCTGCCACGTGCTGGGCGAGCACAAGCAGGAGTTTGCGTATGTCGCGCTGGTCGACGACCTGTATGCAGACGGGCAGCCGGAGTACACGCTCGACTTTGCCAGGGAGCGCGAAGAGGTCTGGACGGGCCTGCACCGCGAAATCAGCCAGATGACCAAGCTCAAGGGCCTGATGTACCTCGCGGACGGCCAGTTCCACCTGTCCTGCTCCGACTTTGCGGAGGCGTATACCGGCCGGCACGACTGGAAGGATTACACCGCCGAGTTCGCCTTCACGCCGCTCACCGGCGCGCATCACATGGTGAACGTGCGCGTGCAGGGCGCAATCCGCTCCTACGCCTTTGGCTTGCTGCCGGATGGCAGGGCGGCGCTGCTCAAGAACGACAACGGCTACACCGTGATGACGGAGGTTCCGTTTGACTGGCAGCTGGGCCGGGAATATGTGGTCAAGCTGACGGCCCGAGGCAATTGCCTGACGGCGGAAATCGACGGCTGCGTGCTCACTGCCCGCGATGAGGAGCGTCCGTACCTGCAGGGCGGCGTCGGCGTATCCATGCAGCACGGCACGCACGACAAGTGCCGCTATATCAGGATCGGCAAGTGACAGAAAGGGCGGGAACCAGAATGGATATTTACGGCCTTGGAACGTTTGCAATCGACGTGCTCATGAAGGTGGACAAGCTGCCCAGCGCCGACTCCTTCTGCGTGGTCAAGAGCACGGAGCGCCAGCCCGGCGGGAGCGGCACCAATGTCATCGTGCAGTGCGCGCGCCTGGGCGCCAAGTGCGGCTACATCGCCTGCGTGGGCGACGACGGCCTCGGCCAGGAGGTGATCGACAGCCTCGCCGGCGAGGGCGTGGATACGTCCCTGATGTATCTCAAGCCGGGCAAGATCACGCTGCACACCGACATTGTCATCGACGATGCGGGCGACAAGTTCATCATGCTCAACATGGGCAGCTCCTTCTGCGCGCTGGAGAAGGACGAGATCAGGGAAGAGGCCATCGCCGCCTCGAAGGTGTATTACACGGATCTGGTGCCCTACGGGCAGGCGCTCCATGGCCTCAAGCTCGCCCGGAAGAACGGCGTGAAGACCGTGTACAACATGCAGGTCGGCCTGGATACCATGATCGGCCTGGGCTGCACGAGGGAAGACGTGCTCGAAGCGCTGCAGTATGTGGACGTGTTTGCCCCCTGCCAGGAGGGCCTGTACGGCCTGACCGGCACGAAGGATCTGGACGCGTGCGTGAAGTTCCTGCGTCCGTACTGCAAGGGCGTCCTCGTGTTTACGCAGGGCAAGCAGGGCTCCGTCGCCTACGACGCGGAGGACAGGCGCTATCATGCGGACTGCGTGCCGGTCACGGCGGTGGATACCACGGGCGCGGGCGATTCCTACATCGGCGCGTTCATGGTGGCCTATTATCTCAAGGATTACGATCTGGAGAAGGCCATGCGCTTTGCATCCGCCTGCGCGGCCTATACCTGCACGGGCGTCGGCGCGCGCTTCAGCCCGACGCTGGCCGTGGCCGAAGGCCTGTTTAGGGGATAACAGCCTATGAAAAATCAGATCAAGGGCGCACTGATCGGCATCGCATATGGCGACTCCTTTGGCATGCCATCCGAAATGTTTACCCCGGAGATGATCCGCGAGAAGTTCGGCAGGATTGACGGGCTGCAGTGCGGCCATCCGGACAATCCCATCTCCGCCAGGCTGGCACGGGGCGAGGTGACGGACGACACCATCAACAGCCTGCTGGTGGTCGATATGCTGTGCGAAACCCACGGCGAAGTGGATGCGCGGCTGTTTATCGATAAGCTGCTCAAGTGGATGGCTTCCGCGAGCAAGAGCTCCACCGTCGTGGGGCCGAGCACGATGAAGGCGATTGAGCTGATCCGCTCCGGCGTGCCCATGGAGCAGGCCGGCAAGGGCGGCACGACGAACGGCGGCGCGATGAAGATTCTGCCCATCGGCCTGGCGGCCGGCCTGCGCCGGGAGCTGGATCTGCCGCGCCTGGTGGAACAGGTCGTCCAGATGTGCAAGCCGACGCACTACACCCCGCTTGCCATCAGCGCGGCCAGTTGTATTGCCGCGGGCGGCGCGGCAGCCATCCACGGAGAGACCGATGTGGAGCGCATCTTTGCCTACATGCAGGAGGCGGCGGATCTGGGTAGCCGGTACGGCCACGTGTGGGGCGGCCCGTCCATCGCCAGGCGCATGGAACTGGGCAGGTATTTTGTCGACCACGATCCGGAGGAGCAGGCGTTGAGAAACCTCTATGACTATGTGGGCACGGGCCTTCCGTCCACGGAGAGCATCCCTGCGGCGGCCGTGCTGTTCTACATGGCCCAGGGCGATCCGATGCGCTGCGCGCGGTATGCGGCGAATATCGGCGGCGATACGGACACCATGGGCGCGATGGCCTGCGGCATCTGCGGCGCGCTGCGCGGCGCGGATGCGTTCGACCGGGAAGACGTGGCGCTGCTGGAGCGCGTCAATGGGATTTCCTTTGACGCGCTTGCGGAGAAAGTCATGGCCGCATGCTGCGGGTGAGCATGCCGAGACCTGTGGTGGGCGGTTGCTGACAGAAAGAGGGGCGTGCAAAGGGGACTCGGTTCCCTTTCACGCGCCCTTTTTCTATGCCGAAAACCACTCGCTGGGCGAGTGGTTTTCGGCATAGAAAAAGGCTCCACCTCAATCAAACGCCCCGGACGTATGGGCTTTATGCACGTTTTCTGCGCAGGCGTGGTCCATCAGAGGGTTTTGACATACTCGGCGATTTTGAGACCGCATTCCAGCTGAACTGCTACCAGCTTGCGGATGGGAATCACCGAATACTGGAATTCATGCTCGAGCGTATTCGCCAATTCGGCATGCATGGAGATGGCGTTATCGAGGCCTGATTTCAGCAGCTGCTCCTGCCCAATGGCCGCACAGCCCCGCGCAGACAGGCGTTCGAGCTTCCATTCGCGCGCGAATGAGCATGCCGTAGGTCAAAAGCCGATAGAAGCGGTTGAGATAGAGGTTGTCGAACTTTTCCGGATGGTCACCTGTATGCCGCCGCCATCAAACACCGCGGGATAAAACTGCCTGAGCGCAGGAGACTCCGGTTCGCCAAAGTGAATGGGAAGCTGGTTGCGGCGCCTCATAGAGCGTGAACATTTTCTGCGGCTGAATCGTCCATGCCGATGCGGGCGGCGCGCTGGAGCGCAATGACACGGCGGCCGTGGCTGCGGGAGGAGCGGACCCATGCCTACCCCTGCGCGATGGGGCCCGGTGCATTCAGGGTTGCGCGGATATGCGGTTGCCTGCGCCGCCTGCGCGCTACGCGCAGTGGCTTTTTCGATAGGCCAGCGGCGTTTCCCCCACTTCTCTTTTGAAGACATTCTGAAAGTGGCTTTGGGAAGAAAAGCCCAGCGCCTCGGCGATAGAGGCGAGGGACTTGTTGCTGACTGTCAGCAGCCGCCGGGCCTCGTCCACACGCAGCTTTGTGATGTAGGCGCCGGGACCCATTCCGGTGTATTTCTTAAAAACCGCGATCAGATAGCTTCGGTTCCATCCGGTAAAGGCTGCCAGCTCCTGCACGCTGACCTTCCTGCTCAGATGCTGCAGGCAGTATCCACGGATGTCCCGAATGATGCGATGGGACTGGTCGCCCAGGGTGGCGTTCTCTACCCGCCTGGTGAAATCCAAGGCCATTTTCAGCATCAGCTGCGCTACCGCGGAGGGGTGGACCAGAAGCTCGGACTGCTGGATGTACACATCCGAAAGGGAGAATGCCGTCTCCCGATCCAGTCCCCCCCGGATGGCCGCACGGGATACCAGCGTGGCGGAGCAGACCATCAGATTCTTCTGCTGGCGCAGGCTGTCCTGCGCAATGGCGCCGGGCCTTCCCGTGGGCGGCAGAGCCAAAAAATGCCTCAGCTCCTCGGTTCTGCCGTGCTCCACCAGAGAGAGCATCTGCTGTTCGTAGTCGTACGTGTTGTGGGGGAAATCCCCCTCCACCACCGCCTCTGCCAGCGGCGACAGAGAATCGGCGTCAAATGGGAGTTGTCTTTCCGAAGTGATCAGTTCCTCGACGTTCCGCCTGTAGCCGTTGAGAAAGAAATCAAAGGCACACAGAATCTGCAGAAAATTTCGCAGCGGATAGGCCGGAATGGACTGGAAGTAGTCTCGCAGCTCCTTTTCCCGGGAGGTGGGTTCGCCCATGGATATGAGGATATTTCTCGCCAGCGCCTTGTTGACGGGCACGGAGGAAACCGGACCGATGACAAATTGCACATCCTCCTTTTCCACCCGGAACAGACCGAAAAACAGAAAGGTATCCGTCATATAGTAGCTGACGGTACCATCAACAAAACCTGGGGGCGTATCGTTATGGGAAAAATCAATCGTCTTCTTGACAGCGGCCGACTGAAAAGCAGGATTTGTACGCAAGAGGTTGCCGGAAAGGAAAAGTGGCTGGGGTATCTGCTGGGCCCGGCGGGCGCGCTGCTGCTCAACGCGGTGCTGGCAACGTACCTCAATGTGTATTACACGGATGTTCTTGGCCTGACCACAGTGTGGAACGGCGCGTTTCTGGTGGTTTTTCCCATTGTCTCCAAGATCATTGACGCGCTGACCAATGTGATCATGGGCTACGTGATCGACCGCACCCGCACCAGGGAGGGCAAGGCGCGGCCATGGCTCCTCCTGAGTGCGCCCATGCTGACCGTGACGGGCATCCTGCTGTTTGCTGTTCCTACTGCATCGGAGACGGTGCAGGTTGTCTGGGTCATGGTATCCTATAACCTGTTCTATGCGGATTGATGACATTCTTGAAAGAATGACGCTGGAAGAAAAGGTTTCTCTCTGCTCCAGCCAGAATTTCTGGCAAACCAAGGATCTGTCGCCGGACGGGCTCCCCGCCCTCTTCATGAGCGACGGTTCCCACGGCCTTCGCAAACAGGAGATCAAAACCGATGGCAGCGGCATGGACATGATGGGCATCCACGATTCTCTCCCCGCTACCTGCTTTCCCACAGCGGTCACCTCCGGCAGCAGCTGGGACGAATCGCTGATGGAGCGCATCGGGGCCGCCATCGGCGAGGAGGCCAGGGGCTATGAGGTGGGGCTGGTGCTGGGCCCCGGTGTGAATATCAAGCGAAATCCCCTCTGCGGCCGAAACTTCGAGTACATCAGCGAGGACCCTTATGTCTCCGGCAAGATGGCCGCAGCGCACATCCGCGGCCTGCAAAAAAACGGAACTGGCGCCTGCCTGAAGCACTTCGCATGCAACAACCAGGAATTGTCCCGCTTCAACTCCGACAGTGTGCTGGACGAGCGGACGCTGCGGGAGATTTATCTGACCGCCTTTGAAATGGCCGTAAAGGAGGCGCAGCCCGCCGCCGTCATGTGCGCCTACCCGAAAATCAACGGGACCCATTGCAGCGACAAAGGGGCCCTGCTGACCCGGATTCTGCGTGACGAGTGGGGCTTTGAGGGGGCGGTCGTTACCGACTGGGGAGCCATGAATGACCGCATCGAGGGCTTCCGCGCGGGCTGCGATCTGAGCATGCCCGGCGGCAGCGACTATATGGAAAAGGAGGTTGTGCAAGCCGTGCAGTCCGGCAAGCTGCCCGAAGAAGCCGTGAATGCCAGCGCCCGCCGGGTGCTGCGGCTGATGGAGAGGGCGGCCGGGGCGCTGAAAACCGGGGGAGGATACAGCGCAGAGGACCATCATGCCCTCGCCAGGGAAGCGGCCGAGTCCGGCGCAGTCCTGCTGAAAAACGAGGGGGTGCTCCCCCTGCGGGAGGGGCAGAAGGTGGCCCTCATTGGCGCGATGGCAAAGGCGCCCCGGTATCAGGGCGCCGGCTCCAGCCACATCAATCCATTCCGGGTCGTTTCCCCTCTGGAGGCCATGCCGGAATGCAGCTTTGCCCCCGGCTGCGACGATCGCGGGGAGACCAACGGGCAGCTGCTCCGGGAAGCGGTGGAAGCCGCGAAAAACGCAGAGGTCGCCGTGGTGTTTGCCGGCCTGCCCGACCGGTATGAGTCCGAAGGCTTTGACCGGGATACCATGAAGATGCCGGATGGTCATATCCGCATGATCGAGGCCGTGGCGGAGGCGAACCCCCATACGGTGGTGGTGCTCCTCTGCGGCAGCGCCGTGGAATGCCCCTGGACCCACAGGGTGAGCGCCATTCTGTATCTGGGGCTCGGCGGTCAGGCCGTGGGGGAGGCTGCCAGAGATCTGCTCTATGGCAGGGCAAATCCCTCCGGCAAGCTGACGGAAAGCTGGCCTGTCAGGTATGAGGACTGCGCCAGCAGCGCGTGCTTTGGCCAGCGCGATGCGCTCTATATGGAGGGCATCTATGTGGGCTATCGCTACTATGAAAAAGCGAAGGTCGATGTCCGCTGGCCCTTTGGCTTCGGTTTGAGTTACACGGACTTCTCCTATACCGATTTGACGGCAGACCGGGAAAAGGCAACCGTCACCGTAACGAATACGGGAAAGCGTCCTGGCGCAGAGGTGGTGCAGCTCTATATTGCCGCTCCGGCTGACAGCGGTTACCGTCCGGTGCGGGAACTGAAGGGGTTTCGGAAGGTCTTTCTCAACCCCGGCCAGAGCGAAACCGTCACGTTCCCGCTCGATGACCGCTCCTTTGCCATCTGGCAGGAGGGCTGGGTCGTCCCCGGCGGGGTGTATACCGTGCAAGCCGGCCCGCTGAGCGCCGAAATTGCCGTCCCTGGAGAGAAGCTGGCGATCAAAGCCACTCCCTGGTATGATCGGCCCAAAGGCAGGCCGAACCAAGCGGAGTGGGAAGCCTGCCTTGGACGCAGGTACGCGGAGCCCGTTTTGAAAAAGGGACAGTTCACCATGGACAACTCGGTGATGGAAATGAAGGATCACTCCCTCATCATGAAGGTGATGTACAGCGTTACGGTGTCCGCCATTGCAAAGGGCTACCCGAAAGAAGCGCGCACCATGGACAATCCCACCTTTGGCATGATCATTCTTTCCAGCGTCGGCAGCCCTGTTCGCAATATGCAGATCTCCGGCGGCATCAAGGGCGGCCTGTTCCGGGGGCTTGTGGAAATGGCCAACGGACACTATATTCGCGGCATCCGCAGGATGCTGGAAAAGTGATGTGCACAAGGCGCCCACGCTCTGCCCAGACACGCAAAAGCCGAATCTCCACGCGAGCAACGCCATCTTTGCGGCGCGCGGATTCCCGGGATCGCCGCATGGCTGCGCGGCAGCGGTACGGTGTGCCAATCGAAGCGGCGGCTTCTGCTGTGCACGGGTGGTCAACCGGAATATGCACAGGCTCAGACGAGAGAATCTTTGACCGGACCGCCGTCCCAGGCCTTGACCGAATGCGCAACGTCCATTATAATGCGGAATCAGTGAGGGATTTCCGAAGGGAGGATATCGGAATGAAGAAGATGATTTCCCTGGCGGTATGGCTTGCAGTCATGGCTCTTGCGGGCTGTGCGCAGGCGGAGGCGCCGGACGGCGCAGGCGTCGGAAGCACGGTCGTCTTTGGAAGCTACGAGCAGGGAGAAGGGCAGGTTCCAATCGAGTGGACCGTCCTGGACAGGCAGGAGGATCGTGCATTGCTGCTGTCCAAATATGCGCTGGATGCCATGCCTTTTCACGAGGTAGAGGACTGGAACGTCACATGGGCGGACTGCACGCTGCGCAGTTGGCTGAACGGTGAATTCCTTGACGTTGCCTTCAGCGATGAAGAACGTATGCAGATCATTCAGGTGACGAATGCCACCGAAAATGCGCCGGATACGCAGGACAGCGTCTTTCTGCTGAGTCTTGACGAACTCAACGCCTATTTTCCGGATGAAGAATCCCGCGTCGCCGAGGCTACGGACTACGCCGCCGGTCAGGGGGGAAGAGTGAGCCGCGAGACGGGCATGACGTACTGGTGGCTGCGTACCAAGGCAACGGTGGGGGATGCCGCCCTGATGGTGCGATACGATGGGGCGGTGAACGAATTCGGGGACTCCATGGAGGCGGCGATCTACACCGTGCGCCCGGCGATCTGGGTCCATATTGGGTCATAACCGGGGCAAAGGGAGAGGGCCAAACACATCAAAAATGAGCTGGCAGTCAGAGCCGGCTCATTTTGTTTGAAGCAATGCAGGCAAGACGACGGTTCATTCGTAGGGATAACAGGCGGACCGGCGCCTCACAGATGCCGTTGATAGGGCCCAGTCGCGCCGGGCGTCAGCGTTTCGACTGTGATCGTGTTTCGCCATCAAACGAGGTGAGACGCACCGTGCAGTCCTCCGGCGCGGCACAGGGTTAATGGCTGATCATCCTTCCGCCTGCATTCATATACGCAGACGTCCCCTTCGATGTACAAGGCACGTTTCTTGTGCATCCGTGCTGCGATTTTGCGCCTCAAGCGATCTGCTCACAGCGGCGCTGCCGGATATGCATCCGCCGCCAGTTGATATACCCGTAAAGGTCGTTCACCAGAAAGGCCATAAAACACACAACCACCGAAACATAAGAGGGACTTTCCAGCGAGGCCAGACCCCAGAGCAGGATGAGCACAAGGTCGTTGGCGGCATAGGCGAGAGCAAAATACGCACTGCGGCGGAAAGTCAGATACACTGCGATAAAACTGGTGGTCACCGATAAGGTGCTTGGCGCAAGATAGCTCGTGCCAAAGGCCCTCAAAATAAAGAAAAACACCAGCGTAACTGCTCCGCTCAATGCCAGCATGGATAAGGCTTCCTGTTTGCCGACTTTGCCCACGCGGACCTCGGCATGATTTCCCTGATAAGGATTGCGTATCCACGAGAGCAGGGAAACAAGCGCCATGGGAGCGGTCATTCCCACATAGGTAATCATCTCGCCATAGTATGCGAATCGCCAGGAAATCAGCCCGTAGAGCATACTGAAAACGATCATCAACATCTGGCCAAAAGGATTTCCTTTCGCATTGTAGATCAGCGAGGTCGCTCCTATGAGCGAAGCAACCAACGTCATGTAATTGGCGCGGTCAAAGCACATGAACGAGATGACAATGCACAGCACAGACACGATCCAAAGCAGCTTCTCCGCCCGTGTAAAATAATTGAGCTTCTGCAATATCTTCATGTATGATCCCCCTCAAAAACAAAGGACGCCTTCACTGCACATCTTCAAAGACCTAACGATGTGCAAGCGAATGCGTCCGCATTCTCTACCCGGTGGCAGTTTGACAACGATATGAGCGTATCATATGAGTTGGGTTTTGTCAATAAAAATATCCTGCCAAGATACAAGGTGAGGGGATGCCCCATGATCTGCGTATACCCCGCCGCCATGACGCGGACGGCTACATCGACAGTCCGAACATCGGCGCGCAATGCGGAAGGAGCATTCACGGGACGTGAGCGATCTGACGGGGAACTATGGTTTCCGGGATGGGGCACAGATGCCGGCAGATCCGCACAGAGGCATATGAAAACAACCCGCTTGCACAGCCGAAAGCGAAGGGATTCGCCGAGGGCTGGGTGAGCGGGCCGTTTTTGATATCCCTATGACAGATCTTTTTCTGAATTCGCGGATGCGCCTGTACCATATCCTTCATACAGGGCGTTCTTCAACTCCCTCAAAAAGCAGTCCGCGGCCATGGAAAAATGTGGTAGTGCTTCCATATGATCGATGCCTCGGCTTCCGTCGTTGGCGATAGCGGTCTGAAACACAGAGGACTGTTTCCGCTGACATTGATCAGCTTGTCAAAGCAGATGGCATATCCCAGCCCTTCTTCCACCAGCAGCGATGCATTGAACACCAGATTGTACGTGGCAACCACATTCAATTTTGTGATGTCCCGTCCAAACCAGTTTGACATGGGCCAGGCATCGGCCTTTTGCGCGGACAGAATCAGCGGCTTGTCCCAAAGGTCGAGCGGCTGAATCTGCTTTTTTTCGGCCAGCGGGGAATCCTTGCGCATCAGCACGCCCCAGGTGTCATGGAGCGGTACCTGGATGGAACTGTACACGTTTGGATCCACCGGACCGTATACCACGCCAAAGTCAATCAATCCCCGGTCCAGATGTTCCTGTACGAAAGCGGCGTTTCCGCTGAGAATATGGTAATGAATATCGGGGTGTGCTTCCTGTATGCGTTTGGCAGCTCGCGCAAAGATGCGAATCATATCGGACTCCCCCGTGCCGATATAGACATCGCCGGCAATGACCTCATTGGAAAGAGAAATCTCGCTTTCGGTCATCCTCACCAGCTCCAGAATCTCTTCTGCCCGCTTGCGCAAAAGCATCCCTTCTTCGGTCAGCAGCACCTTGCGGGAGCCGGGCATTCCGCGAATCAAAAGCTGTTTTCCCAGTTCCTTTTCCAGGGCCTTTAACTGTGTGGAAAGCGTTGGCTGGGACAGATGCAGCGATTCCGCCGCGGCGGAAATATTCTGCTCTCGGGCTACCGCCAAGAAATACTGCAGCACGCGCAGCTCCATGTCCATCGCCTCCTGTACAAGAGTATACCACGCATTTCAATAGTCTGCAATTATGCAAATGCATTATATATAAGTATTGGATATGCATGGTGCGTTTCCGTTATAATGACGGCAGGAGACGATTTCGCGTACTTCCCCGGCCCGGCGTGCGATTCAGGCCATTTCTGTAAGCCAGGAAAAGGAGTGTAAAACAATGGTACAGACCCATACGGAGCGGGAGCTGACCTTGAATCTGGAAGCGGCCGGATGCGACGAAGCCCTGATTCGCGCGTTTCTTTGCAGCTGGAAGGCCGGAAAAAAGCAGGAACAGCTTCGACTGCTGTCTCAAAAGCGCGAAGGGCTCTTGGCCCAGATCCATCGGGAGGAAAAACAGATCCACTGTCTGGATTATCTGGTTTACCGGATTGAGCGGGAGGAAACGCTCGATCTCTGATTCCATGGTAAACCGTTTGGCCCTGAACCCCCGACGGCAGCCGCGGCCAATGAGCGGATGAAAAACGGCGGGCAATGCACACGTCTGTCAGGCGAAAGGAGAAAAAAACATGAGCGATTATATTTGTGCTTTGAGTGAAAATGTGGAAAGAACCCATGTGCGCTATCCCAACCGGTATGGGCTGATGCTTGCCGGGGATCTGTACATGGCCAAGGAACTGGACGGGGCGAAGCCCCATAGGGCGCTGATCGTAGGCGCTCCCTATGGCGGAGTAAAGGAACAGGGCCCCTGCGTCTATGCCGATGAACTGGCTCAGCGTGGATTTGTTGTGCTGACCTTTGATCCCTGTTACATGGGGGAGAGCGAGGGCGAACCCCGCCACGTTTCTTCTCCGGAGATGTTTGCCGAAAACTTCAGCGCCGGGGTGGATTTTCTGGGGCTTCAGCCCTTTGTGGACCGGGAGCGGATTGCGGTGCTGGGCATTTGCGGCAGCGGCGGGTTTGCGCTGGCAGCCGCGCAGGCGGATACACGAATCCGCGCGGTGGTCACGACCAGCATGTATGACATGACGGTGGCCGCAAGGATGGGGCAGACGCCGGAACAGATCCTGGCGGCCAAGCGGGCCCTGGCTGCGCAGCGGTGGAAGGATGCGGAAAACGCCTATATGCCGGAGTACGTTCCTTTCTTTCCCGAGACGCCGCTTGAAAAGGTTCCCGAGGGGATGGAAGAGCCCACAGCAGAATGGTTCCGCTTTTATGCCGTAAAGCGGGGGCATCACGA
>OEQY01000187.1_pt1 | contig 16858 bp, 21 predicted proteins | sample 1539871 | NCBI WGS metagenome assembly OEQY01 (sample SAMEA3891877, study PRJEB23780) | metagenome | biome: terrestrial biome; feature: animal house; material: Caecal content | place: Italy | collected 2015-05-05 | reverse complement strand
GATCCAGCATATGGTCAACCTCGTCAAAAGTCTGCCGTACGTATCGGAAGCAAAGAAAGCCCCCAAGCAGACAGATTGCAATCGCCGCACAAATGCTGCCAATCAACATAAGGTGCCCTCCTGATCCCACATATATCCGATTCCATGGATGGTTTTGATGACGGTTGGGTTGCGCGGGTCTTTTTCAATCTTGTTTCGAATGCGATTGATATTGACAGGCACGGTATTCGCATCGATAAAATTTCCATCAACATCCCATAGCGCATCCAATATCTGTTCCTTGGACAGAACCTGCCCCGCGTTACGGATAAATAGGGAGAGAAGTTTGAATTCTGTTGCGGTCACGGCAATCTCTTTCTCCTCGTCAAAGAGTCTACATCTGCGCAGGTCCAAAGAGAAACGCCCGGAATAGAGACATTGGTCTCCAAGTCGGGCAGAACGTCTCAAACAAGCCTGCACTCTTGCGCGAAGCACAGAGAGCGAGAACGGCTTGGTAATATAATCATCCGCGCCCGCAGTCAAGCCAGACACCTCATCAATTTCCATATCTCGCGCCGTAAGTATAATGATCGGAATATCGGAGTGCTCTCGCAATTCTGCGCAGAAATGGATGCCATCTCCGTCTGGCAGGCCCAAATCGAGAATCAGTAAATCAAAGTTCTGTTCACGGAGAATACTTCTCCCGGCGGCAAGGTCGGGAGCGACATGTGTTTGGAAGCCATCCTTTTCAAACAAAAAGGAAATGCCTCTGCTCAGATTTTCATTATCCTCTATGATCAAGATTGACCTCATTGTTTTTCCTCATTTACGCCTTACATCGTGCATCAAGGTGGTTCTCTGAATCCTTGCGTCGTTCGCTTTACGCGAATTATATACGGTTTAACGAATCATATCAAGCACGAGCTTGCAAATAATTGCGCAAAGGTGCTATCTTCCACTATTTATTGAACTTTAGCAGTTCTCGCAGCACATCGGAAATCATCTTTTCCCGTTCCTTCTGCAAAAGGTCATCATTCGGCTGTATTCCTTTTAGCAGAAGCGTTCTTGTTACAACCAGATCCACCAGTTCTATATCCAAAGGGTTGGCGTCATCAAAAAACTCATTGCGGATAATGGCATCCAGCTCCTCTTTGGTAAATGACCAATTCCTGTCGGCCAGCACGGTTCGCAGCTCACCTTTATCCTGAACCGACGCCAGACCACGACTTGATCCATCACAATACTTCATCTACGCTTTAAGCCTTTGTCAAGGCTTATCTCCCCTCATAAGGTTATTATTTCTTCCCTCATTATAGCATAAAGAGAGCTTATAAGGGAAGATGTTTCTTATGGCGTTCCTTCATAAAACTTCGAGGTATCGATAAAATAATAAGATATACGATACTGACGAAATTGAGGTTCGCTATGAGTATTGAGTACAAGGTTATCGGCAGGCACATCCGGACTGCCCGCAAGCGGAAGAACATGACACAGGAAGATGTAGCCGCTGCTATCGAAATGTCCCCAGCACACTTCGGAAAGGTGGAACGCGGAGATCGTCCGGTCAATCTTCAGCGCCTCTCGCAGCTCAGCCAAGTGCTGGATGTTCCGCTGGAAAAGCTGGTGGAGGGCGCTGCTATTGCCGATGACGGCAGCACAGTTTCCAAAACTGGTTTTACAGGGAACACTGATTTCATCGACTCTATTGAGAGCCTCGCAAAAGGATGCTCGGACGATGCCAAGCGGCTTATGCTGCGCCTGTGTGCCGCCGTAGCGGACGAGGATAAAACCAAGACTTCCCGATAAGCCTCCGCTCATACACGCGCGGAGGTTCTTTTTGTTTCATGTTCTCCCGCACAAAATTATACCAGTATAGTACATCCAGCGCCAGTCATTTGTGGACTTGCGCTGTTTTTGTGTCTCAAAAAGCGAAAAATTTTCCGGATTCCAATATTCGGCATTCCTCTATACAATGAAATTATCATAATGACGAAGGGAGGCTCGCATAGTGGATAGGCGGCTTACGGCATATGTGCTTAAGTATTTGTTGGAGCATCGCTTCGAGAGCAAGGCCGAAATGGCGAGACAGCTCGGTATGCGACAGCGAACAATAGAGAAAGTCTTTGCGAATCTTGATGTGGCCAAGGCGGGTACAATAGCCTTTGACAAGGCAATCTACTACTGCGCGGAAAACCACATTTCTCTCGATTCAATTCTGGAGAGCTTTATAGAAGAAAGGAAGGACGGAGTGGCGACGAATGAGACGAATCAGCAAGCATTCAACAAGCTGCGAATGACAAAACCACTCAGCCTGACAACAGATGGAGAAGAAGTATACGCATCCATGCTGCTATTCCTGCGCAAAGCATCGGCACATGCTTGTCCGGTTTGCAAGACGTGGTGTAATCCATGGGATGGCAAGCGCTATGCGGATCAGATTGACTGCTTTATTGGTCATATGGCCCGCGAGATTATTAAAGATATTTCGGAATTCTATACACAAGAAGGTGAACACCATGATTCCCACTGACCTTTTCAGCTATGCCTACATCCCGGCATGGTACGAACAGCTCTACGAGTTGTCGCAGCTTGCTGCACCGGAGCCATGGCGATTTAGACAACCAATCTACGAAACACAGAATGACCAGAATCCGATCCTTGAACGATACATCAATCAGGTTTTTAGAAAGCAATCAGTCAAGTACAACTGCGTCGCGCTGGAGGAAGCGGACAGTGTTTTCTATATTCGCAACGATTTTTCATGCTTCCACACCGGGCTGTATACCCGAAGCTACAAGGCGATCTACATGTGCTTCGACCGAAACAAGAGATTGAACACGCTAAGAAAATGGTGCTTCAAAGGATTTGCGACCAACGACTCGCCGTGGTTCAAATGCGTTCAGCTGCTGCCACAGCGGCCAGCGTTCCTGCTGCGGCAAGAAATGACGTACTACGACCCAGAATGGGAAATCCGTGTCAACGCGGGCCACATCCTTGATGATGAGGAGAACGTGACGCGGCTGCCCGAATCCATCCGCACGGCATGGAACCTGCCCTTGCTGCTGGAAACGGCGGTGGAGTTGACTCGCCGAAAGGCGCTGAGCGACTGGAACCTCGCGGTTCCGCAAATGTTCCAGGGCCGTGTACAATATCTTCTGCCCATCCATTTGACGAATATGGAGAGGCCCGACCTCGCCATGGCGCTGTCGATTATGGACGGCTACTACATTGGCCATACCTGCCTTACGCTGGAGATGGCTTATCAGAACGCACGACTGCTGGCCCGACCAACGGCTGGGTGGCTTACGCAGCTGGTGGAGTGAATCCGCACGCTGGCCGAGCCGGAAAGGAGTCCAGATGCCAAAGTACATGTTCTGCCCTCGATGTGGGGGAAAGCTGTTTTACCTCCACATTGAGGGCACCTGACCCACTTGATCGCGTACTGTGAAGTTTGTAAGAAGCCGGTGAAACTCCGGCGCACGCGCTCAGGAAAACTGCATAGCGTTGCCTGGGAACGGAAGTGAATCCGAGCGAGGGGTGCGATTCTCTTGCCACGACGGTTCAGGAAATCACAACAGCCGCAGCGTGATTTACGGGTTGCATCCCGGTAGAATCCGCTTCCCTTGAAAAAAACGCATAAACTGCAACCACGCCGAGCAACGGACGCCGATGCAAAGGAGTACCAAGATCGCCGGAATGACTGCTTTATTCAAAGCATCATTTCGGCGATTTTTTTTGCATCGATGCCCACCCTCGGCGTTTTTTGTGTTTTGGATCAAGCACGTATCAAGCGAGCGCTTCATGCTTCGGCTCCCATCAAGGAGCAATGGTCATGAACATCGTCCTCACACTTTTCCAAATGAAACCTTTTCAAATAGGAAATTACCTTTCTTATTTGATTGTTATTCTCCTCTCAGAGCCGGAGAGAGGGGGCGATCAACCGTGACAGCAAATGAACGCCGCGCAGAAATCCTACGGATTTTAACTGCACGCAGGCATGAAACCATGGGGCGGCTTGCAACCGAGTTACACGTCACACCCCGGACAATTCACTCCGATGTCATTGCGCTCATGGTTGATCACCCTCTCGAAACCCAGCGAGGACACGGCGGCTGCGTAAAGGTGGCGGATTGGTACCATCCACACCGCAATATTCTCAGCAATGAGCAACAGCATGTCCTTTCCGAGCTGCTTGGCACCTGCAACGCACATCAGGCCAATGTGCTTCATCAGATGCTGGACGAGTACGGCTCTCCCCAACAACGAGCAAAGAAAGGACGAACGGTATGAGCAAAGTCAAACTCCTGTTAGACGTGGTCAACGATATACGCCACCTGGCAGACAGCCTTGAGTGTGTTGCCAACAGTATCGTCGAAAACACACCGGAGTCTCCGTGTCAGGAAGGCGATTCCTCTGCAAAAAAGCACACGTCTCCTCCGGTTACAATCGATCAAGTACGCGCCGCACTGGCAGAAAAGAGCGGTGACGGCAAGACCGCTGAAGTCAAAGCACTTTTGTACAAGTACGACGCAGGCAAGCTCTCTGGCGTAAAACCAGAGGACTATGCGGCCCTTCTGGAGGAGGCGCAAAAACTATAATGCCTTCCGCCCATGCAAGATTCTCTCCCTCCGCGGCAAACCGCCGGATCCACTGCCCGCCTTCATTGCTGCTGGAGGAACAGTTCAAGGAGAGCGAAAGCGTCTACGCCGCCGAAGGCACAGCCGGTCACGCTATGGCCGAGCACCTGCTGCGCAAATACCTCAAGCAGCGCACTAAGCGCCCAACCTCCGAGTTTTATACAGACGAGCTGCTAGAGGCCGTAGACGAGTATGTGTCTTTCGTGATCGGCGAGATCGAGGACGCTCGCCGTGCCTGCAAGTCCCCCGTCCTGCTGGTAGAGCAACGCGTAGATGCCTCCGAATATGTGGACAGCTGCTTCGGTACAGCGGATATGGTCATCATCACCGACCGTGTAGCTCATGTCATTGACCTGAAACTCGGCAAGGGCATTGAGGTACATGCTGAGGAAAATCCGCAGCTCATGATCTACGGGCTCGGCATTCTGAATATGGCGGAGGCGCTGTATGACATCGATACTGTGCGCATGACCATTTTTCAACCAAGGCTGGATAACTCCTCCACGTGGAGCGTATCACCTGAGTACCTAAAGCGCTGGGGCGAAGAAATCCTTCGTCCGGCAGGCGCGCAGGCGCTGATGGGCGCTGGCAACTTTTCCGCTGGCAGCTGGTGCCGCTTTTGTCGTGCTCGTAACCAATGCCGAGCCCGAGCTGAATCCTTTCTCGAAATGGCGAAGATGGAATTTCAACAGCCCGCACTGCTCTCGGACGAAGAAATAGCGGAAGTCATCGCCAAGGCAGATGAACTATCCAGGTGGGCAGCCGACGTATACGCCTTTGCACAGGATGAGGCTGTTCTCCACGGAAAACAGTGGCCCGGTTATAAGGTGGTAGAGGGCCGCAGCTCCCGGAGATATACCTCGGATGAGGCGGTCATCCAAGCTGCCACCGCTGCCGGTTACAAAGACATTTACAGAAAAAGCGTTATCGGTATCACAGAGATGGAGCGGCTCATGGGAAAGGAAAATTTCAAGACGATCCTTGGTCCGCTGGTGGTCAGGCCCAAAGGGAAGCTCACCCTGGTGCCCGAGTCCGACAAGCGCGAAGCCGTTCAAAGCAACACTGCGCAAGAAGATTTTCAGGAGGTAATCGCATGAAAAAGAATCCTAACAAAGTCATCATCCCCTGTCGCTTCTCCTATCTGCACTGCTGGGAACCGGACAGCATCAACGGTTCAGAACCGAAGTACAGCGTGTCAGCCATCATCCCCAAGTCAGATACCGCGACGATCAACGCCATCAAAGTCGCCATCGAAAACGCCAAGAAGGAATCTATGTCCAAGTGGGGCGGCAAGATTCCCCCGAATCTTAAACTGCCCCTGCGTGATGGCGATATCGACCGTCCAGAGGATGAAGCATATGCGAATAGCTTCTTCCTCAACGCCAACAGCCGTCAAGCGCCACAGGTGGTTGACCGGCACGTTCAGCCCATCCTCGATCAGAACGAGGTGTACTCTGGCTGCTATGGTGCGATTTCCGTCACGTTTTATGGCTATAACTCCAACGGCAACCGCGGCATCGCGGCGGGGCTTGGCAACATTCAGAAGCTCCGGGATGGCGAGCCGCTTGGTGGCCGTACCAACGCAGCAGACGACTTTGAGTCTGTCGACGACGATGACTTCCTGTCCTGAGCTCTCCAGGGCAGCGGAAATCCCGCTGCCCTCTCCCATGGAGGAGGTGAAACCTGTGCTGGCAATTGACATTGAAACCTATTCGGAGGTGGATTTGCCTAAGTGTGGCGTATATGCCTACGTGGATCATCCCAGCTTTGAAATTCTCCTGTTTGCCTACGCCTTTGATGATGAGGAAACACAGATAGTCGACCTCAAGTGCGGTGAACAGCTGCCCCAGCGAGTGCTGGATGCGCTCATTGACCCCGCCGTTATCAAGACCGCTTTCAATGCTGCTTTCGAGCGTACCTGCATCTCGCGCTGTCTATGCAGGCATCTCACCGCTGAAAACTGGCAATGTACCGCCGTGCAGTCTGCCATGCTCGCACTGCCGCTTTCGCTGGAGGGCGTGGGACGGGTGCTGAATATCCAGCGACAGAAGCTCAGAGAAGGTGAAGAACTGGTACGCTTCTTCTCGATGCCCTGCAAGCCTACGAAAGCCAACGGATATCGCACACGGAACCTGCCGGAGCATGCTCCCGATAAGTGGCAACGCTTCAAAGCATACTGCATCCGTGACGTGGACGCAGAGCGCGAAATTCGTGAGAAGCTCAGAAACTATCCCATTCCGGCACAGGAACGTCTACTTTACCAGATGGATCAGGAGATCAATGATCGGGGGATCATGGTCGATCCAGTACTCGTCACCCACGCTATTGAATGCGACAACCTGTACAAAGAAATCGTCACTGCACGAGCCTATGAGCTCACAGGACTTTCCAACCCCAATAGTCCTACCCAGCTCAAGGACTGGCTTGCCAACCACGGCATTGAGACGGAAGCGCTAGACAAGAAAGCCATCAAAGCACTGCTGCCTGATGCAGACGGCGAAGTGCTGGAAGCTTTGAAACTCCGCTTGCTCATGGCGAAGACCTCAGTCAAAAAGTACGAGGCTATTCAGCGCTCCGTATGCTCGGATGGGCGTGTCCACGGGCTGCTCCAGTTCTATGGGGCCAACAGAACAGGACGCTGGGCAGGCAGATTGGTACAGGTACAAAATCTTCCCCAGAATCATATCCCCGATCTGTCGTTGGCCCGCGATCTGGTCAAGGCCGGACGCTATAACGATCTGGAAGTCCTATTCGATTCTACCCCCAACGTGCTTTCCGAGCTGATCCGCACAGCATTCATACCCAAGCCTGGATGCCGGTTCATCGTCGCTGACTTTAGCGCCATCGAGGCCCGCGTGATTGCATGGCTTTCCGGTGAGCGTTGGCGGTTAGACGTATTTGAAACCGGCGGCGACATCTACTGCGCCTCCGCCAGCCAGATGTTCCATGTTCCGGTTGAAAAGCATGGTCAAAACGCGCACCTGCGTCAGAAGGGGAAGATTGCCGAGTTGGCTCTTGGTTACGGGGGTTCCACCGGCGCGCTCATCGCTATGGGCGCGCTCGACATGGGGCTGACCGAAGAGGAGCTTCCCACATTGGTATCGCAATGGCGCGAAGCCAATCCACATATCACCAAGCTCTGGTGGGACGTGGATGCTGCTGCCATGACAGCTTTCAGGGAGGGCACTGTCGAACATGTTGGCCCCATTGTCTTTCTGCGTCAATCCGGGATGCTGTTTGTCACGCTCCCCTCAGGCAGACGGCTTTGTTACGTCAAACCTCGTCTGGTCGATAACAAATTCGGCAAAAAGGCTCTGTCCTACGAGGGTATTGGAGAAAGCAAAAAATGGATGCGTATCGAGACCTACGGACCGAAGCTCGTCGAAAACATCGTTCAAGCAACGGCGCGCGACCTGCTGGCACTGGCCATGCTCCGTCTGCGCGATGCAGGTTTTGAGATTGTCATGCACATCCACGACGAAGTCGTGCTGGAGATACCCATTGGAACATCCTGCGTCGAGGATGTTTGCACAGTCATGGGCATTGCACCCGACTGGGCAAGCGGACTGCCCCTGCGTGCAGACGGCTATGAATGCGACTTCTACAAGAAAGACTGAGGATGCCATATGAAAGTCAGCAAGTACAACAGCGAAGGATACCACGATCCCACCACCTACGAAGCATTCATGAACATCGAACGCGAGAAGAAGCAAGCACAGCTGGACAAACTCGCCAGATCCATCCGAGGCTATAAGCCTTTAGTGTACATCTGTTCCCCATACGCCGGGAACAGCGTCCCGGTCAACATCGTCAATGCTCGCCGCTACTGTAAATTTGCAGCAGATACCGGCCACAATCCCTTCGCACCGCACCTGTTTTACACACAATTTCTGGATGATTCACAGCCGCACGAGCGCAAGCTCGGCATGGAACTTGGCATGATCATGCTCACCAAGTGTGCTGAGATGTGGGTATTTGGAGAAGTCATCTCGCCCGGAATGGAAAGAGAGATCGCCAAAGCGGAAGCGCGTGCCATGCGCATCCGTTACTTCACTTCCGACTGTCAGGAGGTACGCACATGAAGATCACAATCAGCATAGGCAACAGCCGAATGGAACGCAGATGGAATCGGATCACGCTGACGCTGGAGGAGCTTCGCGAACGGATCTGCACCACCCGGCGCACGGCGGAGACCGTTGAGCAGTACAGGAAGATGCCCAAAGCCCAGCAGGACAGTATCAAGGATGTCGGCGGCTTCGTCATGGGCACGCTGCGGGACGGCAGGCGTAGAAAGGAAAATGTCGTATCCCGTTCCGGCCTGACTCTGGACATGGACTATGCCGCGCCGGACACGATTGATCACCTGGAGATGTTCACGTCTTTCCACTGCATGATTTACAGCACTCATAAGCATACACCGGAAAAGCCTCGCTTACGGCTTATCGTCCCTCTGGCACGAGAAGTCACACCCGACGAATACATCGCCGTCGCCCGTAAGGTGGCTGAAGAGATCGGTATTGAGCAGTTTGATGATACGACCTACGAGCCTTCTCGACTCATGTACTGGCCCTCCACCTCGGCGGACGGAGAGTTCGTGTTTCGGGAGATCACCGGCGATCTGCTCGCACCGGATGCGGTTCTGGCCAAGTACACAAACTGGCGCAATGTTGCCGAATGGCCAATATCCAGTCGCCAGCAGACGCTTGTACAACGAGACGCCCAGCGGCAGGCTGATCCGCTCACCAAGACCGGTGCTGTCGGTGCCTTTTGCCGCACGTATTCCATCCGTGACGCGATCGAAACCTTCCTCCCGAGTGTATATAAACCCAGCGCTATGCCAGGACGCTATGACTACATTCCTGCGGATTCCCAAGCAGGTGTAGTCATCTATGAGGAAAAGTTCTGTTACAGTCATCATGCCAGCGACCCTGTGTGCGGACAACTGCTCAACGCCTTTGATGTGGTGCGCTTACACAAGTTCGGCCAGCTGGACGCGAAGACCAGCGAGGATACAGATCCAGGCAAGCGCCCATCCTTTAAGGCAATGCAGGAGTTCGCCGTACAGGATGAGCGCGTTAAAGCCACACTGGCTGCTGAACGCATGGCACAGGCACAGCAGGAATTTGATAGCGAGGACGAGTGGCAAAGGCAGCTTGATCTGGATCGCACAGGCGCTGTTCGCAATACCCTGCGCAATATCACGCTGATTGTTCAGCACGACCCGGCACTCAAGGACATCGTGTTCAACCAACTGGCAGACAGCATGGAGATTAAAGGCGATGTGCCGTGGAAGCATCCAGCGCGATTCTGGCGCGATGCGGACGATGCGCAACTCATCAGCTATGTCGACTCCTTTTACGGCTCCTTCTCCGCCCGCAATTATGAGCTGGCCATCACGAAAGTAACGGATGACCGCTCCTATCATCCCATCCGGGAATTTCTGAATGCTCTGCCAGAGTGGGATCGCACAGTGCGTGCGGACACACTGCTGATCGACTATCTGGGCGCTGCGGATACAGCGTATGTGCGCGCGGTGACGAGAAAAACGCTGTGTGCTGCCGTAGCCCGTGTGCAGCATCCGGGCACCAAGTTTGACAATATCCTCGTGCTCAACGGCCCACAGGGTATCGGCAAATCCACTCTCATCGCGCTGCTAGGCGGCGAATGGTACTCTGACAGCCTCTCCATATCCGACATGAACGACAAAACGGCTGCGGAAAAACTGCAGGGATTCTGGATCATGGAGATTGGCGAACTGGCCGGTATGCGCAAAGCGGACATCGACAAGGTCAAGGCGTTCATCTCCCGGCAGGACGATAAATACAGAGCCAGCTTTGGTCGAAGGGTGACGCCCCATCCCCGACAGTGCATATTCTTCGGCACGACCAACTCGGAGAAGGGCTACCTACGCGACATCACCGGTAACCGACGTTTCTGGACAGTGAAAGTGCCCGGCGGCAGCGAAAAGCATCCGTGGGAACTGAAGCCGGAGGATGTACAGCAGATCTGGGCGGAGGTGCTGACATATGTGTCCCAGGGCGAAAAGCTGTACCTCAATGCTGATCTGGAAGCGGAAGCGCGCATGGAGCAACGGGATGCCATGGAGCAGGATGAGCGTGAGGGGCTGGTACGCGCCTTCCTCGACAGGTTGCTGCCCGAGTGCTGGGACACCATGGATGTATACCGGCGACAGGACTACATCCGCGACTCCAACGATCCCACCCACCCGGAGGGCACACAGCAGCGCACCCAAGTATGCAACATGGAGATCTGGTGCGAGTGTTTTGGCAAGCGTAAGGAGGATCTGTCTCCCGGCGACAGCTACGCCATCTCCACCATCATGGAGCGCGTGGAGGGCTGGGAGAAAACCGGGAAATTCTCAAAGCCATCTTCGCTCTATGGAAGGCAGCGCCTGTATGAGCGTGTGTAACAGGTTTCTGCTTGTTCACCCTTTGTTCAGAGCTTGTTCAGGCCCGAAAGTCCTGATGCCGCCGGGACTTTCGGGCATCCCGGAACAAGTGAACAACTTTTCCATATATGGCCTTTTGGATAAAGGGATAAAAAGGGCATTTGCGTTCGTGCGATCCCGCATACGCGCGTATAGGAAAATCCTGTATCAGTCGTTCATGAAAGCCCAAAATCTGCTGAAATTACAGCACTTTTGGATGTGAACAAGTCCATGAACAACCCTGAAACAGAACAACTTCAAAGCAAAGGAGTATGAAGTGCCATGCTGGAACGAGCAATTGAACGGCATCTCATCCATGAGGTAAAAAGACGCAATGGACTGGCTCTGAAATTCGTCAGTCCTGGCATAAGTGGCGTACCTGACCGCATTGTACTGTTACCTCGCGGGAAAATGGCTTTTGTGGAACTTAAAGCCCCGGGAGAAACACTGCGTCCTCTGCAGGTAAAACGAAAAAATCAGTTGGAAATACTCGGCTTCGAGGTGTACTGCGTAGATGGCATCCAGCAGATTGGAGGCGTATTAGATGCAATACAGACCGCATGACTATCAAACGTATGCGAAGGACTTTGTGCTGGGGCATCCATATTGCGGTTTGATTCTGGATATGGGACTTGGTAAAAGCGTCATTACGCTCACCGCCCTGTGGGATTTGATCCTGGACAGCTTTGACCTGAGCCGTGTACTGGTAGTAGCACCCAAGCGAGTAGCTGAAGATACATGGCCCCGAGAGATTGAAAAGTGGGAACACTTGAAAGGCCTGACCTATTCGTTGGTGCTCGGCAGCGAAAAGCAACGCCGTGCAGCTCTCCAGCAGCGCGCCTTCCTGTACATCATTAACCGGGAGAACATCGCCTGGCTCGTAGAAAATACCCGTTGGCGTTTCGATGCGCTCGTGATTGATGAATTATCCTCCTTCAAATCCTCTAAGGCACAGCGATTTCGAGCGCTCAAAAAGGTGCGTCCATTGTGCCACCGGGTTATTGGTTTGACGGGGACGCCCGCGCCCAATACACTTATCGACCTTTGGCCGCAGATATATTTGCTAGACATGGGAAAACGGTTGGGGCGTTTTGTTACCCATTTCCGCGAAAGATTCTTTTTGCCGGATAAACGGAGCTCATATGCCATCTTCAGCTACAAACTACGCGATGGCGCAGAACAGCAGATTTACGATCTGATTAGCGACATCTGTGTTTCTATGCGGGCTATTGACCATCTTCAGATGCCTGCGTTAATCGCTAACCGTGTAATTGTACGTCTGAGTAAAAGCGAACACGTTCTCTACAACACGTTGAAGCGTGATATGTTCCTGGCACTTAACAACAATGAAATTGATGCGGTAAATGCCGCCGCCCTCTCCGGAAAGCTCTGTCAGCTGGCCAACGGAGCGATCTACGCCGCAGATAGCCATGCGGTTCGTTTCCACGACCGCAAGCTGGACGCGCTGGAGGACCTGATCGAGGGCGCGAACGGCAAACCCGTGCTCGTGGCCTACTGGTTCAAGCACGACCTGGATCGGATTCGTGAACGGTTTACTGTGCGGGAGATCCGCGAAAGCCGCGACATCGCCGACTGGAATGCCGGGCGCATCCCCATAGCTGTGATCCATCCAGCTTCCGCTGGGCACGGACTCAACCTACAGTCAGGCGGAAACACACTGATCTGGTTTGGACTCACCTGGAGTCTGGAGCTGTACCAGCAGACCAACGCCCGTCTGTGGCGGCAGGGACAGAAAGCAGATACGGTGGTGATCCATCACATCGTCGCCGAAGGGACTATTGACGAACAAGTTCTCGATGCGCTGGAACGCAAGGAAACGACACAAACGGCGCTGATGAATGCCGTGAAAGCACAGCTGGAGGGATAAAACGATGACAGCCAAGGAATACCTTTCCCAGGGACGCTACCTGGACGCCCGCATCAACGAGAAGCTGCATCAGGTGGAGCAGCTGCGACTCATCGCCACAAAAGCCACCGGGAATCTCAGTGGAATGCCGCGTCCCGAATCGCCCAACGTTCATAGTTTGCAGGACACCGTCTGCAAGATTGTGGATTTGGAAAACGAGATCAATCGGAGCATAGACGCACTGGTAGATCTGCGCCGGGAGATCATGCACGTCATCGACGAGGTGCCCAGCAACGAGTGCCGGATGCTGCTGTCCATGCGATATCTGGGCATGAAAAGCTGGACGGAAATCGCCGAGGCGATGTGCTACAGCGAGAAATACGTGTACGAGATCCACGGTAAGGCGCTCAAACTGGTGCGCCTTCCGCAACTTCCTACCAAATCCGGTTGAAGCTGACTCATCCCCCATGATACACTGTATCCTGTCAAAAACCATCGGAGAGCGGACATATCCGGCTCTCCTTTTTTTATTGGGAGGATTGCGCTATGTTGCTGACATCCGAGCAGGTATCCGCCGGGCACCCGGATAAAATCTGCGATCAGATTGCTGACGCCATCGTCACCGACTGCCTCAGTCATGACCGGGAAAGCCGCGTGGCCGTCGAGTGCATGATCAAGGAACACGACGTGACAGTCTGCGGCGAAATCACCTCCTCGCACATGCCTGATTTTGATGCGCTTGCCCGTCGCACGCTCCTTCCCCTGATGAGCGAGGAGGAAAGCCGCACCTACAGGATCACGGCCCACATCACCCGGCAAAGTCCGGACATCGCGCGCGGCGTAGACACACAGGGCGCGGGAGATCAGGGGATTGTGTTCGGGTATGCTACGGACGAAACGCCGCGGATGCTGCCCGTTCCCTTTGTACTGGCCACCGATTCTCTGGAGCGGCTGCGCGATTTGAAAAGCCCTCTCCTGTTGCCCGATGCCAAAAGCCAGGTAACGTATGACTGCCTCCGCAAACGCATCGATACCTTTCTCATCAGCGCACAGCATCTGCCCAATGCGGCGGTGGAGGATGTGCGCAGCACAGTGGAAGGCGTCATGCGCGACACAGCGCAAGCGCATGGATTAAACACAGATTTTCGGGTGCTGGTCAATCCCACTGGTCGCTTTGTCATCGGCGGCTCTTTTGCCGACACAGGTGTGACGGGCCGCAAGATTGTCGCCGACACCTACGGCGGAGCCTGCCGTCATGGCGGCGGTGCCTTTTCCGGCAAGGATCCCACGAAGGTGGATCGCAGCGCAGCCTACATAGCGCGCAAGATTGCCAAGGACATCGTGCGCAAGGGCTATGCCAATCGGGTGGAGGTTCAGTTGGCCTACGCCATTGGCGTGGCAGAACCGGTTTCCATTTCGGTGGATTGCTTTGGCACACAGCGCATTCCCCGCCAGTCCATCGTCAGCTGGATTCGGAAACATTACGACCTGACTCCTGCCGGTATCATTACGGCATTAACTCTGAGGGATGTCGACTACACCACAGTGTCCACTCTCGGGCACTTCTGGCGCGACTGGATGCCATGGGAAAGATAATGTTTTCAATTCTGCGATATATCGCTTGACTTTTCATCGGTTCAGAGCGTATATGTCACTACCCAAAACGAATGGAGGGATCAACATGACGCTACAAACGAACCCCGCGGAGCGCAGAGAAATGGTTCAAGCGATTTCGGAGCGGCTTGGCAGCCCGGCGGTCTACCTGCGCACACCGACCTGCGCCTACAGGATCGGTGGCCTGACGGTTGAGCGCGACGGAAGCATCGCAAGCGATGATGAGGCGCTGCTGGAAACGCTCAGGCCGATGCTGATGGAACGAGGCTGGCTGACGGACACGGCGGCGGATTCCAAAGCGGAGGCTCCCGTGGCAAAGACGGAACCGACGGAGCAGGACTCCGAAACCACGCAGATGGAACTCAGCTTCCCGGTGGAGGACTGGACGGTTCCACAGCTGAGGAACCTTCTGCATACGCTGTACAGCAATCAGCACATCCTCCGCCGGATGATGGAAAGCGACGCCCTGTACATCGACCTGCAGCTGGTGGAGCGGCTGGATGAAGCGCAGACCCTGGCTGATTGGGAAGCCCGGCTTGCGGATGGTCTGGCGGCGGAAACGCTGAAGGGTTGCCGTATCTGGGACGGCAAGTTCACATTCGAGGCAACCCTGGACGAGCGCGACCCGACCCGCTGGCAGGTGTACGGAACACTCCTGTGCGCGATGCTCAGGCACGCAAAAGATGCCAAGCGCGTGTTCCTCAAGGCGGACGCGGACCCGGAAAACGAGAAGTACCGCGCCAACAGCCTGCTGACGCGGCTGGGCTTTGGCGGGCCGGAACACAAGGAACTGCGCCGCGTGCTCATGGGCCACCTTAGCGGCTATGCCGCATTCAAGAACGAGGCGGGAATGCGGGCACACCGGGAAAAGTACGCGCAGCTGCGCCGGGAACAGCAGGAGGCGAAGGAAGGGGCGGAGACATGAGCGCGTGGATGGACTGGATCCGGGAGGCGGCGCTGAGCCGCATCGACACGGTGGAGCGGGATTTGAGAGCACACCCCGAGCGCAGCCCCTCTTTTGGCAGGGCGCTGCGCGAACTGCACGCGGCGCTGGACGAAACCGAAGCGCACCCCAACGAGGAGTTGACCGCGCGGGACGATCTGTGGATGGGTTACACCGCCGCGCTGGCGCTGGAGATGTATCTGGCCGGGGCGCGGGACGGCGGGCGCGTGTATCACGCCTTCATCACCGGAGAGCTGCCGGGCAGGGAGAGGGGATGAGCGGCATGATCACACCGCCCCCTGAGAAGCTGGCATGGCTGCGGGAACACTACAAGCCCGGCGTGCGGGTGAAGCTGATGCACATGGATGATCCCTACCGGCCGGATTTGAAAGCGGGTGCGCTGGGCACCGTGATTGCTGTGGATGACATCGGCACGATTCACGTCGCGTGGGACGGCGGTTCTTCGCTGGGCGTGGCCTACGGCGCGGACGCATGCGCGGTGGTGGATTTGGAAGGAGGAGGAGAAGCCCTTGACGGAACGGATGGAACGTAAGCTGCTGGATTTGAAAGCCCGGCAGCAGGCCGGAGAGCACATGCCCTGCCCCCGCTGCGGAGGGAATCGGATGAAGGAACCGGTGCACACAAACGCCCTGAGCCGCGTGGCGGACGTGTACGTCTGTGACGACTGCGGCACGGCGGAAGCCATGCTGGCCTTCATGAAGCAGCAGTATCCGCTGACCTGCTGGGCAGCGTTTCAACCCCAAAGACCGCCTGCCGATTTCAAAGCTCGCCCGGCACACGAGGTCATGGGAATTGTCCTGCGCACGCAGAGCGAGGACTTGCAACGCATCTTCCTTCTTTGCCGGGACGATCCGGAAAACGCCGAATGGCACAGGCTCGAGGCATTTGAAAGCTGCCCCGGCCTCACCGAACTGTGGCCGCAGCCCTTTCAGGCAAAGTTCCGGGCGGCGGACGGCGCGGTCTTTCTTCGGGGTATCGGTCATAGGCAGCCCTCCGTTTCTTTCATTTTCTGTTTCAGCCATTCCAGCTTGTCCTGCGCTGATTTCCTGCGGAAGTCCCCGCCGGTACAGCATACCGGCGCACACATCTCCATAAGCCGGTCATAAATCCGGGCGTGGGCGGTGTCCTCCGGGTTCTGTAACTCCTGCAAGGTTCGGTTGGTGGTAACGACTAAGGGCTTGCCGCTGCGGTAGCGGCTGTCTATGACGTTATAAACCTGTTCTAAGCCGTACTCCGTCCCGCGTTCCATGCCAAAATCGTCAATGATAAGCAGGGGATAGCGGCAAAGGCGGGCAATATATTCGTTCCTGCCCTCAAAGCTGGCGGCAAGGTCGTTGAGTATCGCGGCA
>OEQY01000186.1_pt1 | contig 16887 bp, 13 predicted proteins | sample 1539871 | NCBI WGS metagenome assembly OEQY01 (sample SAMEA3891877, study PRJEB23780) | metagenome | biome: terrestrial biome; feature: animal house; material: Caecal content | place: Italy | collected 2015-05-05 | reverse complement strand
GCTCTGGAGTGTACCGTCACCCCCGACACCTTGACGATGGCCAAGCCGGTGGCAGTCAAGCTGTAAGAGATTCCGTCCTCTGTGCCCTGGAAAAATTCGTTGCTTTTTCCCGCCTGTGACGGTATAATGAATAGGTTATTAACGAATGAAGGAGCGTGTCCCTATGCCTGAGGAACTCAACCCCGTAGTGTCCCAGAATTTTATCCACAATTTCATTGATGAGGATATTGCACAGGGCGGCCAGTACCAAGGCATGACCGTCCACACCCGTTTTCCCCCTGAGCCCAACGGTTATCTGCACATCGGCCATGCCAAGGCCATCTTCATCGATTTTGGTACCGCCGAGAAGTACGGCGGATTGTGCAACCTGCGTATGGACGACACCAACCCCACCAAGGAGGACGTGGAGTACGTGGAGGCCATCCAGGAGGACATCCACTGGCTGGGCTTTGACTGGGGCGACCGATTCTTCTACGCCTCGGACTATTTTGAGAAGATGTACGAGTATGCCGTGGAGCTGATTAAGAAGGGCCTGGCCTACGTGTGCGAGCTCACCCCCGAGGAGTTTAAGGAGTACCGGGGCGACGTGAACACCCCCGCCCGCTCCCCCTGGCGGGACCGTCCCATCGAGGAGTCCCTGGACCTCTTTGCCCGGATGCGGGCCGGCGAGTTCCCCAACGGCAAATACACCCTGCGGGCCAAGATCGACCTGGCCAGCCCCAACATGAACCTGCGCGACCCCGCCATCTACCGCATCAAGTACGAGCATCACCACCGCCAGGGGGACAAGTGGTGCATCTACCCCATGTACGACTTTGCCCACCCCATCCAGGACGCCATCGAGGGCATCACCCACAGCATGTGCAGCCTGGAGTTTGAGAACCACCGCCCCCTGTACGAGTGGGTCATCACCAACCTGTTTGGCACCGAGTTCCCCAAGCAGCGGGAGTTTGCCCGCCTGAACATGACCAACACCGTCATGAGCAAGCGCTACCTGCGGGAGCTGGTGGAGACGGGCATGGTGGACGGCTGGGACGACCCCCGGATGCCCACCCTCTGCGGCCTGCGCCGCCGGGGCTACACCCCCACCTCCATCTTTACCTTTGTGCGGGAGGCGGGCATCTCCAAGGCCGACAACCTGATCGACATGCGCCAGCTGGAAGCCTGCGTCCGCAGCGAGCTGGACCTGACCGCCCAGCGCCGGGTGGCGGTGCTGCACCCGGTCAAGCTGATCGTGGACAACTACCCCGCGGGCAGGACGGAGGACTTCTGCCTGGCCAACAACCCCAACCGGGAAGCCTGCGACTGCTCCACCCGCAACTGCGTCTTCAGCCGGGAGCTGTGGATCGAGGCGGAGGACTTTGCCGAGGTGCCGCCCCCCAAGTTCAAGCGGCTGACCGTGGGCGGCGAGGTGCGCCTGATGGGCGCCTACATCGTCCGCTGCACCGGCGTGGACAAGAACGAGAACGGCAGCATCGCCGCCATCCACTGCACCGCCGACCTGGAGACCGGCTGCGGCAACCCCGCCGACGGCCGCAAGGTCAAGGGGACCATCCACTGGGTCAGCGCGGAGCACTGCGTGGAGGCCGAGGTGCGTCTGTACGACAAGCTGTTCACCCGCGAGAACATGAACAACCTCCCCGAGGGGACCAGCTACAAGGACTTCCTCAACCCGGAGAGCGTCACCGTCTGCACCGGCTGCAAGCTGGAGGCATCCCTCGCGGAGGCAAAGCCGGGGGACAAGTTCCAGTTCGTCCGCAACGGCTTCTTTACCCCGGACTCCCGGCACCCCGGGGTGTTCAACCGGATCGTTACCCTGCGGGACAGCTTCAAGCCCGCTCAAAAATAAAAGGAACACAATCCAAGAAGGAGGAACTTTGCCCCTATGCCCAAACGAATGCTGCGCAATGTCCTGTTGATGGCGGTGGTCACCCTGCTGATGGCCATTGCCCTGGTCTTTTATATCCGCAACACCCAGCCCCTGCCCGGCGGCGAAAACCCCGGCAGCGTGCTGCTGCACGACGGCGTTTACACGTCGGTGCAGCAGGGCTACGTCAGCGAGGTGACCGTCACCGTCACCGTCTCCAGCGGGATGGTGTCCTCGGTGGAGGCCGACGCCTCCGGGGAGACCCCCGCGCTGGGCGGCGTCGCCGCGGCCCAGCTGGCAGAGAGCCTGACCGAGGCCGGCTCCACCGCCAATGTGGACGTGGTGGCTGGCAGCACCTTTACCAGCCAGGCCGTCCTGGCCGGCATGGACGACTGCCTGGCGCAGGCAGCTGCGGGCTAAAAAGATGACACGGCGTCCCTGTGGCGGGCCAGTCCACGCTGCAGGGGCGCTTTGTTTTGGGAGGGACTATGCGCGAGATTCTGGATTACATCCCCCTGCCGGAGGGCGGGGCGGCCCTGGCCCGGGTCTACGGGGACAGCCCGGTGCTGGCCCTGCCCGAGGCGCTGCCCGGACCGGAGGGCGGGGCCCTGCCCCTGGTCAAACTGGGAGGCTACTGCTTTGCCGAGACGGTCCGGGACCAGCCCCGGGGGCCCCTGCTCCGCTGCGTGCGGGAGGAGGGGGGCGCGCTGCGTCCCATCGCCCCGGAACAGGCGCCGCAGGAGGACCTGCACCCGGCGGCGGGGCGCTTCCTGGAAGAAGTCGCCCTGCCGGCCGCCCTGCGGGAGGTGGGCAACTGCGCCTTTTACAACTGCCGCGCCCTGCGCCGGATCACGGCGGGGGGCGGGCCGCTGGCCATGGGCAGCGACGTCTTTCTCAACTGCTTTGATCTGGCGGAGGTGGTGCTGTACGCCAGCCCCGACGCCGCCACCGGCCTGCCGGCCATCGTGAACAACCTGGCCGGCAACCTGCGGGCGGTCTTTCGGCCGGAAGGGCCGGAGGGGGCGGTGTGCGCCGCCTTCCGCTATCCCGAATACTGGGAGGACATCGAGGAGACCCCCGCCCACATCCTGCTGCACACCTTTTCGGGGCAGGGGTACCATTACCGCCAGTGCTTCCGGGACGGGCGGCTGCTGCCCGGGGAGTACGACGCCGTGTTTGCCCAGGGCCACGGCGGGGACGACCCCACCTACATGGCCCTGCTCTGTCTGGACCGGCTGCGCTATCCCTGGCAGCTGGAGGAGGGGGCCGCGGGGCTCTACCGGGCGTTTCTGGCCCGGCAGGGGAGCGCGGCGGCGGAGTGCCTGATCCGGGCCCAGGACCGGGAAGGGCTGAAAGCTCTGCTGGGGCTGGGTGTGATGGACGGCTCCGCCCTGGCGGCGGCCTCCCGGGCGGCCCAGAGGGCGGGAGACGCCCAGGCCGCGGCCCTGCTGGCGGACGCCGAATACCAGGCCCAGGCCGCCGCCCCCCGACGCCGGCGGCGGTACGATTTTGACTTTTGACCCCACAGGGAAAGGAGGCGGTCCCCATGGCGCGGAAAGCGCCCGTTGACTTCAACGCGCCCTTTCAGTCGGCGCGGCCCGAGACCCAGGAGGAATGGCAGGCCCGGATGGGCGGCGAGGTGCTGGCTGTCCTGCGCAGCGGGCTGTATCTGGAGTTCCGGTTCCTGGACCAGGCCCTGGGGGCCCTGCAGCCCGTGCCCGACGAGCGGTGCGGGGTGCTGGCCACCGACGGGGTGAACCTGTACTATCAGCCCAGCGCCCTGCTGCGGCTGTACCGGCAGAACCCAAAGTATCTCAACCGGTTGTATTTGCACACGGTATTCCACTGCGTATTCCGGCATCTCTGGATGCAGGGCAGCCGGGACCCGGTGCTGTGGCATACGGCCTGCGACATCGCGGTGGAAAACGTCATCGACGGGCTGGGGCGCAAAAGCGTGGCCCGGCCCCTGACCTACGTCCGCCGCCGGGCCTACGAGGCGCTGACCGCCGGCGGCCATGTGGCGGCGGCGGCCCCGGCCTACCGCTGGCTGCTGAGCCAGACCCCCGGGGTCCAAAAGCAGCTGGCCCGGGAATTTTATGCCGACGACCACCGCCTGTGGCCCCGGCCGGGCCAGCCCGACCCGCCCATGCCCCAGGTGCAGGCCCAGGCGGCCTGGCAGAAGATCGGCCGGCGGATGGAGACCGAACTGGAGCTGCACGCCAGGGAGGCCGGCGACGAGGGCGGGAACCTGGCCGAGGCGGTGAAAGCTGCCAACCGCAGCCGCAGCAGCTACCGGGATTTCCTGCGCCGGTTCTGCGTTTTGCGGGAGGAGCCCCGCCTGGACCCCGACACCTTTGACCTGAACTTTTACACCTACGGGCTGTCGGTCTACGGCAATATGCCCCTGATCGAGCCGGTGGAGACCCGGGAGAGCAAGAAGATCGAGGAGATCGCCCTGGTCATCGACACCAGTTATTCCACTTCGGGGGCGCTGGTGCGCAGCTTTTTGTCCGAGACCTACGCGCTGCTCAAGCAGCGGGAGAGCTTTTTCCGCCGGATGAACCTGCACATCATCCAGGCCGACAACCAGGTCCAGCGGGACCACCTGGTGACCACCGAGGACCAGCTGATCGACCTGATGGATCACTTTGAGCTGACGGGGGGCGGCGGCACCGATTTCCGCCCCGCCTTCGAGTACGTCACCCGGCTGTGTGAGGAAAAGAAGTTCCAGAACCTGCGGGGGCTGCTCTACTTCACCGACGGGATGGGGACCTACCCCGCCCGGCGGCCGCCCTACGACACGGCCTTCCTGTTCCTGGGGGACCGATTCGACGGCGCAGGGGTGCCCCCCTGGGCCATGAAAGTGGTGCTGGACGAGGACGAGTTTGTCCCGCCGGCCCCGGCGGCCGCCCGGGACGCCCAGGACGAGGACGTGGACCTGTACCGGGAGCTGAACAACTCGTAACGATTGGGCCCGGTCCGGCCGCAGGGCCGGCGGGATGACCCGCAAGGAGTTTTTGCTTATGAACATCAAACGCGCAAAAGAAGAGATCGAGCGGACGGTCAGGGCCTACCTGGCCAAGGACGCTCTGGGCGAATACGCCATCCCGGCGGTGCGCCAGCGGCCCATCCTGCTGATGGGCCCGCCGGGCATCGGCAAGACCCAGATCCTGGAGCAGGCCGCCCGGGAATGCGGGGTGGCGCTGGTGGCCTACACCATCACCCACCATACCCGCCAGAGCGCCGTGGGCCTGCCCTTTATCCGGCAGAAGCACTACGGCGGCCGGGACGTCTCGGTCACCGAGTACACCATGAGCGAGATCATCGCTTCGATCTACGAAAAAATGGAGGCCACCGGCCTGCAGGAGGGCATCCTGTTCATCGACGAGATCAACTGCGTCTCCGAGACGCTGGCCCCCACCATGCTGCAGTTCCTGCAGTGCAAGACCTTCGGCAACCAGGCGGTGCCCGCCGGCTGGGTGATCGTGGCGGCAGGCAATCCGCCCGAGTACAACAAGTCGGTCCGGGATTTTGACATCGTCACCCTGGACCGGGTCCGCCGGATGGACATCCAGCCCGACCTGCCCGCCTGGCGGGAGTATGCCCGTCAGGTGGGCATCCACGGGGCCATCCTGAGCTATCTGGAGCTCCATCCCCAGAACTTCTACCAGATCAACGCCGACGTGGAGGGGACCCAGTTTGTCACCGCCCGCGGCTGGGAGGACCTGTCCAACCTGCTGGACGCCTACGAGGCGCTGGGGATGCAGGCCGACGAGGAGGTCATCCGCCAGTATTTGCAGCACAAAACGATCGCGGAGGACTTTGCCGCCTATCTGGACCTCTATTACAAGTACCGGGACGACTACGGCGTGGAAGAGATCCTGGCCGGCAAACCCCGCCCCGCGGCCTTTGCACGGCTGCTGAACGCGCCGTTTGACGAGCGGCTGTCCCTGGTCAGCCTGCTGCTGGCGGGGCTCAAGAGCCGCTTTGCGGACTCCTGCCGCCGCAACGCGGTGGCCGACGACTGCTACGCCCTGCTGCGCCAGCTGAAGCAGGACCTGGCCGCTCTGCCCGACGCCGAGCCCGGCGACCCCGAGACCATGCTGCAGCAGCAGATCGCCGACTACGAGGCCGAGACGGACCGCCTGCGGACGGCGGGCGCCCTGGACAAGGAGGGGCTGGCCCACCGGCTGGGGGTGGCAGGGGCCCTTCGGGACTGGGCGGGCCGGCTGCGCCGCGCCCACGCCGCCGCCACCCAGGAAGCCCTGGAGCTGCTGCGGAGCTACTTCGAGGACCTGGCCGACCAGCGGGAAAAAGTCCAGGACGAGGCCGCCGCCGCGCTGGAGGCCGCCTTCGACTTTATGGAGGATGCCTTTGGCGAAAGCCAGGAGATGGTGGTCTTTGTCACCGAGCTGACCGTGTCGCCGGCGGCCCACACTTTCATCGCCGAGAACGGCTGCCAGCGGTATTTCCGCTACAACAAGGAGCTGCTGCTGGACAACCGCAAGGCCGCGCTGGACCGGGAGTTGGCTGCCGAAGAGCAGCGCCATGGCGCCGGCCCCAAGGGCTGAGCCTATAAGAACACCCAAAGAAACAAAAAGGCCCGTGCCGGCGTGTGAAGCCGGCGCGGGCCTTTTGCTGTGCGTTGGGGGATCAATCCAGGTTGTGCTTGCGGCAGAAGAGTTTCGATGCAAAATACATCCCCACCCAGAGGGCGACGGCAGGCACCAGGTAGAGGGGGTTTTCCAGGGCGTTGGTCAGGGACTGGCCAAAGATGGCCATCATGGCCACCATCACCGCCTTGCCGGCAAGCAGGGTCAGGATATAGCGCCGGCCGTCAAAGTCGGAGATGCCGAAGGTCAGGTGCAGGAAAGAAGTGGGGGTAAAAGGCAGCATGGCCAGGGTGAACAGGGCCGAGGTGTCGCAGTTGCTGACCCACTTCTGGGCCCGGCGGAACCACTCGTACTTGCTGGCGTGCCGCCAGAAAAAGCGCTTGACCACCCGCCGCCAGAAGGTGAACATCAGCGACCCGCCGAGGGCCACCCCGCACCAGCTGTACAGAAAGCCCATCACCGGGCCGTGGGCCGCCACGTTCAGGGCCACGATGGCGATCAGGGGCAGAGGGGGTACAAAGGATTCCACCATCGCCAGCAGGATGGGCACCAGCGGGCCCAACCCTTCAAAGCTGTCCAGCAGGTGCTGCCAGAACTCCAGCGAAGTGATCTGACTGCTCCAATACAGCAGTGCTTCTTCCATGTACCGTCCTCCCATTTCATTGTACGTTTTGCGGCGCGCCTTTCTGCCCGGGCGGGCTGCAGGGCCCCGCTGTTCTTAGTATACCCTGCGATTATGACAAACCAGTGAACGAACCGGCCTTTTTTTCCATACTATGACAAAAAATGCGGCGCTTACTTGACGGCGGCGGCTTTGACGGCCTTGCCTTCGGCCCGGGCCTCGGCGGCCTTGACCCGCTCCAGCTGCTGGCGGCGCTGTTTGTTCCACCGGGCCAGCAGGTCCTCGGTGGGCATTTGCAGGCAGCGGGCGTAGGTCCAGTGGAGGCCGTCCCGCCGGGCCAGCTTGTACCGCAGGAACACCCCCTGCCCGGCTTCGCCGCCGGCCCCGGCACAGTGGGGGCACTGGGCCAGGGTGTACCAGCTGTTGCTGCCTTTTTTCAGCCAGACCTCGTCGGGGGCGAGGGCCGCGCCGCAGACCGGACAGGCGGCGCGGAAGACCCGGGGGTCGTTGCGCCAGGCGAACTGCTCCACATAGCCCTCCCAGATGCGGAAATCCCGGTAGTCGCCGGGGGCGGGGCAGAGGCTCTGGCGCAGGGTCTCCTCCTCGGAGGGGTACTCGGCCAGGCCCCGGGGCAGGTCGATGCACCGGCAGATGTCCGCGGTGTAAAGGGCGTCGGCCAGAGCATCGTGGAAGGGGCGGTCGGTGGGCAGGCCCAGCCGGGTGACCACGCTTTCCAGGGTGAGGCCGTCCCCCTCCTTGCGGGGGTACTGGCTGAGAAAGATCTGCTGCAGGTTGTACCAGACGGTGGGCTGGCTCTCGTCCAGGTTGCACAGGAACAGGTTCTGCTTGAGGACCGGCACGTCGTCCAGGCCCCACTCGGCAAACTCGGCGTCGGGGCCGCACCATTTCATGAACCGGCGCAGCCCCTGCAGGATGGGCTCGCCCCTGTCCAGGTCGGCCTGGGTCAGGCCGGTGACCTTGGCGATGTGATGCTGTAGCTTGCGGAAGATACGGGGCCGCAGATGGATCGAAAATGTATCCAGGACGGCGCCGTGCTCGTCGATCTTGGCGGCGCCGATCTCGATGATCTCGCCCCGCAGGGTCTGCTCCACCCCGTGGTAGTTGAAAGTATGGGGATGGTAGCCGATGTTCCATTCCAAATCAAAAATGACCAAATTGCGCTGCGGCATGATAGTGCTGCTCTCCCTCCGTTCTGTTTCAGTCCGTTAAAATAAAGCGTTCGACTGCCTCGGCGACGCCGTCGTGGTTGTTGTCGGCGGTGGTGACGTAGTTGGCGGCGGCCTTGACGGGCCCTTCGGCGTTGGCCATGGCCACCCCCACCCCGGCGTAGCGGATCATGGAGCGGTCGTTCATGCCGTCGCCGCAGGCCATCAGCTGGGCGGGGGACAGGCCCATCCGGTCCAGCAGGGCGGCCAGGCTGCGGTCTTTGGCCACGCCCAGGGGTACCGCCTCGATGAAGAAGGGGCTGGAAGGGTAGAGGTCGATCTGCCCGGCAAAGCGCTGCTGCCCGGCCTGCAGCACCGGGCGCAGGCGGATGGGGTCCAGGGTCAGGAGCATCTTGTTGACCGGGTAGTTGACGTAGGCGGCCAGGTCCTCCACATGGATCATGGGCAGCTTGTTGGTGAAGCCCTCCCGCTGGGCCCAGGGGTCCTCGGGGCGCTCGGTGACGATGCCCTCGTCGTTGTAGGTGACGATGGCCACGTTCTGGCTGGCGGCAAACCGGCACAGGGCCGGCACCATGGGGGCGGGCAGCACCTGCTGCCACAGGACCCGGCCGCCGGGGGCGCAGTCCACAATGGCCCCGCCATTGTAGGCCAGGATGGCCCCGGCCCGGCCGGGCTGGCCCAGGCCCAGCTCCCGGGCCACGGGCAGGACCCCCGCCGTGGGGCGGCCGGAAGCCAGCACGATGGTGACCCCCCGGGCCAGGGCGGCATCCAGGGCGGCCCGGGTGCGGGGGGTGATCTCCTTTTGGTCGTTGGTGAGGGTGCCGTCCAGATCCAGGGCCAGCACCTTGATATTCTGATTCGCCATAGAAAGCGCTTCTCCTTCTCTCTCGTTGTTCCCTTTGGCAGTTTCAGCTTTTATTGTACAATAAAACCGCGCGGGTGAAAAGAGAGAAACGCGTTTTTTCCAGAAAATCGCAAAAAATGCTGCCCCACGGGACGCAAAAAGGCCCCGTCCGGCCGGGATACGGGGCCGGATGGGGCCATGGAGGGATCTGTTTCCCGGCGGGAAAGACGCGAGCCGGCGGGCGGAAAGCGCCTTACTCGGCCAGGTTGCCGGTGTACAGCTGGTAATACTTGCCCTTTTTGGCGATCAGTTCGTCGTGGCTGCCGCGCTCGATGATGCGGCCCTGTTCCAGGACGATGATGCAGTCGGCGTTGCGGACGGTGGACAGCCGGTGGGCGATGACGAAGGTGGTGCGGCCGTACATCAGGCCGTCCATGCCGGACTGGACCAGCGCCTCGGTGCGGGTGTCGATGGAGCTGGTGGCCTCGTCCAGGATCAGCACCGGCGGGTCGGCCACCGCCGCCCGGGCAATGGCCAGCAGCTGGCGCTGGCCCTGGGACAGGTTGGCGCCGTCGCCGGTCAGCATGGTGTTGTAGCCGTCGGGCAGCCGGCGGATGAAGTCGTCCGCGCCGGCCAGCCGGGCCGCGGCGATGCACTCCTCGTCGTGGGCCTCCAGGTTGCCGTAGCGGATGTTCTCCATCACGGTGCCGGTGAACAGGTTGGTGTCCTGCAGCACGATGCCCAGCGAGTGGCGCAGGTCGGCCTTTTTGATCTTGCGGATGTTGATGCCGTCGTAGCGGATCTTGCCGTCCTGGATGTCGTAGAAACGGTTGATGAGGTTGGTGATGGTGGTCTTGCCCGCGCCGGTGGAGCCCACGAAGGCGATCTTCTGGCCGGGCAGGCCGTACAGGTTGATGTCGTGGAGGACGGTCTTTTCGGGGGTGTAGCCGAAGTCCACGTCAAAGAAGCGGATGTCGCCCTCCAGCTTGGTGTAGGTCAGGGTGCCGTCGTGGTGGGGGTGCTTCCAGGCCCAGAGGCCGGTGCGCTGGTCCGACTCGACCAGGTTGTTGTCCTTGTCGTACTTGGCGTTGACCAGGGTGACGTAGCCGTCGTCGGTCTCGCTGGGGGCGTCCATCATGGCGTAGATGCGCTCGGCGCCGGCCAGGGCCATGATGACGCTGTTGGCCTGCATGGACACCTGGCTGATGGGCATATTGAAGCTCTTGTTCAAAGCCAGGAAAGCCATGACGGTGCCCAGGGTGACCCCGCCCACGCCGCCCACGGCCAGGGCTGCGCCCAGAAGGGCGCACAGGGCGTAGCTCACGTTGCCCAGCTGGGCGTTGACGGGCATCATGATGTTGGCGTAGCCGTTGGCGCGGATGGAGCTCTCCCGCAGCTTGTTGTTCAGATCCCGGAAGCCCTCCAGGGTCTTGGTCTCGTGGGTAAAGACCTTGACCACCTTCTGGCCTTCCAGCATCTCCTCGATGTAGCCGTTGACGGCGCCCAGGTCGCGCTGCTGGGAGATGAAGTATTTGCCGCTCTGGGCGCTGATCTTTTTGGAGCAGAAGAGCATCAGGCCCACCATGCACAGGGTGAGGATGGTCATGGGGATGTCCAGCAGGAGCATGCTGACCAGCACCGAGACGATGGTGATGACGCTGGACACCAGCTGGGGGATGCTCTGGCTGATCATCTGGCGCAGGGTGTCCACGTCGTTGGTGTACACCGACATGATGTCGCCGTGGGGGTGGGTGTCGAAGTAGCGGATGGGCAGGCTTTCCATATGGGTGAAAAGCTCGGTGCGGATGTTGCGCATGGTGCCCTGGGTCACGTTGACCATGATGCGGGCGTTGGCCCAGGCGGCCAGGATGCCCACCAGGTAGATGCAGGCGATGCGGCCCAGCGCGCCCAGCAGGGGCCCGAAGTCGGGGTTCTGCTGCTGGAGCATGGGGGCGATGTAATCGTCGATCAGGGTCTGGAGGAAAAGGCTGGCCTGGACGTTGGCAAAAGCGCTGAGGAAGATGCAGACCAGCACCACCAGGCAGTGGGGGGCGTAGTGCTTGAACACTTCGCCCAGGACGCGCTTGATGAGTTTGCCGGGGTTGGCCACTTTGGGCCGGGGGCGTCCCATGGCGCCCCGGCCGCCGGGGCCGCGGACGGTGCGCACGTTCTGTTCAGCCATCAGGATTCACCTCCCTGTTTGTCGAAGTCTCCGCCGCCCTGGGTCTGGCTGTTGTAGACTTCCTGATAGATCTTGTTGGTGGCGAGCAGCTCCTCGTGGGTGCCGAGGCCGTTGATCCGGCCGTTGTCCAGCACCAGGATGCGGTCGGCATCCTGCACCGAGGAGATGCGCTGTGCGATGATGATGCGGGTGGTGCCGGGCAGCTTTTCGCGGAAGGCCTGGCGGATCTTGGCGTCGGTGGCGGTGTCCACCGCGCTGGTGGAGTCGTCCAGGATCAGGATCTTGGGCTTGCGCAGCAGGGCGCGGGCGATGGTCAGGCGCTGTTTCTGGCCGCCCGAGACGTTGGTGCCGCCCTGCTCGATCCATGTATGGTACTTGTCGGGGAAGCGCTGGATGAACTCGTCGGCGCAGGCCAGCCTGCAGGCCTCGACGCACTCTTCCTCGGTGGCGTTTTCATCGCCCCAGCGCAGGTTGTCCAGGATGGTGCCCGAGAACAGGACGTTCTTTTGCAGCACCATCGAGACGTCGTGGCGCAGCACGTCCAGGTTGTAGTCCCGGACGTCCACGCCGCCCACTTTCACGCTGCCTTCGGCAACGTCGTACAGGCGGGGGATCAGCTGGACCAGGCTGGACTTGGCCGAGCCGGTGCCGCCGATGATGCCCAGCGTCTCGCCGGGCTGGATGCGGAAGGTGATGTCGCTGAGCACCGGGCTGCCGGTGCCGTGCTTATACTTGAAGGTGACGTGGTCGAACTCGACGCTGCCGTCCTTGACCTCCTGGACGGGGGCCTTGGCGGGGGGCAGGTCGGTGGCTTCGTCCAGCACCTCGATGATGCGGTGGCAGGAGGCCACCGACATGCTCAGCATGACAAAGACCATCGAGAGCATCATCAGGCTCATGAGGATGTTCATGACGTAGCCGAACAGGGCGTTGAGCTGGCCGGTGGTGATGATGCCGTCCAGGACATAGTGGGCGCCGAACCAGGACAGGGCCAGGTTGCAGCCGTAGACGGCCAGCAGCATGGAGGGGTTGTTGAAGCTGAGGCGGCTTTCCGCTTTGACAAACTGCTCGTAAAGGTGCTGGCAGGCTTGGGTGTATTTTTCGTTCTCGTGCTGCTCGCGGACAAAGCTCTTGACCACGCGGATGGCGGCGACGTTCTCCTGCACCGAGGCGTTGAGGGCGTCGTAGTTCTTAAAGACGCGGTCAAAGATCTTGATGGTGGGGAACATGATGCCGCCCAGCACCAGGAGCAGAAAGACCATGGCCACCAGGAAGATCAGGGTCAGGTGGGGGTTGATGGCGATGGACATGACCAGGGCGAACACCAGGTGGACCGGGGCGCGCACGCACATGCGGGTCAGCATCTGGAAGGCGTTCTGGACGTTGGTGACGTCGGTGGTCATGCGGGTGACCAGGCCCGCGGTGGAGAACTTGTCGATGTTGGTGAAGGAATAGTGCTGGATCCGCTCGAACATGGCGTCGCGCAGGTTGCCGGCATAGCCCGCCGAGGCCCGCGCCGCGCAGCGGCCGGCCGACAGGCCCAGCAGCAGCGCAAAGGCGGCCACCAGCAGGGTGAGCAGGCCGTACTTGACGACGGCGTTCATATCGCCTTTTTCGATGCCCTGGTCGATGATGTAGGACATCAAAAGGGGGAGAAGAACGTCCATGATGGCCTCGAGCGCGGACAAGAGCGGCGTGATGATGGCAGCGCGCCTGTACTCGCCGAGATGGGAGGCCAGTTTTTTCAGCATGGGGCATACCTCCTAATCGTTTGTTGTTTGGGTTCGAATTGTTTTGCGTCGAACATTATAGCCCGGAAAAAGCCGGATGTCAACCGGCTGGGGCAAGGTTTCAAATTCTGTTCATAGAAAGTTCAGACAGGGGCGGAAATCACTCCAGGCCGGCCCGGAGTTTGTTGAGCAGGCGGAGCAGCTCGGCGTTTTCTTCGGCGGTGAGGAGGCTGGTGATATACTGGTCGGTCTGGCGCAGGCTGCGCATGATCTGCTGATGGGCCTCGGCTCCGGCGTCGGTGAGGACCAGCCGCTTGAGCCGGGCGTCCTGGGGGACGCTCATCCGGCGGATGTAGCCCTTTTTCTCCATCAGCTGGAGGATGTTGGTGACGGTGGAGCGGGTGATGGAAAAGGCCCGCTCGATGTCCCGCTGGAACACCTCCCGGTCCCGGCAGTTGTAGAGGTAGGCCAGGATCCAGCCGTGCATGGCGGTGACGTCCTCGACGCCGTTCTGGCGGCTGTAGTAGTTCACCCGGCGGGAGATGAGGTTGTTGACCCGGCGCATCTGGGCGGGGATGACCTGGGGCAGGTCTTTGGGCGGGTTGGCAAGCATCGGCCCTTCGCCGGGCAGGGTAAAATGATCTGTGTGCATGGCGATACTCCTTTGGTTGTTCGCAGCCGGACCGTTTTGCGGCAAAACGATTTTGCAGCTGGACTGTCGGCACAAAAACAATTCGATACAAAACTATTATCGGAAAAGAAAACGGATTTGTCAAGACACAAAATCGTGACAAATCCGTGGTTTTCCAGTGAATTTTCCGGCGCTTTGGCGGGGACGGTCAGCGCGCCAGGCTGGGATCGGCCAGCAGGGCGGCGGCGGCCTCCGGCATTTGAAAATCGGGGTCCAGCATTTGGAACAGCCGCTCGGGGCGGTTGGTGACGATGGTCACCGGGTCCATGTCCAGGATGCTCTGGAGGTCGAACACGCCGTCCACCGGCCAGGGGGCCACCTCGACGCCGGTGGCCTGCACCTTCTGGACCAGGTCCCGGTCCCGGAAGCAGGTGTTGTACTGGCAGCTGAGCACCTCGGGGACAAAATCCAGGCTGGCCAGGTAGGAGGGCAGGTCGTGCTGGGAGGCCATGCACAAAAGCAGCTCGAACAGGTTTTCGCCGGGGTGGTCGGAGGTCAGGGCCCACAGGCGGTCGATCAGCCAGCGGACGGGGGAGGTCTCGTCCCCGTTCAGGGTGGCGTACTGGGCCAGGTCCACCAGGGCGCGCAGGGCCTGCTGCCCGCCGGGCAGGCTGTTTTCCAGGCCGTTTTCCATCATGGACTGGGCCTCGGGGCCGCTGATGATGCCCAGCGTCTGGAGCAGGGCCGGGGGCGGGGCCAGGTAGGAGTCCACCGAGTTGAGGGTGAGCACCCCCACCCGCTGGCAGGGGGACAGCTTTTTGACCCGGCTGAGGATGCCGTGGTTGAAGGACGTGACGATGATCTTGTCCGCCAGGCCCGAGCTTTCCACTTCTTCCAGGATGCGCTCGGCAAAGGCGTCCTGGTCGGTGGTGGCGTTGGCGCCCAGGGGGGACTTGAACTCCACCTGGATGGTGTCCACCGGGCTGCAGGCCTCCAGGGCCTCGGCAAAGGTGGGGATCTTCTCGCCGGCGTAGCGGGGGTCCTTCCAGCTGCCAAAGTCCAGGGCGCGCAGCTGGTCGAGGGTACACCAGGGGATGACCTCGTTGGCGTTGGCGTGCAGGTCGGTGATGTATTCATGGTGGACCACCAGGTGGCCGTCCGCGGTGAGCAGGGTGTCGAACTCGATGCCGTCCACCCCCATGGCGGCGGCCAGCCGGAAGGCGGCCAGGGTATTTTCGGGCGCAAGGTGGGACGCGCCCCGGTGTGCGATGATCTTGGGCCTCACAATCAGTTCTCCTGTTTTTTGACGTTCAGTCTACCAGTATAGCGGCCAAGGAAAAGATTGGCAAGCGTTTTCACAAAAAGTTTCCGGCAGATTCAAAAATGGCGCGGAAAAAGCAGAAAAGCCTCCCGGCGGTCGGTCAGGAGGCTCTTCTGCTTATGTGGCTAGGAGGTTAGAGCATATCGCTGGAGAAAAGGGATCACTTGCGGTTGGTGCGGCGGGCCTTCAGGGTCTCGACGTTGCCGTCCACCACCTTTTTGCTCAGGGGGTAGACGAACCACAGGACCAGGGCGATGACGGTGAAGCCGACGATGGGGGCCACGCAGGCGATGGTGTAGATGCCGCTCAGAACGGCGGGGTCCTGCTGGGTGGCGGCGGAGTAGCCGATCATGCTCAGCAGGGCGCCCACCAGGCCAGCCGAGAAGGCCTGGCCGAGTTTGCGGGCGAAGGAGTAGACGGAGTAGATGGTGCCGTCCTCGCGGACGCCGTTCTTGACCTCGCTGTCGTCGATGACGTCGGTGATCATAGCCCAGACGATGGTGTTGAACAGGCCCAGGCCGGCATAAGCGACGGTGTAGAAGCCCAGGTAGACCCAGCCGCTTTCAGGATGCAGGATGAAGCAGATCAGGTAGACGATGGCGCCGAACAGGGAGCCGATGATAGCGGTCTCCTTCTTGCCGATCTTGGAAGCCAGCATGGTGGCCAGCGGGGCCACGACGAACAGAGAAGCGACGGAAGAGCACATGGCCACAGCGGACTGGGCGGCGGTGTTCTTGAAGTAGTAGGGGAAGATGTAGGGGTTCATGCCGGTCATGGTGAGCATGGTCAGCAGCAGGCACAGGGCCGCCAGGATGATGCCCAGCAGAGAACGGCTGGTGAAGATGCGCTTGAACAGGGCCACGGGCTCGAACTTTTCGGTCTTGGCGGGGATGACGACGCGCTCGGTGGTCAGGCTGAAGCAGAGGATGTAGCAGACAATGGCGCAGACGCTGAACAGGCCAGCCATCATAATCATGCGGCTGCCGCTGAGCTGAGGAACGCCGTTGACGGTCTCATAAGCGAGGAGCGGGGTGGCGGTGCCGATGACCAGGTTGGCCAGGGTGGCGCCGATGCTGCGGAAGGTGGACAGCTGGGTGCGGTCATTGGCCTCGGGGGAAATGGCGGAAGCCATCGAGCCGTAGGGGATGTTGATGGAGGTGTAGAAGATGGAGCCCCACAGCAGGTAGGTGACGAACATCCACACGACCTTGAAGGCCATGGGCATGCCGGCGAACTCGGACTGATAGATCAGGAAGGAGGCGATGGCCACAGGGCCGCACATCCGCTTGATCCAGGGACGGAACCGGCCGTCCTTGGTGGGCTTGGCGCGGTCCACGATCTGGCCCATGGCCACGTCGGTGAAGGCGTCCACAAAGCGGGCCACCATCATCAGCAGGCCGACGATTGCGGAGGGCACGCCCATGATGTCGGTGTAGAACACCATCATAAAGCTGGAAGAAAGCATGAAGGTGAAATCGTTGCCGAAGTCACCGAACATATAGCCGAGCTTGTCCCTCATGCCGAAGGGGCGCACGGCCGTACCGGTGTTTGCCATAGAATGACTCTCCTTTTTTGCTGGTGGGCCTGTCCGCGGGGGACCGCCTGCCCCTGGGAAAGACAGGCCCGGGTTGGTACGCTTTGCACAATCCCAACTGTACAAAGTTGCGGAATACTGGTTACCGTGTAATGTAGTATATCACACCCTGCGTTCAAAAATTAGAAATATTTTGTGTTGTATCCCTACATTTTAATGGTCTGGGTGCCACGAACTGACGAAAATAAAGCATAAAATTTGTGCACCATGCCCATAATGGGGAGCAAAAAGGCAAAAAAGCCCCGTCCAGCCGACATGTGCGGATGGACGGGACACATACAGGGAAATTGAGCGCT
>OEQY01000182.1_pt1 | contig 17190 bp, 12 predicted proteins | sample 1539871 | NCBI WGS metagenome assembly OEQY01 (sample SAMEA3891877, study PRJEB23780) | metagenome | biome: terrestrial biome; feature: animal house; material: Caecal content | place: Italy | collected 2015-05-05 | reverse complement strand
ACCTTTTCCTGCCCGATGTAATCGTGCAGCGTTTTAGGGCGCAGGGAGAGTTCCAGCGCCTCATCCGCCGCGTTGAAATCAGGGGAAACAATGCGGTTTTCGTTATCAAAATCCATGGCTTATACCTGCCTTGCAAGCGTTTTGAGCGCCTGCCGAATCATATCCTCAACCGACAGCGCAGCGTCCAGCTTTGCAACCGCCGCTGCCGCTTCGCTTTGCGAATAACCGAGCATCGTCAGCGCGCTGACCGCTTCGGCAGCGCTGCCCTCGGCTGCGGCGATACCTGCCGCCTCGATCTCCGGCGTGACGGCGGAAAGCTCCAGCCCTTTTGCGAGCTTGTCCTTAAGCTCAAGCACTACGCGCTGCGCGAGCTTCGGCCCGACGCCGGGTGCGCGTGTGATCGCTTTGCTGTCGCCCGTCGCAAGGCAAAGCGCTAATTTATCGGGCGTCAGTTCCGATAAAATCGCCAGCGCCGCCTTGGGTCCTACGCCTGAAACGCCGATGAGCAGCTTAAAGCATTCCAATTCCTGTTCGTCTGCAAAGCCGAACAGGTCGAGCGCATCCTCACGGACGTTGAGATAGGTGTAAAGCGTCGCCGTGCTCCCCTTTTCACCGATGCGTTTGAGCGTGGTAAGCGTTGTACTGCACCGAAACGCTACGCCGCCCGTTTCGATCGCAACGCTTTGTGTGTCGATATATACAATTTTGCCCGTGATCGAATAAAACATCCTTATTTTCTCCCCATCTGCTTGAGCCTGCCCATCAGCGAGCCGCTGGCATGCCCGTGGCAGATCGCCATGGCGAGCGCGTCGGCGGTATCGTCCGGTTTTGGGATCTTTTCAAGATGCAGAATAATACGCGTCATCTCCTGCACCTGCTTTTTTTCCGCCCTGCCGTAGCCGACAACGCTTTGCTTGACCTGCAGGGGCGTATATTCAAAGATCTCCACGCCGTTTTGCTGGGCAGCGAGTACCGTGACCCCGCGCGCCTGTGCGACGTCGATCACGGTTTTGGCATTGGTGTTGTAAAACAGCTTTTCGATCGACATCGCCTGCGGATGAAAGCGTGTCATCAGCGCGCAAAGGTCACGGTAAATCTTTTCGAGCCGTTCGGGGAACGGCGTGTGCGCTTCAGTCGTGATCGCGCCGTAATCGAGCACGGTAAAGCGATTGTTCCGATATTCCAGCACGCCGTAGCCGACGATCGCATAGCCCGGGTCGATTCCCAATATCACCATTTGCGCGTCCTTCTTTGAAAGCCATATTTGAATAATTTTACCACAAAGGGTAACAAATAGCAAGTAAACAGTGTGTGAATATTCATGCTCACGTGTAGGCTGCTCGCGGCTTTACACAGCTATACCTACTTGGTCTTTCCGTGCTGTTCGAACCGTGCGCGCAGCGCGGCGAGGGTGCGCTTTTCGATGCGCGACACATACGAGCGGGAAATGTGCAGACGGTCGGCGACCTCGCGCTGCGTTTCAGGCGCGTTTCCGCTAAGACCGTAACGGCGGATGATGATCTCGCGTTCGCGCTCGTCGCGGATCTCGCGAACATAGCGGCGAAGCTGCTCGGTCTTGATCTTGCGGTCGAGGTCGTCGGCGATGGTGTCATCCGTATAGAGGATCTCGGAAAGTGTCAGCGGATTGCCCTCGGGGTCGGTATCGATAGGATCGCTCATGGAGACATCCTGCGCGCTTTTGCGGCGGGAGCGGGAAAACATGAGGATCTCATTTTCAATGCAGCGTGCGGCATACGTAGCAAGGCGCGTGCCTTTTTTGCCGTCAAAGGACTGAATGGCCTTGATCAGCCCGATGGTACCGATCGAGATCAGGTCATCCTGATCGGAATACGAGGCATAATACTTTTTGATGATGTGCGCGACTAAGCGCAGATTATGCTCGATGAGCCGGTCCCGCGCCGCAGTGTCACCTGCCCAAAACTGCTCGAGCGCCTCACGTTCCGCCTTTGCGGACAGAGGCTTCGGGAAGGAGCTCGCCCCCTCGATATGCAAGATCAGATACAGCATATTGGCGCTGATGGCGGACAGCAGTTCTAAAAACACGGTGCGATCTCTCCCTTTTACCCTTTGCTTCACTATATGAAATCTTGATTTGCCGCTTGCAAGTCCGCCGGAAAATTAAACCGCAGACGGCAAATGCCGTCTGCGGTATCATTCGAAATAGATTCTGCAAAAGAGAGCTTGCACACCGTTATGCGTGGGTGCGGAAAGCCAATGCCTGCGCCTGTGTTTGCGCGGGTGCGGTCACAGCCGGCGCCGTGCTTTGCGCGCGGGCGTCGTCGAGCGCCTTTTGCAGCGCTGTGCGCACCCCGGTTGAAGAAAGCGACGCGATGGCGGAGGAAGCTGTATTATATAAAGCCTCGCTCGGTTCGGCAATGTAGCGCGCAAGGTTCTGCTCCGCCGCAAGATACGTGCGAAGCCCCGCGCTGTCGGTCAAAACCGTTTTACTGCCAACGGACTGCATATCCGTTTTCGCGGCGTAGTCGTAAAGCCCGATATTCAGATCCGTATAGCCCGAAATGCCGTCGATCTTGCCGCTGTCGGAATACTGCCACGCACCGTAGCTGTATTTGAAATCCGTCTCTTTGGAGGTGTAATGCGCCACCCAGATCGCGTAATCTTGCAGGCGGCTGAATTGCAGCTCATCATAGAAAAAGGTCTTGGACGCATACACGCCCGCCGTATAGCCTGCGTTTTCCACCGCTTCGCAGAACGCGACGGCAAGGTCGGTACGCTTGGAACGGCTCAAGGTATCGGCACGCCCTGTGTGGCTGCTCGTAGCGAACTCCGTATCAAAATAAATCGGATAGGTAATGTTGTATTTTCGCGCCATATTGACGCACGCGCCTGCTTCTTCGAGCGCCTCGCCCACATTGATCGCCTGACTGAAAAAATATAAGCCTACATCAAGCCCCGCCGCAAGCGCGCCGCGGATATTCTGCTCAACATTTTTATCCTGCATCACGGGCTTGACGGGGTCGGACGTGCCGTAGCCGCGAAAGCCCACGCGGATGATCGCATAATCCACGCCAGAGGCCTTGACCTTATCCCAGTCAATATTGCCGTTCCACTGGGATACATCGATCCCCATCCGCGAAGCCTTAGCGCCGTATGCGTTGAAACGGACGTTGCGCCCATCGAGCTTGAGAATACCGCTGAAAGGCGTATGGTTCGCATTCAAATAAAACGGCGTACACGCGAGGGTTGTGAGTCCCGCCACGCGCGAGACATCCGCATACACATAATCCGTATACATAGATGCATGCACATCCGCCGTGCCGCCGCTTTGCGAGGCATTCCCCTGCTCGATGGTATCCCCGCCGCCGCTGCCGCCCGAAAGCGCACTGTCCGGCACCTTTTCGCCGCCCGCGTCCTCATCCTTTTCGCGGTCACCTGTTGCGACCTGCACGACAACGTTCGTATTCGCCTTATAATTCGAAGTCGGGCTCGTCTCGGTCTCCGTTTCGGTCAAGGGCGCGGTCGTCTGCGCAGGCAGTGTGGTCAGCGGCTCGGTTTGGGGCTGCGAAAGCTCCGTCGTCGGTGCGAGATCCACCGGTTCGGCTGCCGTCTCGCGGAACATCTGCGGTGCAAAAGAGGTGGTAAACATTGCAAGCACCAGAGAAAGCGCGAACATGCCCGTAATACGAAGTGTGTATAGGATCCGCTTCCGATTCAGTTTTTGAAGCCATCGAAGCAAATCGATCGCACCTTTCCTGTCATTTCAACGCTATATTAACACAGATCGACCGAAAAAAACAAACCACAAATTTTGGCGATCTTACAGCGCATAGCGGCGGATTGCTGCCCCGACCCCGTTTTCGTTATTGGAAAGCGTAACAACGTCCGCCGCCGCCTTGGCAGGGGTACGGGCATTTGCCATGGCGACACCGAGCCCGACGGCGGAAAGCATGGTCACATCGTTGTAACCGTCGCCGCACGCCATAGTTTCTTCGGGACGGATGCCCAAAAGCCGCGCCAGTTCCAAAATGGCGGCGCCTTTATCGCAGCCGCGCGCCGTGATCTCTAAAAAGCAGGGCTCCGAACGGAACACGGCGACGGGCAGATCCTTTAGCGCGTTGCGAAGCTGAATTTCAGCGGTTTCTAAGAACGCAGGCTCGCCTGTGATCAAAAATTTCGGTGTGGAAAAGGTCAGTGCTTCACGCAGGGAAGGCACACGGTCGATCACAAGCCCGTTGATCGTCGTCTCCATGCGGAAATAGCGGTCATCCGCTTTTTCGGTCACGGCAACATCGTCGCGGTACGCCGTAAGGGGCAAATTCAGCTTTTGCGCCGCGTCGAGGATGCGGGGATACGTGGACGGCGGGACGTTTTTTTCCGTAAAAGCGCGAGCCTCGCGCGGGTAGAAGGTACGTGCGCCGTTATAGGAAATGACGTAACCGCCGCGCGTGGGCAAGGCAAGCTCATCTATATAGCGGCGCACGCCGGGCGTCGGTCTGCCCGTGGCGAGCACCAACACACCGCCGCGCTCCATAAATTCCGAGATATCCCGCGCTGTCTGCGGCAAAAGCACCTTATCATCGTTGACCAGCGTACCGTCAATATCTACGGCAAGCAGACGTTTTTGCAAAAAAATCACCTCGTCGTCTGCTATTGTAAACCGAACCGCCTGCCGGGTCAATTCGAGGAATCCATGAGTTTTTAACCGGTCAAATCCGCTTTTTGTGTAGATTGACAAAAGCGCCCCGCCGTGTCGTTTTCGGACACAGCGGGGCGGAAATTTAAGCGTTTCTTACAGTTCTTCGTTGCGTTTGCGCTTGATCGCGCTGCCGGTCAGAGCGACCGTAGCCGCTACAGGGATCAGGAATAACAGCGCGGAGGTAACCTGCTGCCCGGCAGTCTTCGGGACATTGGCGTCCGTGATCGGCGTTTCGCTGCCGGGCGTTGTGCCGGGCAATTCCGACGCCGTCGCCTTGGTGATGGCGAAACTGTCGATTTTCTGTGCTTCTCCGTTTTCCACAGTATAGGCATTGAAGAACAGGTTTTCGCCGTCGATCTCGATTGCCGCGAACACAGGCGCTTTGGCATCCACGATCGACTCGGCACGCGGGAACAGCTGATCGGTCAGCGCCGCATCTTTGGTCTGATAATACTTGACGCCCGCGCAGCCGTCGATGGCATACACCGTGCCGTCGGGATTGACCATGGCGGTGTAGGTCGTGCCGTCATGCGTGACTGTGCGCTCCACGATCTCGCAAACCGCATTGTTGTTCATGGCGGATGTACGCAGGTACACATGGTCATGCCCTTGCAGTACCACGTCGATGTCGAGCTGCGGCATGAGCGTGGAAAGCTGTTTGCGCAGCGCCGTAACGTCGTCATCGTCATAATGCGAACCGTTGGAATAAACCGCCTTGTGCAGCGCGACGATCTTCCAGGTCTTGTCGCTCGCGGCAGCGTCCGCCTTGAGCCATTCCATCTGTTTTGTCCCAAGGGTGTTGTCGGAATTCAGGTCGTTCGTGTTGAGCACCATAAAGTGTGCGTTGTTATAATCAAAGGAATAATACACGCCGTTCGTGGTATCCTGCTGCGGATAATCGGTCAAAAGGAAGTTTTCGACCGTGGCATTGTCCATATCCTCCTCGTGGTTGCCCGTAGCAGGCATCATCACGGTGTTCAAAAGGGTATCGGACGCGGCATTGAAGAGCCAGTTCCACTGCTCAAAATTCTTACCGCTGTCTACCACATCGCCCGTGTGCATGATGAACTTCGCATCCGGGTACAGTGCAAACGCTGTATCGGCGACCTCGGCAAAGGTCTCATACTGCTTCGGCGTGCCGGATTGCGTGTCGCTCATATGGAAGAACGTAAAGCTGTCGGAATTGTCCGCCATCTCGAACGTGCCGACATCGCTCCACCACCCACGGGAGGCATCGCCCACGCGGAAGCAGTATTTTTCACCGGGTTTAAGGTCGCTGACCTCTACCATATGACGGTTGACCTCGAAGGGATAGGAAATGATCGAAATCACGCCGAGATCCACGCCGGGCACTTCACGCATGACCTCCGCAGTAGACGCCACGATATTGCTGCCGGTGGTCGGGCGACCCGTAAAGCGCGGGTTTTCCGAGTACGGCACAATCTCAATATCCGTGCCTGTGACGCTGTATTTCGTATACCAGCTGATGTTGCGCGTGGTCGCGGAATCCGAACCGAAGGTGACCGCGATGCCGGAAGGCAGCCGCAGATCCTCCACGGTGGGCGTTACGGAGACTTTACCCGCATAGGTGATCGTCGCGGAATTGTCCATGCGAAGCCCGGGGTTCGTATCCGTTGTAAAATCGGTCAGGAACACCATAAACTCATTTGCAATGGTATCCATCTGGCTTTGCGTCAGGTATTCATCCATGAGGCTTTGGAGCACGTCTTCAAGCGAATTGTACTCCACGAGCCCTGCCGCAAAGAACAGATTGATGATCTGTGCAAGGCTCGGCGCGGGTACGATGCCGTTCAAGCTGTTTTCCCCGATCGCACCCAAAATCTGTTCAATGACATCGCCGAGCATCGCTTCGGCTTCTACGTCGCTCAAAGAACCCAAGATCCCGACTAAATCAAGGCGGATGTTTTGCAGGATCTCATCTTCCAGAAGATCATGCAGGACAATATCAATGAGTGTGTCAAGGATGACATCCACATTGTCTCCGCGGGAGAAACGGTCGATGACGTCGTTCATAAACGGGTCGTCGCTGCGATCCTCATCGCCTGAATACATATAGGCAAGGCAGGAGGAAACCGCGTCGCCGAAATTCCCGTTGCGCGTGGTGCTGCCGATACCCAGCGTATCTAAGAACTTGGTGCATTTTTCGTCGGAGATCTCGATGGAAACAAGCTTATTGACCGCGCTACGCACGACCTCCAGCAAATGTTCGGTTCCCGCGCCGCCGTCTAAATACTGGCGTTCGATTTGATCACAGACATTTTTGATGACCATTTTCAGCGTGACCTTGGGGACATCCTGGAGCGCGCCGAGCCCCGACGCACTGCTCAACAGCGAATCCAGTGCGCCGTCCAGATCAAGGGCATTGTTGAGATACCAATACAAGCCCCCTGCAGCTTCCATTTCGGGGATCAGCGTATACTCGAGCAAATACCGCACATAATTGGTGGCAAAGGTCGTCATATCGCCGCCGCCGAAGTTCAAGGCAAACGCCGTATTCTTAAAGGGCTGCGGATATGTAGTGCCGAACGCCGTAACGGGACGTGTACGGTCGATATCATAGCTTTGGAAATTCATTGTGACGTTTTCGGCACCCGCCGTGTTGTCCATCGTGACAACGCGGAAATAGCAGGGGTAATTGAGCAACGACGCGGAGGAACAATCGGTCAGCGTCTCGCCGTTGTCAGAGGTGTGCGAAGCGATGTCCGTCATGTGGATATGCCCTGTAAACGCGAAGTGCATGCCCGCATCGGCAAAGCTTTCCGCAACCTGCATCCAATTATCGATCGTGAAGGCGGTAAACAAATTGTCTTCGTTTTCAAAGTGCTCCACGAGATTGAAATGCGTGATGCCGATGGGCGTAAGCCCCTGCGCTTTGGCGTCGGCGATCTGATCGAGCGCCCACTCCATCAGCGCGTCGGAATACGCGCCGCGCGTTTCAGCAACGTTTAAGCCCTCGGAATGGATGTCGCTCGAATAGCAGGCGCCGTCGAGCACGATCACGCGGTAGCCGCCTTCAAGCGTAGCGGCATAAGAAAGCATCCCGGCCGTCTCGCCCTCGGGCGGGGTGAAGAACGCATCGGCAAGGTCATAGCCGAGGTTTGCATACAGCTCGCGGAACTCCTCCGGCTCGGTCGTGCGCGTCGGGACAAACTGTCCGTTTTGGAACTGTGCCGACTCCTCGCGGCGGATGTCGTGGTTGCCGTCGATGACCAGCACCTGCACGCCCGTTTCCTTTTCAAACTGTTCAAGCCGTGCGGCAAGCTGACGGTGCCCCTCATACTCGCCGTTTTTAGTCAGGTCGCCGGGGATAAACACGTATTTGAGCCCCTGCGTTTTTGCCATTTCGCCATATTCATACAAAGCGTTTTCCAAAATGGCGTCCGCAAGATAGGACGTGGTGGAATTGAGCTTGGACGCCTCAATAAAGGCATTGACATCCGAGCCCATGAGCGACTGTGGGAAATAGTGCAGGTCGTTCATCACGCCGACGGTCAAATTTCCCTCGGCTGCCGCTGTTTGCAGCGGGATGCTCGGCAAAATGCCGATGAGCAGTGCAAGTGATAAGAGCACGGCTGCCGCCCTTGCAAACAGTTTGCGGGTCTTGTTCATCTCTGTATCCCCCGTTTCTAAGAATAGTTGTTGAACACAGAGTTAAGTATAGCACAGGTTTTTGTCAATTTCAATAAAAGTTTTTGCGTTATTCTGATTTATTTATACGCTTTTCAACATTTTCGTGCAACCTGTTGAATTCTTCGCGGTCTACCAGCGATAATATCCTGTCGAGCTTTTTGTGTAAGTCCTTGAGGATGATCTCGCTTTTCAGATTGACCTTATAATCATTCTCGTTCCGGCGGCGGTCTTTTTGCTCTTGCCGCTGCTGGCTCATCATGATCAGCGGCGCCTGCACGGCGGCGACGCACGAAAGCACCAAATTCAGCAGGATAAACGGGTACGGGTCGAACGCACGCGTGCCGAACCAAAGGTTCAGGCCGATCCAGCCAATGAGCACTGCCGTAAAGCTCAAAATAAACGTCCAGCTGCCCGCAAATGCCGCCATTTTGTCCGCCGCGCGCTGGGCGAACGTTTCCTTTTCCTCCCCGTTTTCAGAAATCGTATTTTCCAAAAGCAGGTGGATGATCTCTTCATTGGTCATGTTGTTATGCGGTGTATTGAGAATATAGTCGAGCAGCTCACGGTCTTGCATGCAAACGCCTCCCGCGTTAGTATTTTGTATAGGCTCGATTTTATGCAAAAGCACAAAACGCGGGACACTTTGAATGTGTCCCGCGTTTTGCCATATACCGTTATTTATTTTGCTTCGTCTGTTTTTTCTGCGCCTTTCTCATTTTTTGCCAAAGAATTCGTATTCATTGACCCGCGATACACCCACAGACGGCATACGAGGTATTCCGTAACCAGATTGCAGAGCATCGTCGTGATTTCAACAACATAGTCGTTGACGCCGGCGTTTGTCGCCAAATGGCCGAGATAGGTGGACAGCGGTGTAAAAAGACAATAATAAAATGCGACTTTCAGCATGGCGATCGGCACGTTGGTTGCAGACTTGAAGGTATAGCGCCGGTTCACCGTAAAATTGTATAAAACGGAAAGTACCAAGGACGGCAAATAGCACGCCCAGTAAGGGAAATCCGTGAACTCCGTCAACAGGGTGAACGTGACGATCTGAATGATCCCCGCGCCGAGCGAAAACGCGACGAATTTTGCGATCTGGATCACAGTCTGCCGCGGCGTAAGCTTTTTGCTGCCTTGCGCTACGGGTTGACGGTCACTTGCCATACGGTTCTCCCTTTCACTTCATACATATACTGTACGGTAACGATTTCAAATGCCTCCCGTTATATCGTAAGGCGAAAGCGATCGGACGCTCTACCGGTATACGGAAAAGCAGAAAGTCCCGATACTCCTGCGGGAAATATCAAGACAAATATATTTTACACGCTTTTGAGATACAAGTCAAGATTTTCAATCACGGCACACAGCGCTGCTATGGCGCAGACAGCGCACAGGTAGATTTTTTAATGATTTTATGATAAAATCAAAGTGCTTTACGCAAAGGGAGCAGCCTGTTCCCAAATCTATCGTCGCAGGCGGCGGCAAAACGGGCGGTACGCCTTCGGTTACGGAGAAAAAGCCATGATCGTTTTAATTACCGGTGCTTCCCATACAGGTAAAACTGTGCTGGCGCAGAAGCTGCTGGAAGAATACAAATACCCTTACTTATCCATTGACCATTTGAAGATGGGATTGATCCGCAGCGGAAACACCAGGCTCACTGCCGAGAGCAGCACGGAGGAATTGACAGAATACCTATGGCCGATCGTGCGGGAAATCGTCAAAACCGCCATACCTTTCTTTTTCCTGTGTCAATTATGAGGTGGTTAAAAATCAATGTCGGTTCAACTACCATTTCAATCAGCTTCAAATCAGGATGACGCTCCAAAATCTTTGAAATTTCCTCTAAAGCAACGTTATCCTGGTCTGATAGTTCCAAAATCACAATTCGTTTGATAGTCCCACCTCCCTTCTAAAACAGCCGCCATCTGTCTGATGGCGGCCGTAAAATGTTAGATATTCTGTTCCTTTTTCTTTCTGCTGTAAAGCGTCATGCCATAGACGCCGGCTCCGGATGCAGCCAGAAGACCAATCCACAGCATCATGTTGCTGCTGCCCCCGGTCTGCGGAATAGTTGTATCGGAAGACTGATCGCCCGTGCCGGTCTGCTCTCCGTCCTGAACCGTACTGGTTGAAAACGGCGTGTTGGAGCCAAGGATAGCATACTGGCTCAGATGGGTAGTCTCAAACACCAGGAAGTCACCTTCCACCACTGCATCAAAGCGTTCCAGCGGGTCACCCAGATATACCGCCTGGTAGTATTTGTAGCCCTTCAGGTGGTCGTTCATCGGGATTTTGACCGTCATGGGGTTATCCTTGATTTCCAGAGCTTTACCGTCTTTTCTAACGCTGATCTCGTAAATGGACAGCAGGCCCGGCAGCTCCTCTTTCAGTTCCGGACGGCTTCCCAGCACGCTTTCCTGTGCAATGGTGTCGGCATAAAGCTCTGCACCCTCTGGCACTCCATCGGTCAGGGAGATGGAAACGCCGGTATCGGAATAGGTCAGATCCTTAATTTTTCCTTCATCACCGGGCGTCGGAGTCGGCTCTACCGGGTCTTTAACGGGCACTGCCTTGATTACATCGTTGGTGCAGAAGTAATCGAATGTACCTGTTTTTTCAATAACCTGGCTGTAGCCCTCGGGGATTGCCTTATGATCCTTGGTAAGATTTCTCATACCCTCAACAGGAGCTGCAATTACAGCTTCTATTTTATCGCCCCAATAATCCACAATCTCCATCTTGTCGGTAAGTCCCTTGTAAACGGAATACCAAGGTGTTCCTACTCCGCCTTCAGGAGGATATTCAATCTTATCCGAACCCCAATAGAAGGTTTCGCCGTCTTTTTGAAGTAAGGTCATGGTCTTTATATTTGAAATTTTTGCGTCAACGGTTTTTCCCTCGGGGTCCTTAGTATAGCCCTCGGGCCATGCTACGCCGGCGGTTTGGCTGACAGCTACCGCGAGATATTCATTTCCACTGGCAAGTCCGTCAACCTTTACAAGCTCAAACACATCAGTTTGACCCTCTGAATACTCATTAGCCTCGAAGAAGTAAATGCCGTAGAGTTTGCCGTCATTGTCCTTTGTGGCAAGCTGCCATGTTCTGTTATCATAACTTTCTTCATAAATAACAGTTGCACCCACTGCATATTCGCCTTCCACGCCGGAGTCAGGGGTCATGGTAAGGGCTGCTTCCAGATTGCCTTGGAAGGGAAGGGTTGAGGAGGTAGTAGATACAAAGGCCGCAGAATAAGTGTTTTCACCTGCGCTCTTATACGCTGTCACAGAAGCGTTTGAGCCGACCTTGAGCAGACCCTGTGTTCCCTCAGCCATAAAGCGGATCGCCGCAATCTGAGATGTTTTGTTTTCATTGATGGTCAGGGAGCCGTCTCCGGTAATTTCCAGATTGCCGCCCCAGCCGAAGCCCCATACAACCAGTTCGGCGATATGATTGTCACCCACCAGATGAAGCTTCAAATCGTCGCCCATCTCGTTGGTGGCAAGGGTCATTTCCGGGTGGTTGTAGTTGGTAAGGGTGATGGTGTTGGTAGACTTGTCATAGACAGCGCCCTCCACAGTGTCAACTTTGCCGCTGTTTGAGTACAGAAACTTGCCTGTTTCTCCCTGAACCAGCTGCACCCATGCGGAGCTCATGTCCCCGGACGAGGGGCCGTTCTCCGCAAATGCCGGCACAGCCATTCCAACAGCCATACAAAGCGTCAGCAGTCCTGCAAGCAGTTTTCGCTTCAATTTCATAACTGATTTTTCTCCTTTCAAGATAACTTTTATGTGAATATACAGGTTTGATCATTCTTTTTGGTGTGTCACCCCCCTTTTTCTCGGTGTTCTATGCCATCCGTTCCCCGGTGCGTCGGTTCAGGCAGCCAGGGCGGAACGAATAACCTTCTTTGCCGCAGTTAAAGTTCTTTATGCTTTGGTGAATACCAAAGCATAAAGGAGGGATATCCCTTCTGCGTTTTCAGCTTTCCTGCGTCTCCCATTTGGCGTAGAGATCCATCGGCGCATAGGGCGCTTCCCTGACAGGGCGCTCTTTCAGCTCTTCAAGGATTTTAAGCCCTGTTACCGGGCCGACGGTGCAGGCTTTATCCCTGTACCAGCCGGTGAATACCTTGCCGCTGCTCGTCGGTTTCAGGCAGGTAGCCTCCACATAGAAAAGCTCCTGGTCTGCAAATTCCAGCGACCGCGGCTTCATATACAACAGATCGGTCCCGTCCGCTTCAAAACCCCCGCCGTTGGCATGCAGCCTGACGGCGTACCGGGGATTCCCGTTCTCGTCATTCAGGGCATACTCATCTGCCATTTCCGAACGGAACGCCGCCGTGATGAGAACCTTACGCCGCTTGACTTTCTCCGTCTCCACGGCAGGCTTTACCGCTTTGGATGTGACGGGATCTTCCAGGGCCTTGTAGCCGCCGTTTCCGTCCTTTAACATCCATGCGGCAAAGCTTACGGTGACCGGCTCGGCGCCCTCGCCGCCAGGGAAGTAATAGTCCACGCCATCCGGCAGGGGGACAGAAAACTTAAGCCTGAGAAACGGCTTCCTGTTGTAATAGAGCTTGCCCTTCAGGAGCCGCGGGTCATCGTTGTCAATGCTCTTATCCTCCGGATTGATCGTCCCGACCAGTGTTTTCCACGTTTTCGTCTCAGGGTCAAGGTAGCGGTAAACCGCCTGGAGCTTGCCGGCCTTTGTATCCACACGGCCCAAATTCACCAGGCCGTCCCTGTAACTGCCGTAGTCCGCGCCGCCGTAGTAAAAGCTCAAGGTAACGGGTCCCTTCCACAGCAGGAACAGCAGAGTCAGCAGGCCCAAAAGCAGAATGGCGGCAATCGCGCCGATAGCAAACGGGAGGTTGCTGTTTCCCTCGTCCGAAGGGACGGGGGCACTGTTGTCCGAAGGGGCGGGGGTATTGTTTTCCGAAGGCCCGCCCGGCTCATCCGCCGGCGTGGAGGTATTGCCCGGCACAAAGCCGGCCGGCTCCCACCTTGCGTACAAATCCATCGGCACATAGGGCGCGACATAGGCGGGTTCTTCCTTCAAATCATCGTTAATGTTCAGATAGGTGACCGGCCCGTCGGTGCAGGCCTCGTCCTTGTACCAGCCGGCGAACACCATATCGCCGTTTGACGGCTTAGGACAGGATGCCTCCACGAAAAAGTCGTTCAGAGCGGAATATTCCAGCGACTGCGGGCACACATACAAATCGTCGCTGCCATCCTCCGCAAAGGTTCCGCCATTGGCTCGCAGGATGACGGCATATTTCGGATGTCCGGTCTCTTCATAGGTCAGCGCGTTTTTGTCTATGACAACCGCCGGAAAAGCCGCCTTGATCACGGCGACTCTTTTTCCTTCCTCGTCCGTCACGATTGCGTTCTGAACATCCTCCGCCGTGACGGAACCATCCAGCTCCTTATACCCGCCGTTTCCGTCGCTCACCACCCATGCGGCAAACTCGGTGGTCTCGGGCGGGCTGTATTCGCTGCCGGGGTAGTGGTAGCTCGGACCCTTGGGGAGCGCAACGGAGAAGCTGGAGCTGTCCGCAGCCTCCACATCATAATACAGCCACGCTGAACCGATGAGGTCATGGCTGCCGGTGATGCTTTTGTCCGCAGGATTGATGTCCCCTCCAATTTCCTCATCCCCGAAGTTTATTGCCGCATAGAACCGGCCGGCGCCGGTATCAATATTGCCGACGTCAATCCAGCCTTCCTTATATCTGCCGTAGTCCGCGCCGCCGTAGTAAAAGCGGATGGTAAGGGGATCTCCGGCCGCAAAGGCCGGGACGACCATCCCAAACACCATACAGAGCGTCAGCAGCGCCGCAAACAGTTTTTTCATAAGTCGCCTCCGTTTCTTTCCGGTCCAGCCGGGGAAGAGCGGCCAGGACACGGAGTCCCGTTTTCGTCCGCCGTTTCCCGCCGGCTTTTCCGTTTGGTTTCAGGCAGACGGGCTATTTCCCGGCAGCTGCCTTTTTCCGCCTGTAAAGCAGCATTCCCAGCACGCCGCCGCAGGAGGCCAGCATCAGACCAATCCACAGCGCCATATCGCTGCTGTCCCCGGTCTGGGGGATTTCTGTTTGCTCAGAAGGCTTGCCCTGCTGTTCGGGCTTGGCTGGATCGGTTGGCTCAGTCGAATCGGTTGGCTCTCCGGTTCCCGCTGCAGGGATGGCTTCAGTCTGCACATATTCACAGACCGTACAGGTGCGCTCTCTGGAACCTTCTTCGGTCTCGGTAGCCTCTTTGGTTACTTTCCAATCGCCGTAGGTATGGGTGGCCGTATCCGCCTTTGCGCCGCAGTCGCACTCATGCCAGTGGTTGTTTTCGTCCGAACTCCACTCTTCGCTGTAGCTGTGCTCATGCTCGATTACCGGGATTGTCTCTGTCTGCTTATAGCCGCAAACCGTGCAGGTGCGCTCCATAGAACCCTCCTCGGTTTTAGTGGCTTCCTGAATCACTTTCCACTCATCATAGGTGTGGGCATCCATGTCCGTCTTTGCTCCGCAGTCGCACTCGTGCCAGTGATTGTTTTCGTCCGAGCTCCACTCTTCGCTGTATGCGTGGGTGTGCGGCTCAGCGTCGGATGGGAAAATGTACACGGAGAAGGTGTCAAATTCGTTGCTACCAGAATAATAGGTGATGTTACTGGAATCGCCGTTGTAAGAAAGCGCCTGCCGCTGTGGGAGCTTAAACCGATACCCGCTGTTTACCCGCAAGTCCAGTCGCAAAAAATTGGAACTGAAACCGGAGGAATAGTACCAGACGCCGTCGTCGATCACAAATGCATCTGAAGAGAGTTTAAAATTGCTTAGCTGTTCTGAACTTAACCAATCAGTCTCTTGCCCCAAAAGCCCGACAAGATCCTCAGGCCCGGTAATGTCGATCTGCTCTACCACTTCCGGCTCCCCAACCTCGCCGACCGTAAACCAGAAAAAGAGATCTCTATCGTGCTCATCGATCGTAATGGAATCCTTACGCGCATAGTTGAGTATATTTCCGTCCTGATCCACAACATACTCAATGTCAAAATCAGGCGGAACATAATGGGAGCGTGCCCAGAAGCTTACAAAAGATATTTTCAGCATATAGGTTTTGCCCGCTTCAAATGTTTCAGCGAAGTAACTGATAGGCTTTTGAGAGCCGACATAGGGAACTTCGTACCAATAGAGTTCTACGTTCATCCCTTCTATAACTTCCTTACCGTCCGGGGTTCCGAATGTGGGATCTTCGATTGTTACGCCCGGCTCCGGCGCATTCATCGTCAAAGGCACGCTTTTGTGATCCTTTGTTTCCCAATCTGTCATGTCCATACCTTCGAACATGGGGTCGTTGTCGTACCTGGTCGTCCGCGCATAGGCTTTCCTGTAAACCCTGAGAACGATCTCGTGGAACAGAGTTGCGCTCTTCCCGTCGGGTGATACGGTAACCGTCGCATCTTTGTCTGCGCGGATGGTTCCTCCGGCGTCCTGCGCGAACACCACACCGTCCGCCGCCTCTACTTCGGCATAAAAAGTATAGTCGTTTTCTGTACTGAAATGCGTATCCTCCGCCGTCAGATCCCGCCAGTCCCCCCTTCCTTTCGGCTTAATTAACATCCGGGCGTCCTTGATTGTGAACAGCGATTTGGCGGGCGCGCCAAGCGTGTCATCCACTGTAAAGTTATCCGGCTCCATGCGGATTTCCTGCCCATCAAGCGGCCATATTTCACTGTCTAGGTAGATATAATCCACAACTATGTCTCCAAACTGCATGAACACCTCGATTCTGTAAGGGTCGAGGGATATGACCTTCGCTTTTTCGCCGTTTACCGTAACCTCCGGCGGCGTATCCCCGAAATACCAGCCGGTCTGGGCGTACAGGAGCATGCGGACGCCATACGCGAGGGACCCATCGTATTCATCTCCGGAATATACTGTATTCCAAACATGATAGTCGTCATAAGAATCCAGGCTCCATTCGTAATAGTCGGCGCTGTAAATCTTCACCTGCTCATCATGGGCCTGCGCCACCTGCTTTTCAATGGTATCTTCCGCCTGGCCAAAATCGATGCCTGCCGCCGGCACGGGAATCTCGTCAAAAGCAAGACGGGTGATTTCCTGTTTCTCAGGCGGGTCGATGGCGAACCATGCGTCAACAACCACCGTTGATTCGAGTTCTCTATCAACGACCAGCCTTTCCGGCTGTGCGCCGACCAGGGAAACCGCAATATCCTCTGTCGCGGCGTAGTTGAAATCCATATATACGTACAGCACCAGCCTGTACCAGCCTTTTTCAAAGGAATCGTCTGCGCTCATGGAAACCAGCGTGTTTTCATCGCCCTCGTCGGCGCACTTAGACCAGTACACATCATTTACGGTATACGGGTCGCTTTCCTGACTCTGAATACTGAAATCTGCAGGCTTGCCTTCTGCCGGCGCGTCTACCTCCAACTCGATTTTGTCAATCATCTGCGGCTCATAGGGGTCGGTTTCTTGGCTCCCCCCAACGAGCGGATCGTCTGCTGCGAACACCGCCGTCGGCAGTACGCACAATACCATGCACAGGGAAAGCAGCAGCGACGTCAGTTTCTTTTTTGCTTGCATTTGGTTTCTCCTCCTTGTCAAATAAGATTGCTTATCCTTTGGTGCATACCAAAGGATAGAAGGGATATCCCTTCTTGAAAAAGATACCGGCTGCGCCGGGGCGGGCTGTGGTTTTTGCACGAAGCCCGCCCGCAGGCGCTTTTGCCGGTTTTGTTTTATCTCTCAGCCTTATTTCCCGGCCGCCGCCTTTTTCCGCCTGTAGAACAGCATTCCCAGCACGCCGCCGCAGGAGGCCAGCATCAGACCAATCCACAGCGCC
>OEQY01000180.1_pt1 | contig 17195 bp, 14 predicted proteins | sample 1539871 | NCBI WGS metagenome assembly OEQY01 (sample SAMEA3891877, study PRJEB23780) | metagenome | biome: terrestrial biome; feature: animal house; material: Caecal content | place: Italy | collected 2015-05-05 | reverse complement strand
ATTCTTTTACGTTATGGGCAGGATCATTTTCAAATACAGCCGATCCTCCTACAATCCACTCTGCCCCTGCTTCAATTACTTGACGTACATTATTTAATTTAATGCCTCCATCCACTTCAATCTTTGTATCCAATCCCTTCTCTTGAATAATCGCAGAAAGATCTGAAATTTTTCTTGTCATCTGAGGAATATAGCTTTGTCCTCCAAATCCAGGATTCACTGTCATTAAAAGTACACTATCTAAATCCTCTAAAACATATTCCAAAACATTTAATGGAGTACTTGGATTTAATACTACACATACTTTTTTTCCTGCATTTTTAACCTGCCAAACCGTACGATGCAAATGACTGCATGCCTCTGCATGGATTCCAATAATATCTGCTCCTGCTTCTGCAAATTCCTTAATATACCTGCCTGGTTCTTCAATCATTAAATGTACATCAAAACAAAGTTTGCTTTTTTTTCTGATTGATGCAATTACAGGCAGTCCTAAAGAAATGCTTGGTACAAATTTGCCATCCATTACATCAATATGAACCATCTCCACTCCTGCATCTTCAATTGTTTGTAACTCTTCCCCTAATCTTGAGAAATCTGCTGATAAAATAGACGGAAGTAACTGAATCATATTTTCTCCTCTTTTCTGTAAATTATTTTTTATAAATAACAAATTTCGAATGTTGCCTCTCCCTTTTCATCTACATTCATAATGATATAGGATGGCTTTCGATTTTTTTGCCTTGGATAGGACAAACTACCTGGATTTAATGCAATTACATGCGGATCATACTCTATAACAGGTTTATGTGTGTGACCATACATAACAATACTACAGCCTCTGGAAATTGCCTCCTGTTTAATCATACTCGTTTCCATTGATACATAGTAATAATGTCCATGCGTTAATAACACTTTATACTTTCCAATTCGAATTTCTTTTTCTTTTTCTAATGAAGAAAAAAAATCATTGTTTCCTGCTACCATTTCTACAGGACATCCTGCCAGCTCTTTGATATAATCTTCGTACCCTTCCACATCTCCTAAATGAATCAGTTTATCGATTTTTCCCTCTTTTTTCAGTACTTTTTTTAATGATTCATGCTGTCTATGTGTATCACTTATAATTAAAATTTTCATCGCTTCCTCCTGATGCAGAATTTCATCACTATCTAAGTTTTGGGATGAATCAAAACTTTTTTTCTTTCCCATTACTATAAGATTATAAATTTTTTTTAAATATCTGCCTACATTTTGCATTATTATCCTTCCACTTCTTAATGCTACGTTTACCATCTACCTCAAAAGTATTTTTTCTTTTAACTGTTCTTTCATATCACGCAGTGCCTTTCCTCTGTGACTTACTTCATTTTTTTGTTCTGGTGTCATTTGAGCAGTTGTACATCCAAACTCTGGTACATACACAATTGGATCATAACCAAATCCTCCCGTTCCAGCTGGATGTTTCGCAATTTGCCCTTCAATTGTTCCTCTAGATGTTAAAATTGTTCCATCTGGCAAAGATGCAGCAATCACACATACAAATCGAGCACTTCTATCTGTTCCTTCTACTCCATTCAACTTATCAATAATTGCCTGATTCTTAATTTCATAAGAAGTATTTTCTCCCATATACCGTGCAGAATGTACTCCAGGATTTTTATTCATATAATCTACCTCTAACCCAGAGTCATCGGCTAAAATAATACCATCCGTATATGGGCGTATTGCCTTTACTTTTATAATTGCATTTTCTTCAAACGTATCCCCATTTTCATCAATATCTACTTGTATTCCAGCTTCTTTTAAAGAAAGAATCTCCTTCCCTAAATCTGCCAAAATCATACGAATTTCCTTCATTTTTCCTTCATTCGATGTTGCAAAAATAATTTTATCTGTCATATCCAATTCCTGAACCGAAACAAAGTCTGCTAATAAAAATTTTACAGCAGATCGCTCGGTTTTCAAATACAACTATAATAGCTATATTGTATTCTACTTTTCCTTTCTACCAAATTTCTTATTTTTCCTATTTTGTGTACACCTTTAGGCAAACATTACTTTGATAATGCTGTTCCGTATTCTTCCATTCTGACATTGAGGCACTAATATACCCCTCTCCATCACTAATATCCACATGATGAGCAAACTTTTGTCCTGCTATAGATTCTACTGCTACAGGATATTCATTTCCTGGCGTTTTTATTTTGACTACTACTGCAAATCTTGTTCCTTCTGTTACTCCAATTTCTTCGTTAAAATCAATGGTATAATATCCTTCATTGGATAATACTCCCTCCGCTACTTTTTTTCCTCCCGACAAGGATTCTACTCCCGAAAATTCTGAGACCACATATACTTCATATTCTGTATTTACCCCTACTGCATAGAAACCTGCTGCCGATAATGATTCGTTACGTGTTGCAGTAAAAACATTTGCAAAATATGCCTGATCATTTTCAAATCCTGCTGTTGCCAACATACCGCAGAGATCACTTTGATAAATTCCAGAATAATTGGTCGTTGGTTCCACTTTAGTATAAGCTACATTATTGATACCAATATTACTATCATAATAGGAAATCCAAAAATATCCATTATCTCCAAACTCATTTCCCCAACTATTTTGACATAGGAATGCACCATTTCCTTGTAATGGAGTATTAAAATTCTCTTTCGGATAAGCATCATCCCATCCTACAATTACGATATCATGGTTTGGTTTTTCCGTTCCAATATAGCAATAACTATTTGTTGTTTTATTATAATAAATGGATTCACTCGTCTCATTTGCAAGGTCAAAATACAAAGAGCTTTGTACCCCTCCATAAAGGTAGACTGCCTCCTTAATCTTTTCGAGGTCTTTTTTCGGAATTAATTGAATTTCCTGAACATGCTTCGCTGGAATATTGCCAGACTCTTCTCCTAATTTTACCGGTCCCTGCCATGCAAGTAAATACGACATAGCAATACTATATTCTCCTCCTTCTTGTGGAGTTCGATAAAAACTATTATTTGTTACCATATGTTCCTGTGAAAAAATCAAATGTTCTTCTGGTAACAAAGATGCCTCCAGTGTCTCACATGCAACGTATGCCCAACAAGTATTTTCTGACCCTTGATCTCGAACTACGGGACTTCTCCCTGCCATGCGCTGATCATATTGTACTGGCAAAGAAGCAAGTGTTGGATTTTGGTCTTTAAACCGAATCCAACGCTCTTGCTGATTCCATTCCATATTATACTGCAAAGCATTTGCAGCAACAGAAGATGCTACAAAAAGAGAACCATCTTTCATAACAAGGGGATTTTCTATACTCCCATCATCTTCAAACGACGAAATTTCTGAATCAGAAATTACTAATTCCAGTTTTCTTGTATTCTTTTCCGCAATTAGCCGATTCCCATCATAAAATCTCGTCGCACATCGCATCCCCTCTCTCAGCACTTCACAAGGAATCATAACTTCCCCTGATCGGCTTAAATAAGCATGTCCAGTTTCCGATGAAAGAACCGTTCCATCTACCTCAATAATAATTGGATTTTTATTTACTTGCTCTGCGATAATCCAATCCCATTGATCTGATAAAATTGCTCCTGAGTATCCTTCTTTCACTGCTTCTACTTCCATATAATGATAAGAACTCATTATGGTAATCATAAGAAGTAGAATGCCAAGACCAATATAATATTTTCTAAGACGCACAGATTACTCCTTTTCCATGACTTCTTTTTCTGACTGTGGGGCAAGGAATTGATAAAAATATGTTTTTAACATACCATTATATATTTTTCTATTTTTATCCGCTTTTCTTCCCATTGCCTTTTCAATCGATTCAAACGGCGTGATTACATAAGCAGACCAATCCTCTAACGTTTGGAATCGTTCTCCTAATTTCTGATATAAACCAAAAAGATCTTCTTCTTCCAGACGCTCTCCATATGGAGGATTTGTAACAATACATCCTCCTTTTTTTGGATGACTCAGTTCCTGAACTGGACGCTGCTGAAAATGAATCATATGATCTACTCCTGCACGTCTCGCATTATCTCTTGCTTTTTTTATCACAGCTCCATCCGCATCGTATCCTTGAATGTCTACTTCTATCTGATCCTCTATCAAATCATTTGCTTCATTGACTGATTCATACCAGAGTTTGCGTGGAATTAAGTTCGTCCATGTTTCTGCTAAAAATGGACGATTCATACCTGGTGCAATATTAGCCGCAATCATAGCTGCTTCAATCGGAAACGTACCGCTTCCACAAAATGGATCTACAAATGGCTGTTCTGGTTTCCAATGTGTTAACAGAATTAACGCTGCTGCCAACGTTTCACTAATTGGAGCCTTTGCGGTACTTGTACGATATCCTCTCTTATGTAAAGAATTTCCCGTAGTATCCAGGCCAACCGTTACAATATCCTTTTTAATAAAAACCCGAAGAGGATAATTCGCTCCTGTCTCAGGTATCACATCCGTGTCATATTCAATTTTCATTTTATCTACCAATGCCTTTTTCATAACGGACTGGATATCTGACGTAGAAAATAATTGACTTCGAATCGAAGATGCCTTAGCAACCCAACATTTTCCATCCTGAGGAATCCATCTTCCCCAATTCAGTGCTCTTGTTTTCGTATAGAGTTCTTCAAAGCTCACTGCTCGAAAGCTTCCCACTTTTACTAATACTCTTTCTGCTGTTCTTAAAAATATATTTGCACGGCAAATAGCCTCTGCATCTCCAATAAATGTAACTCTTCCATCTTCCACCATACTAATCTCATATCCAAGATCGTAAATTTCCTTTTTTAATATCGACTCCAATCCAAAATGACATGGAGCAATTAATTCAAATGTATTCATATCAAATCCTCGCTTTCAAGCAGCAAAATACAACTGCCCAATTTCATTTTCTATAACTATTTCTTACTTATATAGTATAGCCCCAACGTAAAGATGTCAATGCTACATTTTTCAGTTTCATCAAACAATTTCTCCAATCTATTAACCCATTCAATCATTCTTTTCATTACTTACTAGAAAAATCCCGGACAGCAGCCATGAGCCAAACCATGTTTTCATGGGATGGTTCATGGATATTGGACGGGTCAACCTGTATAAACAAGAAAATCATCCCTTCGATTGTGAATACAGGTAAAGATTACGAGAGCAGTAAAATACAATCACTCGACTTTTCTATCGTAGCGGTGCCCGCAAAGCGAGCATGAACTTCTATTATAAAGCTATTTTACAAGATATTTTCCTCGATAAGCGGAAATACCTCCAATCACACTAATCACTTCCATCCCAAGCTGACTCAATTGTTTTCCTGCCAAAAGACTGGCTGAGCCTCTATCACAATAAAGCAAGATCGGACAATTTTTTGGAAGTATCGGAATAAAATCCTCTAATCTATTATACGGGATATTTTTGGCTCCTAGTAAATGTTTTTTATCAAAATCGGATGGCCGTCTCAGATCCACCAATACACAATTTCCCTGTCGGATGAAGCGGTCCACCTGATCTGCTCCAATAAGACGCAGCTTCATGCTTTCACCTGACTTCCTAGACAAAAATTCTGTCTTCTTTATTATATGCATACGTTCTTTTTTTGTCATAAGAAAGGAAATCCATCTAAAAGAAGATCGAAATGCTATCATTGCGAATAGTATTTCCTATAAGGCAAAAAAAGGTGCTGTTATAGCAGCACCTTTTCTACTTAACACTATATTAATTTTTGCCGCAATTTTGGCTAGATACATTTGTTCCACTATTAGAACTTGAATTTTTCGCATTCATTCTTTTATTTTGAGTTCCTGCGCTATTAGTAGAATTTTTGGCATTTGTGCTGTTATAAGAATTCTGGGTGCCATTTTGTGAATTTGCATTTTTAGAAACACTTTGTGAATTACCCTCTGAATTTACATTTGAAGAGGAATTCTGAGCGTTATTTTCCGCATTTGCATTTCTGAAGCAATTTTTGGAATTGTTTTGTTGTTGATTTTTATTTTTCATTCTAATACCTCCTGTATCGCAATCATTGCGATGTTAATTCAGGAATCGAGAAATTCGATTCCCTCAGATGTTACATTGAGTAGTATGAACGAAAAATTTTCTTCTATACAAAATACAATTTTCAAAATTTTCCATACTATTTTTGTATTATTTTCTCAACATTCGATATAAATATATACAAATAAATATAATTAGTAATGGTACGGCAAGATACATAACTAGCTGCAAAAATCCAATCGCAATTGTAATGATAATCATAATCAAAACAATCGGAATTAGAACTGCCAGAACTTTATGATACCATTTAATTGGAGTAGAAGTATGGAACCAAAATGTACTTCCAGAATCATCGTTTTCTTTCGTCTCTTCCATCGGATGCCAGGAACTCTCATAACGTTCATTGTCATAAGCAGTATCCGTATCTTCTGTGGAATAATCTCCTTCTCCACCATTTGTATCAATAATAGTTTGTGCTATTAACCTTGGGTCACCAAGCATCTGCAAAACATTTTGTTCAGAAGCTCCCTTGGCAATCTCTTCTCTTATATATCCATTATAATAGTTCAGATTCTCAACAATAATTTGCTCAGAAACTTCCCCTTCCAGGGCTTCTCGAAGCCCATCTAAAAATTCTCTCCTGGTCATAGTCACCTCTCAAAAAAATAATCTAGGAAATCCACCTAAAACTATTTTTATTTTAACACGAAAATGCTTTGACGTCCACAACATTATGTTTTTAAAAAACAAAAGTAATTCACTAGAGCTTCTCTTTCTATTACAAAAACAGAAAGAATGGAATAGAGAAATCTATTCCATTCTCTCTTTACAAAGTCGTTTCTCTTTGTATCATTTCATAGCCCAATTGCATATGTTTGATTGGTTGCTTTTCATCCTGAATTAAACTTAACAAAATCTGGGCTGCTTCAATGCCGCTTGTTTTATAATAGTATTTCGCAGTTGTTAGACTAGGGGTTATAATTCCTGATATCTGATTGTTCCCAATCCCAGTTAAGCGTATTTCTTCTGGAACTTTTTTTCCAATTTGCTTGAGATATAAAAGTGCCCCAATTGCAATATTATCAGTGGCACAAAACACCGTATCAATGAACGGATCTTTTTCTAAAAGTTCCTTCATACAGGCTGTCCCGCCTTCCATTGTAAAGTCTGATTGAACAATGATTAAATCTTTCTCTGACTTTCCAACTTCCTTTAACGCTTCTATTACTCCTTTTTTTCTAGCTGCTCCCGCAGCTCTGTCTTTTTCTGTTACTCCGATATATCCCATTGAACCATTGCAATTTTTCAATAGGAGTTTTGCTAAATCATAAGCTGCATGAAAATCATCATAAGAGACACAAGAATATTCTGGGAGATATTGTCCAATAATAACAACTGGAACCGTCATCTGCTTTAAAAGTTCCATATGTTTTTTTGTTAAAATCGTTGCAATAAAAATCACTCCTGCTAATTGACTATTTTGAAATATCTCCAGATATTCTAATTCTTTTTTTATATCATTATTTGTATCTGCTAAAAGAAACTTATAAGATTTCTCATTTAATACAGTACTAATTCCGGATACCATCCGTGGAACTGCTTCAGAATTAATCTTTGGTACAATAACCCCAATCTGATTACTCTTTTTCGTTCGCATTACTCTTGCATACGCAGATGGTACATATTTATTTTCTTCTATAATTTTTTGTATTCTCTTATGTTTTTCTGCGCTTAAACTCCCCCCATTAAGATATCTGGAAACCGCTGCATTAGATACTCCCGCTAACTTTGCGATCTCTCTAATTGTCATGCTAACCTCTCTCCGTTCTTTTTTGATTGTTTACTTTATTTGCTTTAACCAGTACATGCCTCCCTTTGGAATCGGCACAGCTTTTCCCTCCATCTGCCGACCAGTAATCAAATCTTCATATATTCCTTCTTCATTAATCCATGCAGTTTTATCTTGATCGCCAAAGTTAAATAATGCAATCAGTTTTTCTCCTTCATAACTTCGGATAATACCCAGGACTGACGCATCCCATGTATCAATCGTCCATACTGCTGCGTCTGTCGAAAATACTTTTTCTCTTGCACGGATTTCTTCCATCTTTTGAATACTACGGAAGATTTTATACTGCGGAGTCTCTTCCTCAAATCTCTTTTCTGCTAAATCCCAGCGAAATGCTCCTCGATGTACATAACGGGAGTCTGCTGCTTTATGTGGATTTGCTTTATAACTGTAATCATTACATTGTCCAATCTCATCTCCACTATAAATGACTGGAATACCCGATTGTGTAAACATATAACCGTGAAGCATAATATCATAATTTACTGCCTGCTCCGTCGCTTCTTTATCCCACTCATAAACGGCCTTTTCCAAACCACATAACGATGCTGTCGTACCACATAATCTGGCATCACCAGATGTTGGATCGGAATTATACAATTCACCACGACCAACTGCTCCTGGAAAATGACCTGTTAAATAATTATTCAAAAATGCTTTATGAGGCACTTCCTGAATTCCAAACTGTGTTAACCACTGATAGTCCAATCCCCAGCCAATATCATCATGACAACGCAGATAATTTAAGAAAACATATTGCTTTGGCAGGCTATTTACAATATCCATCTGATGTTTCAACAAAGCCACATTTTTAGTTGCTACCGTATGCCATGTAGTCGCCATTGTTGTAACATTGTAAAGCATATGACATTCTGGTTTTTCCGTTGTTCCAAAATATGGCACTACTTTCGCTGGTTCCATAACAACTTCTCCGAGCAGAATAACACTTGGGCATACAATTTCACCAATCATACGCATAATACGCACAATGGAATGTACTTGAGGAAGATTTCTACAATTTGTTCCAAGCTCCTTCCAAATATATGGTACTGCATCAATACGAATAATGTCAATTCCTTTATTCGCTAAATTTAACATATTGTAAATCATCTCATTCATAACAATTGGATTGCGATAATTTAAATCCCATTGATATGGATAAAACGTCGTCATAACAAATTTATGCTGTTCTGGCAGCCATGTAAAATTTCCTGGTGCAGTTGTTGGAAATACTTGAGGTACAGTAGCTTCATATTGTGCAGGAATATCAAAAGTATCAAAAAAGAAATAGCGATCCATATATTCCTGTTCTCCATTTTTGGCACGAATTGCCCATTCATGATCTTCCGAAGTATGATTCATAACAAAGTCAAGACAAATACTGATTCCTCTGTCATGACATTCTTGCGCAAGCTGTTCTAGATCTTCCATTGTACCGAGTGTACTCTGTACAGTACGGAAATCTGCCACTGCATATCCTCCATCACTTCGATCTGGCGGTGATGCCAATAAAGGCATTAAATGCAAATAGTTTACATGACATTCTTGAATATAATCAATCCTCTCTCTAATTCCATTCAATGTGCCTGCAAATGCATCAGTATACATCATCATTCCGACTAAATCATTTTTCTTATACCAGTCTGGATTTGCTTCACGTTCTCTGTCCAAATTTTTTAATGCTTCGCTTCTGTTTGCATACCATTCGTACATCTGATCGCATAATGCCTCAAAATGCTCTTCACTATTGTATAGCTCCATATATAGCCATTTTAATTCTCCATAATGTTTCATCATACGATCTGAAAATTCCTGATTCCATACCTTATTTTTCATTCTGCATTTTCTCCTTCTTATTTTCACTGTTTTGTAAACGTTTTCAATATTATTATATCAAACTTTCCCATTTTTACAATATGTCTTCTAACGAAATACCTTCTATCTTTTTATGCAGTTTTTACAATTAATATTTCTTTTTTATACATTTTTTTCATTTTTTTCTTTTTATTGTCATTATATTCTCTTTTTATTTATGCAGTATGACTTTGTTTCCATTTTGAGATATTTAGTTTTTTCATAAACTTGATTTATATTTTTATCCATTTTTCATGAAATGTTTCATAAATTCTATTATAAACTTATTTCTTAGACCCTCAAAAAAAGAGACACAGAAATCCATTTTCTGTGTCCCAATTTTTGTTTTCTTATTTTCTAATCCAAATTTTTGTTATTAGTTATTGATTAATTTATCTTCTTCGTTATTCCAGCTATATAATGCTCTAATTTCTTTTCCAACCTTCTCTAAGGAATGTTCTGCATGAAGCTTTCTCATTGCCTTAAAGTGTACTTGCTTTCCTGCATCGGACATATCCAATAGGAATTCTTTTGCAAATGTACCATCTTGAATATCAGAAAGAATCTTCTTCATTGCCTTCTTTGTCTCTTCTGTGACAATCTTAGGTCCTGTAATATAATCTCCATACTCTGCTGTGTTAGAAATAGAATATCTCATGCCAGAGAAACCACTCTGATAAATTAAATCAACGATCAACTTCATTTCATGAACACATTCAAAGTATGCATTTCTTGGATCATAGCCAGCTTCACAAAGTGTTTCATAACCAGCCTGCATTAACGCACATACGCCTCCGCATAATACTGCCTGCTCTCCAAATAAGTCAGTTTCTGTTTCTACACGGAATGTTGTTTCCAATACACCAGCTCTTGCGCCTCCAATTGCTGCTGCATATGCCAAAGCAATATCTTTTGCCTTGCCTGTATAATCCTGTTCTACTGCAATAAGGCAAGGAGTTCCTTTTCCTTCTAAGTACTCACTTCTTACTGTATGTCCTGGTGCCTTTGGAGCAATCATAGTAACATCTACATTAGCTGGAGGAACAATACATCCAAAATGAATATTGAATCCATGAGCAAACATTAACATGTTTCCGTCTTCCAGATTCATTTTAATGCTTTCTTCATAAAGCTTTGCCTGTTTTTCATCATTAATTAAAATCATAATGATGTCTGCCTTTTTTGCTGCTTCTGCTGCGGTATAAACTTCAAAGCCTGCCTTTTCTGCTTTTTGCCAGGATCTGGACCCTTCATAGAGACCAATAATTACATGACAGCCAGACTCTTTTAAATTTAAAGCATGGGCATGTCCTTGTGAGCCATATCCAATAATTGCAATTGTCTTTCCTTCTAAGAGTTGCATGTTACAGTCTTTCTGATAATAAATATTTGCCATTTTTATCTCCTCCATACTACATTAAAATATTTGCAAATGTAGATACTCTGAGTCATCCCTTTGCCACTCCAAATATAAAAATTTACTCATATACAGAATGTATCCTGCAAATGAACATTACTATGGTGAATAGGATAATTCAAATTCCCACACTGTAAATCAAAAATTAAACTAACGAGAACTAAAGCATTAGTTCATACAACCTCTGCTCAATCCAGTAATACCAGTTCTTGCAAGCTCCTTAATATGGAACTTCTCTAATAATTTAATAAACGCAGCCAGTTTCGTTTCATTGCCAGTTAATTCAATCATAATAGAATCCACTGCAACATCTACAATTTTAGCACGGAATATATCTGCTATCGCAATGATTTGCTGCCGCTCTTCCGCTGTCGCAGCCACCTTGAGCAAAATTAATTCACGACATACGGACTGGTCGTCAGGCAGTACCTTGATTTCTATAACATCTATTAACTTTCCCAGCTGCTTTTCAATCTGTTCAAGAACTTCTGGTTCTCCACTTGTTACAACTGTCATACGAGAATGATCCGGATTTTCCGTTTCTCCAACAGTTAAACTATCAATATTATAGCCTCTGCGGCTGAATAATCCCGCAATACGACTTAATACGCCGGCCTGATTATCTACTAATAATGATAATACAACTTTACTCATGGTATATTCCACCTTTGCATTAATTTTCATAACAATTGTTATGTTTAAAAGTGAATCGCAAATCACTTTATCCTTTTCTAGTTTATCTTAGCAGTGAATGAAAGGTTTGTCAATGGATTTTACAGAACTTCTTAAAATTAACGCATGAAACTGCACTATGTTTTCATATAATAAATCATCCTTAAACTTACTTACTACACTGTATTTTTTCATTAGGAGGGCTTTTATGCGTAATCTTTCTTTTTTTGTAAGAATCTCAATGATAACCATTGCACTAAGTATTATTCTTCTACTTGTATTGGCAGGTCTTATGTACAGTGTTCACCTGTCCCAGAATCAAATTTCTTTTGGTGTTTTCTTTATTTACATCATATCCTGTTTTTTTGGCGGTTTTCTAACTGGAAAAAAACTAAAGGTACGTCGATTTCTTTGGGGACTATGTTTTGGAATTGGTTATTTTCTAATTTTATTTCTTTTCTCAATCGTGCTTGGAAGCAATATTGCAGAAAATCTGCCTCATATCCTTTCTGTTCTACTTGCCTGTGCAGTAAGCGGCATGGTTGGAGGCATAATTGGCTAATAAAACAAACTTTCCAATTAGATATCTTTTACATACACTTATAATAACGATAGGATAAAGTTTTTGTAAATCAATCATCCTCTACAAAAACTTTATCCTATTCCCTAATTCCTTATAGTAAAAATAAATTTAATCCTATTTACTCTCTATGCATAGAAATATGATTTAATTCTTCATATTTTGAAAGATTTTCCCAAATCTCTCTTCTGTCTGCTTGAGCAATCAAATTATCTCTATCTTTCTTTGCTTCTGCTGCAAACTTAACGCTGCCAGGACCATTGACACAACCACCTGGACAGGCCATACCTTCGATAAAGTCTGCTGGGAACCTACCAGCTCGCAGGAGCATTAATGCCTTCTTACATTCTTCTCCACCGCTGCAACGCTGAACTGTCATCTTAGATGTATCAACACCCTTTTCTTTCATTGCCTGCAATACTGCTTCGGTTACGCCTCCAGCATTTCCAAATCTCTTACCATATATACTTCCATGTTGAAGATCTGGTTCACCTTTTTCAATCTGGATATCTCTTGCACGCATCATACAGCGAACTTCATTAATTGTCAAACAATAATCCGCATTGCCTTCAATGCCAAATTCTACAACTTCACTCTTCTTTGCAAAACATGGTCCAACAAATACGGTTACTACTTCTGGGTCCGTTGCCTTTAATAAACGAGATAATGCACACATTGGAGATACTGTAGTAGAAACATTTTTCATAAGAGATGGATAATGCTTGCGAATCATATTCACAAATGCTGGACAACAAGAAGTTGTCATCTTCTTACCCTCTTTATATGCTTCTGCCCATTCCAATGACTCGTATGCAGCAGTTAAGTCACCGCCAAGCGCCACCTCTACTACTTCAGAAAATCCAAGTTCACGAATCGCAGCAAATAAATTAGCCATCGTTACATCCCCGCCAAACTGACCTTCAATTGCAGGTGCAACCATTGCTACAACTCTCTTTCCAGCTTTAATTGCTTCAATTACATCAACCATATAAGTTTTTGTGGCAATTGCTCCAAATGGACAACTTTCTACACAGGCACCACATGAAATACATTTACTTTCATCAATTACACAAAGCTGGGTTTCTGGATCCATTTGAATGGCTTTTACTGGACAGCTCTTTTTACAAGGACGCACTAAGTCTGCAATTGCGTTATATGGACAGGCCTGAGCACATTTTCCACATTCTTTACAAATGGAAGGATCGATATAAGCACGATCATCTTTAATTGAGATAGCACCAAACTTACATGCCTGTTGGCAGCGTCTACTCATACATCTCTGACAATTACTTGTTACACTAAATCTAGTAATCGGACAGTCTTCACATGCAGAACTAATAACCTGTATAATTCCTTTTGAATCTTTTCCATCTGGGGATTTTCCCTCTGCAAGGCGAATTCTCTGGCGGATAATTTCTCGTTCACGATAAACGCAGCAACGGAAATTTGCATTTGGACCTGGGATCATTTCAAAAGGAAGTTGATCTCTTACCTCATCCAGATCTCCTATGTATGCATGTCGTGCAACTTCTGTCAAAACAACATGTTTAATACTGAAAATATTAGCATGCTTGTCAATCATTTTGTTTCCTCCTCAGTCGTTTTGGTATGTTTTTCGTTGAAAATATCATATGATTTTCTCATTATCAGACATCCCAGATCAAAAAATAGGTTATCACTGATTCAATTGTCTTCTTATATACATAATCATTTTCATATTCCTATTATATGAAATGATATATATGAAATCAAGTGGTATATACATAGAAAACAAAAAAAACTATTTGTGCATAATACACAACTTACAATCGGATATACTTATCTATTTTTATCTGAAACAAAAGGAACCTCCACTGGAGCTTCCTTTTGCATACCATGAGAAAAAAATGGCTTAAATACTTAAATCTCGTATTCTTTCGAACACTTGATAAACATCCAATGTACCATATCCCCATTCTCGGTTCGGATAAACTACTCCTGGTTTACGAGATGCTCCTCGGATAAAAAATGCAATTGCATCTCCCGTTGTCAAAATTTCTCTATTATCTCTTACAAGCGCCCATTCTAATAATAATGCTGCTGCACCAGCCATATGTGCTGCTGCTACACTCGTACCAGTCATTCTTCCAAATCGATTTCCAACTAAAGGTCCATATACATTCACTCCTGGTGCAGCTAAATCAGGTTTTATAATATTAGAGAGCGGATATCCCCTGCTTGAATTAATATAAATTCCTCCATTTACATGATTATAGGCACTTGCTACAATTACATTTCCAGTTGTAGCGGGAATTGTAAGCGTTGTATCTGGGCTTGGTCTTAGAAATACAGTATCGGGAGAAATAAAACCATACATTGGCAACCACATATTATAATTTCCATTAATGTATAACGAATTATAGACCCGAATTGTCCATATTCCTGGAGTTGGATTTTGAAACCGAATTAAAATCAGAAAATCTCCCTCTCCTTGTACGACCGTTCGATAATCCACATAAATTTTTGTCTCCTCAAATACAAAATCTAAAACTTGACTACTTGTAAATCTTGTTACAATTCTAGGAGTATATTCACCCGATGGAGATCGAATTGCAATGGAATAGTATTCTGGAGCCCTTGCCCAAAATTCCAGTGAAAAACCTCGTTCCTCCTCTCCAACTCTTATTTCTACCTCTTCGTATTCTTGTTCGGAAGGATATATCCCATGATAATGATGTCCCCGCCCTGTTTCATTTCCAGCCGCAGTCACTATAATATTTCCAACAACAGAAGAAATTTGACGAATTAGTTGTTCAATTGGAGCCAAACCAAAATGACTTCCCTGATTTGTTCCAAGTCCTATTCCAATTACTAATGGCATATCCAGCTTTTCTGCAAGTTTTCTTAAATAATCCATTCCAGCCATTAAATCATTTTCCTGATAAGCTTCTGCTCCTTCTTTTATAAAAAAGAAGTCTCTTAAATAACGTTTTGCAGGCTTTAATTTAACCATTGCAATCATTGATTTTGGAGCAGCTCCAAAAAAGCTTCCATCTTCACTTTCACTTCCAGCTGCGATACCCGCCAAAAAAGTTCCATGTCCGTTTTCGTCTATTGATGGAACAACCACCAAAGGATTCTCCGATTCTAACGCCTCATCAATCTGTTGTTTCGTATACTCTGTTCCATACAAAAAACCCTCTGGTGGATCTCCGCTTTGAATCGTTTGATCCCATATTGCAGCAATTCTGCTGCTTCCATCCAGATTTCGGAATACCTGATTTTGATAATCAATTCCAGTATCAATAAATCCAACTAATACTCCATTTCCTTTCAACGCCAAAATTGGTTGATTTTGAATTTCTGGAATTCCTGACGCTTCCATACTTCCAGTATCCAAAAGACCATAGAGCTTCGGTATTACATAATATCCAATATTACCAGATGGTAATAACTGCCCTTCACCTAAAAGCCAGTGCTGAACTTCATACATTCCGCCAATGCTCTGCCCACATATGCCATTTGCTTTTGGTATTCCATCCAATGGTATTAATAAATCTACATAATCTTCTGACATTGTGATATCTCTACAGTTATAGGACATACTTCCCTCTATTACTTTTTTCTTTTTTTTAGTTTATGAAACATTTCTTAAAAAAGTTCTACCAGAACTTCTTGCACATCACAAAAATAGCGGGTATCAAATTTACTATTATCTGACACCCGCTTTTAGGATTCTGTATCCATTGGAGAATACCTCTCTTTTTATCTTATTTGTTTTTTCTTTAACATCGACTCTCTATCTAATTTGTCTCGCCACCTATCAAGGTTGGCGTACTATTGATAAATCATCTGATAAAATTAATTCTATCTGTTAAATTTCCTATTTAATTGTACTTTGATGAAAATATGCTTTTGCATTTGTTCTTAAACTAATAGTTCCGCTTTCTTTTCAAACCAATGTTACTTATAACATGAACTTTAATGATTTGATATCCGATATATGTTCCTTCAACATTCATACCATCCTATACATGGCGTATCTCATACGTTCTCATATATATATTCCTATTACCGATGAATTCCCATATCACTCATATTATTCATTGAATAAGTTCTTACGATTTGTATGCACATTCCTAATTAATAAGAACCCCTTCTCATCTGTCTTTTCCTGCCCGATATTATTAAAAATAAATCAGGTAAACTTAATTTGCTGGTGGTCTGTACCTCGCTTTCTATTAGATTCATCCAGATTTAAATTAAGAGCTTTTGGCCTTTTCTCTTAATGTATTACTTAACTTCGGAAACTAGATTAACATAATTGGATTAACCAAGTGATCCATTTTAATTTTGCTTTGCGAAATAATATTATGTTCCCATTGGACCGTCCCCCTGACTTAATAATTAAATAAAAATTTTACTATTTCATTGGACCGTTCCTCCTATTTATTAATTCTCTCCGTTAAAAAATTATATGCCCATTGGACTAATCCTCCTTGTCTTTCAATTTGTTCCTTTGTTATGTCCTTATTATAATAAACATTTTCCAGTTTGTCAAGTACTTTTTTGAAAAATTTTTAAAAAAATTGTGACTCGTAAATGAAAATGTCTCAATTTTTTAACTCGTTCGTAAGTGAAAATGTCTTAATTTAATTTGTTTAATAATTATTGTTAAGTAGTTTGTAAATAAAAATGTCTTAAAAAAAGAAACTTTGTTAATTTAGTTTCTTTTTTAATTGGCAAATAAAAATGTCTTATAATCTACCTTGTAGGAGGAAATAAAATGTTACAAATGACAGACAAAGAATTAAAAAAATTAAATACTATT
>OEQY01000177.1_pt1 | contig 17323 bp, 13 predicted proteins | sample 1539871 | NCBI WGS metagenome assembly OEQY01 (sample SAMEA3891877, study PRJEB23780) | metagenome | biome: terrestrial biome; feature: animal house; material: Caecal content | place: Italy | collected 2015-05-05 | reverse complement strand
CTTCCCTGCGGCTTGCGCTGCAGCGGCATCCTTTGACGAGGCGCTTTTGGAAAAGCTGGGTGATCTGTTGGGTCAGGAATGCCGGGCAGAGGACGTGGCGGTGCTTTTAGGGCCTGCGATGAATATCAAGCGCAGTCCGCTGTGCGGCAGGAATTTTGAATATTTCTCGGAGGATCCGTATCTGACGGGGAAGCTCGCCGCAGCGCAGATCAGAGGCATTCAGAAGCATGACGTGGGTGCGTGCGCAAAGCATTTTGCCGCCAACAATCAGGAATACAGAAGAATGACCTGCTCGTCACAGCTCGATGAAAAAACATTGCGTGAGATTTATCTGCGCGCATTCGAGATCGCGGTCAAAGAAGCTGCGCCGTGGAGCGTCATGAGCTCCTATAACAAAATCAACGGAACATACGTCGGCGAAAACCGTGATCTGCTCACGGAAACGCTTCGCAGGGAATGGGGCTTTGACGGCTTTGTTGTTTCGGACTGGGGCGCGGTCAACGATCGCGTCCTCGCCGCAGAAGCGGGGCTCGATCTGGAGATGCCGTATTATGACGGAAGCGGCGACAAAGCGCTTGCCGAGGCAGTCCGTTCGGGGCGGCTCGACGAAAAGATCCTGGACGAAGCGGTCGAAAGGATCCTCAAAATCATCTTTCGGTATTGTGACTCCGCTTGTGAAAAAGAAGAATTTGACCGCGAAAAACACCATGCAGCCGCAGTTCAGGCTGCAAAGCAGTGCGCCGTGCTCATGAAAAACAACGGCATTCTTCCGCTTGAGCGAGGAGAAAAGACCGCCTATATCGGCCCATTCGCCAAAGCGCCGCGGTATCAGGGCGGCGGCTCGTCGCACATAAACGCATATCGGGTCAAGGGCGCGCTCGACACGGCTCAGCACAGCAATATCGTATATGCGGATGGATTCGGAGCGGGCGGCGAAGCGCTTTCCGAAAGTGAGATCGATAAGGCTGTGCAGGCGGCGAAAAATGCGCAAACGGCCGTCATTTTCGCGGGCCTTCCCGATTCTTATGAAAGCGAGGGATATGACCGGCGGCATATGAAGCTGCCGAGCTCTCAGAACGAGCTGATCGAAAAGATCGCTGCTGTTCAGCCGAACACGGTCGTGGTGCTCCATATCGGGAGCCCGGTCGAGATGCCGTGGGCGGATGACGTTGCGGCGATACTGAATATGTATCTCGGCGGCGAGGGCGTAGGCGAAGCGACAGACGCGCTGCTTTACGGCGACGCAGAGCCTGTCGGCAGGCTGCCCGAGAGCTTCCCCGAAAGGCTCGAGGATACGCCGTGCTATCTCGATTTTCCGGGTGACGGCGAAAAGGTCGTTTACAGTGAGGTAACCTATGTCGGGTATCGATATTATGACGCGAAGAACATGCACGTGCTGTTCCCGTTCGGTCACGGCCTTTCTTATACGGAATTCGAGTTATCCGACATGCATATTTCAAGCTCCGACCCGTTTTGCGTCACGGTAACTGTCACAAATGTCGGTGCGCGCGCGGGCACAGAAACGGTGCAGATATACGTTTCCGCTCCCGATGAGAAATGTAAACGGCTCGCGGGATTTAAAAAGACATATCTGAACGCAGGCGCGAGCAAAACCGTCCGGATCGAGCTTGACGACCGCGCTTTTGAACAGTTCAGCGAGAAGCTCGGCCGCTGGTATTGCCGCGGCGGAGAATTCACGGTCTATGCCGGCCGCTCGTCACGCGATATCTGCCTGAGCAAAAAAATCGTTCTTGAAGCGACCGGGGTCATGCCGCTTTCGGTCGATCAAAACACGACGATAGCCGCACTGCTCGAACATCCGGCCACACGACCCGCAATTGAAAAAATGCTTGCAGGGTTCCGCGCGGCAATACACCAAGGCAAGGCAGAACGGCGCAGCGAGCAGGAAGCGGTCATGCTGCGGGAGATGGCGCTTAACGCTCCGCTTCGTGCCCTTCCGACATTTAAGCTTATCACTACGCAACAGGTGCATGCACTCATCGGGCAGATGAACGCTCTGCTGGATGCATATAACAAAAAAGGAGAATGAAAAATGCAAAAAACAACAAAAACCATCTCGCTCATTCTGGCTTTATCGCTTATGGTCACGGCTTTTGCCGCTTGCGGCAAGGGGAACGGAGAGGATACGACAGCAGCCATCCCTGCGCAGACTACCGCAGCGCCTGTCGGCGGACAGACCTCTGCAAACGGGGGAAGTGCTTCAACCGGCGGCGAAGAACCGCCCGCGCCGGCACAAGATCAAAAGCCGGCAACCGGTCAAGCGGCGCTTGAGGTTTTCAACAGCATCATCGGCACACAAAGGTTAAGCTGTGCTTTGATCGAACAAAAGCTTACAAACGGTACGATAGGAACACAGGATACCGTATATATTGATTTTTCAGACCCGAAATACCAGCAGGTCGAAAGCGAGATAGAATTCAGAGAAGGCTTTGAGAGAAGCGATCAAAACGGCGCGGCGCTTTCGGCCATATCGTCATCCGATGTTGCCGGCACGCAGTTGAGCGGTACGACGCTCACCGTCACGCTCAAAGACCGCAGCGTTTCGGATTTTACGGGCAACAGCGTCAATGGCTATGTCAATATTGTCGATGCGGCAAGAGCACAGGAACTCGGGGCAAAGGTTAAAAACATGTTCCCCGCTTTCCCGGGCAGCGTCAAGCTGAACAGCTCGTCTTTGAATTTGAAAAGCGGCAAGATCGTTGCTCAGTTCAACAATGATTTTACACAGCTCGCTTCCGTTAAAATATCCTACAGCGAAGATATTGATGCGCAATTTAAGTATTTGGGCATCCAAATCGTTGCAAATCTAACCTATAACATCACCGCCGAATATAAATAAAGGAGAAGTATGATAACATTTACATTGGATTTAAACTCGGCAAAAAAGCCGCTCGACAGATATTGGGAAATGTGCATCGGGAGCTGCCACGCCGCGACCGCACTGCGCGAGGATTACAGGCAGATGCTCACGCAGTGCCACCGGGAGCTCGGATTCAAATATCTGCGCTTTCACGGCCTTTTTGACGACGACATGAGTGTTGTCAAAAAACCGATGTTTTCGGACAAATTGGTATATTCGTTTTCTAACATTGACAATATTTATGACTTCCTGCTTTCGATCGGCATGAAGCCGTTCGTTGAGCTCAGCTTCATGCCCGAGGCTCTGGCAAGCGGCGACAGCACGATTTTCCATTATAAAGGCAACACGACGCCGCCTAAGGATTATGAAAAATGGAGCGCTTTCATAAAGAGATTTATCGAGCATTTGATCGAGCGTTACGGCCTTTCCGAGATCAGGCAGTGGTTTTTTGAGGTCTGGAACGAGCCGAATCTCGGCGGTCCCGGCTCGCCGTACGGTTTCTGGGCAGCGGACAAGGAAGAATATTTTAAGCTCTACAACGTGACCGCGCAGGCAGTGAAAGCCTGCGATAAATCGCTTCGCGTCGGAGGGCCCGCGACTTCGAACAATGCGTGGATACCCGATTTTCTCGATTTCTGCGCGTCGAGCGGCGCGCCCGTTGATTTTGTTTCGACCCACCATTACCCGACCGATGTCGTGTTGGGCTACGGCGTCGAGGACAGTGCGAATTTCGTCAATCCGCTCAATACCGGCGATATGGAGCAGGTGCAGAATGTTATGCGCATGGCGAAAGAGGGCGGAGAAGAATTTGAGAAATTCAAAAAGCAGTATTCTGTTTTTCGGTCGCATATTTGGGAACATGTCGACCGCGGCGTTTTGACAGAGATGACGAAAAGAGCGCGTTCGGAATCGCGCGGTCTGCCGCTTTATTATACCGAATGGGGCAGCCTTGCGGGGCTCAAATCCGACAGTGCCTTCGGCGCTTCGTTTATAGCAAAAACGATCCTGGACGGGGTCGACTTGGTCAAGGGATATTCGTTTTGGACATTTTGTGATATAGTTGAAGAAAGCGGTCAGGACAGCGATGAGTTCCACGGCGGATTCGGACTTATGACGCAGCACGGGATCCCGAAAGCACCTTACAGAGCGTTCGAGCTTTTGCACAAATTGGACGGTGAGCTGTATGAAACCGTATGCAGAGAGAAAACCGTCGATGTTTACGCGGTCGATAATGCCGGGATAAACGCGCTTCAGCTCATGGCGGTCAACCACAATTCTTTATTGCACGCGATAGACGGGCATGAGGTTTCGTTAAGGCTTTCCACCGATAAAAAATGCGTGCGTGCGGAAATTATTCGAATTGACGGCACTCATGCCAATGCTTTTGAAAAATGGAAAGACGGCGGCTCAAAAAAATATCTTTCAAAGGGCAGCGTCGAAATTCTTAAAGGCGCTTCCGAGCTTATAAGAGAGCCGTTGGAATATGAAAATACAAATTCAGGCATTGATTTAAGCTTCCATTTGCCGGCAATGGGTACCGCGCTTATAAATATATATTTCAATTAACATTGGGAGAATAAAAATGAGCAGAGAAGAATATAAATCCTCGCTTAAAGAAAAAATACCCTACAGTATGTATGCTTTTGGACAGGGGATTGTTTATACGCTTGTTTCGCAGTTTTTGATGTTTTATTATACCGATTATGTTTTTTTGCCGGAGCTTGTCGTGTCCGCTATTATGTTCGGCGGTAAAATCTGGGACGGAGTCAACGATACGCTGTTTGGACTGCTGATGGACAAAATACGCTTTAAAAGCGGAAAGCGCTTTATACCATATCTTCGTCTTTCGGCCGTGATAATTCCCGTGTCGACCGTATTGCTGTTTTCGGTTGAAAATATTGAGCATATGGGACTGCGTATTACCGCGGCAATCCTTACATATGTTTTTTGGGACCTTTGCTACACCATTTCCGACGCGCCTATGCTTGCGCTGCCTACGGTTATGACAACCAGCGTTAAGGATCGTTCCACTTTGATGACCTTTTTGGGTATCGGCGGAGCGGCGGCTATGGCTCTCTCCGCAATTGTAATTCCTATGCTGTTCAAGAGCCGCGGCTTTTTTGTAACCGGTTTGGCAGTCGGAGCCGTCAGCTTTGTTACAATGATGATGGTTTCTGTTTTCTGTAAAGAGAGATTCTATTCGCAAATAGAAAATAATCGGGCTGCAACGCTTAAGGAAACCTGGAAATACTTAAAAACAAACCATTATTTGCTTATGTTTTACTGCTACCGTCTTGTATCCGGAATAATTTCCGCGGCTATGCTTGTGTATATGGCAAAATGGTGCTTGGGCGACGAGGGCGCTACAGGTACAATCGCGGTTTATTCAATGCCGATGATTATTGTTATATATCTTATGTCGCCCTTTATTCTGAAGAAATTTGATAAAATAACGGTTTACCGCGTGTGCACTGTTTTGTCGGCGGTAATGTATTTGGTAACATATTTGATTGGATATCAAAACAAGACCTTTGTATTGATTGCGATGGCAGTTATCGCAGCGCTGGCTATTCTTCCCGGAATTGTAATGGGGGCTATTCCGCAGGACTGCATTGAATACGGCACATTTAAGTCAGGCATACGCAAGGAGGGTATTACCTTTGCCCTTCAGAGCTTTATCTCAAAGGTCATAGCGGCGTTTGCCTCAGTTAACGCTATGCTTATTCTTCATTTTACGGATTACGACCCGTCGCTTACGGCTCAGTCGGATACAACTACTTCGGCTATATGGACGGGCACCTTGCTGCTGCCGATGGCGGGAATGCTTTTAGGCCTTGTATTCCTTTTTGCATACAAGCTTAAAGACCGTGACGTTCAGCTGATGAGCGACGCTAACAAGGGCAAAATTACCAAAGAAGAGGCTCTCAGCCAAATGTCAAGAGAGTATAGATAAAATCTGCTGCGACAGATCCTTTTTGAGATATAAGCCGCAGAAAGCTAAACGGTGATTTTTATGACATTATTTCCACGTCCTAAATATGCTGCGGCGGAAAGTATGAAAAAGTTTAATTTTCCGCTTGCTCTGTATATCCCGGCCGAGCTCGGACTTGACGGCGAGGCTGTATTCTCGGTGTGCGCGGGAGCATTTGAAGCAGCTCAAACGCCTGCAGCTTCACACGTGGTTTTTGAAAAGGATATTTCAATAAAACCGCAGGGCTGTAAAATTAAATCCGCAGACAGCTTTGTGACTGTGTTTTACGGAGACGGAGCAGGGGCTTTTTATGCTCTTGTTACGCTGTGGCAGATATATAAAACGGAGGGCAGCTTAAAAATCGATGAAATTGAGGACGCGCCCGATATTTTAAACCGCGGATTTATGCTTGATATAAGCCGCGGCAAAGTGCCGACTCTCAGCGCTTTGAAAAATCTTGCGGATTTGCTGGCTCATTTTAAATATAATCAAATTCAGCTTTACATAGAGGGCTTTTCATTTCTTTATCCGTCGTTTGCTGATTACTGCGATGAAAGCTGCGCGCTCACAGCAGAGGAGCTTTGTGAGCTTGATCGGTATTGCCGTGTACGGTTTATTGATTTGGTGCCCAATCAGAATTCGCTCGGACATATGGCGCCGTGGCTGGCAAAAAAGGAGTTTGCGCCGCTTGCCGAGTGTGAGGGCGGCTTTACATACGGTAATTTTACTGTGCCGCCAACTACCCTTGACCCCGATGACCGCAAAAGTCTAAGATTGGTTGGCGCGATGATGGACGACTTGCTCCCGTGCTTTAGCTCAAAAAAATTTCACGCCGGTCTTGACGAGCCGTTTGAGCTTGGTTGCGGCAAGAGTAAGGATAAGGATTTAAAACAGCTTGTTTCAAAATATATAACTGAGCTGAACGCTATGTCAAACAGCCGCGGCAAGGAAATGATGATTTGGGCGGATACGGTACATCGTTTTGGATGTACCGACGTCAAGCTGCCAGATAACATTGTTTTTATGGAGTGGGGCTATGAAAAGGAGTATTCCTTTGGCAGCCGCTGTAAGGCATTGGCTGACGCAGGAAAACGTTTTTATGTCTGCCCGGGGACCAGCAGCTGGCTGTCGTTTTTGGGACTTACCGATTGTATGCTTAAAAATATTGACAATGCGATCTGCGCCGGTATTGAAAACGGCGCAGAGGGGATTTTGCTCACAGATTGGGGCGACGGCAATCATATGCAGTATATGCCGGTCAGTTATCCGGCTATAGTTTATTGCGGAATGAGGGCGTGGAATTCTCAGGCATTCATTTCCGAAAGAGAGCTGGCAAACGCGCTTGATGCGCTGGTCTTTGAGGATGAAAATCGTGTGATGGGCGCGCTGGCTTTGGACGCCGGAAAATATCATCTTTACGAAGAATTTCTACTGCCGTGCCGCACCATTGCATATACGGTTTACCAAAACGGTATTGACAGTCTTGAAAAATTCGATTCAAGTTTGAAATTTACGGCAATGCTTATTAAAATTATGGCGGCGGAGGAAGTTTCGGCAGCGTTCCCGCTTGTCAATATGTCAATAAATACCGAGAAAACACAGGAACTGCTGAAATTCCTTGAAGGGATAAAAAAAAGACTTGCTTCAGCGCGTATGCGGTGCGCCGACAGCGTTACCGTGGCAGGCGAGTTTGAAAATGCCGTTGAAACGGTTATGCTGTTTACCGAGTACCGTGAGTGCCTTGCCAGGGGCAAAAGCGTTTCATATCTCAACGAGAGAATCTATGCGGCGGCAGAGCGGCATAAAAAGCTGTGGCTTGCCCGCAATAAGCTTAGCGGATTGGAAGCCTCCGTTTGTCAAATGATTAAATTTATAAAATGAGTATCCGTTTATTAAACATCGTTGCTGAAAGAGGAGAGAATATGGAAACAGCAATATATATGATAGCTGCGGTATTGAGTGCCGCTGTTCTGGCGCTTATCGTATTCCTGGCTTATTTTGCCGGCTCCCCGATGCCCGTGGTTAAGCGCCTGCGCAGCGGCGATGAGGAACCCGTAAAATACCCCGAGGGCTGTGAGACATTAAAAGATAATATCTGCATACAAAAAGATATAACCTACAATTCAGATTACGGAAAAAACGTCCTTGACCTTTATCTGCCTAAGTCGGAAGGCAAGTATCCTTTTATTCTTTGGGTTCACGGCGGAGCATTTGTGGCAGGAGATAAGGCCGGCGTTGAAAACTGGGCGGTGATGCTTGCCGACAGCGGCTATGCCGTGGCGTCCATGAATTATGAGTGGGCGCCTGAGGCGGCTTATCCTGCGCAGGTAATCCAAATCACAGATGCGCTGAAAGCCGTGCAAAAAATTGCGAATCAAAATGGGAAGATTGATATGTCCCGCACGGCAATTGCCGGCGATTCGGCGGGGTTTGTCTTAATTCACACAAATCAGGATTTTGCAAGGCGTATGAATATTTCGTCACCTCTGAAAAAGGATGCCCTGAAATGCGCTCTGCTCTACTGCGGACCGTACAATTTGCAAAAGATGTTCGGGATTGAAAGCAGAACATTAAGATTGTTTATCAGCCGAATAGGCTGGAGCTATCTGGGTAAGAAAAATTGGCGCAAATCTCCGCTTTTAGATACCTTAACAGTGGCGGATTTTGTAACCGAAAATTTTGTCCCTTCGTATATAACCGACGGCAATAATTTTTCGTTTGAGTCTCATGGCAGAGAGCTGGGCGAAAAGCTGCGTTCACTGGGCGTTCCCGTTGCCGAACGGTATTTTGATAAACAAAAGTACGGAACGGTCAATCACGAGTACCAGATGGATTTGACGCAGAAAAATGCAGTTGATTGCTTTACCGATACCTTGCAATTCTTATCTCAAATGATGAAGGATTAAAAAGTGCAGGTTAAAAATCAATTTTTTGTCTGTTTTTATATTAGCAAAATAAGGAGCTTAAAATGAAAGTTTTAGGTGTTATACTGCTGGTTATAGTTGCTGTGTTCCTATTTGCAGGCTATCTTTTGTTTAGGATAATGGTGCGCCGCTCTAAAAAACCGTATCAGCCGCCTGACGTGAACAAAGTCAAGGCGGAAGATCGTGCGGGCGTTGCGTTTATTTTAGAGGAATATGATCGTATTCAAAAATGGGGATATGAGACCGTTAAGATACGCGCACGAAAAGGTGACTCCCTTTGCGGCTATTTTGTAAAGGCGAAAAAGCCTGTGAATAAAACTGTATTGATGGTACACGGATACCGTTCGTGTAATTTTTATGAGTTTGCACATTTTGCTCTGATGTATTTGGAGTGCTTCGGCTGGAATGTGTTGATTGTAGACGATTATGCACACGGACAAAGCGACGGAAAATATATCGGCTTTGGCTGGACGGACAGGCAGGATATACATAGCTGGACAGATTGGCTGGTAAAGCGTATGGGAACGGACAGCCGGATTTTATTGCACGGGTGCAGTATGGGCGCCGCCGCCGTGCTGACCGCCGCGGGAGAAGAAAAGCTGCCGCGGCAGGTGTGTGCCGTCGTTGCCGATTGCGGTTTTTCAAGCCTTAATAAATTTTGCAGGGATATTTCAAAAAAATATCTTCATATCCCGATGTTCCCTGTTTACTATATTGCAAGCTGTTTCTGTAAAATACTGGCGGGTTATTTCTTCAGCGACGCAAATGCGGCAAAAAGCGCCGCAAAGATTAAAATCCCGACTTTGATTATTCACGGCACAAACGACCCTGTTACCGCTTGTGAAAATGCCAATATTATTTATGACGCCTTGAACTGCCCAAAAAGATTATGGTTAGTACCGGGCGCAGGACACGGCCAGTCTATTCTTTATGACCGAAAGGGCTATGAACAGGCAGTCGGCGATTTGATAATGAATTTGAAATAATAAAGCAGCTTTAAGGAGAATGAATATTTTGACTGTATCGGAAAAATTAAAAATCGGTATTCTTTCAGCTTTAGTGCCAACGGTAATAGCAATTCTATTGATTGCCGTGATTGCGGCTGCAGTCAATTTTATTTCGGAAATGGGGCTTGGCGACATTGCACGGAAAACAGAGCATTACTCTCAGCTCGCCGAATATGCGCCCGAGAATGCAACGGTGTTCTTCGGCGATTCCATAACGGAGCTGTGCAGTGTTGAGGATATTTATGCCGAATACAGCAAAAGCTCCGGCTCCCCCGTCATCAACCGCGGGATCAGCGCGGAAACGACCGATCATATGCTGGAGCGCGTCGAGGACAGCGTCATCGCTCTAAAGCCGCGTAATGTCGTTATGCTCATGGGCGTCAACGACCTGAGCGCAGGCGTTCCGCAGGAGCAGATCACCGATAACATTCGCGCGATGATACAGCTTATTAAAGAGAAATCCCCGGAAACCAACATTGTGCTTCAAGCGGTCTATCCGACAAGCGGCAAACGCGAATCGCTGTATGAAAATTATCAGCTTGGCGGACGCGACAGCGCGACCGTTAAAGCCCTCAACGAAAAGCTTGCCGCCATGGCGGCGGAGGAAAACGTCCGATTCCTTGATGTAACGGCGCTCCTCGCCGACGAAGACGGCAATCTCAGAAATGACTATACATATGACGGCCTGCATCCCAATGTGTCGGGCTACCTCGCGGTTCGCGACGCGATCGTTGCCGAATTGGTTTGATAAACCATTAAGCCGCTTCGGCAAAAGCGTCCCCACAGAGCAGGCAAACAAATATCCGAAGAAAGCAAGAACCGTATCATATCGAAAAGCCCGTGCCGACGGAACTGTCGGTACGGGCTTTTCAAGCGGGATCGATATCGTTTTTAGAATGTACGGCTCCGGCGTGGGCAACCTAAAACGGAATACGATATGGAAAAGATGTGCACATTCACGGTGCGCACTTGACTTTTTCATGCTCTTTTCGTATGATACATGTATATAAAAATTTCCATATCTTTCTTTGAAATAAAGATATTTTGCCGAAACCGGAAAGGAGAATACGGATGCAAACGGCAGAGAAGCTGCGCCCGTTCGGGGCGCGCGATAAGATCGGGTACGCCATGGGGGATCTTGGCTGCAACCTCTCGTTCCAGCTGATTTCGTCGTACATGTTCCTGTTTTACACGCAGTGCATCGGGCTGACGACCAAGAATTGGGCATGGATCATTGTGGTATCGAAAATCTGGGATGCGGTCAACGACATTATCATCGGCGGCATGGTAGATCGGCACCGGCTCAGTAAAAAAAGCAAGTTCATGCCGTGGATCGCCATCGGCTCGGTGGGGCTTCTGGCTTTTTCGATCCTTTTGTTTTTGCCCGTGCAGCAGCTCTCGCAGGCCGGCAAGGCGATCTGGTGCCTTTTGATCTACGGGCTGTATACGACCGCTTACACCATGGTCAATGTTCCATACGGTTCCCTGCACTCCGTCATCACCGAAGACCCGAAGCAGCGCACCTCGCTTTCTACCTTCCGCAGCATCGGTGCGGGTGTCGCAGCTGTTCTTGTTATGCTGCTTCCGCAGGTCGTGTATGTGGATAACGTGCTTTCGGAAAGCCGGATGTTCCTCGTGGCTGTCGTATTTTCCGTGGTGGCCTTTTTTGTGTTTATCCTGCTTCGCAAAATGGTGACGGAACGTGTCGTTCGCGAGGAGCGCGCAGAAAAGGTCAGCTACCTTTCCACGATCAAGTCCTTTTTCACGAACCGCGCGCTGCTCGCCATCACTATCGCGACCTTCGCTGTTGTGGCGTTTCACAATTCCTCCGCTTCGGTCAACAACCTGGTATTCCAATTTTATTTCCATGATGCGGAAAAAGCGTCTTTCGCCATGATCGCCTCCTATGTACCGCTGCTGGCGCTCATGCCGTTCGCCTCTACGATCGTCGGCAAGGTCGGCAAAAAGCGGTTCATCGTCCTCGGGGGCTTGGGCAGTATGCTTGCGGGTATTCTGATGCTGTTCCTGCCCATCACGCCCGACACAAAAGGCATGGTGCTGTATATCGCCGGGCTGATGCTTGTCAACATCGGCAGCTGCGTGTTCCAGATCATCGTGTGGGCGATCGTCGCCGACTGCATTGAAATGAGCTACCGCAAAAAGGGCGTGCGCGAGGAGGGGTCGCTTTACGCGATCTATTCCTTCTTCCGCAATCTCGCGCAGGGCGTCGGTTCCGCCGTCGTGGCGCTGTCTTTGAGTGCGGCCGGCTATGTGGAATCCGCCCCCGTGCAGACCGACGAAGCCTCTGCAAAGTTCAAGACGCTGTATATCCTGCTGCTTGTTGCAGGGCTTGCGGTCATGACGGTCTCCATGAAATTCATCTATAACATCGACCTCAAGCAGGAGCAGGCGTTTGCCCCGGCAAACGGAGACGTTGCGGAAACCATGCAAGGAGAATGACTTATGCGTAACACAAAGCTTATCGATCAGGGCTGGCTGTTCAAAAAGGATGCGGATTTCTCGCCCGACATGATGCTTACGGACTTCGAGGCACTCGATCTGCCGTACACCTGGAACGGTTCTGACGGGCAGGACGGCGGCAACGACTATTTCCGCGGGAAGGGCTGTTTTGTCAAGTCCCTTGCCGCTTCGGACTTGCCCGAAGGCGCAGAGCGCTATATTCAATTCGACGGCGTGAACTCGTCCGCCGAGATCTATTGGAACGGCGAAAAGATCGCGGCGCACGACGGCGGATATTCGACTTTTCGTGCGCGGCTTCCCGAAGTGCTCGAAGAAAACCTGCTCGCGGTGGTCGCGGACAACGCGCCGAACGACCACGTATATCCGCAAATGGCAGACTTCACGTTTTACGGCGGCATTTACCGCGACGTAACGCTCATCGGCGTGCCTGAAAACCATTTTGACCTGCTGTGGAACGGTGCGCCGGGCCTGATGGTCACCCCCGTTATGGAGGGGAAGGACTGCACCGTTACGGTCAAGACCTTTGTGCAGTGCAAAACGCCGTGCGGCATTCGTTATGAGATCCTTGCGGACAATGAAACGGTGTGGACGGCGGAGGTCACATCAGATAACACGGAAACGACGATGCGCCTTACAAACGCGCACCTTTGGGACGGCATATATGACCCGTATCTCTATACACTTCGTGCGACGCTTTTGCTCGGTGGGGAAGCACAGGATGAGGTCTCCGCGCGCTTCGGCTGCCGCAGCTTCCGCATGGATGCGCAAGAGGGCTTTTTCTTAAACGGCAAGCCCTATCCCCTGCGCGGCGTTTCGCGCCACCAGGACCGGCCCGGCATCGGCAATGCGCTGAAGTCGGAACATCATAAAGAGGATATAGACCTCATCTGCGAAATGGGCGCGAACACGATTCGGCTCGCCCACTACCAGCACGCGCAGGCGTTTTACGACCTGTGCGACGAACGCGGGCTGGTCGTTTGGGCGGAGATCCCGTATATCTCGCAGCACCTGCCGAACGGCGTGGAAAACACCAAAACGCAGCTAACGGAGCTCATCTGCCAGAACTACAACCATCCCTGCATCGTGACGTGGGGCCTTTCCAACGAGATCACGATGCACGGCGCGGCGGATAAAGGGCTTTTAGACAATCACAAAATGCTCAACGACTTGGCACACAGCTTAGATAAAACCCGTCCCACCACGCTCGCGGTGCTGACGATGTGCGGCATGGACGAAGCCTATGTGCACATGACGGATATCGTCTCCTACAACCACTACTTCGGCTGGTACGGCGGAACGGTCGATATGTACGGGCCGTGGTTCGACCGCTTCCACAAAAAATACCCGAACCGCGCCATCGGCATCAGCGAATACGGCTGTGAAGCCCTCGACTGGCATACCTCAGAGCCCCAGCAGGGCGATTACACCGAAGAGTATCAGGCGTATTACCACGAAGAACTCATCAAGCAGATCATAGACCGCCCCTACCTTTGGGCAACGCATGTTTGGAATATGTTTGACTTTGCCGCCGACGCCAGAGCCGAGGGCGGTGAAAACGGCATGAACCACAAGGGGCTTGTGACCTTTGACCGCAAATACAAAAAAGACAGCTTTTACGCCTACAAGGCATGGCTCTCCGGCGAACCGTTCGTGCACATCTGCGGCAAGCGATATGTGCGGCGCACGGAAGATGTGACCAAGGTCACGGTGTATTCCAACCGCGACGAAGTAGAGCTGTTTGCCAACGGCAAGAGCGTCGGCGTACAGCAAAAGGGCAAATACCCGTTCTTCTATTTCAATGTGCAAAACGAAGGTGAAACGGTGCTCGTCGCAAAGGCGGGCGAAAGCACGGATGAAGCAAAGCTCCAAAAGGTTGAGAAATTTGATGAAAGCTACCGCATGAAAGAGGCGGGCGGCGTCATCAACTGGTTTGAGATCACGACGCCGGAGGGGTATTTTTCCGTCAACGACACCATCGGGAGCATCCTTTCTACGGCGCGCGGCAAGCTGTTTATGCTGAAATTTGCGAATGTGCTGCTGTCCGGGCTGAAAGGTGATCCCGAGCAAAAGCCCAAAGATAAGAAAAAAGGCGTAAATTCCAAAGTCCGCTCCGTTTCGGGCTTTACGCTCAACCGCACGATGTTCGACATGGCAAAGGGCTTTACCGTAAAGCGCGTGTTCGCGATGCTCGGCGGCAAATTTACAAAAGAGCAGATCTTGGATTTAAACAAAACTTTAAATAAGATCAAAAAACCGAAAGGGAAATAACGGCTTATAAAGGCACAGCGGGCATCCGGAAATCGGATGCCCGCTGTTTTAATTTTGCAACGTCTTGTATGCCTCGCCCCAATTTTGCATCGCATCCAAAATCGGTTTAAGACTTTGACCGAGCTCCGTCAGGGAATATTCCACACGCGGCGGCACTTCCGCAAAAACCTCGCGGTGCACAAGCCCGTTCGCCTCCATATTCCGAAGCTGTGCGGTCAGCACCTTTTGGCTTACGCTGCCGATCGACTTTTTCAGTTCTCCAAAACGCTTGGTTCCCGGCAAGAGATCCCGCAGGATCAGCACCTTCCACTTGTCGCCGATAAGCGTCAGCGTCGTCTCCACCGGGCAGGCGGGCAGTTCTTTCTTTGCTTCTTGCATATTTTACGCCTTCCATCCGATTGTTTCTGATTGTAACTAATGTCGCCGGTATCGTTGTCCCCAAACTCCGATTTCAATTTCTTTTTCGGGCGGTATTATCAGATTGGGAAGTTCATAATCGCCTTGCCGGGTATATGTGCCGCCTGCTTCTTCATAAATGCTTTTCATCGTAAAAACCTCCTGTGTTTTATGATATTTTCATTCTACAGAAGATTCTCAGGAAAAACCAAAGTGCCGATTACAGTTTTAACGATATATACAGAAAAAGAGTACGAATCCTTCAATCCGTACTCTCGTTTCTACCCTGCAATGCCGGTTTCTGCGTGTTTTCAGGATACTGCCTTATACACACTCAGCAAATTGCCCGAGGTCGTTTCAGTTATACCCTTCAGCGAATGAAATTCGTGCGGATGAACGGTTCCTTTTCGGGCATACCGTACTTTTCCTTGCCGAGCGCAATGCTTTTCATCAAAAACGTCATATTGCGCGCGAGCGTGCGCATACCCTGCAAGCCCTCCGCGTCCTCGGCGGCTTCGCCCGCCTCTCTGCCGTGAACGCTGTTCCAATACTGCCCGGACGCGACGGGCATGCCGCTTATGGTGAAATACTTGTTCAGCTCGTCAAACGTCGCAGAAAGCCCGCCGCGGCGCGCTGCCACGACGCTCGCGCCCACCTTCATGGACTTGTCGAACGGGGTACTGTAAAACAGACGGTCCAAAACCGCGATGAGCGTCGCATTCGCGGAGGCGTAATACACGGGCGAGGCGACCACCAGCCCGTCGCAGGCCGCAAACTTCGGCGCAAGTTCATTGACAACATCATCAAACACGCATTTGCCGCGTTTCATACAGGTGCCGCAGGCGATGCACCCGCGCACATCCATGCTCCCGACGCGCACCGTCTCGACCTCCACGCCCTCGGAAACAAAGATTTTTTCCATTTCCGCAAGCGCGATCGCCGTATTGCCCTTGGCGCGCGGACTGCCGTTGATCATCAAAACTTTCATATCTATGCTTCCTTTCCGATCTCGGTTGCGCCGCCTTTCGTTTTTTACATCACGCATAAGCGGCGGATATATTCTATTGTATCACGACGTTTCTCCCCCGCCAACGCGCCGCTTGCGCGCAAAAGGGCGGGAAAGCCGAAACAGCTTCCCCGCGCTTTACTTTATCGTATTCAACCATACTGTTCTGCACAGTCTGCACAAGGGCACAGAAGCGGTTTTCTCCGCTTGCCGCCCTCACAGCGCGCTGCCCTTTTTCGGTATAAAGAACGTACGCATATCCGTCTTTTCCAAACGCAGCAGCTCCGCTTTTTTATCGATCCCACCCGCATAGCCGGTCAGGCTGCCGTTTTTGCCGACGACCCGGTGGCAGGGAACGATGATCGATATCTTGTTGTGCCCGACCGCGCCGCCGACCGCCTGTGCGGACATTTGCGGCAGTCCCCTTTTTGCGGCAAGCTGCTTTGCGATCGCACCGTATGTTGTCGTCTGCCCGTAGGGGATCGTGCAAAGAAGCGCCCAAACCTCTTTCTGAAAATCGCTCCCGATGAAATGCAGCGGCACGGTAAACTGCGGCTGCTGCCCCGAAAAATAAACATCGAGCCAGCGTTTTACTTTTGCGAACAGCGGGATCTCTTTTTCTTCGTGCGTTTTTTCAAGACCGTTCGCAAAATATTTCTGCCCCTCGAACCACAGCCCGACAAGGCCGATATCATCCGCCGCCAAAAGGATGCTGCCCAAAGGGGACGCATAACGGCTGGTATATTGCATGGCATACCTCCGTGTAAAATCTGCTTTGCGTTTTCAAGTAACGAAAATTCCTTATCATTGCTACCGATAACAACGGGGCTTAAAATACAAAAGCCTTGGGATCCAGCCGCCGTAATTTACGCAGTCCCTGCCGTATATATGCCGCGTTCCTGCGGCGGCTGCCCAAAAAGATTTGCTCCAGCGGCCAGTAGCTTTCGTGAATCTCTGCTTTGCGTTCTGCGATCTCGGGTGCAGGGTGCGCATAATGCCGCAGAACCTTTCGCCCGAAATCCTTGCCGAAATCGTCCCTGCTGCTGTCCAAAATACAGTAAAAATCGTTGTCCGGGTCACCAATGATAAAATCGCCGAAATCCATAACGCCATAAAGCCGATCGTTTCTGAAAATCAGGTTGTCCGCGCTGAAATCATTATGTACAAGGCAGGGCGTATATTGAAATAATGTTTGGCTGGAAAAAAGATTCATATAGATTGCAGCTATTTTCTCTCGCAAAACGTTTGACAAAAGCCCTGCATTATCCAAAATCCCGCAAATTTCCGTCTGTTCTCGTTTCAGTCTTTGTCTTTTATCCTCTGCCGCATCGCAGAGCGGCGGCACACCTACATCCACCAAAACACCGTGCAAGGCGCGGAGGAACTGCG
>OEQY01000176.1_pt1 | contig 17391 bp, 15 predicted proteins | sample 1539871 | NCBI WGS metagenome assembly OEQY01 (sample SAMEA3891877, study PRJEB23780) | metagenome | biome: terrestrial biome; feature: animal house; material: Caecal content | place: Italy | collected 2015-05-05 | reverse complement strand
CAGAAATATATTGCAATAGTCAAAAAATTATGGGGGGGGGGTAAAAATAAGAAGAAAAATAATTGGAAAATCAAAAAAGATAGTGACAAAATAAAAGAAATGAGGTATGATAAGAACGATCGATATGATAAAAGAAGGAGGGTTGAATTCCCATCCCTGAATTCATGCTACAGAAAATGCAGCATTAGGAGGTAAGTATGAAACTAGAAGTAAAAGAGATTAGGAAAAGCTTTGGTGATACAGAAATTTTGCACGGTATCACATTTGAAGTGGAAAGTGGAGTTGCACTTGGATTACTTGGACGGAATGGAGCTGGAAAAACAACAACAATTCGTATTTTGATGGATGTTTTCAAAGCGAATGAAGGAAAAATTCTATTAGATGGAGCAGTTTTTGACAGAAAAGAACACCAAATTGGGTATCTTCCAGAAGAAAGAGGGCTATATCCCAAAAAAACAGTACAGGAGCAACTGATATATTTGGCTATGCTTCGTGGAATGAAGAAAAAAGAAGCTGCTGAAAATACAAAGAAATGGTTGAAACGATTGGAAGTAGATCAATATCTAAACCGAAAATTGGAAACATTATCAAAAGGAAATCAGCAGAAAGTACAGCTGGCATCTACGCTTGTCTGTGATCCAGAAATTGTTATTTTAGATGAACCATTTAGTGGATTAGATCCAGTTAATTCTCAGATACTGAAAGATGTCGTGAAAGAGTTAATTGAACAGGGAAAAATAGTTATTTTTTCCAGTCATCAAATGAGTTATGTAGAAGAGTTTTGTGATAATATTGTCATTATCGATCATGGTGAAGTTGCCTTGAAAGGACGTTTACAAGAAATAAAGAGGGAATATGGGCGTCATCTTTATATTTTGAATGCTGAAAATTATGAGGTTTCTGAACTAAAAAACAAATGTGAAAAAGAATTAGCGGATTATATGGTTGTACAGGAGCTAAAGAAAGAATTCTTAGTCTTAAAATTAAAAGAAAAGGTGGGACAAGAAGATTTCTTGAATGCAATATTACATACGGATATTGTAATTGACGTTTTTGGAAATTATAAGCCATCATTAAATGATATTTTTGTAGCAAGAGTGGGAAATGATGGAACGGAGGGAGAGATAAAATGAAACAGTTTATTACCGTACTGAAATTTGAGCTGGCTAATTATATAAAAAACAGAACATATATGGTGACAACAATATTAATGGCGGTTGTCTTAGGTGCATTAATGTTTTTGCCTCGTATTTTAGATTTGACAGGTTTAGTTGGCGAGTCTCAGGGATCTGTGGCAGTGGAAGAATCCGGTTTGGAAGAGCAAGAAGAACAAGTGAATGAGGAAGAGTCTTCCCAAACAGAAACTTATCTATTGTTTGATCCAAATGGAATTGTAAATCAGGAATTATTAGAGCAATATTTTCCTAGTGTAATGTGGCAGGAAGCAGAAAGCGAAGAGGAAATTCGCACGGCGGTAGAGCAACAGAATGCTTTAGCAGGATTTTGTGTTACAGCAGAAGATCATTTTACTTATTATGTATTTAATAAAAGTATGACAAGTGGTGATACGGAGATCTTTTCAGAATTGCTTGGATTAGTAAAACAATTGAACTATTGTGAAGAACATGATTTGAATTTTGAAGAAGTATCACAAGTATTCCAATTTGCAGACCAAGTACAGTATGAAGAAGAGATTCTTGGAAAAGATATGGTAAGCAATTATTTTTACTGTTATGCATTTGTAATTTTAATTTTTATGATGATTATTATGTATGGGGTTATGATTGCAACATCAGTAACGACAGAAAAAAGTAATCGATCTATCGAAGTCCTTGTTACAAGTACTTCTTCCAATAGCTTGATATTTGGTAAAGTAATTGCAGGTGCAATTGCAGGTATTTGCCAAGTAGGAATTATTTTGGGAGCAATTTTACTTTCTTATCAGATAAATCGAGAAGCTTGGAATGGATTTTTAGATCCATATTTAAATATTCCAATTGATGTATTAGTTACCTTTGCCTTATTTGGAATTGGAGGATACCTATTCTATGCGTTTCTATATGGGGCGGTTGGAGCTTTGGTGTCCAAAACAGAAGATATTAATAAAAGTTCCAGTGGTTTGCAGATGGTTATTATGATTGTATATTTTGTTGTTTTAGTACAACTTACGAATGTAGATGGAATTGTAATAAAAGTAGCTTCTTTTCTTCCTTTTAGTTCTTATAGTGCAATGTTTGCCAGAGTGGCAATGGGAAATGTAGAAATGTGGGAAATTATAGTTTCATTTATCATTCTAGTTGTCTCCGTTGTAGCAGCAGGATTAATTGGAGCAAAAATTTATCGTATGGGAACATTACGTTATGGAAATCCAGTGAAGTTTTCTCATGCATTGAAATCAGTTTTAAGAAAAGAATAGAAAAATCATAAAATTTAGTTGCTACATTTTCAATAATATTCTATAATAGAAAAAGCAAAATTATAGAAGAAAGATGGAAGATGTATGAAACGAATAATAAGTTCAATTATAATGGTAGTAATTGCATTGTCCTTATTCTCAAACTTAAAAATGGAGCAAGTATTTGCCGAAGTAAATGGACCAGAAGTAAATGGACAAGCATATTGTGTGATGGATGCAGATACGGGTGAGGTTATTATTAGTAAAAATATGGATGCACGTATGTATCCTGCTAGCATTACAAAAATTATGACAGCGCTAATTGCGTTTGAACAATGTAAGAATTTGGATGATGAAATTACCTTTTCTGAAACAGCATTGGATATTTCAAGTATTAGCTCCACACTTCATCCAGTTGCAAAAGTAGGAGAGACTATGAGCTTTATGGATGTTATGTATGGTCTGATGTTAAGTTCAGGTAATGAATGTGCAAATGCACTTGCAGAGTATACATATGGAGATGTTGGTACATTTGTAGAAAAAATGAATGAACGGGCACAGCAAATTGGAGCGGTTAATACACATTTTACAAACCCACATGGACTCCATGATGAAAATCACTATACAACTGCGAAGGACATGGATTTAATTTTTCGGGAAGCTCTTAAAAATAAAGATTTTGTTAAAGTAGCATCGACTCCTACGTATAATATTCCAGAAACAAATAAGGAAGATTCCCGGTATTGCGAAGCGGGGCATCGAATGGTTCTTGGAACAATTCCATGTGAGGGAATTATTGCTGGAAAATCAGGACGGACAAGAGAAGCAGGCAGGACGTTAATGACTGCGGTAGAGCGGAATGGCAGGACTTTGGTTATTGCATTACTGAAAACGAATGATAATAATCTCTATGGAGATACACAAGTGCTGATTGATTACGGTTTTAATATTGCTGAAGGAAATTATCCAAAAGTCACATGGGATTTAGTTCAAGATGAAGTATGGGCGACAGCCGATGTTAAAATCCGTAAATATCCAAGTTCTTATGCATCGCAAGTAGGATATTTGGCAAGGGGGAAGTCAGTGGAACGAGTTGCTACCTATGACAAGTGGAGTAGAGTAAAAGTGGGAGAGTCTGAATTTTATATTGATTCTGACTATCTAGTAACGGATAAGTCAATGATTCCGAAAGAAACTGTTGCAGCTACATCAGATGATCAAAAAGAAAAAGAGAGTTCCAAAGAAGCAACAAAAGGCATTATTTTAGAGACAGAGAGTAGTGAGGAAGAATTGAATATGCCTGAAAATGATTCCCCATATAATCAAGTAAGCCATTCTTCAGGAATTATAAATCAAATAAAAAATAATATGATCGACTACTTTGGAGAAGACTGGAAAGTTGTTACTGGGCTAGGTGTCTCAATCATAATAGTAATAATTATTCTCATTGTTTATCTAATCAAAAGAAATAAAAAGACTGATTAACATATTTTTCTAAATTGGCTATTTTTTCAACTTGCAAAATTAGAAAATATCAGTTATAATAAAGATAAGTTAAATATCCTGGGGTGTTCGAGATCCTGCTTTTTTTGAACCTACATGACATAATACGGGATTCCTAGATTGTCAGATGGATGTCAGGCCTCCGATTTGCAGTGGAAGGCAGAAGTCTGATTGCGGTTGCCCACCTAGCTTCGCTAGGCGTCAAAGTGGCAGGGACGGCATTTTGGGATATAAACAATAAGTCAAAAAAGGAATGGTTTATCCATTCCTTTTTTGTTTTGGCTGTCATATATAAAAAACATTCCGCAAAGTCGCTTTAATATAAAAAATTATAATAGTTGCTCTTTTTTAGTCTAATATATTTTTAGTATGAAATAGTAAATGCTTTCATATAATCAAACAGGTTAAACTGTGATTAATACAGTGATACTGGAAGCAGGAGGCGTTTATGAAAAGACGATCAAGAAAATGGCTTGGTATTTTAGGAGGAATCTGTATTATTATAATGCTTTTATCATGGATACCGGAGAAAAATGAAGCATATAGTGAACTTTCTACAGGAATAAGCAGGGGAAGAGCTGCAAAATCGTTAGCATTAGCATTTGTGGACAAGGATATTTGTATGCAAACAGAAAACACTTTTTTTGAAGCTCAGGAAAATGATAAATGGTATGTTCCGTATATGAATTATTTATATCATTGTGGGTATATTACGACTGATTTAATACCTCCAAATCAGAAGACGGCAGAAGGGCGGTTGACACAAAGAGAATGGGCAATTATTTTACAAAATATTGGCATGGCTGATCGGATTAAGGATGCAGATTCAGAGGCAAAGGTAAGTTTTGAACAATTTTGGGAAGATTATCGGGTTGTTTTACAGAAGACAGATCCAAATCAAACGGTTATAAGAAAGACGGTTACACTTTATCAAACTGCCGCAAATCTTGCAGATGCAAAACCGTGGGAAGCATATACGGATATTGGAATACTTGGATTTGATGGAGTGGCATTGGATTATTATTTGGGAAAACAGATTTTAGTTTCTTTAAGAGGAACAGAAATTATTCGAGTATTTGGAGAAGAAGATCCAGTTCCTGTGGAAGAGCCAGAAACGATGGAGCCTCAGGCAGTAGAGCAGACAAAGGGAGTAGAACAAGAAATAAGAGTTCTAATTCAAGCATCTGATTATAGCCAGAAGTTACATAATTCTGTAAGTATTACAAGTGCACAAGGTTTTCGTACAACGTATGAGGGGATTGTGACTTGTTATGCTCCAGGGGAAAGTATCACAGTGACATCGGAACAAATTTCTTCAGGAACCATGCTTGTGGAACCAGAGAAAAATTCAGAACTGATATTATCGTCAGTGCATCGTTCACAGGGAACCCCATCTTATCCAGGCAAACTGGAACTAACCGCCCAGGGAAATCAAGTAGCAGTGATTAATGTTGTAGATATTGAAAAGTACTTGACGAGAGTGGTACCTTCTGAAATGCCAGCTTCTTATGGGGTAGAAGCTGCGAAAGTTCAGGCAATTTGTGCGAGAACGTATGCTTGGCAAAAACTGGCATCGGGACAATGCCCAGAGTATGGAGCTCACGTAGATGATAGTACCAATTATCAAGTATATAATGCAATTGCGGAACAGGAAATTTCTACTCAAGGAGTAGAAGCTACAGCAGGACTTATTTTGACAAATCAGGGGAAAATTATTACGCCATATTATTTTTCAACTTCATGTGGATATACGGCAGATAATCAAATATGGGGAGGAAATACAGCAGATTATCCATATTTAACGGCAAAAGCAGTTTCCGTGACACAGGAAAGTTTAAATCTGACTGATGAGACAACGTTTCAAGCTTTTATTTTAAATAAAGAGTATCCTGCCTATGAGATTGGATTTCCTTGGTATCGTTGGGAATATTCGATTGATATGGCATCTTTGGAAACGGTGATAAAAGAACGATTACCATCCTTGATTGCAAACCGTCCGCATAATACGTGGACCGTTCATGAAGATGGAACAATGAGTGAAACATCAAATGCAGAAATCGGAAAACTAGTATCTGTGGAAATTGTTTCCCGGTACACAGGAGGAATTGCAGCACAGCTAAAAATTACAGGGACACAGCAAACCATCTTGATTCAGCAAGAAAGCAGCATTCGAGCAATTTTAGGTTCTCCAAATCAAATTTATACGAATCAATCCGAAAGTGGAAGCGGAAAAAGCGAAGGAAACTACCTTCCAAGTGCGTTTGTCTGTTTGATTCCAATTATGGATGCAGAAACGTTAACTGGATATCGGATTTGCGGAGGAGGAAACGGGCATGGAATTGGAATGAGTCAAAATGGTGTTTATGCAATGACAATGCAAGGAAAAAATTGGCAGGAGATTCTAACATATTTTTATCCATCTATAGAGTTAAAAAATATATCTGAGATAGAATAGCATCCCAAAATGAATATTTTAAGTTTTTAGTTGCATAAAAACGCATTTACTTGTATAATGGGCTATGTGAAATTGTGTTATTGCAATTAGAGAAAGAGATAGTCAAATTGGAATGGAGGATTAGTGATGGAAAAAATAACTATGAAGACACCATTAGTAGAAATGGATGGAGATGAAATGACTCGAGTTCTGTGGAAAATGATCAAAGATGAGTTATTACTTCCATTTGTAGATTTAAAGACGGAATATTATGACTTGGGATTGGAATCTCGTGATAAAACAAACGATCAGATAACAATAGATTCTGCATTGGCAACGAAAAAGTATGGAGTAGCAGTAAAATGTGCAACAATTACTCCAAATGCGGCTCGTGTGGAGGAATACAATTTGAAAGAAATGTGGAAGAGTCCAAATGGTACGATTCGTGCGATTTTGGATGGAACGGTATTCCGTACCCCAATTATTGTAAAAGGAATTGAACCAAATGTTAAAACATGGAAGAAACCAATTACAATTGCCAGACACGCATATGGAGATGTGTATAAAGCAACTGAAATGAAAATTCCAGCCGCTGGAAAATGTGAATTAGTTTATACTAATGAAAATGGAGAAGAAGTGAGAGAGCTCATCCATAATTTTACTGGAGCTGGTATTATTCAAGGACAGCATAATACGGTTGCTTCTATTACAAGTTTTGCAAAGAGTTGTTTTAACTATGCATTGGATACAAAACAGGATCTTTGGTTTGCAACAAAAGATACAATTTCTAAAAAGTATGATCATACATTTAAAGATATTTTCCAGGAAGTATTTGACGCAGAATATGCAGAAAAGTTTAAAGAAGCTGGAATCACATACTTCTATACATTAATTGATGATGCAGTAGCCCGTGTAATTCGCTCTGAGGGAGGTTATATTTGGGCATGTAAAAATTACGATGGAGATGTGATGAGCGATATGGTGTCAACTGCATTTGGGTCATTGGCTATGATGACATCAGTATTAGTATCTCCAGAAGGATATTATGAGTACGAAGCAGCACATGGAACAGTACAGAGACATTATTACAAGTACTTAAAGGGAGAAGAAACGTCTACAAACTCTGTTGCGACTATTTTTGCATGGAGTGGAGCACTTAGAAAACGTGGTGAATTAGATCAGATTCCTGAATTATCCGAGTTTGCAGATAAACTCGAAGCTGCTACGATTGAAACAATTGAAAGCGGTACGATGACGAAGGATTTAGCATTAATGACCTCTTTGGAAAATGTTACAGTTGCAAATAGTGAAGAATTTATTCAGGCAATTGCAGAAAATTTAAAAATAAAACTAAATGCATAATTGGTATGTATAAAAAGATAAAAAGTGGATATGTTCATATATCCACTTTTATGTTATACTTCATGCAGTCAAAAAATTAGGAGGAGATGACTGTTATGAAAAATAGAAACCAAACAATATTAAAGATTGCTTTAACAGCAGTATTTGCAGCATTAAGTTATATTGCATTTATGCACTTACAAATTCCGCTTCCAGGTGGTACCGCATTACATATTGGTAATGCACTTTGTGTATTATGTGCATTGTTGTTAGGCGGAGGATATGGCGGATTTGCAGGTTCTATTGGTATGACGATTGCAGATTTGATGAATCCAATCTATGTTACAAGTGCGCCAAAGACATTTATACTGAAACTCTGCATTGGATTAATTACTGGTTTGATTGCGCATAAAATTGCACATATTAGTGAAGAACATGACCAGAAATATATTATGAAATGGACGATATTAGCCTCCGTAGGCGGTTTGGCTTTTAATGTGATTTTTGATCCAATTGTAGGATATTTTTATAATCAATATATATTAGGTATCCCTCAAGAATTAGCTTCCATTTCAGCAAAATGGGGAACCGCAGCTACTTTTATTAATGCAGTGGTATCGGTCGTTTTAGTTACAATGGTTTATGCAGTGGCACGTCCAGCTTTAAAGAAGTCGGGATTGTTTTTAAATTTAGAAAGTAATATGGTGAAACACCGTACCGTTGCAGCAAAATAAATAATCCCATTCAAGAATGGAGATAGTAATCCCATTATGGATGGAGGGAAGACGAAGAGCATGAAAAAAAGAAAATGGATTGTAATGGAACTACTTCTCCTATTCGTTTTAGCAGGATGTGGAACAAAAGAAGTTTCCAAAGATTTGAAACAGAATTCAACAGAACAAGCAGAGATTGCATTAGAGACAGAATTAAATCAAGAAGAACTACAATCAGCTTCTTATTTAGGGGACTGGAACGATACTACATTTACAAATCAATGGTCCAATATTCAAATGACTGTTTCAAAAAGTGCGGCTATTTTTACAAGAGAGCAGTTTCCACTTTTTGTAACAATGAAAGACAATCAAATTTGGGATGTAATATTGATGTTAGACGATTGGGATTCATCCATTTATATTTTTTATGAAAAACCAGAAAAGGAAATGGATATGGATACATTTCTGAGACAGAAATTCGAGGAACTCGAAGCTCCAGAAGGATTAAGCAATCAGATAAATGGCTGGGCAGATGTGGTGCTTGGTTCAGAAACTTATCGCAAAATGGAAACTAGTATTCGGAATGATAAATTTACTGATTTCTATGCAAGAAAGAATGGAGAATATTTTATTGTAATTCAAGTGAGAAGTACGCCTTTTAAATTAGAAGAAATGAAAGGAATTTTAAAAACAATGAATGGGGGAAATGAAAAAGTAGTCAGTAATCATTAAAACTGGCTACTTTTTCGTTATTGTGGTATTTGGTAAGAAATATTATGCAAGATGTGTTTTATTTACTATTTGTACAAATTCTTGATTTGTTTTTGTTTTAGAAAATAAATCCAATATTCTTTCCACTGTTTCTTCTGGTTTCATACCACTTGTACTGTGGCGAATCGTATTTACTGCTTCTAACTCTTCTGGAGTTAAGAGAAGATCGTCTCGGCGTGTACTGGAGCGAAGAATGTCAATGGCTGGGAAAATACGTTTTTCAGAAAGCTTTCGATCTAACACTAATTCCATATTTCCAGTACCTTTGAATTCTTCAAAAATAACGTCGTCCATACGGCTTCCAGTTTCCACAAGAGCAGAGGCAAGAATCGTTAAACTGCCGCCTTCTCTCATATTACGGGCTGCTCCAAAGAAGCGTTTTGGCATGTTTAATGCAGCAGGATCTAAACCACCGGATAAAGTACGTCCGCTTGGCGTTACTGTCAAATTATAGGCTCTGGCAAGTCTTGTGATACTGTCTAAAAGAATCATAACATCTGCTTTATGTTCTACAAGACGCTTTGCTCGCTCTAATACCATTTCAGCAACACGTTTATGATGTTCTGGAGTTTCATCAAAAGTGGAATGAATTACTTCTACATTTTCCCCTTCAATGGATTCTTTAATATCGGTTACTTCTTCTGGACGCTCATCAATCAAAAGAACAAGAAGATGAAGATTTGGATCATTGGTTGTGATCGCTTTTGCAATTTGTTTCAATAATGTAGTTTTTCCTGCTTTAGGAGGAGAAACAATCATACCACGTTGTCCTTTTCCAATTGGACTGATTAAATCTACAATACGCATAGAAATATCATCAGTTTCTAAATGCAAGCGAGAATTTGGAAAAATTGGGGTTAAATCTTCAAACGCAGTTCTTTTTTCTGCTTCACTTGGTTCTCGGTCGTTAATGGCATTCACATATAAAAGAGCTGCAAATTTTTCAGTTGGGGATTTCACTCTGCGCATACCAGATATAATATCTCCAGTCTTCATATTAAAACGACGAATTTGAGAAGGAGAGACGTAGACGTCATTATCTCCTGGCAAATAGTTTGCAGAACGGATAAATCCGAAACCGTCTGGCATTACTTCTAATATTCCATATGCGGCAACTCCACTATCTAAATCAGAAAGATCAGTAGGATTAAAATCTAAACGTTCTCGATCTTTAAAATCATAAGAATCTCTGTTATTGATGGAATCTTTGAATTCACGTTCACGCATATCTTTCATATCTCGGTTGGAACGAAAGTCTCTGCTGATGCGAAAGTCTCTACTGTCAGGATAATCCCGAGTAGGACGAAAGTCCCGATTGTCAGAATAGTCTCGGTTGGAACGAAAGTCCCGATTATCAGAGTAATCCCGAGCAGAGCGAAACTCTCGATTGTCAGAATAATCTCTGTTACTGCGAAACTCACGGTTACTTCGGAATTCTCGATTATTACGAAATTCACGGTTATCAGAAAAAGAATCTTTTGTATCAGAATAATCCCGGTTAGAATCACGATAATCTTTTGTATCTCGAAGTTCTTTGATTTCATAAGTGCGGTTTTGATAATTATTATTGAAACGGCTGGAATAACGTCCATATGGAGACTGAGGAAGCGTTGGAGACTGTTGTATTGGTTGGGATGATTGAGAGGATTGTACTGGTTGTACAGGTTGTACCGTCTCAGTTGAGACTGGTTCTGTAGATTCTGCTTCCACGGTAGCTAAGATTTTTTCAATTAAATCAGATTTGCGAATGGTAGTTACACCACGAATTCCCTTTTCTTTTGCGATTGCCCGTAATTCGGACAGGGGAAGACTTGCTAATTTTTCACGCATAATAAACTCCTTTATTTGTTTCATTGATTATTTGGGAAAGAACGCGAAAAGCTGCGTTCAAAAAAAGAAATGAAAGAGTAAATAAATAACTCTAGCATAAACTATATTTGAGAATAATCTGGATAATAAAAGCAGAGAGATGAGATTCTGCCATCTGAGGAAATACCTAATAGATCCTCTCAAAGAATAGATATGCATATTTACATATTATACTGGTAGTATATACTATATGTAAATAAAAATAAAGTAAAAAATATTATTTTTTTATGGTGGAAAGTTTGGTCAATTTTTTCAGTATAAGAAATAGAGAAAAGTTTTCCTTCCTTTTATAGGCAATGTGAGCTTGACGAACTTTTCCAAAGTTGTTATAGTTATTAAAGATAATAAATAGAAAAGAGGTAACATACATGACGATTGCAGAACGTTCTTTAGAACTTCATAGAGAATGGAATGGAAAATTAGAAACAAAAGCAAAAATGTCAGTTTCTACCAGTGAAGATTTGGCATTAGCATATACTCCAGGAGTTGCAGAACCGTGTAAAGTAATTGCAAACAATCCAGAGGCAGCTTATCAATATACAATAAAATCGAATACTGTGGCAGTTGTATCCGATGGAAGTGCAGTTTTGGGATTAGGAAATATTGGTGCTTTGGCTGCCATGCCTGTAATGGAAGGAAAGGCAGTTTTGTTTAAGGAATTTGGAAATGTGAATGCAGTTCCAATTTGTCTGGATACACAGGATACGGAGGAAATCATTGAGACGGTGGTAAGAATTGCGCCAGCGTTTGGCGGGATTAATTTAGAAGATATTTCTGCACCAAGATGTTTTGAGATCGAAGAGCGTTTGAAGGAACGTTTAACAATACCAGTTTTTCATGATGATCAACATGGTACGGCGATTGTTGTATTGGCAGGTGTTATAAATGCGCTGAAAGTAACAGGAAAGAAAAAAGAGGATTGTAAAGTTGTTGTTAATGGGGCGGGAAGTGCAGGAATTGCGATTACAAAGTTACTTTTAACGTATGGATTTTCACATATTACAATGTGTGATAAAGTTGGTATCCTTTCCAAAGGAATGGAAGGGTTAAATTGGATGCAGGAAAAGATGGTAGAAGTTACGAATTTGGGACATGAAACGGGAAATTTGGCAGATGCATTGAAAGGAGCCGACATTTTTATTGGAGTATCTGCTCCGAATATTGTGACAGCGGAGATGGTTTCAAGTATGAATTCCGATGCAATCTTATTTGCAATGGCGAATCCAGTTCCAGAAATTATGCCAGATATAGCAAAAGCAGCAGGAGCGAAGGTAGTGGGAACGGGTCGTTCCGACTTTCCAAACCAAGTAAATAATGTATTAATTTTCCCAGGTATTTTCCGTGGAGCATTGGAAGGACGAGCAACTGCAATTACAGAAGAGATGAAACTGGCAGCAGCAAATGCCATTGCAGGGCTAGTGGCACAAGAAGAACTCAATGAAAATCATATTCTTCCAGCTGCATTTGATCCACGTGTAGCCGATGCAGTGAGCAGTGCAGTAAAGGATCATATTATACGATGAGGCGTTGGGGAGAAAAGCCGTATTACTCATTGAACTATTATTTACAGCAAACATTTGGATGTAAAGTGTATAAAGTTGCCTTAAATGCAGGAATGAGTTGTCCAAATCGTGACGGAAAAATTGGCACAGGAGGATGTATTTTTTGCAGTGCAGGCGGATCAGGAGAGTTTGCTGGGAATAGAAATTACAGTATTACCGAGCAGATTGAGCAGGGAATTGCGGGTACTTCTAAATTCCATGCCAATGCGTATGTGGCCTATTTTCAAGCATATACAAATACATATGCACCAGTAGAGCGGCTTAGAGAGATATTTACAGAGGCAATCCAGCATCCAAAAGTAGCAGCTATTTCAATTGCAACGAGACCAGATTGTTTGGATGAAGAAAAAATAGCGTTGTTAGCAGAGTTGAATCAAGTAAAGCCAGTTTGGGTTGAGCTTGGTTTACAGACAATCTGGGAAGAGACGGCATCCTATATTAGACGGGGATATCATTTAGACTGCTTTGAAGATGCATGCCGCCAGCTAAGAGAAAAAGGTCTGACAGTAATTGTACATGTAATACTTGGATTACCCAATGAGACAAAAGAACAAATGCTTGCAACGATTCATTATTTAAATGATCAAGATATTCAAGGAATAAAATTACAGCTGCTTCATGTTTTGAAGGGGACAGATTTGGCATCGGATTATAAAGCGGGAAAATTTCAAGTGTTGAAAGAAGAGGAATATGTCTCACTTGTAGTAGATTGTATCGAACGTATTTCCCCAGAAATCGTGATTCATCGTCTGACAGGAGATGGACCAAAGGATTTATTGATTGCTCCTTTTTGGAGTACAAGAAAGATGCAAGTGTTAAATGAAATTCATCATGAACTAAAGATAAAAAATACGTGGCAGGGACGGATTTTGGAGGTGTGAAGATGTCCGAGCCGATTACACTTTATAAATTAATGGTACTATATATGTTGAAGAAGGTAAAGTTTCCATTATCAAATGGCCAGATGTCCGAGTTCTTCTTGGATAAAGAATATACAAATTATTTTACATTTCAGAGAGTATTAAATGAATTGTTGGAGGCTAATTTAATTAAAGTAGAGACAATACGTAATACATCACGCTACGAGATGACAAAAGAGGGAGAAGAGGCTTTTTATTTTTTTGGAAATAAACTTTCAGAAGCGATTGTATCGGATTTGGATGAATTTATAAAGGAAAATAAATTTAAACTGAGAAATGAGACAGGGATTATAGCAGATTATTATAAATCCACCAATCATGATTATATTGTACACTGTGAAGTCAGAGAGGGAAAATCCAAACTTCTGGAATTAAATGTAGCTGTTCCAGGAGAAGAACAGGCAGTACAAATGTGCAATAATTGGTCGAATAATAGTCAAGTAATTTATGCCTATATAATGAAGACATTGATGTAAAAAAACAAAAAAATTACTTGCATATCATAAGAAAGTATGTTACAATACAAGCGTTGGTCGCTGGTTGGAAACCAGCGATAGTAAATATAAAGAGGTGAAGATCATGAAAGAAGGTATCCATCCAAAGTATTACCAGGCAAAGGTTGTATGCAACTGTGGTAATGAATTTGTAACAGGATCTACTAAACCAGAAATCCACGTAGAAGTTTGTTCTAAGTGTCATTCTTTCTATACAGGACAGCAAAAGACTGCTGCAGCACGTGGACGTATCGACAAGTTCAACCGTAAGTACGGCGTTACAAAGTAAGATTTTAACTAAGGTTGAGATGAATAATCTCAGCCTTTTTTATACTTATTTACGTTAGGAGGATGTTATGAAATCATCTGGTATTGGGGGGCAGGCGGTAATTGAAGGCATTATGATGAGGAATGGAGAAAATTATGCCGTTGCTGTTAGAAAACCAGACCATACAATTGAAGTAAAAAAAGACACTTATAAAGGAATTGCATCAAAATGTAGAATATTTCGCCTTCCATTTATACGTGGCATCTTTAATTTTATTGATTCTATGGTGCTTGGAATGTCAACATTAACCTATGCTGCCAGTTTTTATGAAGAAGAGGAAGAAGAGCCTTCTAAGTTTGAGAAAAAGTTAATTGCTCTTTTTGGAGATAATTTAGAAAAGATTATTATGGGAATTACAGTGGCGGTATCCATTGCATTGGCAATTGGAATTTTTATGGTGCTGCCCGTGTTTCTTGTTGGCTTAATTAAACCAATCATTGGGAATGGATGGTTTGCCGGGCTGTTGGAAGGAATTGTACGATTACTTATTTTTATTGGTTATGTTACGTTGATTTCTCGCATGGAAGATATACGAAGAGTCTATATGTACCATGGGGCAGAACATAAATGTATCAATTGCATTGAGCATGGATTAGAGTTGACAGTAGATAATGTAGAAAAAAGCTCAAAACAGCATAAACGCTGTGGAACAAGTTTTATGTTATTTGTTATGTTAATCAGCATTTTATTATTCATGGTAATACGAGTAGATAATTTATGGCTTCGTATGTTGAGCCGTGTTATTCTTGTTCCAGTTATTGCCGGTATTTCTTATGAAGTTCTGCGATTGGCTGGAAATTCAGACAATAAAATTATTAATTTACTAAGTCGTCCAGGATTATGGCTTCAAAATTTAACGACAAAAGAACCTGACCGTAGTATGATTCAAGTTGCGATCTGCGCAGTAGAAGCAGTATTTGACTGGAAAACTTATTTGAATTCGGAGTGGGGAAACAATAAAAATGATTGAAATAACCACATATGCTAAACTTTTAGAAGAGGGAAAAAAAACTCTGGAAACCGCAGGGATTTTGGAAGCAGAACTGGATGCTTGGTATTTGTTAAGCGATACGATTTCGATAGATCGAACAAAATTTTTAGTAGATCGAAATAATCCAAAGGAATTGGACTACGATCTGTTGGAACAATATAGAAGTCGATTAAAAAAACGAGCAATGAGAATTCCTCTGCAACATATACTAGGTATTCAAGAGTTTATGGGAATTGAATTTCTTGTAAATGATAAAGTATTAATTCCGAGGCAAGATACCGAGGTACTTGTAGAGGAAGTGCTAAAAGAAAAAGGTGGAACAGTATTGGATCTTTGTACTGGTTCTGGATGTATTGCAGTTAGTTTAGCAAAATTAGGACATTTTCAGCAAGTAGATGCGGCAGATATTTCTGTAGATGCGTTAGATATTGCGAAAGAAAATGCAAAAAGAGCTGGAGTACAAGTTCAATTTTATCAGGGAAATTTATTTGAAACAATAACTCAAAAATATGATATAATTGTGTCCAATCCTCCCTATATTCCAAAAGAAGTGATTGAAACTCTTGAACCTGAAGTGAAAAAATATGAACCATATCAGGCTTTGTATGGACCGAATCATGGATTGTATTTTTATGAAACAATTAGCAAATTTGCAGTAGATTTTTTAAATTCAGATGGAAAAATTTTTTATGAAATAGGATATGATCAAGCAGAAGCTGTTTGTGCTATATTGGAGAGAAATAAGTATAAAGAAATTGAAGTGATTGCAGATTTATCTGGAAAAAATCGGGTGGTAAAGGCAAGAAAATAATTGCTGTTATCATACGGTTATAAAACAAAGAATTTGCTGGAATAAATCATAGTTAATGATTGTTATTTAAGAAAGGATTTGAAAAAAATGTTTGATAAGTTGGATGATCTTTTAATTCGATTTGAGGAATTGATGCAGGAATTAAATAATCCATATGTTATTGAAGATCAAAATCGTTTTCGTAAATTAATGAAGGAGCAATCGGATTTAACACCGATTGTTGAAACATATAAAGCTTATAAAGAAGCGAAACAGACAGTGGAAGATAGTGTTTTAATGTTGGAAGAAGAAAATGACGAAGAAATGCGTGAAATGCTCAAAGAAGAATTGGCTCAGGCGAAAAAAGATATTGAGCGTTATGAAACCGAATTAAAAATTCTTTTACTGCCAAAAGATCCAAATGATGATAAAAATGTTATTGTGGAAATCCGTGCAGGTGCGGGCGGGGATGAGGCTGCCCTTTTCTCAGCAGAATTATATCGTATGTATGTGCGTTTTGCAGAGCGTAATCACTGGAAAGTGGAAACAATAAATGTCAGCGAAAGTGGAATTGGCGGTATGAAAGAAGTTGTTTTCATGATTAGCGGTCAGGGCGCCTATTCAAAATTAAAGTATGAGAGTGGAGTTCACCGTGTACAACGTGTACCAGAAACCGAAAGTGGTGGAAGAATTCATACCTCCACTAGTACGGTTGCGATTATGCCGGAAGCAGAAGAAGTAGATGTTCAAATTGATATGAATGATTGTAAGTTTGATGTATTTCGTGCGTCTGGTAATGGAGGACAATGTGTTAATACAACAGACTCTGCGGTACGTTTGACTCATATTCCAACAGGAATTGTTATTTCTTGTCAAGATGAAAAATCGCAGTTAAAAAATAAAGATAAGGCGTTACGTGTGCTGCGTGCAAAACTATATGAATTAGAATGTGCAAAAAAACAAAATGCGGAAGCAGAAGAGAGACGAAGTCAAATTGGAACAGGTGACCGCTCAGAAAAAATTAGAACTTATAATTTTCCGCAAGGACGAGTAACGGAACATAGAATTAAATTAACATTGTATAAAATAGACTCTATTTTGGATGGAGATTTGTTTGAAATTATTGACAGTTTAATTGCAGCAGATCAAGCAGCCAAATTAAGTAAATTACAAGAAGAATAATAATATTTATAACAAAAAATATATAATAAAATAAAAGAGAAAAGAATAAAAAATGGTATATTAGTGATATTTTTGCATGAATTTATTAATTGTTAAAT
>OEQY01000174.1_pt1 | contig 17498 bp, 22 predicted proteins | sample 1539871 | NCBI WGS metagenome assembly OEQY01 (sample SAMEA3891877, study PRJEB23780) | metagenome | biome: terrestrial biome; feature: animal house; material: Caecal content | place: Italy | collected 2015-05-05 | reverse complement strand
TTTTCCATCAATTCTAAATTTAAAATAGAAAGCGGAAAGAATCAATACGACAATTCGGCTGAGCGCAGTGGAGTAAGCGACACCTGATGCGCCAAGTCCAAGATATTTGAGCGGCCCGAAAAGTACACAATAATTTCCCCCAATATTGATCAGATTCATACAAAGTGCAAGCACCATACCGATTTTGGTTTTGCCATTGCACCGAAAAATTTGGTCAAAGGTACTGAAAATACTTTGAGTAAAAATAAACCCACCTACGATTTGTATGTAGGAAGCGGCGTCTCCTTGCATTTCTACAGGTACATTCAGTAAATTTAAAAATTGTCTGTGAAAGATAAATAAAATGAGACTGACAATTACACTTAGTATAAGATTAATCAGCAGTGAAACGGTGTAAACTTGATTTAAACTCTCCCTTTTTCTAGCACCAGAATATTGGGACGTAAGAATTCCTGTTGCACTTGAAACAATGGTAAATGCCAGTGTAATAAAGCTAAGAACCGTATTGGCATTGCCGATAGCACCGACGGAATTCTCGTTATAACCTGAAAGCATCGCTGTGTCCACATATCCTACCGCCATGGACAGAATAGAGGAGACAAAAATAGGCAAGCTTAGCTTTAAAATATTTTGGTCTTTTATATTTTCCATTTTCCATCCTCCGTATATTTCACTTTTTCTACATTGTAATGCTTATTTTAGCGATTTACTTGCAGAAGTTCTATTTAAAATTGCATTATTTCTATTTTTATTATATACTGGTTATATGATTCAAAGCGGAGGGAGGAATGGGAGTGAATATAGAGTTAAGAGAAAATATTCCTCATGGGACGAATGAATACCCTTATGCACAATATTATATTCATTGTTGTAAGAGACCGTTTCAATATCCAATTCATTGGCACGATGAAGTAGAAATTATATTTATAGAAAACGGTCTCCTGCGTATTACGATAAGCAATCAGGAATATATTGGCACGGCGGGAGACATTTTTATTGTAAATTCAAAAGAATTACACTTTATGTCTTCTCCAGGTAAGGCGATTTCCTATTATACAATTCTTTTTCCTTTGGAATTTATTTCCTTTCAAACGGAAGATTCTTTGGAAATGGAAGTTATGAAGCCACTGCGTTCAGGACAATTGATAATAAAAAATGATATTTCTAAATTAGGATTGCTCCGTGATTTTACGAATACGCTGCATGGGATGATACAAATCAATAACTCGGATGATCCAAGGAAACAAATAAAAACACGGAGGCTATTATTACAACTATTTGAACTTTTAATTGATTTTGATTGTTTAATTGTTTCTCCTTTGGCAGGAAAAAATGATATGCAGCGTGAAATACTGATTTATATTAGACAAAACTATTGTTCTGAAATTTCGTTACAAGATTTAGCTTCTCACTTTTATATGTCGCCGAAATATATATCCAACTATTTTAAAAAGAACTTTGGAATAACGTTTTCACAATATGTCATGCATTTGCGAATTACCTATGCGAAAGAGCTGTTAGAAACAACTGCTCTTCCAGTTACAGAAGTAGCATTTCATTCTGGTTTTGCGAATGTCAGTTATTTTATACGAAGTTTTAAAGACCGTTACAGTATTTCTCCATTACAATATAGAAAGCAAAAACTACAATAGTTTCAATGATCTGGAAATTTGTACTTTTAAAATTGAACTTTTGGAATTTAATATTTTGGTATTGAATTTTTGGAGGAAGCGTGATATACTCTACCCATATTAAATTGAACTTTGAACTAAATTGAACTTTTAAAAGGAGAAGTAATGGATACATTTGCAGATAGACTGAAGATTGCTATGGAGCGACAGGGTATGAAGCAAGTTGATTTGATTCGAGCAGCGGCTAATCAGGGAATTAAGCTGGGAAAGAGTCATATCAGTCAGTATGTGAGTGGAAAAACGATTCCACGAGCGGATATGCTTCGTTTTTTAGCCAGTACGTTACAAGTAGAGGAGGATTGGTTAAGTGGAAAAACTGTCTGGAAAAAAGAGGAAGAAACTTCCTTTCAGGCAGATCAGGAACAGAAAGATAGGAGAACTTTGGGAGGAAGAATGATGCGAGAATTTAAAAAATCGTCTAAATTAAATGATGTTTTATATGATGTTAGAGGACCTGTTGTAGATGAAGCTCTTAGAATGGAGGAGGCAGGAACACAGATATTGAAATTAAATATTGGAAATCCTGCTCCATTTGATTTTCGTACTCCAGATGAAGTGATTTATGATATGCGTCGGCAGCTTACAGAATGTGAAGGATATTCCGAATCGAGAGGGTTGTTTTCTGCTAGAAAAGCAATTATGCAATACGAGCAGATTAAGCAAATACCAAACATTACAATGGATGATATTTATACAGGAAATGGTGTTAGTGAATTGATTAATATTAGTATGTCCGCTTTACTGGATGATGGAGATGAGATTTTAATTCCTTCCCCAGATTATCCATTGTGGACTGCATGTGCGACACTTGCTGGAGGAAAGGCTGTACATTATATTTGTGATGAACAGTCAGAATGGTATCCAGATATGGATGATATTAAAAAGAAAATTACGGATCGAACGAAAGCGATTGTGATTATTAATCCAAACAATCCTACTGGGGCATTATACCCAAAAGAAGTTTTGCAGCAGATTGTGAATATTGCAAGAGAGCACCAGCTTATGATTTTCTCTGATGAAATCTATGATCGTTTGGTGATGGATGGAGAGGAACATGTTTCAATTGCATCATTAGCACCAGATGTATTCTGTGTAACGTTCAGTGGTTTATCCAAATCACATATGATTGCAGGATTCCGAATTGGATGGATGATTTTAAGCGGCAATAAAGAGGTGGCAAAAGACTATATTGAGGGAATTAATATGCTTTCCAATATGAGACTATGTTCCAATGTACCAGCGCAATCCATCGTACAAACGGCGTTAGGCGGTTATCAAAGCGTGAAAAACTATATCGTACCTGGAGGAAGAATCTATGAACAACGAGAATTCATTTATAAAGCATTAAATGATATACCAGGTATTACCGCTGTAAAACCAAAGGCAGCGTTTTATATCTTCCCGAAAATAGATACGAAAAAATTTAATATCGTGAATGACGAGAAATTTGCATTGGATTTATTAAAAGAAAAGAAGATTTTAATTGTACATGGCGGAGGATTCAATTGGAAACAGCCAGATCATTTCCGTATTGTCTATTTGCCAAGAATTGAAATCTTAAAAGAGGCAACAGGAAAGCTAGCAGATTTTTTAAGTCGTCGGTCCGTTTTGGCATAGAAAAGAAAAATTATACTAATTGGAAACAGCCAGAGTTCTATTCTCTGGTGAATTGAGTGTAGAAATTTATGTTAGTACTTACAGAGGAGTATTCTAATTAAAAGAATTGTTGCAGGGTAAATGATACTGGTGAGAAGTTAGAGGATATTATGAAAGAAAAGGACAGTTAATATGAAACTGTCCTTTTAGTATAGATTCAAAATTATTTATTATACCTATATGTAGTTTATTTAATCCCCATAGAAGAGGAAATTACCATACGCTGGACTTCGCTTGTTCCTTCATATATTTCTGTAATTTTTGCATCACGCATAAAACGTTCAAAAGGATATCTATTGGAAAGTCCATCATAACCTATCAAGTCAATACACCGTTTTGTTACATCCATTGCTGCCTCAGATGCAAATAGCTTTGCCATTGCTGCATATTGACTATATGCTTCACCATCTTGTTTTGCCTGTGCAGCTCGATACACTAACAGACGTGCAGCATCTACTTTGGTTTGCATATCTGCAAGTTGAAATTGCGTATACTGGAATTGAGAAATCCTAAGGTCACCTCTCATATGCTCTGTTACATATTCTTTGCAGCGGTCAATCGCACCTTGAGCAATGCCAAGTGCCTGTGCAGCCACACCAATTCTTCCACCATCTAATGTGGCAAGTATTTTTTTGAATCCAGTTCCTAACTCGCCAACAAGATTTTCCTTAGGAATTTTGCAATTCTCAAAGATCAGTTCATAGGTTGCAGAACCTTTGATACCCATTTTTTTTTCTTTTGTTCCAAAAGAAAATCCTGGAGTTCCTTTTTCTACAATAAATGTAGAAATACCTCTGCTTTTTTTAGAAGGATCTGTAACCGCTCCAACAAAGTAAATATCAGCATAATAACCATTCGTAATGAATATTTTAGAACCGTTTAATACCCAATGGTCACCCATATCAACAGCTCTTGTACGTTGACTTCCCAAGTCACATCCTGCTCCAGGTTCTGTTGCAGCAAAGGCACCAAGCTTCTCTCCTCTCATCATTGGAATCAAGTATTTCTTTTTTTGTTCCTCTGAAGTAAATGCAGCTATCGCCCCAGCACCTAATGAATGATGTGCAGAAAACATAATGGAAGTAGTAGCACAGTATTTTGCCAATTCCTCAATCATTGCAATGTATGTCAAATAGGAATATCCAGCACCACCGTATTCTTTTGGATAGCAGACACCAGTTAGTCCCATCTCTCCTAGCCGTTTCCAAGCTTCTGCTGGAAAACGCTCTTGCTCATCAATTTCTGCTGCCAATGGTGCAACCTCATTAACTGCAAATTCGTGAATAAGGTCAATTGCTTGTTTTTCATCATCAGTGAATTTGAAATTCATCTAAATTACCTCCTGTTTTTTCTAGTTTTCATAAAGTATCTTGATAATTACTTTGATATGTCATATAATAACACAGAGTAAAATATAAAAAAATTAAATGTTTTTGAACTCTTAATTTGAATTTTTGAATGTATTAAAGGAGGTATAAAAGTTTAAAACAAGAAAGGAAATAGATTTAAGAAGCGGAAAGCAGAGAATGAGTTTCGTAACTCCATTGATGCCTTTCGCAGAAAGGCGGATTATATATGAAAACTCAATATTTAGTTACATTTAAAACGATCCTTGAAACAGGAAGTTTTCAAAAGGCGGCAGATAAACTGGGATATACACAGTCAACGATTACATTTCAAATAAAACAACTGGAAGAAGAGTTGTCATTGAAATTGTTTGAAAAAATAGGTAGACGTATGGAACTGACTCAGGCAGGGAAAGATATTATGCCTTATGTTGATATGATTTTACAGGGAACGGAGCAAATCAGAAACTACGGAAAAAAACTTTCTGAAATCTCTGGATCATTAAAATTGGCAATTCCAGATTCTATTTTGATATACAATATGCAGCCATTTTTACAGGAATTTGCACATGAAGCTCCTAATGTGCAGCTCGTAATCAATTCCATACAATCGGGTGAAATCAATCGGTCTATTGTAGATGGAATTGCAGATATAGGTATAAATTGTGAGAAGGAAAATTATCCTGATACTGTTATACATAAAAAACTTGGTAAATACAAGGCTGTTCTTGTTGCATCTCCTTTTGCTGATAAAAGTTTGCTTGATTTTGTTACACCACACCAGCATAAACCATTTAGTTTGATTTGTAACGAGCCAGATGGCTATTATCAGTTAGACATGGATAAATATCTTGCTCGAAAAGATATTATTATGAATCCTCATATGAAAGTTCAAAGTATAGAAGCAGTAAAAAAATGTGTTATGAATAATTTAGGTATTGCAGTTGTTCCTACATATTCAATTGGAGAAGAATTAAAAAATGGTTCTCTTATGCCGATAAAGACGGAACTTGATGATAAAACATATTATTCTTTTTATATTTATCATAAAAATAAATGGTTAAGTCCACAAATGAAGTTAGCTTTGAAATTGCTTAAAAAATATTTAGGAAAAGAAAACTTTTAGAAAAGGTTTGATCAGAAATAAACTAAAAGAAGATAAGAAAATACAGTCAATGGTGGCAGGATTGGATACCTAAGTAAGATTCATTGAAAAATAATTTGACCTCAATAAGTTGGATTGAAAAATCGAGTTTATTGAGGTCAATTTTTTATCTTTAAAATTTTCTCATACTTCCCCAGAAGAAAGTTGTATTTGCATGAAATCTAAAAATTTATCGGCGGCTTTGGAAAACATCTGATATTTTTTCCAAACAAGGTATGCAGTTGCTTCTAATTTCGGTTTTAGAGGGCGAAAGCAAAGATTGCTGCCAGTTGGATTAATGATTTTATCAAAGCAGATGGCATAGCCCATGCCTTCATCTACTAAAAGAGAAGCACTAAAGAGAAGGTTATAGGTAGCAATTACATTTAGGGTGGATAGATCTCGTTTTAACCATCCAGATAGTTCACCGCCTTGATTTTCCTGCTGTGAAACAATCAGTGGTTTATCCCATAAGTCTTCTGGAGAAATGAATTCTTTATCAGCAAGGGAGGAATCCTTTCGCATTAGTACACCCCAACTATCTTTGACTGGAATCTGTATCGAGTCATACTTTGTTAAGTCAACCGAGTCATAGAGAATCCCAAAGTCAATCAGTCCTTTATCCAGTTTTTCCATTACATATCTTGCATTTCCACTGGAAATATGATAATGGATTTCTGGATAATTTTTTTTTACTTCCTGTGCGGTTTTTGCAATCAGGCGAATCGTATCGGTCTCCCCAGTACCAATAAAAACATCTCCTACGATTGTCTCATCTGTAAGCATAATTTCATTTTCGGTTTTTCTCACTAATTCAAGAATCTCTTCTGCCCGTTTCCGTAAAAGCATACCTTCATCGGTTAATACAATTTTTCGAGATCCTTTTGTGCCTCGAATCATAAGCTGTTTTCCGAGTTCTTCTTCCATATTCTTTAATTGAGTGGAAAGCGTTGGCTGGGAAAGATGGAGTGATTCCGCAGCTTTAGAAATACTTTGCTCTCTGGCAACAGCTAAAAAATAATGTAATACACGCAATTCCATAAAAATCTCCTTATAAAGCTGAAATAAGATATTAAAAAATTGTCTAATCAAAAGAATATGGTATTAGTATAACATGGATTACTATAGGTTTCAACTATATAAAAGCATTAAATATAAGTATTTGATATTTAATATAGTAGGTGCTACACTGAATTTACAAAAAACAGTAAGGAGTTTTTGGATGAAAAAGAAAAAAATAATTTTGGAGCTGTTGACCGTCCTGGTTATTTTGTTAGTAACTGGATGCGGAACGATAGGAGAGGATTAAATGGATTATTCTTCAACAACAACGGGGGAAGAAGTGGAGCATATTACATTAACTTCAGAAGTTATAGAGTTGGAAAAGGATTTTTTGGCAGTGGTTCGCATGAGTTGATACTCAATCATGTTGATGTGAAGATTTATGAAGGTGATTTTACAATTATTATGGGGCATCTGGTGCGGGAAAATCGACATTGTTGTATGCACTCAGTGGTATGGATCGGGTTACAAGTGGAACGGTTGCATATCGTGGAAAAGAGATTAGTGATTATAACGAAAAACAGATGGCAAAGTTGCGGTCAAAACACTTTGGTTTCGTATTTCAACAAACACATTTGGTCAGCAATTTGACTTTATTTGAAAATGTAGTTGCAGCTGGCTATCTTGCAAAAGAACGAAATGAAAAAGAGGTAAGGAAATAAAATTATTGGTAAGAGCCAATAGAAAGAAATTTCATTACAGAGCCAGAATATTTTCATATACTGCAAGGGAGAACCTGCACCGAATCAAATGAAATTGTATTGACCGAATTTGTTGCAGCAGATTTGGGTGTAAGTGTTGGAGATTTTGTTACGGTAGCTGCTTCCAGAGGAAGGGAAGAATATATCGTTTCTGGAATTTATCAATGTGCCAATGATATGGGTGCTAATATAGGAATGAGCCGTGAGGGGTACGATCAGATTGGAGAAGAAACAGCCAATATGTGGTGTATGCATTATTTTCTGCAAGATGCATCGAAACAATCTGTCATCGTCCAAACGTTAGAAAATAATTATGGTGGGGATGTTTATCTGCACGAAAACTCTTGGCCAGGTTTGTATGGAATTCTCTCTGCAATGCAGCTTTTAATAATGTTTCTTTATGGGATTGTTATGATCTTTGTTTTCGTAGTTACAGTGCTTACAGGAAGTAAACTTCTTTCTATGGAGAGAAACGATATGGGAATCTACAATACATTGGGATTTACGGTTCAATGGTTACGTAGTTCCTTTGCCTTGAGATTTGGAATTGTTTCGTTGGCGGGAGCTATAATTGGAGTTGTTCTAAGCATGGTTTTAACTGATCCAATTGTAGCAGCATTGATGCGAATGTTTGGAATTAGCGGTTTTTCTTCTAGTTTTAGTATTGGAAACAGTATTTTTCCAGTTGGCGTTGTGGCAGCATGTTTTGTTTTATTTTCTTGGCTGGCAGCGGGAAGATTGAAAAAAATAGATTTGACTGTTTGGATTAATATAGAAAAATAAATAACAAAATTTGAAAGGAGTATTTTAAAATGGAAAAAGAAATGTTGGCAGGAAAGGTTGCAATTATTACTGGAGCAAGTTATGGTATGGGACAAACAATGGCAGAATTGTTTGCAGAAGAGGGAGCATCAGTTGTGTTAACTGCCCGTGGTAAAGACAAATTAGATAATGTTGTAGAAGGAATCCGTGCAAAAGGTGGTAGGGCAATTGGCGTAGTGGCAGATGTTTGTTCTACAAAAGATACGGAGAAAGTATTTGAAACTGCTCTGAAAGAATTTGGAGATGTGGATATTTTGATTAATAATGCAGGAATTGGAGAGCAGAAGTTGATTGATGAAACGGATGATGAATGGATGATGTATGTTATGAATACCAACTTAGGAGGACCAATGCGCTATATTCGAGAAGCATTAAAAATCTTTTTGCCGAAGAATGATGGAGTAATTATTAATATTTCTTCCGTAAATGGAACTCGCCCATTCTGCGGAGCAACTTATACCTCCACAAAAGGAGCGTTGGATACATTGACAAAAAACGTTGCCATGCGTTTGATTGATACAAACATTCGTTGTAATGCAGTAGCTCCAGGAGCAACTGTGACACCAGCACATCTGGCAAACAAGGCAGGAGAGCAGCCTGGAGGTGCAGAAATGTTAAAATACAGTGGACATTATGTTTATTTCCCAGGTCCAGAATGCGATGCCATTGATCAAGCTTATGCATGTTTGTATTTGGCTAGTAAGATGGGCAGACATGTAAAGGGACAGGTAATACAGGTTTGTAATGGAGCGTTTTTATAAAAGAGCAGAAATGGTATTGATATAGAAAAAAGTTATATCTAAATATTAAAAATAAGTATTTGTTATTTTAAAGTTTATAGTTTATACTTAAATGGAAGATAAGGATACACGAAAAAAGCAGTAGTTAGGGAGTGAAATATTATGAGAAAATATTTTATGTTAGTTCCTTGTCTATTATTAACAATTGGAATGATGACAGGATGTGGTGAATCTGAGAGTTCTCCTTCACAGTCTAACCAGTCCGTCTCTTCTCAAGAAACCTTTCCTGTTGAAGAAGTAACAGAGCTTACGGTTAACTTTGGGGAGAATGGAGAGCCGTTTATTTTGCATTTAGAAGATAATGATACAGCCAAAGCTATTGCAAGATATGTGGGAACGACCGATTGGAGATTGCCAATTTATAATTATGATGAATCCGATGGAATGGAATATTATGATATTCCTAACCGATATGATATCCCATCGGATCCAGAAACGGTAACGACTGCAAAGGCTGGAGAAGTTTTTTACTCTGACCCAAATAGAATCGTTTTGTACTACAAAGATGCGGAGATTTCGGAGGAATATACAAAGGTAGGATATTTTGATGCGACAGAGGATTTTGTATCTGCTGTTGAAAACAATCCTGTTTTAGAAAATTGGGGAAATAAGATTGTTCTAATTAGCGATGGGGAATAGGGTGGCATAAGAAATAAACAGAAAAGAGATGTAAAAGCAATGAGATATGATTCAGAAGCGGCGATTGTTCGTAATCTAGAAGATGCTGGATGTGACCAGGATACCATTACTGACTTTGTCGAACAGCTAAGAATGGGGAATCAAAAAGACCAGCTGCGACTTTTGGAAAAACATAGAAAATTTTTATTGGAAAGAGTTCATAAAGAAGAAAAACGGATTGATTGTCTGGATTATTTAGTATATCAAATCAACCAACGGAAATAGAAAAGACTTGTAACTACTATGTGGTAAAATACAATTGATTAGGCAACTCATTTGATAGATTAGGAGGAAATGAAATGTTAATGATTGAGAATCAAAGTTTTGATATAGAACGGGCACTTTATGGAAGCAAGCATTTAAGTTTGAAAAACTGTGCATTTGATGGTCCAGCAGATGGAGAAAGTGCTTTGAAAGAGAGTAGTGACATTCAGATTGATCATGTCTTTTGCAATTTGCGTTACCCATTTTGGCATGATCACGGATTAAAAATTAATAATTCTGAGATGACAGAACTTTGCCGTGCAGCACTGTGGTATTCGGATCAGATTGAAATCAAAGGAACGAAAATGCATGGAATTAAAGCACTTCGGGAATGCAGTAATGTCATAATAGAAGATTGTGATATTATTTCTCCTGAGTTTGGATGGTCAGTGAAAGATATTACAATGCGTCATAGTACGGCAGAAAGTGAGTATTTTATGATGCGTTCCGAAAACATACATTTCTTTGATGTAACATTTAGAGGAAAATATTCGTTTCAGTATATCCGAAATGCCACATTTGAAAACTGTGTATTGGATACAAAAGACGCTTTTTGGCATGGAGAAAATATAACTGTAAAAGACAGTGTTGTGAAGGGAGAATACCTTGCTTGGTATTCTAATGGTCTTACATTAATTAATTGTAAAATTATCGGAACACAGCCATTCTGTTATTGTAAAAATCTGAAATTAATTAATTGTGAAATGATAGATGCCGATCTATGCTTTGAAAAATCGGAAGTGGAAGCAACGATTACAACTCCAGTTATCAGTATTAAAAATCCACTATCTGGTTGTATTCAAGTACCTGCGGTAGGAGAAATTATTTTAGATGATGAAAATGCCAAAGGTAAGATTTGTGTTCAAGAAGATCCAACAAAAGTAAAAAATAAAATATGCCGATGTGCGTAAAATATTTTTAGGGGAATTGCAGTAATGCTATTCCCCTACTCGATTTATCGTGCATACCATTCATCCTTATTCTATTTGGTATCAGTATTTTCACTAGAGCTATTGTGTAACTGATGTCGAAGCAAATGCCTTTACAAGATCGATGACAATATTAGCCGAAATAAGCGATGCATCTTCACAATTTTTCTCAAAATTTTCAATTCCACTGTGATCTGCTGTATCGGTGATCGTTCTTACTGCAAGAAATGGAATTTGATTCACATAACAAACATGGGCAATACTTGCAGTTTCCATATCGGTGGATAAAGGAGAAAATTTTTGATTGATTTCTGCTCTTTTCTCATCTTCAATAAACTGTTCTCCTGTTACAGTTGTTCCAAATAAAATAGGAGAGTTTGAAGTAAGAGCATATTCTCTTGCTATTTTGAGAAGTTTCGGATTGGAAGGAAAGTACACCGTTTCCATCCATGGGTGGAAATCAGTAAGTATATCATCTGCGACATCGTGATAGGCACATTGTTCCGATATCACTGTATCAAAAAGCTGCACATTCTCATCCATTCCTCCTGCTGTTCCAGCGTTGATAATTATATTTACCCCAAAACTGTCAATTAAAATTTCTGTGGCAATTGCAGCATTTACCTTGCATACGCCACTGTACAATACAATGACAGTTACATCTCCAATTTTCCCTTCATAAAATTTCAGCATTGCTTTTTCTGTCGTTTTAATAATTTCTATTTTATGTAAAAATGGTTCTAACTCGGTATCACCAGCACAAATAATTCCTATTTTATTCATTGATTTTCTCCTACAACTACATAAATATTTTTCCAGTGTAACAAATACACCATCCCCAAAAGCAACACATTGCTCTGGAGAGATATATCAGCGTTCTACAAGTTGTTTCAAACCAGAGGTTTTGTGACAGCCAGGTACAATTGAAACAGCTTTTTGTTTTTATTATATCTGAAATGAGGAAAAATTCAACCGATTCTGTGAAAAGTTTGCGACGATAGTGTTTTATAAATTTTTTTCAATCTTCAATAAATAATGTTCTTGCTTTTGCCTGTATAGTTTCTATTGTACTAAATCATTCCAAGATGTATAATATTACAATAAATAGTTCAACAAGGACGGGAGGAGAATGAAAATGAAGGTTCTTGTATTTGGATCGTTAAATATAGATTATGTTTATAAGGTAAAACATTTTGTGCAGCCTGGAGAAACGTTGGCTTCCGATGATATGCAGATTTTCTGTGGGGGAAAGGGGCTGAATCAGTCCATCGCATTTTGCTATACTGGCATTGATACATGGCATGCAGGAGCAGTTGGAAGGAATGATTCAGATATGTTGCTTCGTAAGTTAAATGAAGCAGGTGTACATACAGAACTAATACAGAAAACAGAGTTTCCAACTGGGCATACAATGATTCAGACAACTCCAGAGGGAGAAAACAGTATTATTTTATATGGCGGAGCAAATCAAACAATAACAAAAGATTATATTGACTCAGTTCTTTCTTTTTTTAAAAAAGGGGATTATCTTATACTCCAAAATGAAATTAATCAGATTCCCTATATTATGGAAAGAGCGCATGAAATTGGAATGAAGATTGTGTTGAATCCATCTCCGATGAATGAAAAAATTTTTGATATGCCTTTATCATATGTAGATTTTTTAATTCTAAACGAATTAGAAGGAATGCAATTAAGTGGAATTTTGGAAAAAGAGGGCAGACAGATATTGGATGCTTTGACGAAACATTTTCCAAATGCGCAGATTGTGCTTACTATGGGAAAAAAGGGCGCTGTTTATGGATATAGAGAAGAAAACTATTATCAACCTATTTATCCAGTAAAAACAGTGGATACTACTGCTGCGGGAGATACCTTTACGGGGTTTTTTATGGGAAGTATTATCTGTGGTAAGACGGTAAAAGATGCTTTGGATACAGCAGCTAGAGCTGCCTCCATTGCTGTTGGAAGAAATGGAGCCAGTGACTCTATTCCAAAACTGGATGAAGTGAAAAAAGATGAAAGATGGAGAAAAGGAAAGGAGAAAAGGAAACTTGGACTGTACAATTAGACCGTGGAGACTGGATGATGTGAAAGAACTGGCATTAATAGCCAACAATAAAAAGATACAGAATAATTTAAGAGATGGACTCCCATACCCTTATACAGAGAAGGATGCAGAAAGCTATATTGGTGAGTTATTAAGTTCGGACAAAAATACAACCTTTGCTTTTGCTATTACGATAAATGATAAAGTGGTAGGAAGTATTGGGGGTTTTCGTAAAGATAATGTTCATTTTCGTACTGCTGAAATGGGATATTATATTGCAGAAGAATTTTGGGGAAAAGGATTGGGAGCAAGCGCAGTTCGTCAGATATGCGAATATATTTTTGAGAATACGGATATTATCCGTATTTTTGCAGAGCCATTTGCCTATAATATTGCTTCTTGTCGAGTTCTTGAGAAAAGTGGATTTCAGTATGAGGGAACACTTAGAAGCAATGCAGTAAAAAATGGTCAAGTTTTGGATATGAAAATGTACTCACTAATTAAATCAGATATTGAACAGTAGAATATAAAACAGAAAATTTAAATTGAAGTGGAGGACTATGAAGACTACAATTAGAAGTAACATTAAAAATTTGCCGTATAGTTTACATGATATGTGTGTGACAGAAATGAGAATTCTGGATGATGGACTTCATATGTCCTTTCAAAATGGATTTGTAAGTACCACTGAGCCGTATGAACAAATAGAGGGTAGTTTGCAGTTCCATCATGTAGATTGGGATTTTTGTTATGTATATATACTGGATTTTTGTGATAATATTGGTTCTTTTACAGGAAGAAAACAGTTCCTGATTGATTTTATCCCAATGTTTGTAAACCAAAATTTTACTATAATAGATGAGACTTATGGATATAATCAATCCAAATTTTCTGGATTTCTTTCTGTAGGAACTGAGATAAAAGAGTGTATGATAGAAGTTTATCATCTCGGTGATATGGAATATATAACAGAAAAATAAGGAGGAGATTGGATGAACTGTCCATTCTGTAATCGAGAAATGGAGGAGGGATTTCTGCAAGGGATGCGTAGAGTGGCGTGGGTAAAGAAAAAGCATAAAATAACATTATTGCCAAAAGAAGGAGAGATTCTGTTAGAAAATAATGTGTTCTCTGACTTTTTGATACCTGCATCTATTTGCAAATATTGTAAGAAAGTTGTGCTAGATTATTCAGAAAAGGAAATACAGGAAGGATAATAAGTGAAAGACAGAGAAAGAACTAGAATAGAACCATCCAGTATAGAAAATGTACAGTTTACGAGATTGAAAGATTTTTGTATGATAAAGAAAAATGTTTAGGAGAGTTTTATCATGAATATTCAATCGAATTTATTTAGGGAAGTTACGATAGATACAATCAAAAAGATCTTTCAAAGTTTATTACAAGAAGAGGTGGTTTGGGAAGCGCAGCTTTTGGATGGAGGAATGTTTAATACTACATATTTGGTTGTTTATGGATTGAAGCATAAGAAAGCGGTTTTGCGGTTCGGTCCAGTAAATCGTCATCTAATTATGGGGTTTGAAGAAAATCTTATGAAGGCAGAAGCTTATGTATATTCTGTATGTCAAGAAATAGGAATTCCGTGTTCGCATGTGCTTGCTTATGATACATCGAAGCGCATTGTGGATCGAGATTTCATGATAGTAGAATATATTCCATCTATCGTTATGTCCAATGCAGAATTAAGCGAGAAGCAAAGAGAATATTTATACTTTCAAATGGGAAAATATCTATCTAAGTTGCATCAAGTAACCAGCGAAAATTTTGGATTTGTATCACGTATTCAAGATGGAAAATATTTTGAAAAATGGAGTGAGGCAGTTATTTTTGAAGTGGAAGATATTACAAAACGATTGGAAAACTTAGGTGGATTAAAACAACAACAATTAAATGATTTGAGAGAAATATTTTATCAGAATAGGGAAGTACTGGATGAAATACGAGTGCCATATTTGCTCCATACAGATTTATGGGAAGGAAACGTACTTTTGGATAAAAAGAGTTTAGAAATTATAGCCATTATTGACAGTGACCGAGCTGTATTTGGAGATCCTGATTTTGAATTCTCTAGTCCATGGATGAGGAATCCTTTCTTATTAAAAGGATATGGTTTAGAGATACAAAATCATATTAGTGAAAACAGAAAAAAACGGCGTCAGCTTTATCAAGTATTTTTCCTATTGTTGGAAGCCTATGTTGGATTTGCAGAATATAATAATCCAGAGCAATATAGAACGAATAAAAAACAGTTATTAGATATTTTAGCGAACCTTTAGAATGAATGCTGTAGTAACTGCGGTATTAGGAGACAGTAATGAAAAATTTATATATGATAGGCGGTACAATGGGAGTGGGAAAAACTACAGTAAGCCAGAATTTAAAAATAAAACTTCGTAATAGTGTTTTGCTGGATGGAGATTGGTGCTGGGACATGCATCCTTTCCGAGTAACAGAAGAAACAAAGAATATGGTTATGGAAAATATCTGTTATGTCCTTAATAATTTTATCCAGTGCTCTGCATTGGACCATATTATTTTTTGCTGGGTATTGCATCAGCAGAATATTATAAGCGATATTCTTTCACATCTAGATACAGAAAAATGTAGGGTAGTAACCATTTCTCTTACCTGTTCCAAATCTGTATTGGAAAGTCGTTTAAGAAAAGATGTTGCAAACGGTTTGCGAAATGCTGATGTGATAGAACGAAGTATAGAACGTATTCCAATGTATCATGAACTAGATACGATAAAAATTGATACATCTGAAAAAACGGCAGAAGAAGTTGCAGAGATGATTTTAAAATTATAAACTAGTTGTGAAATCCCTGAAAGAAAAAATTAGGATTTCACAATTTTTTCACAAAAAATTAGCACTCACCTCTTGACAGTGCTAACAATAAGTGTTATATTACGTATAGAACAAAAGAAAAGGTCAAGCTAATAAGAAGTAGATTATAAGCTTGAGAAAGAAAATGGAGTATATACGATAAAAGGTTTTTTATAAATGAAATGGAGGAATGATTTATGTTGATGCCTAGTATTTTTGGAGAAAGTTTATTTGATGAAATGATGGATTTTCCTTGGGAAAGAGAGCGTAAAGCTGCTTTAAAGAAAATGGAAAAGAACATTATGAAGACGGATATAAAAGAAAAAGAAGACGCATACGAGGTTCATGTAGAGCTTCCTGGATATAAAAAAGACCAGTTAAGTTTGGAACTGGAAAATGGATATTTAACAGTCAAAGCAGTGAAAAATGCTGAAACACAAGAAAAGAAAGAAGAAGGAAAATATATCCGTAAAGAACGTTACAGCGGAAGCTGCTCCAGAAGCTTCTATGTTGGAGAAGAAGTAAAGCATGAAGACATCAGTGCAAAATTTGAAGATGGTGTACTTTATCTTACCATTCCAAAAGTAGATCCAAACAAAGTACAGGAAAAGAAACATATTTCTATTGAAGGCTAAAAAACAAAGTTAGGTCCCTGGCAATTGCCAGGGATCTTGTTTTATTGTTTGTCAACTTAAGGATTATAATGCATTATTAAAGAAAATAAATTTTACAAAGTACTGGAGATAGTATTTATTTTTTAACACTATAGTTTGATTTGAAGTGTGCTATAAGTTTAGTGCAAATTGTGTCAGCTATTTTATAAGTTACAAACAATGAACTAGTATCCAAAGTGTTTCGGGAAAAATACCGTATCGAAAATGTTTTGTCTCATTCTAGTAAACTTTCTTTTGCAACATTAATTTATTTTAATCTACAAGCAGTTCCTAAATCATTTCCTTTTAATTATTCCTCACTCTTGGATTCTGTTTTCGTTTCTTCCTTTTTGTGTCAAAATAAAATGTTCTAAAAATACAGATATTACAATAAAGAATACGGATAAAATTATTACTCTTTCTACATGTACGAATAGTTGGAATGAGGAGAGGGTAGTTGTACATGGTGTTTTAATAAATTCCTAAAATAGATTTTACTGGAATTATAAGATGTAGATGATGTAAATGAGAAATAATCACAGTTATATGTTGAATTTAAATAAAAATTGTATATAATAAAGAGTAGTAGAGAAAGTGAGGCTGTGATTATGTTAATTCAATTTAATTTTAAAAATTTTAAATCATTTCGAGAGGAAACTACTCTGGATTTATCTGCTGCAAGAATGACGGAGTTTTCTGATCGTGTGGTGACAATTGGCAATGAAAAGATTTTGCCAGTTGCAGCAATTTATGGAGCAAATGCGAGTGGTTAATGGAGCGATAAGTAACGGAAATCTTCTTTTCAATTGGATCATAGGAGGTTAAGTTTTCTTCTTCCGAAGAAGGAGTAAATG
>OEQY01000171.1_pt1 | contig 17832 bp, 14 predicted proteins | sample 1539871 | NCBI WGS metagenome assembly OEQY01 (sample SAMEA3891877, study PRJEB23780) | metagenome | biome: terrestrial biome; feature: animal house; material: Caecal content | place: Italy | collected 2015-05-05 | reverse complement strand
TTAAGATATCTTACAAATTATTACAGGAAAAGATAACAATAGAGGAACTTTATAGTTATATTTGTGAAAATACTCCAAATGGGAAAAAAGTTCTTTTAGAGTTTATAAAAAAGGATACGGCTTATGCATTCTTTCAAATGGCATATGAAAATAAACAGATATTTGAAGAAATTTATTGTTTAACGGGAGACGACAATATAATAGAAAGAAAAAATACGCTTTCTAAGATTGCTCAAATGAATGGGAAAACGATTCTATTGATATCTACTCAGATAATAGAAGCTGGAGTCGATATTGATATGGATATTGGATATAAAGATATTTCTAAATTAGATAGCGAAGAACAGTTTTTAGGAAGAATTAATCGATCTTGTAAAAGGGAAGGAGTAGCGTATTTTTTTAATTTGGATGACGCTGAAAGAATTTATAAAGACGATATTCGTATCAATAAAAAATTTACATTGTATGAAGAAAAACAACAAGAAATTTTGAAAAATAAAAAATTTGAACAATATTATTTACCTATTTTAAGAGAATTGCAATCTTATAATAAAAGGTTAAATGAAAATAATTTAGAGGACTTTTTTGAACAGGATGTAGCAAACGGAGAATTCAGAAAAATTGCAGAACGTATGAAATTAATTGATGAAGATAATTGGAATATGTCTATTTATTTATCAAGAATTATTATTTTGGAGAATGGAGAAAAGTTAGATGGATGGGAGTGTTGGAATAAATATAAGAGTTTATTATTGGATAGGAAAATGAATTATGCTAGAAAACAATATGAACTTTCCGTTGTTAGGAGTAAAATGAATTATTTTATTTATCAGGTTCAAAAAAACATAGACTTAAATTATTCGGATTGTATAGGAGATTTATATGCAATTCAAGAGGGAGAAAAGTATTTTTTAAATGGTAAAATAAATAAGAAATTATTACAAGAAAATGGAATTACTTTCGTAGAAATATAAGGAGGAATATATGAGAATAAATGGCACGCTAGTTAATTATTATTTTCATTGTAAAAGACAGTGTTATTTACATGGAAATCGTATTAATTTAGAAGATAATAGTGAAATTGTAAAAACAGGAAAGGCTTTGCATGAAGAACGATCTGTAAAGACAGAAAATTCAGAAATTGCTTTAGAAAACATACGTTTAGATCGATTAACAAAAGAATATGTAACAGAAATAAAAAAATCAGATGCAGATGAAGAAGCTTGTAAATGGCAATTATATTATTACCTGTATATATTAAAGAAAAAGGGAATAATTCGGAAGGGAAAACTAGAATTTGTAGAAAAAAATAAGAAACATTCAAGAATAGAGATCTACGAATTAAACGAAGAAATAGAGTTAGAATTAAAAAATATTATTGAACAAATACAGTTATTGCTTAATAGTGATAATTTGCCAGATACAATCAATAAGTCTCATTGTAAAAAATGTGCCTACTATGAGTATTGTTATATTTAAGGAGGAAGTGTATGGGAAGTACAAAATATATTATGTCAGCAGGAGAATTGATAAGGAAAGATAATTCTCTTTGTTTGAGAAAAAATGAAAAGAACATTTATATACCAGTAAAGAATGTAAAAGAAATTTATTGTCTTTCCGAAGTTTCAATTAATAGTAAATTATTAGATTTTTTAGCTCAGAATAATATTGTGATTCATTTTTTTAATTATTATGAAGGATATAGTGGAAGTTTTTATCCAAGGAATCAATACAATAGTGGAAAATTATTAATAAAACAGGTGAAAGCATTCGAAAATTCCAGAATGGTAATTGCCAAGGCGATTGTAAAGGGAATTGGTGAGAATTTAGTAGAAGTCTTGTATCATTATTATAAACATGATAAAAAAGAAGTAAAGGATACAATTGACTGGTTAAGAAGTGATTTCAAACTACGTATTGAAAATTCTAAACAAATACCAGAATTAATGGCCATTGAAGGAGAAGCATGGGCACGATTTTATTTCAATTTTAAATATTTTCTTCCAGATGATTTTATAATGAATAAGAGAGTGAAAAGACCTCCAGATAATCCTATTAATGCGATGATTTCATTTGGAAATACATTATTGTATACAAAAACAATTTCTGCTATTTATCGTACTCATTTGGATCAAAGAATCAGTTTTTTACATGAACCTTCTGAAAGTCGATTTTCATTGAGTTTGGATATTAGTGAAATATTTAAACCAGTTATTGTATATAAGACAATTTTTGATCTGGTAAATAATAGAAAAATACAGGTAGAAAAACATTTTGAGAAGAAATTAAATTATTGTTTATTGAATGAGGAAGGAAGAAAAATTTTTGTAGAGGCTTTTGAAAGTAGAATAGAAAGTGTATTCTTGCATAAAGGATTTAAAAGAAAAATAAGTTATAGAACTGCAATTAAATTTGACTGTTATAAATTGATTAAATTTATTTTAGAAGGTAAGGAATTTATACCGTTTTCTTTAAAAGAAGGGAAGTGAAAATTTATAAATGAAAAAAATGAATTATAATTATGCATTTCTTTTTTACGATGTTAATGAAAAAAGAGTTCAGAAAGTGTTTAAAATATGTAAAAAATATTTATCTCATTTTCAATATTCAGTATTCAGGGGAGAGATAACACCATCAAAATTAATAGAATTAAGAACAGAATTAAATAAAACAATTGATAAGGAAGAAGATTTTATTTGTATTATAAAATTAATGAATGATAATGTATTCGGAGAAGAACTATTAGGAAAAAAAGATAAACAAACAGGAGAAGACTTAATCCTATAGAGAAAAAATAGATATTACACTTATAGTTAAGTAACTAATAATTTACTTTTTTATGATACTTAGATTTTTAAAACGTAGAAAACTTCGATATAATTAAAAAAATTAATTAATATAATTTACCAGCCCCAATTCTTATGAGATTCATGAAAACCTTGAAAAATATAAAAAAAAGAAGATTTTATAAAAACTGTTCATGTTAATAGCTTCGGTTGGTAAAAATAAAGAAAAAGCTTGATTTTATAGGAATTTTGTTGTATTGTATTTAAAGAGAATATTGAAAAATGGATGGTTGAATAAGAACAGAAGCTGTATTGAAACTATCTGCTTTTGTGTAGAATGATGATAAATTTCCGTTGAATAAGAACAGAAGCTGTATTGAAACTTGATCACCCTTTTCTTTGCCGACTTCACTGCAATCCGTTGAATAAGAACAGAAGCTGTATTGAAACATTAAAACTAGCGATTTTATAAAAGTAAAACCGGTTGAATAAGAACAGAAGCTGTATTGAAACCTTTCAATGATATTTTCTAGTTTGCAATCCAGTATAAGTTGAATAAGAACAGAAGCTGTATTGAAACTCAATGCTTGGACAAATAATTTTGACGTTTTCTGGTTGAATAAGAACAGAAGCTGTATTGAAACGAAGAACAGAACACGCCGGACAAAGCACCCGCACTGGTTGAATAAGAACAGAAGCTGTATTGAAACCGATATAATATGCTTTTAAAAAGCTTGTTTTTATGTTGAATAAGAACAGAAGCTGTATTGAAACAGGCAGCTCAAGAATACATGAAACCGAGTAACACGCGTTGAATAAGAACAGAAGCTGTATTGAAACGTTTCAACACAGCAATTTCCATTGCCAGTCTTAATAGTTGAATAAGAACAGAAGCTGTATTGAAACAATTTGGCTGGTTTCTTCTTCTTTGTTGCCATCTTCGTTGAATAAGAACAGAAGCTGTATTGAAACGATAAAGATTTGAGCTTAGGAAATGAGGTACAATGTTGAATAAGAACAGAAGCTGTATTGAAACGGAATATATCTGCATTCTCATGACCAATATGCTCTGTTGAATAAGAACAGAAGCTGTATTGAAACATCGCTTTCATCCAGACCTTTTTAATTTGATCTGGGTTGAATAAGAACAGAAGCTGTATTGAAACATAGAAACAGAATGCGAACCCATTGTATATTATGGTTGAATAAGAACAGAAGCTGTATTGAAACAGACTCCACCCTTTACAAGGGCATCTTGAATAACTGTTGAATAAGAACAGAAGCTGTATTGAAACGCCAGTTGTCTGAAACTATATAGTTTTCAACATTGTGTTGAATAAGAACAGAAGCTGTATTGAAACTCATATATGTTTTCTGACCAATCAAGGGATGTATATGTTGAATAAGAACAGAAGCTGTATTGAAACCACCACTTATTTTCCAGGCATCACTATAGCAGACGGTTGAATAAGAACAGAAGCTGTATTGAAACTTTCCCACGATTTGGAATAGGTTTGGTTTTTAAAAGTTGAATAAGAACAGAAGCTGTATTGAAACTCCGCTCCTAGCTTAAAAATATGTACCAGCCCAGGTTGAATAAGAACAGAAGCTGTATTGAAACATCAACATCTGTTTTGTTGCAATTACATCAGCGTCAGTTGAATAAGAACAGAAGCTGTATTGAAACACGATATAAATTTCTCCTCTTTGCATCTCTATTCGTTGAATAAGAACAGAAGCTGTATTGAAACTGTATTGCGTTGGATTGCAAGCTAGAAAATATCATGTTGAATAAGAACAGAAGCTGTATTGAAACACTTCTAAAAACACATCAATTATTTTAGGAAGCTGGTTGAATAAGAACAGAAGCTGTATTGAAACCTTTCATCTTTTGATGCTGTCATGTTTTCTATTCGTTGAATAAGAACAGAAGCTGTATTGAAACATCTATTTCTACTTAATACAAAAAAGATAAAGAGTTGAATAAGAACAGAAGCTGTATTGAAACTACAAAAAAGATCTGGCCATCTTGGCAAACCTGTATGTTGAATAAGAACAGAAGCTGTATTGAAACTTGCTGATACATATCCGTGCGAAACTCCTTCTTCGTTGAATAAGAACAGAAGCTGTATTGAAACATTCTTGTTTCAATACTCTTGGGGGGACATTTTGTTGAATAAGAACAGAAGCTGTATTGAAACCCAGTTCCTATTAATACTTGGTGGAGGCAAATTGGGTTGAATAAGAACAGAAGCTGTATTGAAACTGTTTCAATCGCTTATAGCGAAATCTAATAAGCTGTTGAATAAGAACAGAAGCTGTATTGAAACGCCAGACCACTATGCAATTGTTAAGAGAAAAGAAGTTGAATAAGAACAGAAGCTGTATTGAAACACCCATCCGCCAATATCTCCCTCCTCCACATTCCGTTGAATAAGAACAGAAGCTGTATTGAAACAACAAACCTAATTCCATGGCATATTGTGTTGGACGGTTGAATAAGAACAGAAGCTGTATTGAAACGACCAAAACAGTGTTGTTCTCTGCCAAACGATACTGTTGAATAAGAACAGAAGCTGTATTGAAACTTGAGTTTCTTCACCATTTTGTCATGCATATCCAGTTGAATAAGAACAGAAGCTGTATTGAAACGAGGTATTTCTTCTAGTTTCTGCTCAAGCGTAGAGTTGAATAAGAACAGAAGCTGTATTGAAACAGACGAATATGGTCTTCATAAGAAAAGAAATTTGAGTTGAATAAGAACAGAAGCTGTATTGAAACTCTGTAGATTCGTATTTTAATAAAAGAAAGATATAAGTTGAATAAGAACAGAAGCTGTATTGAAACTAGTGTATGATTCATACAACTTTCCACATATATCGTTGAATAAGAACAGAAGCTGTATTGAAACCAAGAAATGCAGATTATATTGAGTATTCTTTAGCGTTGAATAAGAACAGAAGCTGTATTGAAACTTTGGTGCTTCGCAGCTTGCTGCGTCCTTCCACGTTGAATAAGAACAGAAGCTGTATTGAAACAATCAACGCCAGCTTTAAGGATAGTTGGCATATTGTGTTGAATAAGAACAGAAGCTGTATTGAAACGTCTGAACATAGTAATAAACCTGTTCATCATCCCAGGTTGAATAAGAACAGAAGCTGTATTGAAACATATATAGATGCCTGTGAGCTAGTTAGGGAAACACGTTGAATAAGAACAGAAGCTGTATTGAAACTCATACAGTTCTTTTGTTCTAAGGAACTGCGAAATAGTTGAATAAGAACAGAAGCTGTATTGAAACTCCGCAGATAATTTAGCAACTTTATGTCTTTGTGTAGTTGAATAAGAACAGAAGCTGTATTGAAACAATCGATTTGTTTTGCATTCGCGGTAGTTTTTCAATGTATGTTTGCATAGAATAAATGGATGTTTCTGAATCTAGAGGTAGGAAAAATTGTAGAAGCACGCATCAGCAGTTGATAGAATAGAAAATTTATGAAAAGTTTTATATGATGTAATTTGAATATAAAAAAATGTCACATGGAAAGAATAAAATCTTAGTATAGGTTTTAATCTTTTTCATGTGACCACTTTGTGTTTGTGATATGTGTTTTTGGTTATTCAGAAAGATCGGAGTTTGGTTTTAATGCATTGACACGGACGCCATTTACCTCAATTTGATCGGTAATCTGAATAACAAGACAAGGAACTCCATCAATTAGTTTGGTTTCCACAAGGTCGGTTCGATCAGGGGCAACTTTGATTGTAACTTCGGGTGTTTTTATTTCAAATTTTTGAGTGTTTGTAATGTTGGAAGCGAGTAGTTCTGAAGATTCTCCAACCGATTCTTCAAATGCTTGATCAAAATCTTCAATATCAGTGTTGGCGGCATGTTCCAAAATTTTCTTTACTTCATTACGGTTTAAGGTAACTGGTGCAGAGTTTTCCTGGTTTTCTTGTTCTTTCATTTCTTCGGCTATTTTTTCATGTATCGTGCGAATGGTTTCAAAATTGCATTGTTCTTTTAATGTTTCTTCTAATAAAGTATTAAAAGATTCTTTTTGGTTTACAGCAGTGAGTGGAGCAGTACATCCGAGTAGATTTTGAATAAAACTATCTTGTAATTCCTTGGCGTTTTTTGAATAATAGAGCATACTATGAATGTCTGAATTGCGGTCATGGAATGCAGGAAATAAAAATCCACAATCTGGAACTTCTACAATCCAGTCACGGACACGTTCTTCAATCGTATTGTTTTGTGTATTATAGCAAAGACCTGCTTTTGATAGTTTAACAGGACAGATGGAACAGAGTAAATATTCATATACAGAGTCGGAGGCATCTTCCATCTCGATATTGTCGCTGCCACGCTTTGGGATATCATAGGCTCCATGAATTAATATAATATAGTAGTTTTCTCCATAATAGTAAAATTCAATAATTTTATTATAAAATTCTTCTAATAATGCGTCATCTTTTAGTTGGCTGTCTCTAAGGCGGAGCAGGAACTTTTGAGTTCCATCTTCAAATTCTTGATCTAAAGGAAAATCTAAGTTAATTAAGTTTTTTCCAATTGTTCCAGATAATGTTTTTCGGAAAATTTCAAAGTATTTAAACATTTCTTCCTGAGAAAGTGAAAGAAAAGCTTCTTTTAATTCGGTTTTTTTCCGTTTTTCTCCATCTACATAACATCCGCAGATTCGAGTAATTGCACTGCGGTCGGGAGCCATTAATTTTTTTATTTCCGAAACTTCTTTTTTATTCATACAAGTAAACCCTTTCCATGATTGTTGTTATACTATTGAGGATAAAGAAGGATATGTCTTATGCTGAAAAGCAGGGATTGAAAGAAGTATTATATCAAAGGAAAAGAGGGTAGCTGCATCTTAGGATCAGTACCCTCTATTTCTTTTATAAAAACGTTGTGAAATTAATATTCCATTGCTTTTTCAGTACCGTCTAATACACGTAATGCTCCTTGAGCCAATGCAAGTAATTCATCTTCACCAGGATATACCGTAATATTTGCAATAAAGGAGACACGATCTTTGATTGCATCACATACTTCTTTTCCATAAGCAATACCGCCAGTTAAGACAATCTGATCTACTTTGCCTTTCAATACAGTTGCCATAGCTCCGATGTCTTTACAGATCTGATAGATAAATGCATCAAATACATTTTTGGCTTCTTCATTGCCTTCTTCAAATGCCATGCGGTTTACATCACGCATATCATTAGTATGAAGATAAGCGTTCAAGCCGCCATTACCAACTAACTTTTTATACATTTCTTTTTCTGTATATTTACCAGAGAAACACATTCTCATTAATGGAACAGCTGGTACACAACCTGCACGTTCTGGGGAGAAGGAACCTTCACCGTCCAAGGCATTGAAAACATCGACAATCTTACCATTTGTATGAGCACCAACGGAAACACCACCGCCCATATGTACAACGATTAAGTTGACGTCTTCATAAGCTTTTCCAATTTCCTTTGCATAACGTTTTGCAACTGCTTTTTGATTTAAAGCATGGAAAATACTTGTTCTTGGGAGTTCTGGTACACCAGAATATCTGGCAATAGGTGTCAATTCGTCAACAACGACTGGATCAACGATATAGGAAGGAACACCGATCTCATCTGCGATTTCTCTTGCTAAAATACCACCTAAGTTAGAAGCATGTTGTCCTTGTACACCAACTTTTAAGTCGGCCAATAATTCATCAGATACTGCATAAGTACCGCCTGGGATTGGTTTTAATAAACCGCCACGACCTACTACAACATCTAAATCTTTGGCATCAAAGTTTTTAGAGGAAAGAAAATCAATGATAATTTTTTTACGAAAATCTTTCTGATCTACAATAGTAGCATACTGAGCAATTTCATCAGTAGAATGACGAAGTGTTTCTTCAAATAAAAGTGTTTCATCCTCAAATACACCAATCTTAGTGGAGGTGGAACCTGGATTAATAACTAATACTTTATAGCTCATGAATGAATCTCCTTTTCTAAATTTTGTGTCATTAACCAATCGAATCAGCTACAACTGCTGCAAGTGCGATGGAATTAATTTTTGTTTCAAAGTCGTCCGAACGAGATGTCAAAATAACAGGAGCAGATGTACCGATTAACAGATTACCATTTTTCACTTTAGCAGTACGAACCAAAATCTTATATGTAATGTTACCAGCATCAATATTTGGGAATAGGAGAATATCTGCATGACCAGCAACTGGATTGGAAACACCCTTATGTTTCGCTGCTTCTGGGTCAATGGCAAGATCCATAGAAAGTGGTCCGTAAACAACACAATCTTTGATTTCACCCTTTTCGTTCATTTCGGTTAAAGCAGCAGCATCTACAGTTGGAGGCATCTTTGGATTTACAACTTCAACTGCACAAATTGGAGCTACCTTAGGGGTTTCAATACCACATGCCTGAGCGATTTCAACTGCATTATTAATGATTGTAACCTTATCTTCTAAAGAAGGATAGGTGTTAAATGCAACATCGGTAAAGAATAAAAGACGATCGATGCCCTCAATTTCAAATACACAAACATGAGACATCATCTTACCTTTTCTAAGACCACATTCTTTATTTAATACACTCTTTAAGAATAACTTTGTGTCTAGAAGACCTTTTAAAAGAATATCTGCTTTTTTGTCATGAACTAATTTAACTGCGGTTAAAGCTGCCTGTGCAACATCTGGTTCATCAATGATTTCAAATCCAGTTAAATCCATATTCATTTCCGCTGCAACCGCTTCAATCTTTTCCTTGTCTCCAACAAGAATAGAATCTGCGATTCCACGTTCTTTAGCAATTTTAACTGCTTCTAATACAGCGTCATCCTGTGCCACAGCAACAGCAAGTTTTTTTGTGCCACAGCTTGTGGCTTTTGATACTAATTCATCAAAACTCTTACTCATTTTTTACCTCCTGTATCGCATTTCATGCAACATAAGTTCTCTTACTTTTTTTAGTATTGTTAAATTATAGACATATTTTAAGTCTAGCACTGAATAAGAAAAAGGTCAAGGAAAAAAATTGATAAAGGTGAGTCAATTTCTCAAAATGAAATATGGTGTTTCCAAGCTTGCTTAGAGTGTTCTGTTAGAGACTGTTTTGTAATAATAGAAATTTATGGAGTTATGATATCAAAAGGAAATTCTATATAAAGGTTTTCCTTCTCTTCTTAGGAACTATTTGGTTGTAATTTAGAAGGGAACGTAGTATAATAAAGAAGAATTTTTACGAAATTATGGATCGTATTGTTGAGGAGGATTAGAATGAACTTCATATTTATTTCCCCACAGTTTCCATCCAATCATTGGAATTTTTGTGCGCAGTTAAAAAATAATGGGGTAAACGTATTGGGAATTGGTGATGCATCCTATGATTCTTTGAAATATCAGTTGAAATCAGTGTTAACAGAATATTACAAAGTAGAAAATTTGGAAGACTATAACCAAGTAATGAAGGCGGTTGCATATTTTACGTTTAAATATGGAAAAATAGATTGGTTAGAAAGTAATAATGAATATTGGATAGAACAAGATGCAAAACTACGTACGGATTTTCATATTACAACAGGGTTTAATCTGGATGAAGTTCAAAAAGCAAAGTACAAATCGATTATGAAAGAATTGTATCAGCAGTTTCAGATTCCGACTATACCATATGTAATTGTGGATCATCCAGAAAAATGTAGAGCATTTGCAGAGAAAACAGGTTATCCAATTGTTGTAAAACCAGACAGAGGAATGAAACTGGGAGAACTCCAGTTGTTGAATAATGAGACAGATTTAGAAAAATTTCTGAATATTTCTCGAAATGAGACATGGATTATGGAACCATATATTAATGGAACCGTTTGGTCTTATGATGCAATTGTTAATAGTAATGAAACTCCTGTATTTGAATCAGGAAGTGTAACACCAATTTCTGCTTTAGATGTTGTGAATCAACAAGAAGATGTTTATTTTTATATTTTAAAGAAAATTCCAGAAGATCTGAAAGAAATAGGACGGCACTGTATAAAAGCATTTGATGTGAAAAGACGTTTTATTCATTTTGAGTTTTTCCGTTTAAATAGAGATCAAGAAGGAGTTGGAAAAAAAGGGAATTTGATTGCATTGGAATCAAATATGTGCCCAAAAGGAGGGTATATGTTTGATATGTTAAATTATGCAAATAGTACGGATGTTTATCGAATATGGGCAAGTATGGTCGCATTTGATGATTATAAGGAAACGAATCATTACGATCAATTTTTCTGTTGCTTTATTATAAGAAGAGATGACAAAAACTATATTCATAGTCATAATGAAGTGTTGTCAAAGTATCGAGCGAATATTACATTGAGCAATAAAATTTCAGAAGACAATATAACTGGAGTAAATGGACAAATATACCTTGCTAAGTTTGCAGAGGAAACAGCGATGAAACAATTTGTACAATTTGCATTGAGTAGACTAAATAACTGCTGTTGATACGAATTGGCTGCTCACCGCCTGTAGAGGTGGGAGTCTTCCCGTATCTGATAAAAAACTTCCTGCTTGAAGAAAGGAGCTGTTCGATGCAGTGTAAAGAAGCGACTAGTTTGATTATCCCGTTTATCGAGAGAGAACTACCTGAGGATAAGTTAAAAATATTTTTAGAGCATATACGTAATTGTAAAGAATGTCGAGAAGAACTAGAGATCTATTATACGATTCATATGTATATTGAAGGAATTGATCGAGATTGGTTTTCTACCTATAATTTTAAAGGTGAGTTTGAAAAGGAATTAAAAGAAGCAAATGCTTATGTAAGATGGACTAATATTATGTCCTTTTTTAAAGATTTGATTACAGCGTTTGCTATCATAGGTATTCTTATTATTCTTACGCTGCAATTGCAGTTATGGGGATTGATTGGATAGGAAAAAGCTGCAAGAAAGCGGCGGAATGGAGGAATCATGGAACAAGAATTCTTATTATTAATTGACGGTTCCAGTTTATTAACAACACAGTTTTTTGGAAATCTTCCACGTGAAATTCTATTTGCGAAGACATTGGAGGAAAAGGAAAAATATTTTTATAAGATTATGATGACATCCAAAGGTGTTTATACCAACGCAGTATTTGGTTTTATTCGGACGTTGTTTAAGATTCTAAAAGAGCAAAAACCAACGTATCTTGCAGTGGCATGGGATTTAAGCCGAGATACCTTTCGCCGAGAATTGTATGCAGATTATAAAGGAAATCGTAGCGAAACATTAGTTCCATTAAAAGATCAGTTTGTACTTTGCCAAGATGTACTGAAGCGGATGGGAGTTTGTCAATTTATGGATCCGATGTATGAAGCGGATGATTTTTGTGGAACAATTGCCAAAAAATTTGAAATGACCGTTCCCGTTAAAATTTTAACGAAAGACAATGATTATTTGCAGCTTGTTACAGAGCGTACAAATCTTTGGATGATGCATACAACGGCGGAAAAAACAGAGGAATTGTTTAAAAAATACCGAATTGATAAAAAGACGGTGAATGTGCCAGAACGTGCATTTAATTATACTCCAGCGTTGGTAGAAAAAGAGTTTGGAGTTCCACCAGTTCATGTAAATTCCTTAAAGGGATTGATGGGAGATAGTTCGGATAATATTAAAGGAGTTGCGGGAATTGGAGAAGCAACGGCTGTAAAGTTAATTCAAGAGTATGGAACAATTGATAATCTTTATAAAGCCATTCAAAATTTAGATAAAACAAAAGAAAAAGAAATAAAAGCGTACTGGAAAGAAAAACTAGGGTTAAAACGCTCTCCACTGAATTATTTACTAAAAACAAGTGAGACAGAACTAGTAGGAGAAAAGGCAGCACGGCTGAGTGAACAGCTTGCTACAATTAAATGTGATATTGAGCTTCCAGGTATAACATTGGAGTCGATGAAAGTGGCAATTAATGAGGAAGAAACAAAAAAAGTATTGGAGGAGTTAGAGTTTCGTTCTTTAAAAGTGGATTTTGGAAAGGAACATCAAAAAGAAGCAGATGCATTGGAAGAGAGTTTCCAAGAAATTAATGATATGATGCAGGCGCAAAAGATATTTGAGCGTGCATGGAACGAATCCGCAGTTGGTTTACAATTTTTATGTGATCGAGAAACTTTTGTTGGAGTTGGAATTGCTACTTCAAAAGAAACTGCATTTATTCGCTCAGAATTCTTTCTTACACCAGAATTGCTTGCTCAATGGACAAGAGAATTGTTATCTCATGTTTCAACCATTTATGTATTAGATTTAAAACCAATGCTTTTTTGGCTTGGGATGGAGGATTCCAATCAAATAAGAGATTTAGGAGTGGGAGCCTATTTACTAAATCCACTTGTATCGACTTATCCATATGAGACGTTGGCAAAAGAATTTTGTGATTGGGAAATTCCAGATCAGGTAAAATTAATTGGAAAAACGTCCATAGAACAAGCGTTTACAATGATGCCAGAGGAACTTAAAAAGTTGGCTTGCTATGAGGCGGTGACTGCGCTTCATGCAGGACCTGTGATAGAAACAAAGTTGAAAGATACTCATATGTTGGAGTTGTTTTATCAAATTGAAATGCCGCTTATTTTTAGTTTGTATCGGATGGAACGAGCTGGAATTATGGTGAAGGCAGAACAACTTGCAAATTATGGGAAACGTCTGGCAGAAGGGATATCGGATTTAGAAAAAGAAATTTATGAATTAACCGAGGAGCAGTTCAATATTAATTCTCCGAAACAGCTGGGAGATGTATTATTTGAAAAGATGAAACTTCCTTATGCGAAAAAGACGAAAAATGGATATTCTACAGCAGCAGATGTATTGGAGAAACTGGCGCCGAATTATCCAGTAGTAAAAAAGATATTGGAATATCGCCAATTAGCGAAGCTAAAATCGACCTATGCAGATGGGCTTTCTAATTTTATTCAGGCAGATGGAAGAATTCATGGAAGGTTTAATCAGACAATTACAGCGACAGGAAGAATTAGTAGTACAGAGCCTAATTTACAAAACATTCCAGTTCGAATGGAACTTGGCAGAGAAATCCGAAAAGTATTTGTACCAGCAGAGGGATGTGTGTTTGTAGATGCAGATTATTCGCAGATTGAACTTCGTATTTTAGCTCATATGTCAGGCGATGAAGGATTAATTAAGGCTTATCGAATGGCACAGGATATTCATGCCATTACGGCGTCAGAAGTGTTCCATGTTCCTTTGGAAGAAGTTACTCCACTGCAAAGGCGTAATGCGAAGGCGGTGAATTTTGGAATTGTATACGGAATTAGTGCATTTGGACTGAGTGAAGATTTAAGTATTACAAGAAAAGAAGCGCTTGATTATATTCAGCGTTATTTTGAAACTTATCCAAAAGTAAAACGATTTTTGGATGAATTAGTAGAGGATGGAAAAGAACACGGATTTGTCAGTACAATGTTTGGACGCCGAAGACCGATTCCAGAGTTAAAATCAGCGCAATATATGCAGCGTCAGTTTGGAGAACGAGTTGCAATGAATTCTCCAATTCAAGGAACGGCGGCAGATATCATGAAAATTGCAATGATTCGTGTAGATGAACGATTGAGAAAGGAAAAGCTGGAGTCTCGTGTAATTTTGCAAGTGCATGATGAATTATTAGTAGAGGCAAAGAAGGAAGAAGTGGAAGAAGTAAAACAGATTTTAACAGAGGAAATGCGAGGAGCAGCAGACTTAAAAGTGCCGCTGGAAATTGATTTGAAAACTGGTATGAGCTGGTTTGAAACAAAATAGTTACGAAAAGAGGAAGAAATTATGATAACAATTGGTATCACTGGAGGGGTTGGTTCTGGAAAATCAAGTGTATTGGATTATATTAAGAGACATTATTCTGCCTATGTGATTTTGGCAGATGAAGTAGGACATCAATTAATGGAACCAGGAGGAGCCACATATGATCGTCTCATTGAGGTTTATGGAAATGGAATTTTAATGGAAGATGGAACGATTGATAAGAAAAAACTAGCAGAAATTGCATTTAAGGATGCTGCATCCATTCAAAAAATTAATGGTTTAACGCATCCATTGATTTGCAACGCGATTGTAAAAGAAATGGAGAAAATTGAAAAATCTGGAAAATATGAGTTTTTATTTTTAGAGACTGCAATTTTAGAAGAAAGTGGCATGAGTGATGAATGTGATTGGGTATGGTATATTCATGCTCCAGATGAAGTAAGAATTGAGCGATTGATGGCATCGAGAGGATATTCAAGACAACGGTGTAAAGCGATTATGAAACAGCAGATGGAAGAAGAAAAATTCTATAAAATTGCAGACTATGTAATCGAAAACGGGGGAGATTTCGAGGAAACAAAGGCTCAAATTCATCGACTTCTGGGTTGACAGGTTAGAGATGCTTTTCTATAATAAAAGGGCGATAAAATAGGGATATTGGATCGAAAAGAAGAAAAAGGTGGGAGTAAAATGCGTTTTGTCAACATTGCGAGTGGAAGCAGTGGAAATTGTACTTATATTGGAACAGAACAGTCACATATTTTAATTGATGCAGGAATTTCCTGTAAAAGGATTACTGACAATCTAAAAAAGCTGGATTTGAAACCATCGGATTTGGATGGAATCTTTATTACACATGAACATTCCGATCATATTCAGGGAATTCGTGTATTGTCAAAGAAATTTGGAATTCCACTTTATGGTACAAAAGAGACGTTGCAAGCGATTGCACAATTAGATAAAAAGGGAGAAATTGATTCTGATTTATATCGTCCAATTTTGCCAGATGAAACTGTTCAAGCAGGAGATATGGAAGTATTAGCATTCTCCAACAGTCACGATGCAGCCAATCCAGTGGCTTACCGTGTGCAGTCGAATATGAGTTCTGTCGGAGTGGTTACGGATTTGGGTGATTATAATGACTATACGGTTCAGCATTTATTGAATTTAGATGCAATACTTTTAGAAGCAAACCATGATGTGAGAATGCTGGAAATGGGATCGTATCCGTATTATTTGAAACGTCGTATTTTTGGAAAATATGGGCATTTATCCAACGAATGTGCGGGACAACTCTTAAATGAAGTATTGCACGATAATCTCAAATATATTATGCTGGGACATCTGAGTCAAGAGAATAATTATGAGGCGTTGGCATATGAAACCGTTTGCTGTGAAATTGATACGGCAGATACAAAATATCATTCCTCTGATTTTCCAATTCACGTGGCACAGCGAAATCAAATGTCACCAGTAATTCAGATTTGACGGAGCAAAATAATTTTTATAAAATGAGAAAGAAAGGAAAAATTATGACAAAGGCAATCATTACAGTAGTAGGAAAGGATACCGTAGGTATTATCGCAAAAGTATGTACTTATCTTGCGGAGGCAAATATTAATATTTTAGATATTTCTCAAACAATTGTTCAAGGATATTTTAATATGATGATGATTGTAGATATAAATGATTCTTCCAAGGAGTTTGGCAGTATTGTTACAGAATTAGATGCATTAGGAGAGAATATTGGAGTTAAAATCCGTTGTCAAAAAGAAGAGATTTTTACGAAAATGCATCGTATTTAAGGAGGAGTTATGCTAAATATTTTTGAAGTCAATGAAACAAATCATATGATCGAGCAAGAAAAGTTAGATGTTCGAACTATTACAATGGGAATTAGTCTGCTGGATTGCTGTGATAGTGATTTACAAAAAGTAAATGAAAACATTTATAATAAAATTACAAAACTGGCAGAAAAACTTGTTTCTACAGGTCAGGAGATCGAACAAGAGTATGGAATTCCAATTGTAAACAAACGTATTTCTGTTACACCAATTGCACTAGTTGGAGGCGGATGTTGTAAAACATCAAAAGACTTTGTGACGATTGCAAAAACGTTAGATCGTGCGGCAAAAACAGTTGGAGTAAACTTTATTGGAGGTTATTCTGCACTAGTAAGCAAAGGTATGACAACGGCAGATCGGCTTTTAATTGAATCCATTCCAGAAGCACTTGCTGCGACGGAACGGGTATGCAGTTCGGTTAACGTAGGTTCGACAAAAACAGGAATGAATATGGATGCCATTTGTCTGATGGGTGAAATCGTGCGAAAAACAGCGGAGCTTACAAAAGAAAATGATTCGCTTGGATGTGCGAAATTAGTTGTTTTTTGTAATGCACCAGACGATAATCCATTTATGGCAGGCGCATTTCATGGAGTTACCGAAGCAGATGCAATTATCAATGTTGGAGTGAGTGGTCCAGGCGTTGTAAAAACGGCATTGGAAGGTGTAAGAGGTAAAAATTTTGAAGAACTCTGTGAAATGATTAAAAAGACGGCATTTAAAATTACTCGTGTTGGCCAGTTGGTTGCACAGGAGGCGAGCCGCCGTTTGAATGTTCCTTTCGGAATTATTGACCTTTCTCTTGCTCCAACTCCTGCGGTTGGAGATAGTGTTGCAGAGATTTTAGAAGAAATTGGTCTGGAAATGGTTGGTGCACCAGGAACAACCGCAGCGTTAGCAATGTTAAATGATCAAGTAAAAAAAGGCGGTGTCATGGCTTCTTCCTACGTAGGTGGATTGAGTGGAGCTTTTATTCCAGTGAGTGAAGATCAAGGCATGATCCAAGCAGCAGCTTGTGGCGCATTAACCTTGGAAAAACTGGAAGCTATGACTTGTGTATGTTCGGTAGGATTGGATATGATTGCGATTCCAGGAGATACAAAAGCTACTACAATTGCAGGTATTATTGCGGATGAAGCAGCAATTGGCATGGTAAATCAAAAAACGACAGCTGTTCGTATTATTCCAGTCATTGGAAAAGGAGTTGGGGAAACCGTTGAATTTGGAGGATTGCTTGGTTATGCTCCAATTATGCCAGTAAATCAAAAAGACTGTTCTGCATTTGTAACAAGAGGCGGAAGAATTCCAGCTCCAATTCACAGCTTTAAAAATTAAAAAATTTATTTGTTTCTTATGGAGGAAGAATTGTTATGCAGATGATTGTGGCAGTAGATAATAATTGGGCGAT
>OEQY01000170.1_pt1 | contig 17923 bp, 10 predicted proteins | sample 1539871 | NCBI WGS metagenome assembly OEQY01 (sample SAMEA3891877, study PRJEB23780) | metagenome | biome: terrestrial biome; feature: animal house; material: Caecal content | place: Italy | collected 2015-05-05 | reverse complement strand
TGGAAAAATCAAAAAACATAAGAAAAGTTTGAAACAAATCACCAATGGAATTGGGAAATATTGAAAAATCATAGAAAAATGATATATTAATACCATCAGATAGAGAGAAAAGCTGATCACAGTGCGCACGAGTAAATGAAGAAGGAGAAAAGGGAAATGGCACAGGTAAGAGATTATTCAAAACTGGCAAAAGATATCATCCGTGAGGTAGGCGGAGATAGTAACATTATTAATGCAACTCGATGTGCGACAAGACTTCGTCTTGTTCTGAAGGAAACGCCAAAAGGAGCAAAAGAAAAGATTTCGGAAATGCCTGGCGTTATTACAGTAGTAGAGACAGGAGGACAATTTCAAGTTGTAATTGGAACACATGTAGGGGATGTGTTTGCACAAGTATCCAAAGATTTGGATTTGGAAAATAATCCACGTGGAGAAGAAAAGCCAAAGCAAGGTATTTTAAATCGTGTCATTGCTACAATGTCCGCAGTATTTGCACCATTCGTTTATATCCTTGCGGCAGCAGGAATTTTGCAAGGTGCGTTGATTCTGATTACAATGGCAGCACCTTCTTTTGCAGATACTGGTACTTATCAAATACTGAGCTTGATGTCATGGACACCATTTACATTCTTACCAATTTTCATTGCAATTACTGCATCGAAACATTTTGAATGTAACGTATATATTGCAGTACTATGTTGTTGTGCACTTGTAAATCCAGATTTAACAGGACTTGCAAATGCAGTTGGCGATGGAGAAGTAATTAAGTTCTTGTTCTTTAATTTATCAGAGACAACTTATACTTCATCAGTATTGCCTCCACTGTTCTTAGTATGGATTTTATCTTATGTAGAACGGTTTGTACAGAAACGTCTTCCAGATGTCATAAAACCATTATTTACCCCATTAATTTGTTTCATCGTTATGGTTCCATTAACAGTTTTGGCAATTGGACCTCTTTCCAGTATTGCAGCAAAGGGAATCGCAAATGGTTATAACTTCTTATTTGATGTTGCACCAGCATTGGCAGCAGCAGTAATTGGAGGTATTTGGCAGGTTGTCGTTATCTTTGGTGTTCATTGGGGAATCACACCAGTTTGTTTGGCAAACTTTGAAATGTACGGACACGATTCGTTCCAAGCATATCAAACGATTGCCGTAATCGCACAGATGGCAGCAGCATTTGGTGTATTTATTAAAACAAGAAATAAAGAATTTAAAGGTGTTGCATTCTCAGCAGGTGTTACAGGTATTTTCGGTATCACAGAGCCAGCTATCTATGGTGTTACGCTTCGATTAAAGAAGCCATTTATTTGTGGATGTATTTCAGGTGCAGTTGGAGCAGTAGTAGCAAGTTTATTCGGATCTCTTTATTACGCATATGCAGGTCTCCCAGGATTATTAACCACAGTAAATGCAATTAGCCCAGAAGCTCCAATGTCGTTTGCTGGTGAAGCAATTGGAGCAGTGGTAGCGATTGTACTGGCAATTGTATTAGTTCAGATTATTGGATTTGAGGATCCAAAATCAGAAAATGTAGAAGAAAATACGATTGAAGAAAAGCCAGTTGCAGCAATTGCACAGGGAAAGAAAGTAATCGCTAGTCCAATGAATGGAACAATTCTTCCATTGGATCAAGTAAAGGATGAAACGTTTGCACAGAAGGTACTTGGAGATGGCGTTGCAGTCATTCCATCCGAAGGAAAGGTTTTTGCGCCAGCAGATGGAACGATCTCTGCATTGATGGATTCTTATCATGCAATTGGAATTACCTGTGATAACGGAGTGGAATTATTAATTCATGTAGGAATGGATACGGTAGAGTTAAAAGGAAAGTATTTTAAACCTCATATCAAAACGGGTGATCGTGTAATAAAAGGTACATTATTATTAGAGTTTGATATTCCACAGATTAAAAAAGCTGGATATGAAGTGACCACACCAGTAATTATTGCAAATACAGATGAGTTTAGCCAGATTTCTTGCGAGGGAACTGGTCAAATAAAAGCAGGTGCTGATTTAATTTCAGTAGAATAATAGAACGTAGAATAATAGAACGCAGCAAAGAAGCTAATTTTTGAATGATTGTAGATTTCGAAAGAAAGCCCAAATAGAGTTTTCTTTCGAACTACTTAATAATTAGGAGGAAAAAAATGAGTGGATTAAGAAAGGATTTCTTATGGGGCGGTGCGGTAGCTGCAAACCAGCTGGAAGGTGGCTGGAATAAAGGCGGAAAAGGTGTCAGTGTCATTGATGTTATGACTGCTGGAGCAAATGGAGTTCCAAGAGAGATTACAGATGGCGTGATTCCAGGCAAAAATTATCCAAATCATGAGGCAATTGACTTTTATGGTCATTATAAAGAAGATATTAAGTTATTTGCAGAGATGGGATTTAAGTGTTTCCGTACAAGTATTGCATGGACACGTATTTTTCCAAACGGAGATGACGAACAGCCGAATGAAGAGGGATTACAATTCTATGATGATATGTTTGATGAGTTATTAAAATATGGAATTGAACCTGTGATTACATTATCCCATTTTGAGATGCCATATCATTTAGCAAAAGAATATGGCGGATGGGTAAATCGAAAAGTAATCGGATTCTTTGTAAAATTTGCAGAAGTAGTTATGAAGCGTTACAAAGACAAGGTAAAATATTGGATGACCTTCAATGAAATTAACAATCAGAGCAATGTCGATGCAGATATTTTTGGATGGACTTGTTCAGGAGTTAGATTCTCCGAATATGAAAATAAGAAAGAAGTGATGTACCAGGCAGCCCATCATGAATTGGTAGCGAGTGCAATGGTAGTAAAAATGGGACATGAAATCAACCCAGATATGAAAATTGGATGTATGTGTTCATTTGTACCATTCTATCCATATTCTTGTAATCCAGAAGATATTATGACTGCCACAGAGTGTATGCATGAAAGATTCCATTTTATGGATACTCATGTGCGTGGACATTATCCAGCTTATTCATTAAAGGAATGGGAACGCGAAGGTTATCAGATTAAGATGGAGCCAGAAGATGAAGCAATTTTGGCGGAAGGTAAAGTAGATTATATTGGATTTAGTTATTATATGACAAATGCAGTAAAGGCAGATGTGAAGAATGATACAACACAAGCTACAGACGGAAGTTCTTCTAATTCCGTACCAAATCCATATGTAAAAGCAAGTGAATGGGGATGGCAAATTGATCCCGTAGGTCTTCGCTATGCACTAGTAACCATGTATGAGCGTTACGAAATTCCATTATTCATTGTAGAAAATGGATTTGGAGATATTGATGTATTGAAAGAAGATGGAACTTGTGATGATGACGCTCGTATTGCATATTTGAAAGCTCATATAGAAGAAATGAAAAAAGCAGTAGAGATTGATGGAGTGGATCTGCTGGGATATACTCCTTGGGGATGTATCGATCTTGTATCCTTTACAACAGGAGAAATGAAAAAACGTTACGGATTCATTTATGTTGATAAAAACAACGATGGAAGCGGCACATTAAAGAGAAGTAAGAAAAAATCATTTGATTGGTATAAAAATGTGATCGCAAGTAATGGAGACGTATTATAAAAGCCCTTTTCTCAATATTTATAAAATAGAAGTGCCTTCCTTTGGGAGGCGCTTCTTTTTGGGTTTGTTAGGGCAAAAAACTATGATTTTGTGATACTTTTGTAGTAAATGGCATTGAAAAAACGACAAAGATAAAGTATAATAATATTTATTAAATATTATCATTATAGTGAAAGAATGGAGAATTCTATGGCATTTTCATGGACGAGAGAACAGCAGCAAGTCATTGATTTAAGAGAACGGAACATTCTTGTATCCGCTGCGGCAGGCAGCGGAAAAACAGCAGTATTAGTAGAACGGATTTTAGCAAAAGTGAGTGATTCAGAGCATCCAGTTGATATTGATCGGCTATTAATTGTGACATTTACAAAAGCAGCGGCGGGGGAAATGAGAGAACGAATTCGTCAGGCATTAGAAAAGAAAGTAGAAGAAAATCCAGAAGCAGTACATTTACAAAGACAGCTAACTTTAATCCATCATGCTCAGATTACAACGATTCACAGTTTTTGTCTTTCCGTTATACGCAATTATTTTCATACCATTGAACTGGACCCAGCATTTCGGATTGGAGATGAAGGGGAACTGGACTTGCTAAAAGCAGACGTGTTGGAAGCGATGTTGGAAAAACATTATGAAAAAGCAGAAGATAGTTTTATTCAATTTGTTGAAACTTATGCTACAGGAAGAGATGACAGTGGGCTAATGGATTTGATTTTGCAATGTTATGACTTTTCCAGGAGCTATCCGTGGCCAGATCAATGGTTAAAAAATACAGTGAAACAGTATCGGATGGAGTCTCTTTCTCAAATAGAACAAGAAGACTGGATGAAATTTTTAATGCACTATATTCGAGTGCAGATGGAAGAATATCGGACAACTTATGACCGAATTTTGGCGATTTGTAATGAAGAAGATGGTCCTTATCCTTATATAGAAAAATTTAGTATGGAGCGAGAAAGAATTGTAGAGGCTGCAAAAAATCTGAAACATTATAGCCAAGCTGCAAAAATACTATCCAATATTAAGTTTGAAATAAAACCTCGCAGAAAAAAGTCAGATAATTATAGTCAGGAAAAAGCAGATATTGTTTCCGCATTAAGAGAAAATGTAAAAACAGGAATAAAAGGAATAATAAAATCGTATTTCTCGAAAGCCCCAGATCAAGTTTTGCTTGATTTACAGGGTGCTAAACAGGCAGTAGAGCAGTTAGTTGCTTTAACCCTAGAATTTGCAGAAGCTTATACACAAGAAAAGCGAAAGCGAAACATCGTAGATTTTCATGACTTAGAACATCTGGCGTTGAAAATTTTAGTGAAACGAGAAGTAAATTCTGATGAAAAGGGAAATCCAACAGAATATATTGTTCCAACAGAGGCAGCCGACCAATATGCACAATTATTTGAAGAAGTAATGATTGATGAATATCAAGACAGCAACTATGTACAAGAAGTAATTTTAACAAGTGTTACTTCAGAGCGGTTTGGACGCCCAAATCTATTTATGGTAGGGGATGTTAAGCAGAGTATTTATAAATTTCGTTTGGCAAGACCAGAGCTGTTTATGGAGAAATATGAAACTTATACTACAGAAGAAAGTAAGCATCAGAAAATTGAACTGCATCAAAACTTTAGAAGCCGTGCAGAGGTACTAAATAGTGTCAATTATATTTTCTATCAAATTATGAAAAAGCAGCTTGGAGATATTGAATATACAAAGGAAGTTGCGCTGCATCCAGGATTGGATTATGAGCCAACCAATTATAATGTTGGAGGAAAAACAGAATTATGGATGCTCTCTTTAAATGGAGAAGATCTTGGAGAATCGGAGGCAGAAGAAGAACAATTAACCGAGAGAGAATGGGAGGCTCGTCTGATTGCAAAACGAATAAAAGAATTAACCGATCCAGACGAAGGGCAGTTTGTATGGGACAAAGAGAAAAAGGAATATCGCAGAGCAGAATATCGAGATATTGTAATTTTGCTTCGGACAATCGCTGGATGGGCAGACCCATTTGTGGAGACATTAATGAGTCAGGGGATTCCAGCTTATGCGGAGTCACAAAATGGATATTTCACAACAATAGAAGTACAGACAATGCTGAATTTACTGCGGATCATTGATAATCCAATCCAGGATATTCCGTTTGTATCCGTATTACATTCTCCAATTGTAGGATTAAGTAATGAGCAGCTTGCTCAAATAAAACTTCCTTATTCAAAACAAATGGGAAATGGGATTTATGGAGCATTTTGCTTTTATATGGAGCATTTTTCAGAAGATCCATTAGGGAAACGACTAATTGAATTTTCTGAAAGATTAGAAAAGTGGAGAAATGCCTCTCAATATATGGCGCTTCATGAGTTAATTTTATTATTGTTAGAAGAAACGGGTTACTACGATTATGTGATGGCAATGCCAGCAGGAGAGCGCAGAAAAGCAAATATTGATATGTTAGTGGAAAAAGCAATCCAATATGAGGAAATGAGTGAACATGGTCTGTTTCGATTTATTCGTTATATTGAAAAACTTCAAAAATTTTCTGTGGATTATGGGGAGGCTTTGATATCGGGGGAAAATGAAAATACAGTCCGAATTATGAGTATTCATAAGAGTAAGGGATTGGAATTTCCGATTGTTATTTTGGGAGGAGCTTCCAAGCGGTTTAATCAACAAGATGCCAGAAGTCGGGTTGTATTTCATTCAGATTTTGGAGTCGGAGTCGATTATATTAATCCAAAGCTTCGGACACGGACTCCTACGCTAATTAAGAAAACATTTCAAAAGAAAATTGTCATGGAAAATCTTGGAGAAGAGCTTCGTGTACTCTATGTAGCATTGACAAGGGCAAAAGAAAAATTGATTATAACTAGTGTAAAAAGAGACATGAGAGGGTATATAAAAAAGCGACTGACTCAATGGAATGATTGTGGAATGACTTTTCTAAGTTCTGCATTATGTTATTTGGATTGGCTGCTTCCCGTATTTGCAAAGCAGAAAGGATTTTCTGAAATTTATAAACAGTTAGAAATGTCGGCACCATTTACCAATCCATATTGGCATGATCTATCACCAATAGAAGCGACATTACTGGAGCAGGATGAGTTACTTTTGTCAGCAGCAAGAGAAGAGGCTGCTTATGCAATATCCAAAGCTGTGCTAGAACAATGGGATAGTAACTGCTGTTATGATGAAGAAGCGGCGAAGCAAATTCAGTATCAGTTTAATTTTGATTATCACTATAGTGATATGGAAAAAATTCAGGCGAAAACTTCTGTCTCTCAATTAAAAAGATTACATTTGCAGCAAGAGGAAGTAACTCTGCTTGTTCCAGAAGGAGAGGAACAGGAAAGTCCTATACAAGAAACAATTCCTCGTTTCCTAAGACAAGAAGAAAAAACAAAACAAGCAGCCTGGAGAGGAACGGTGTATCATAAAGTATTACAACATTTGCATCCGACACTTCCAGTTCAAAAAAAGACATTGGAGCAAGATTTGAATCAATTGATGCAAACAGGAATCTTAACAAAAGAAGAAAGAACCGTTATATGGGATATGGACTTTGTGAATTTTTATAGAGATGAGCTTGGAAAGCAAGTCATTAAAGCACAGCAGCAAGGAACCTTGAAAACTGAACAACAATTTATTATTGGAGTAACACCACAAGAATTAGAGCCGAATGTCCATGGTGGAGAAAATGATTGGGTTATGATACAAGGGGTAATTGATGCAGCGATAGAAGAAGAGGATGGTTGGATTTTAATTGACTATAAAACAGATCGGGTTGATCCAGAGAAGGGAGTGGAGCAGTTAAAACAGCGTTATCAGATTCAGTTGGATTATTATAAACAAGCTTTGGAAAGACTTAGCCAAAAGCCAGTGAAACAGCAATGGATTTATTCATTTGCATTGAAAGAAGGAATTTTACTGTAAAGAATGTTATTTATATAGTGGATATTCGTTGTGATATCCACTATACATAGAAAAATGGGGAAAGGAAAATGTAATGGAAAAGAAACAAGAGAAGGAAAACATTTACGCAAGAGATTTAAGACATTTGATTGATTATAGGAGAGAAGAAAATGATGAACGGTTGTGGAATATTGCCCAATCCATTATTCCAACAAGCAGTATCGATCGAATTACACGAGGATATCATGCAGAAGATAAAATTGTTATGGATCGAGTATTGAGAAGAGTGGGAATTGATCCAGCAGAAATAGAAATGATTATCTTTAAACGGGATGCAGAACGTTTTGCAAAGCGAATGGAGATATATAAAACCTACAATCAAAAGCAGTATGGTAAATTAGAACAACTGCTTCAAGAATATGAGAAAGAAACAGCAGAAATGCATCGAATTCATCAACAGTTTGTAAAGAAAATGCGTGTATGGATGATGATTCAACAAAATAAAAATATGAATCAGATTATACCAATATTAAAAGAAGCAATTAGTTATACAGTTCCAAACTTGGGAAAGGTGCCTTTTGAAAAAATATCATTTGCGCCTGAAGAAATGGAACTTTTAATTTTACTGGCATCTTGCTACAGAAGAAGAAACGAACTTACTCGTGCAAAAATGTTATTAAAAGAGATCTTCCATTATGCAAGGAGACGTAAAATGTCAGAAAATCTGAGAAGCTCTTATGTACCATTTGCCTGTTTGGAACTATCCAAGGTTTGTGAAGCAGAATTACAGTATGAAGATGCAAGATATTATGCACTGATAGGAATTAAAATCTTATATGGTACTGCAAAGGTTTCTTATTTAGTTGCATTACAAGAACAGTATTTAAAAATAGAACAATTTATTGCTGAGAGACAAAAACTAAGCGCTTGGAGAAAGACAAGAATAGAGCAGATCAAAGAAGAAAGACAAGTACTTTTGGAATTGTATCAGGAATCCGATTTAGACCCATACCGCTTATATCCAACAGATGGATATCAAAGTTGTTATATTTTTAATGAGCTATTAATCTTCTACCGTGATTTTTGGAAATTATCAAGGAGAGACTTCCACAAAGGAATTTGTACTACAGTTGCATATCTGAGTATAGAGAGAGGAACGAGTGATCCAAAGAAAACATTCAATGATTGGATGAAGCGAATTGGATGGCCACAAACTTATTATATAATACAACTTCATGGAGGCAATACAGATCATATTAGAATGTATTTTCGTATTGAACATTATATACGAAGGCAACAATATGAAAAGGCAGAAGTATTATTTAATCAATTGGAAGAAATTTTTGAGGAAAAACATTTAAAAGATATATGTCCAGAAAATAAACAATATTTTCTATGGATACATACGATTCTGGAAAGAGAAATACGAGGCATGTCTCTAGAGGAAAATGAAAGTCGTCTAAAGGAAGCGTTACATCTTACGATTCCTGAATATGAAAATGTTGATTTTTCTAGTTATCCACTTCGTAGAAAAGAAATGCGGCTTTTGAATAGTTTGGCAGCTGGATATGCTAGTCAGGAAAAATATAAAGAATGCATTAAAATATGGACAAAACTAGAAAAAAATTATTTGGGTAAATGGATCTGCCAGGGAGCACAATATGATGAAAAGAATTTGATTGAAATTAATAATATGAGTAGAATTGGATCAAATGGAGATTATCAGCTATCTAACCAAAAAGCTTATGAAATTGTAAGGCGTCTTTTGGAAGAGGGAACCGTTGAGCGAATGTTGAGATGCTGTTATAATGTTGCATGGAATAAAGAGCAAGAATTAGTAAAGCAAAATGAGAATGTTAAGAAAAATGATTTATATCAAAAAAAGTTAATGCAGGCAGAGGTTTTAGCGAGAATGTTAGATGATGCATTTTATGTCGAATTTTTAAGAATATATCGACAGCAAAGCTAAAAAAAGGGATAAAATAGAATTTTTTGTAGAAGGTTTTTTTGGAAAAAAATGGAGTATTATGTTATAATCCTAACTATATATAGAAATGAGCGTTATATAAAGTTTTTACATTGATACTACAGGCGACTCAATATATGGAAAAACTATAGTGTATAGAACGGCTGACACATTTATAAAAATATAGGAAATTGTGTCAGCCGTTCTTGTCTTTGTAACTAGTCTTTATACATAATGAGAAAGGATGAAGAAAATGATATGTGGAGAAGAAGAGAAAAAAAACTTATATAGGGAAGATTTAAAAGCCTTGATTGAGTATAAACGAGGAGAAAATGGAGATCGATTAAAAGATATTGTGAAGGGTGTTTGCCAAATTAATATTCTTTATAAATCAGGAAAAGGTCAATATATCGATGATAAAATTGTAGTAGATCGAATTTTAAAAAGAGTTGGTCTAGATCCTGGTGAAGTAGAAATGATTATTTTAAAAAGAGATGCACAACGTTTTATTCAGAGAGAAAAAATTTATGAAGCATATAATCAAGAACAATATGAAGAAGCAGAGCAATTAATTCAAAAATACGAAGAAGCTACGATAAATGAACATGTGATTCATCAACAGTTTATTGGAAAAATGCGAGTGTTAATTATAATGCAGAGAAAAGGAAATATTAATCTAGAGATTTCTATGTTAAGAGAGATAATTTCTTATACAATTCCCGAATTTGAAAATAAGCCGTTAAAACAATTATGTTTAGCTCCAGAAGAAATGGAACTTTTAACTTTATTAGCTGCTTGCTATCGAAGGAGAAACCAGTTAGAACGGGCAAAACATATATTAAAGCAGATTGTAGATTATACAAAGGAAAGAAAAATTTCTCCTAATTTAACAGCTATGTATATGCCATATGTTTATTTGGAACTTTCTAAAATATATGAGCGAAAAGAACAATATGAAGATGCTAGATATTATGCTATTACAGGAATTAATATATTGTATTGTAACGCTAAACTTTTTCGCTTAGTTGAATTGCAAGATCAATACATAAAATTGGAGCAGCAAGCGCAAAAAAGACAAACATTGAGTTATGGCAGAAGAAAAAGATTAGAACAAATGCAAATTGAAAGAGAGACAATTATAGATTTATATCGAGAATGTAATTTAAATCCATATATGACGTATTCCTTAGAGCGATACCGAAATTGTTATGTATTTAATGAATTATTGGAACGATATCGAAAATTTTGGAGAATATCTAAAAGAGAATTTTGTGAGGATGTTTGTACTAGTCAATCATTCCAGAAAATGGAGTTAGAAGGAAGTTGTCCCGTAAAAACATTTTTTAAATGGATGGAAAAATTAAAATTGCCACAAACTTACTATATTACACAGTTACATGGAGCAAATATAGATCATATTAGAAAAAAAGCACGTATTGATCAATACATCCGGAGAAATCAATATAAAAAAGCAGAGGTATTATTTAAGCAGCTAGAAAAGGAATTTAAAGAAAAAAAGTTAATTGAGTATTGTCCAGAAAATAAGCAATATTTTTTGAGAATGAAAACGATTTTAGAACGAGAGCTACATGAAATTTCTTTACAACAAGACAAAGAACAATTAGAAAAGGCAATACATTATACAATTCCAGAATATCCGAGTAAGAGATTGGAAAAACGACCGTTATTAAAACAGGAAGTTATGGTTTTAAATAATTTAGCTTCTAGCTATTCAAGAGAAAGAAATTATAAAAAAATACTTTCTATATGGGAAAAGATTATTAAAAGTTATGAAAATAATAGTCTATATGGTTATGCTGAATATGATGGTTATAATTTAGTATTAATAAATTACTCTAATGTAATTGGAAATACAAAAGATTACAAACAATCTACAAAAAAATCATATGAAAGTATAATACATTCTTTTAAAGAAGGTATAATGGAACGAGTGGTACATTGTTGTTATAATATTGCATGGAATAGAGAACAAGAAATGTTGGAACAAGAAGGAAGGATTATGAGAGAAGATGCCTGCCAAAGAAAACTTCAGCAGGCGGAAATTATTGCAAAAATTTCAAAAGATGTATTTTATATAGATTTTTTAAGTAATCACCAAGAGTTTGTATATGGAAAGATTTAGATATACTCATCCTCCATAAATTGGCGCATCACTTAATGGAGAAATTCCAGTTGGATCATCTGGTATTTCTGTGGTCTCAGTAGTTTCACTTGGATCTGTTTCAGGTCCGTTAGGATCAATTGGAATCATCACGGCTCCAATTGATAATGTTACAACAGTAGCAATAAGTAATGATTTGATTTTGTGCATGGGAATCCTCTCCTTTAAAATAGAATATTATATAAATAATCAATTTAAAAATAGCATAAATTAAAAAAAATGGGAAGCAGTTTATCAAGAAAAAAAACAGTAGTTATTTTTTTAGATAAGTTGTCGTATTTGTTTAAGATATTAGTTTTTTTATCAATTAAAAATATAGTATATAAACTGTTGATTTGAATTCTAGGTCTACGTATTATATTTTATGAAAGAATCAATTTAATGAAAATATATTGTCATTTGTAATAGAAAATCGAAAGAGTTGTAAGATAATTACTCAGAGTTATTTTTCTAATTTTACTGTTAATAGTAGTTTGGACAACAAAAGGTATTTTGGATTCATTCGGTTGCCTAAATTTTTTTCTGATCACGATAAAAAAATCTACCAAACGGATTCCCTAGTAGCTGTAATATACTTGAGGTTGAGTGAAATTTTTATAGGAGATTGGAAAAAGAGTTGATTTTTTAGTGTTAGTCCGCTATACTCATAATGAACGTAGAATGTTTCAACGTTCCATTTGCGTGCTAGAGGTAGTTTGTAAGAAATATCACTTGTACTACGAATGTGGATTTATTACACTAATGGAAAGGAGCATGGTGGAACCGATCGTTCCGCTTACAAATTGAAATGAAAAAATTAGAACAGTTATATGAAGGAAAGGCAAAAAAAGTTTTCTTAACGGATGATCCAGATGTATTAATTGTAGATTATAAGGATGACGCAACTGCATTTAATGGATTAAAAAAGGGTACAATTAGTGGAAAAGGTGTTGTAAATAACCGTATGACGAATATTGTATTCCAGATGCTGGAAAAGAAGGGAATTCCTACTCATTATATAGAAGAGTTGAGTGACCGAGAAACAGCTGTGAAGAAGGTAGAGATTGTACCATTAGAAGTTATCATCCGTAATGTAGCTGCGGGAAGTTTTTCTAAGAAGCTGGGTGTAGAAGAAGGCACAAAGCTGTTAACTCCTACATTAGAGTTTAGTTATAAAAATGATGAGCTGGGCGATCCATTTATCAATAGCTATTATGCATTGGCGCTTGGTCTTGCAACACAGGAAGAAATTGATACAATTACAAAGTATGCGTTTGCTGTAAATGACGCATTAAAAGAATACTTTGCTCAGGCAAATATGGAATTAATTGATTTTAAGATTGAGTTTGGAAGATTCCATGGACAGATTATTTTAGCAGACGAAGTATCTCCAGATACATGCAGACTTTGGGATATGGATACACATGAAAAGTTAGACAAGGATCGTTTTAGAAGAGATTTAGGTGGTGTAGAAGACGCTTACCAGGAAGTGTTTAAGAGACTTGGACTGTAAAAGAAGGTAAACGTTTAGGAGGAATAAATTATGGCAACAGATCGCTATTCAAGCCCATTGTCAGAACGTTATGCAAGCAAAGAGATGCAATATATTTTTTCTCAGGATAAAAAGTTTTGTACATGGAGAAGACTTTGGATTGCATTGGCAGAATCAGAAAAAGAGTTAGGATTGAATATTACAGACGAGCAGATTGAGGAGTTAAAAGCACATAAAGATGATATCAATTATGATGTGGCAAAAGAGAGAGAAAAATTAGTTCGTCATGATGTAATGTCACATGTATATGCCTATGGGGTTCAATGTCCAAAGGCGAAAGGAATTATCCATTTGGGAGCGACAAGCTGTTATGTAGGTGATAATACCGATTTAATTATTATGACCGAAGGCTTAAAACTTGTAAAGAAAAAGTTAGTGAATGTAATCAATGAATTAGCAAAGTTTGCAGATAAGTATAAGGCACTTCCAACACTAGCATTTACCCATTTTCAGCCTGCACAGCCAACGACAGTTGGTAAGAGAGCAACGCTGTGGATGATGGAGTTAAAGCTGGATTTAGATGATCTGGATTATTTAATTAGTACAATGCGTTTGTTGGGTTCCAAGGGAACGACAGGAACGCAGGCATCTTTCTTAGAATTATTTGACGGTGATCATGCTAAAATTAGAAAATTAGATCAGATGATTGCAGAAAAGATGGGATTTGATGGTGTTTATCCAGTATCTGGACAGACATATTCTCGTAAGGTAGATAGCCGTGTATTAAATGTACTGGCAGGAATTGCACAGAGCGCTCACAAGTTTTCCAACGATATTCGTTTGTTGCAGCATTTAAAGGAAATTGAAGAGCCATTTGAAAAAAATCAGATTGGATCTTCTGCAATGGCGTATAAGAGAAATCCGATGAGAAGTGAACGTATTGCGTCATTGGCCAATTATGTAATGGCAGATGCAATGAATCCAATGTTAGTTTCTTCTACGCAGTGGTTTGAGCGTACATTGGATGATTCTGCAAATAAGAGAATTAGCGTGCCAGAAGCATTTTTGGCAGTAGACGGAATTTTAGATCTTTATTTAAATGTTGTAGATGGACTAGTTGTATATGACAAAGTAATTCACAAACATTTAATGGCAGAACTTCCATTTATGGCAACAGAAAACATTATGATGGATGCAGTAAAGGCAGGCGGGGATCGTCAGGAATTGCATGAAAAGATTCGTACTCTGTCCATGCAGGCAGGTACAAATGTAAAAGTAAATGGTTTGGAAAACAATTTGCTGGAATTGATTGCAGCTGATCCAGCATTTAATTTAACCTTAGAAGAGTTACAGAAGACGATGCAGCCAGAAAAGTATACAGGACGTGCGAAAGAACAAGTAGAAGAATTCTTAAGCGAAGTGATTGCTCCAATTTTAGAAGAAAATAAGGATGTACTTGGAATGACTGCTGAGATTAATGTATAATTAAATGATTTGTAATAATTTAAAATAACTGGACAGGAGAGAATGTTTTATTATAAAACAGTCTTTTCGTCCAGTTATTTTTGTATAAAGACATAAATTAACGATTTGTCTATTAGGAGTCATGTGAAGAGGAACATTCCTGTTTACGTTTTTTCATATAAATAAAATAGTATGGAACTTCATAAAGCAACATCACAGTCCATCCAATTGCGCAGGCAAAGCTAATTCCGTAAATTCCTAAATGAGGAACTAGAAGGATTGTGAAAATAACACGCAGGGAAGTCTGGATGAAAGTGGAGAGTAATGTTACTTGAATATTTCCCATTCCACGGAAAAATCCTTGAATTCCATTTGTAAAAGCGGGAAGAAGATAGAAAAAAGCCATTGTGGTTAGATATTGACTTCCTGGTGTTACGATTGCAGCAGCATTTGATTTATCTATAAAAAGATACATAATTGGTCTATTGAAAAGAAGAACGGTAATGCAAATGAGAATCCAGTAGAAAAATTCTAAACGGAGTCCATGAAGAAAACCTTGTTGGATTCGTTGCTCTTTTTTCGCTCCTCTGTTTGTGCGACAAAAGTTGTAATACCATGGGAAATGCTTTGCTCTGGTGTAAATGCGAAGTCATCAACTCGTGTAACTGCATTGTATGCGGCAATGATATCGACTCCCAATGTATTAACGGATCCCTGGATTAATAGTTTTCCAATTGGCTGACAAGCCTGTTGTAGTGCCGTTACAGAACCATATCGAATTGTTTGTTTTAATAAAGTTCGATTTATCTGGATGTCTTCTTTTTTTAATTGAAGTAAAGGAATCTTTTTGTAAATGTAAATAATAGAAAGAAGCGCAGATACTATTTCTGCAATAACTGTTGTAACAGCAGAACAGGCAATCCCGAAATGGAGCAGTCCGATTAAAATGATATCTAGTATACCATTTAAGAGTGAAGAAAATATCAGAAATTTAAGTGGAGTTTTAGAATCTCCAATACTCTTAAATGCAGCTGCCAATGTATTATAAAAATAAGTAAATGGAGTTCCGAGAAAAATAATTCTTAAATAAATGCACGTAATGGATAGTACTTCATCTGGAACGTTCAACAAGTCTAATATTGGAATTGTGAAAAGAATTCCAATGAGTGCCATTAGGACAGAAAAACCAAATCCAAATAGAAGTGTTGTGGATAATTCTTTTTTTAATAATTCCGATTTCCCTGCTCCAAAAAATTCACTCATCAAGATTCCTGCTCCCATACAGATTCCTGAAATTCCAAGTATTATAAGATTTACTACAGGACTTGCCATTCCTGTCGCTGCAAGTGCCTCTTTTCCGATAAATCTGCCTACGATAATAGAGTCTACAGTATTATAAGTTAACTGAAATAAATTTCCCAATATAAGAGGAATGGCATATGAAATGAGATGTTTCGTTGGAGCGCCAGTTGTCATATTTCCTGCTAACACGTTAAAATTTCCTACTTTCTTTCATGAATGAATTGTAATTAAAGTTTGAATGGAGACAGGAAAAACTTATACTTGAAGTTTGCGGAATTCATAAAAGGCTCCTTTTTTCTCCATGAGTTCTTGCCATGTTCCAAACTCCACGCAGACTCCATTTTGGATCACACAGATTTTATCTGCATTACGGATGGTAGAAAGACGGTGGGCTACGATAAATGTGGTACGATCTTTCGTTAGATTTTCAATCGCATCTTGGATGAGTTTTTCAGAAATGCTGTCTAAAGCAGAAGTAGCCTCATCAAATAAGATGACACGAGGATTTCGGATTAACGCACGGGCAATGGAAATACGCTGTTTCTGACCACCAGAAAGTTTATCACCATGTTCTCCTACTGGAGTATCAAGTCCATTTGGTAAACTGTCGATCAAATGTTTTAAGTTTGCTGCTTCGACTGCTCGATTTAATTGTTCAGATGTAACATCCGAAAGGCCGTATGTAATATTGTCCTTTATAGAACCGGAAAAAAGCATAGTAGTTTGTGGTACGACGGCAAGAAACTGGCGATAACTTGGAAGATTAATAGAAGATAGATCTTTTCCATCAACAAAAATACGCCCCTGCTGTGGATTTAAAAATCCAATAACCATATTTAAAAGAGTGCTTTTTCCAGAACCAGATTCTCCAACAAGTGCAATCGTTTCTCCTGGATTTACATGAAATGAAATTCCGTTTAAAATAGGAGTCTGTGATTTAGGATATTGAAAATGGATGTTTTCAAAATCATAACCTCCAACTAGATAGGAGAGCGATTGTTTTCCACGATTATCTTCCACATCATCAGAATTTAATACTTCTCCGATACTTCGTACGGATTCCATACCTTTTGAGATCGTTGGAAGTAATGTAATAATGGAAGAAACTTGATTTACAATTGTAGTGAAATAACTTTGATAAAGTACAATGTCGCCTGCTTCAATGGTACCATGCAGCGCTAACATAGCAGTAAATACAAGACAAAGTACTTGGAAAACTTGAAATGCTGCCCAGCTGACAGAACCAAAGGTAGATTGCACAATGTCCAGAAGATATCCTTGTGCTGCAACTGTTTGGAGCTGTTCACTCATACGTGCAGCTTCTTTTTCTTCCAATGCATGGGCACGAGTTACAGGGATCATTTCAACCATTTCCATTACTTGAGCTGACGTAGATTCCATTTCCTGACGAAATTCTTGATTGCGGCGTCTCATTGGAGTTTTAAATACAACAATAGTTAAAGCTGCAACTGGAACAGTTAAAAGGAAAAAGAAAAATACAATACGGCTGCGGAAAATAGTAACACTGAGCGCTACAACGATATTAATTGCAATATTCAAAAGGCTTACAAACATTTGAGAAGATAATGTTTCAACTGCTTCTACATCACGCATAATTTTGGACTGAATACGTCCTGACTGCATTTCTTTATGGTAAGAGATAGAAAGCTGTTGAATTTTTCGGACGAGTGTGCTTCGCAAACCTGCTTCTACACTTCGGGTTGATTTACTTTTAAATCGAGTGTGAAGGTAATTCATTGGAACATTTAAGAGGATTAGGGCAATAACAACAACAGCATTTTGTAAAATTAACTGCCATGTATTTGATATATCTCCTGTCACATAATTCACAATATTGGCTGTGATAATGGGAAGTATCCAGACAGGACTATGCTTAATCACATAAAATAATGTAGAAAGAAATAAATTACCATAATTTCCACGATAAATTCCAAGTAAAATCTTAACAGGATGATTTGCATGCCGATTATAACTATCCTGAAAAAGTTGATCTTTTACCTGAAAAAATGGATGCATAT
>OEQY01000168.1_pt1 | contig 17977 bp, 16 predicted proteins | sample 1539871 | NCBI WGS metagenome assembly OEQY01 (sample SAMEA3891877, study PRJEB23780) | metagenome | biome: terrestrial biome; feature: animal house; material: Caecal content | place: Italy | collected 2015-05-05 | reverse complement strand
TAGTCGTCAACTACCCCCCATCCACCATCGCCGGATGAAAACAATAAAAAAAGACGAGTGTTCTTACAGCTTTTCAAATGCTATAAGAACACTCGCCATGCCTGCGATGGCGTGAAAGTGATCTCCGACCACTATGTTCCTTCGTGCTACATGAACCGCAATCGCTATATGGTTGCCCAGTCGCAGCGTGTGATTGCGGTGTATGATGGACGGGACAAAGGGGGGACGCTGTTCACGCTGCGCGATGCCCATGTTCAAGGGCGAGAGATCAGACTCATAGAGATTTGATTTCAAGGGCAAAACATAAAGGCCGCGTGGGGCTTTTGCATCCCATGCGGCCTTTAATTCAAATCCTGAGTACCGTTACAGTAGTGATTCTATCAGTTGATAGATGTCGGTGAATGGATTAACGGCGATCCCAAACGGTTTATTGCAGTCATTTTGAATATGGTATTGTTCTACACGCTTGGCGTTCTGGATCGCATCAGTTGTATGTTCAGATAACTGCGCATACACATCGCCGGCTTTTTCATAATCCGGGAGGTAGGCGGTCAAGGCTGTCTTCACTGCAGGGTAATCTTTGAAAAATTTTGTTGTGTACTGGAAATGCAGCAGATACCAAAACTCAAAGCAAGGATTCGAGATCGCAATGTGAATTCCCTTTGCATCTGCCAGTTTCCTTGCTCTGGAGAGTAAGTTGTCTTTGGCGGCGATAGGATCAGGATTATTATAGTTTACATCACCGTCAGCAACGACCCACACCGCATCCCCATTTGATGCAGAAATCTGATTTTTACTTTGATATTCCACGGCTTTCCGAATCAGGCCAAGGTAATCGGTTTCACCTCCTTTGGTGCGGCTGCCGACTACACGAATGTCAATATTGGTCTGGCGGCTGCGATAATGTTCAAAATATTTCGGTTCAGTTTGAGAACCCTCCGTCACAATCAGAATGACAGGTTTTAGTTTTCTGCGCCGCTGCCCACGCTTTTCAATTTGTCCGCGTGCCATTTTACAGCCCTCCCTTGATAAAGGGAATCGCACCAAAACGGCCGATCAAATATCCCTTTTCTACTTTGGTATCCTTGCGAATGGAAAAATCGTAAAGGGAGAACAAATCCGTGGCTGCTGTCTGATCATCTTTTTCTGTAAACCAAATCTGATCCCTTCTCAAAAAATCCAAATCAAGAAGATTGGTGCTGTGTGATGTGAAGATCAACTGAGCACCTTTTGGATTAAATTCTGTGCTGTCGAAAAGAGATACCAGATGCTTGGTCAGAAGAGGATGGAGGTGTGCGTCCATTTCATCAGCCACAAGAAGCGTTCCCTGGTCTAAAGCCTTTTTCACAACACCAATCAGTTTGAAATAACTGTTGGTGCCGTCAGATTCCTCTGCCATATTTAACGCATAGGATAACGCATTTCCATTGGTATCCTGTACCGTGTGAATGGCCTCAATATTTGCAAAGCTGTCACCGTGCTGCGAAGGAGCAGGCTCTGCATCGCGCATTTGCAAAGCCTGTATTCCCAAATCTGCAACACGCAGCATAGATGCGATCACGCGCCGGTAATCATCATCTTTCAGCTGCTCTGCCTCAAGCCCATAAGCGTCCGCCACGGAATTCTTCGTGATAATCTGACAAGAAGCGAACCACTCCAAAACCGGAATCACTTTAGAGTAACTCCAGTTTGATGCAACTGACAAGTAGAGTTTGTTCGCAGAAGTGCGCTCCTTGAGCGTGTTTTGTTCATCTATATCCACCGTAAAACGAAAATCTTTGGTATTTTTTCTCTCAAAAATAAGCGCCTGTCTGCCGTTGGGATAGTAATATAGGTATTCTTCTGTAACAGCCTTATCTGTCACAGAAAAACCATACGCATATCGGATACCTTCAGTGGTAAAGATGACCTCAAAGCTGCTGGGGCGCGTTGGCGTTTCCGGATCAAACTTGAAAGGCGAACGGTCAATGGTCTTATGAAGCTGCTGGTTATGTGAGGTCAGCACATAGTTTACCATGAACCAGAACGCGTTTAGGACATTAGACTTCCCCGAAGCATTGGCTCCGTAAATGACAGCAGACTTCAAATAGCTTTTATTTCCATCCATGATAAGATGCTCTGGATGCTCATTATCCTTGCTGGCCAGCAGGGATAATACAACCTTATCTTTGATGGATAGAAAATTCTCCACACTAAATTGAATCAGCATAAGCGACCTCCTAAACCTTTTCTTTTATATATTATAGCCCGTATTTTGTGAAAAATCAACGCAAACGCAAAATAAATTCTTTGAAATGGGAATTTGGAAGGAAGCCTATGTGATAAAGATATACAGCGGTAGATCTGATAATGACAAAAAAGAAACCTGGAGAGCAGTTCGTTACTACTCTCCAGGCACTTTTGCTTTTACAGGTTCTGCCGGATGATCCGCGTGATGATGCCCACGGCCACGCCCCGCTCCATATCCAGGCGGGTGACGGCAAAGGACACATCATCCTTCTTTCCGGGCATCCGGTAGTCGTAGCAGGAGTGGGCTACCGCATTGACGCCATTGGCGAGCCGGACATAGACCACGCCTTTATGAACATCGGTGACCTTTCCGGCATACTTGCCCTGGATGCGGCACTTCTGCAGGTTGTCCCGGTCAGTGTTTTCCGAAGTGCTCTTGATGTCGGCCCGGATGCCCAGGTCCTCCAGGCTGTTGCGCCGTACACTGAGGATACGGACCAGCACTTCGTCGCCCACAGCAAACCGCTCATGGGCGTCGCCGATCCAGTCCCAGGCAAGGTCGCGGGCCAGAATGGAGCATTCCACGCCGAACACCTCCACACGGACGACCTTTTCCGCCACAGCGATGACCCTGGCCTGGACAATGCGGCCCTCGTAGACGCGGTACATCCCATCGGGGTCAAGGTCGAAATAGAAGGTCTGGCGCTTGCGCATCATGGCCTCCCGGCGGCTGGCTACCACGCTGCGGGTCTTGGAGTCGATACCCCGCACCACAAAGTCAATGTCGGCGCCCAGCATATTCCCCAGGATCTTGTTCTGGCGCAGCATCAGGTCAGTGTATTCCTGGCCGGAGGGGCTGCGGCCCAGGTTGATCATCATTTCCTTCAGGGGGATGATGATGCGGAATCCCTTGTAGTCCACCACAGCCACCGTCTTGCGGTTGTCCAGCTGCTCAATGCCGCCCAGCTTGCCGGTGAGGATGCGGCGGGTGCGGTAGGCGTTGTGGATCTCATGCCAGATGATGTCCTCACGGTCTTCCTGCGTCTCCACATCTTCCCGGCTGCGGATGGTCAGGATTGAAGGCTCACTGCGGCGGGGAGCGGCGGTGCGCCTGGGAGTAGAAGTGGGAGCAGGGGCGGCCTCTGCCAGCGGTTCGGCCAGCGAGGCAGGAACTTCTGCCGCAGCCGCTTCACTATCATCAGACGGCACATCTTCCTCAGCGGGAGCCATCGGCGCAGGAGGCTCTGCTTCTGCGGGAACTCCTTCCGCCGGCTCCATACTTTCGGCCGGCGCGGTCTTTTTCCTGCGGGTGGCCCGTTTGGGCTTGGGCGGTTCCGGTTCCTCAGCCGCTTCAGAAACAGGCTCACCGGGGACATCGGCCGCACCATCATCAGCGGGAACAGCAGAGGCACCTTCGCCATCATCACTGTCAGAGCCCTCTGTCAGAGCGGCGTCATCATCGCCGGGAAGGGCGTCTGCCGCCGTAGCATCGGTGTCCATCTCACCAAACATCTCGCTTTCGGTGAGTTCCGGGAGGCTGCCGTCATCCTCAATGGTGGTTGCCTCTTCATCCGGCTGGTCCATAGAGGCCAGCAGCTCATTCAAATCGCCGCCATCAGAAGGCGCCGCCATATCAGCCTGCGCTTCATCAGGGGGCGGAGCGTTCTCCACGGGAACCGTGGTCTCAGGTGCGGTATTTTCCTGCTCAAGCAATTCTTTTTTCTTGGTTGCCATAAGTAAAAACCTCCTTATGTTGTGAATTTAAGAAAGGATCGAGTCCTTGTCTGTGGTGATGATCCCGTCCGGGGCCTCGGAAGCAGGCGGTGACGGGGGCGATTTCGGGGCAGCCGGCGTACCGGAAGATTTCGGTTTTCTCTTTGCCGCCGGCTTCTTGGGGGCGCTTTCCTTCGGCTTGGGGGCCGGGGGCGGCGCGGCGGCAGGTTTCGGCTGCGCTTGTTCCTCCAACTCGCGCCATTCAGGAATGTGCGCCGAGGCTTTGCAGTCGCGGAGCTTGGAGGATTCCGGATGCTTGGAGTAGTCCATCTTCTCTACCTTCAGGGCCTTTTGGCCGCGGATAATAACCAGCGCCTGTGTAATCGGGAGACGAAGCACTTCATCCGGGGTGAGGACAGGCCGTTTGCCGACGCCGGAGGTCTCCCGGTATTCCGGCGTATAATTGGAGATGCGCCAGGTGCCCAGCTGCTTGGATTTACTGGACACTGACACAGATGCCAGACCGGTGCGCTCGGAGATGAATTCCGCCGTCAGGCTGTCTGTGCAGCCCAAAAACAGCTGCGCGTCGCAATTTCCAAGTATTTCCTGCCAGAGATTGAGCGGGTATCTGTTTTGGAGACCCGCAAGGTTTTGGAAGACGCAGCTCATGGATATGTTTCTGGATCGAATCACACTGAGACGGCGGGAGAGGTCCGGAATGGTCCCGCAGGCAGTGAGCTCTTCCCCCAGGATATGGACGGGAACCGGCAGCTTGCCGCCCTCACAGTTCTTGTCTGCATACCGCACCAGCTTAATAAAGCAAAAGGACAGGAACAGGCTTGCCAGAAAATCAAAGGTGCTGTCCTGGTCGCTGGTAACGAGGAAGTAGGCGCACCGCTCCTGGCCGGGCAGTTCCAGGTCGATCTCATCCCGGGTGGTGATCTTCTTGATCAGTTCCGACTGGAACACCTGCAGCCGGGAGCCAAGGCCGATGATGACGCCGCTGCGCACCGTGTCGCTGGCCTGCTTGAACAGGCTGTAGGGGGCTTTGGCCGGATGGGTGGGCGGCAGAACATCAAACAGGCTATCCAAGTCGGATTCTCCGTTCAGCGTCAGCAGCCGGTACACCTCGCCGATATTCCGGTTTTCTTTCGCATAGCTCTGGTCCACATAGAGGACAAGGGCTTTCAGCAGGTTCATCTCACAGGAGTCCCAGAAGTGGTCGCCCTTGCCGGTGCTGTTGGTGTTCTTGATAATGACATCCACAAAAAGCTGCGCCATCAGTTCCTGCCCTTCCACTTCGGAAAGGCAGTTCCAGCTGTCTGAGTTTTCCGGCAGCACCAAGTTGAAAACCTTGACGCAATAGCCCTGCTCCCGCAGGTATTCGCTGGATTTTTCATAGAGTTCACTTTTCGGATCTGAAATGATCAGCGATTCCCCACGGATCACCGCCTGAAGGATGCGGTTCATACAGAACGACCGGGTCTTCATGCTTCCGCTGGAGCCGTACACGGCCAGGTTGCCGTTGATACGGGGATTCTCGGGAATACAGACGGCTTTCCCGTCCAGCATCCCCAGTACAATACCTTTGTGCTTGCGCAGGTCCGGCACCAGATCCAGCACACCCTTCATTTCCTTGCGGCCCATCCAGCTGGAGGTGCCATAGGTGCCCTTGGCCGAATAGACAAAGTTCCGGTCCGTGTCATACTCGCCGGTATCACTGTAGCCCATCCGCATGACCATGAGCAGCAGGATCGCCAGCAGGCCAATGCAGATCAGCACCCCGTACACCCCATAGGGCGGATGGAGCACAGAGGTCAGGCAGGTAAAAAAATCGGGCGACGCTGCCGCCGGAGATGTGCCGTCTCCGGGGATGCCGCCGCCCTGTTTCCATGCCGCGTAGTTGCCCAATATCTGCCCCAGAAAGCCGCCTGCGTAGAGAATCGCAAGGATGGCGAACGGCGCAGCGATCAGGCCTGCAATGAGTTTCTTCTTATCTATGGGAACAACCTCCCCTCGAATTTTGTGAAATCAATGGTTTGAAAGCGGACCCGGCTACCGCAGTAACGGCGCAGCACATCTGCCTGGAAGTCGAAGCAGATCAGCGTGCCGGGGCGCTCCATCAGGTCGAGGGAGGTGCTGAAGCGTGTGATCCGGGGCAAGTCGCAGGAGTAGCCGAACAGCACCGGCGTTCCGTCCTGCTCCGCGGCATCCTGCTCAATGGCCTTTCCGGCGTTCCCGGCAATCAAGCCCTGGGACAGAATGCGGTTAAGCTCTGCGGTTTTCAAGGGGTCACACAGTAAAGCAAGGATCACCTCCCCCTGGTGGTTATTTGTGAGAAAATAAAAATGGTCGTAGCTGCCGTCCAGCATGAAATAGTCGTGCTTGGCCCCGCCGGTGCTGGTGAGCATCTGGTAGGCCAGTTCCATGCTGTCGCCCAGCACCAGCCCATGCACATCTTCGGCGCGGTACTGCCCGGCCAGACGCTGCTGGCACAGGACACTCCACATCAGCGCCTTTACCCGCATCTCAGACTTGCAGCGCCATTTCATCAGGGCTGCGCCGCTGTTGTAGGTGACAAAAATGCCGGTGGGCGCCAGAAGCACCCCTGCGAACCGGGAGCTTCGCACCTGCGTGGTGTCGATCCCCATTTCCTTGACCTCCCGGGAACTGTAAAAGGCGGGATACTCGATGGCTTCGCCGTGATAGCCCTGCGGCGAAAAGACCTTCGGCTTTTCATCCTGAAAGAGCCCGATCCCCGCATTGTCCATCGTGACATAGGTTTCCGCGAGGCGGTGGAGCCGGAGCCGCCGGTTCACCTCGCTCTTGAGGCGGTTGGTGTCGGTGTCGCCGGTCAGGTAGGGAGAGAAACGCTCCGGCCAGCCGTCCAGCAGGGCGGCCTTGGCTTTTGCCCCCAGCCGATAGCCCCGGAGCCTGTCGCGGTAGTAGGTCCGCAGCAGCCCGCTCTTTTTGAGCGAGGTCACGACCGCCTCCAAATAGTAGGGGCTGGCCGGGAGACGGTTCAGCTGGCTGGTTGGGAACTCTCCAGAGATGGCGGTCAGCGATAAAAGCCGGAACGGGAGCGTATCCGGCTGTGGAAAAGTGCGGCTGCTTTTCCCAAGGGATCACCTCCTTTGTCGGTGCTGGATTTTTACCGTAATGACTGAGAACTTCGGTAAAATAAAGCTTCTCCCAAGTGGCCGCAAGCCCGAAAATCCGGGACTTTCAGCGGCTTCGCGGGATGTCGGGCCGCAAGGGGCCCAAAATGCTCAAAAATCCGAGATGGATTTCAGGCTTGATTTATGCTCTGCAAGCCACCCGGGAAAGCGGTGCTTCTCCATGACGAAAATCATCGTGCAGTCCTGCTCGCCCAGCTCGGCGGTGTTATAGGCATCACACAGCAGGCCGGTATCATCAGCCATTACAAAAGAGGACAGCAGATCTAAAATCTGCTTTTCCTCCAGATTGTCATAGTCGCGCACCCGCCTGGTGGGGAGCGCCTGGTCATACACCTGGGCGAAGCAGACAACACATTCCCGGTAGTGGGGCAAAGTGTTCTCTTTGGCGTACTGCTCCAGGGCAAAATAGAGGGGGTCCAGCAGAAACTCGGCGCTCTGCCGCTGCCTGCGCTTTGGCAGAAGGCTGGGCAGCGTCACCGCAAGCACCTCGTTCTCATAGGTGATGGTGATACCGTGCATCACACTGGCGGATTTAAGGTAATCGCCCTTGCGGATGGTCGTGCTGGAATAAATCAGATGCCGCAGCCGGCAGGCGATACGCTCTGCCCGCAGCGCGGCATCGGTGGAAAGGGTCTCATAGTTATCGGGATAACGCTGGATGTCGGTGGTGTCCATCGCATACAGCGCGTTGCTCAGCCGGGATATATCGTCAAGGATGCTCCCGATCCGGCGGGATATAAGTTTTCGGTCCAATCATGTGCCTCCTGCTTTCTTGAAATAGTGTGTCTGGCCGTTTTCCTCTACGGTGCAGAACCCGGAAATGCCGGGGCAGTCGATTTTGGCGATCTGCGCCGGTGAATCGACCAGAATAATGCGGCGGCTGTCACCTTTATTGCCCCGCAGGGCATGGCAGACAAGCGCCTCCTGCCCGTCCTCAACGCAGGCCACTTCGTAGAGTTCGCCATCGGCAAAGAAAACGAGCTTGACAGGAAAATCAGCGGGAGCATGGTAATCGGCCCGCTGAATGAAGTCCAGCAGGACCCATACTGCCCGGACAAGCGCCCGGTCAAGTTTTGCCGGCTGGCCGGCCGGGAAATAGCCGCCGCTCTCTGTTTGAAAAATGCGGCCCTGCCTCTCCAGATGGGAGAGCAGGGCCTTTGCCGTATCTTCTTTGCCAGGGTGAAAACAAAGAAGCTGCTGTTCACTGAGGCCAGGGTACATTGTGACCGTCCGCAGCAAGTCCGCAGCCTCATTTCCATAGATTTCAGCCCTGGTCTTCATGGGGGCTCACCTCCTTTATCAAATGGCGTCATCAAGGCGTCATCGGAACGCCTTATCGAATATTGGAACGCCGGAAAGACGCCATCCGGGCGTCAAACCGGCGCTTTTCTTCATGGAAGGCGTCATATAGACGCACACCCAGCGCGGTACATCAAAACATGGGATTCACCTCGCATATATATCATTTGAACCTACGCAGATTCCTGCTCGCGGCGTTTGCGCTCCAAAATTTCACGCAGCTCGCGGCGGTCGGTGGTAATCAGGTCCTTTTCCAGCGGGCTGGCCTTAAACTCCACCATGATGTTGTTGTTATTGGTGGAAATCAAGCCGTTGCCGCGTTCAAAGTGGGTGACCTCCATCGTTTCCGCGTCGGACAGGTGCAGGGTCTCCTGAACCCGTTCCGCCTCGTCATCCTCCAGATTGAGGATGATCTTGGTCTTGCTGTTGTTGATGATGCCTTTCCCAAAACGGCCCTCGTCCAGATTGAAAAAGTCGTTCAGGTCCTGGCTGGCGCAGACCGCTGATCCGCCATAGCCGCGGATGGTTTTGAAAATCTCCAGCACGAAATCGCCGGCCAGCCGGGTGCCTGTGGCGCCGGCGCCGGAAAGAAGCTGCCAGCACTCGTCGATAAAAATGGCTTTTTCCTCGGTGCGGTCAGCTTTGGCGCGGTCCCACACAAAGTCGAGCACGACAAACATCCCCACAGTCAGCAAGTCGCCGGTGAGGGAGGAAATGTCCAGTACGGTGTATTTGTTATCCAGCCGCACATTGGTCTGCTTGTTGAAGGTGCTGGCGGAACCGTTCACTAGGCGGTTAAGGATATGGGCCATGCGGATGGTTTCCGGGGCGGCCTTCAAAATCTCATACAAATCGCCCAGCACCGGCATTTCCCGGTAGCAGCCCGGATTGGCCGGGTCTTCCAGGGAGGCGTTGTCGTGGGTGATGCCTTTGGCATTGTAGGTGCGGATCAGCGCCTCATCCAGAAGCTGCCGCTCCTCATGGCTCATATCGGGAATGAGTAAGCTGAAGAAAATGTGAAGCTGCTGGATCTTCGCCGCCAGTTCCGAGAGTTGGATACCGGGGCCGTCCAGCATTTCGTTGACCGACCGATCCACCTTGCGGATTTCCATGACATTGATGCAGTGCGGGCTGGCCGGGGAGATCTGGATAAATTCTCCGCCCACATTGGCACAGGCCCGGTGGAACTCGTGCCCTTTTAGCGGCGCAATGATAAAAACGGGGATGTTCTTGCGCCTCATCCTGAGCCCCATCAGTTGAAGAGTAAAGGTCTTACCGGCACCGCTGGTGCCCAGGATCGCCATATTGGCGTTCTTATAGATCGCGGAATTGAAAATATCCACGATAATCAGGGAGCTGTTATATTTGTTGACTCCCAAAAGGATGCCATTGTCATCGCACATCTCAAACGAGGTGAAGGGATAGCAGCTGGCCGCGCCGCCCGTCAGCAGGTTGCGCTTGCCGCGCTCATAGAGCCCTTTCTCCATAGAGACCAGCGGGAGGGCAGAAAGAAACGCCTGCTCTTCACGGAAGTGGCAGGCGCTGACATTCATATCCTGCGAAAGCAGGAGCTTTTTCATTTCGCTGACTTTCCACTCCAAATCCTCCACAGAGGGGGCCGTCACAGTAATCAGCAGGTTCAGGTAATAAAAATCTTCGTTGTTGGCAAGACCCTCCTTTAAGAAATATCCGCTCCGGATGGCGCCGTCGATGTCGTCAAAATCGGTGTTTGTGTCGCTGGCGTCTTTGATTTTAGAGCGGTTGATACGGAGCTGCTGGCCCACTCGCTGGATGATGCGCTCTTTGGGCTGGCGGGCGAGGAACATATCCATATCGATGCCGTCACCGGCATTGACGATCAGGCTCAGCCAGCCCGCCGGCACCTGCGTTTTGTACCCGTCCGAGGGGATCAGCAGATAGGCATAGTACAAGCCGTCAATACAGATATAGCGCCCGTGGGAAAAATCAATGCTTCGGGGGGCGGCAAACTCCGCTGCCGGGATATGGTCTATTTCATTCTCCCGGCCTTGCTCCATATACTGCGCCACTACCTCCTGCGCCCGTACCGACAGCGGCTTGACGGCGCTCTCATTCCGGCACAGCAGGTTATAGAGGACATCAACGGTAAATTCGTCCTCGTTTTCGGGGACGATGACCTCGTTCCCACACTGGCGCAGGTAGTTGGAGGCCGTATGGACGGCGCTCTGGAGGGACTGGATCGCTTCATCTTCCTGCTCCGACCGCCGGGTATTGGCCCAGGGCTCATACTCGAAAATCAAAAAGAACCGCCGAGTCACAGCTTCACGGGAACCGACCTGCTGCACAAAATTCAGGTAATCCTCCTGCATCAAGCGGCACTGCTCGTTTTCCTCATGGGCCATCTCCCGGCGCACCGTGTCCAGGTGGCGGTTGATGTCCGCGCGGCGGGTCAGGACCTTGATTTGCAGCTTGACGGGCGAGATTTTCAAGTACGAAACGAAGGAGTAGATGATATTCCTCTGCTCCCGGGCGCTCCGCAGCATAAAGTTGATAGGGACAACCTCGACCACCTTGACAAACCGATGGTCCTTGGTGTAGATAATGCCGTTCTCTACCTTCTCGATGGGCAGATAATCCGCCACCGGATTGAGGCAGGCGGGCTTCTGCTCCTTGACATGGGCAGGGCGTTTAGGCAGGCGCCCCTTTTCAGGGCGCTTCTTTGCTTTCTTTTTTGCCTTATTAGCCTTGGCAGGACGCTCCTTTTTGGCATTTTTCTTGGGCCGCAGCTTTTCACGGATCTCATAGCCGCGCACTTCATCAAACTCAGCCGGGAAATCTGCCTCGCCAGACCGCCGGCGCTTCGGGGCCTTGGGCTTTTTCTCCTTGGGAGGCCGCTGTTTGAGATGCTTGCCTGCCGATTTGGAGGGCGCCGCTTTTTCCTCCGGCTGCGCACCATCACCGCCGACAACGCGGCGGTTCCGCAGGTATTTCAAAAAAATGACCAGGAATTGCGAAAGGCTCTCCCCGGATATGCCGATCAAAGCGACCAGCCCTACCGGAAGAGCGGTCAGGCACAAAATGATGATGCGGGTGGTCAGCCCAAACGGAAGGAACAGAAAAACCGGCGCCCCGATGGCAAACACCAGGATGCCGGCCTCGATTACATTCCGCGCACGGAACATACCGCCGAAAAAAGTGCCTGTTTCTATAAAATTCGGCGGTATGATATAAGTATCATGGTCGTTTTTGTTGCTCATGTATTACCTCGTTTCCGCAGCCGAGGGGCAGGTCAGCCTATGATCCAGAAAGGACCGCCTGCTCCAGCACGGCGGCTTGCTTCGTTTAGGATGATGGATAGATCCCAGAGCTGTTCGCTGCGCTTGTAGCTGGCCGGGTCCGCCACCATGATCTGACCGTCTTTCACGCCACGGAGAACGATAAAATGCCCGGATGAAGTAAAATGGCCCTCTGCCATAATCGCCACCACCAGCTTTCCTTCAGCCAGGGCGTCCAGTATCCGCTGGGGCTCGGAAGTCGTGCAGCCGGATACCGGCAGGCCCCATGCTTCAGCGGCGGCGGGGATCAATGCGTGATAGGAGCCGCTGCTCTTGCACCAGTAGCCGTTTTCGTAAGACCACTGAGCCATCGCCACCGGGTCCACAGTTTCGTCCGTGAGGGAGGACACCACAATGGACATGGCGGTAGGCCCACACCCGTAGCCGCCGATATTGTCGGTGCCGTAGGGCTGGCTGGCATAACGCTCGTCCAGCTGGTTGAAATAGACCACCGGCGTCACGCCATCTGTAAAGGTAACATCGCCCAGGGAGGGGATGCTGTTTCCAGTCCATTCCGTCAGGTTCTGCAGCAGGCCGTCCCCCAGGAACATGCTCAGGTTTGAGGCATAATCGGAGGCAAGCTCTTTCTGCTCGTCCGTAAGCGCAAAAATATGGTCAGCAAGATAAGACTCGCCGTTGTAGCGGATGGTGTAGACCATCCAGATCTCGGTGGTTGTGGTTTCCTCCCCGGTCTCCGGGTCTTCCGATGTGACCTCACGGCTCTCCCGCACGCTGGTATAAGAGTAGAGATGCTCTTTGTTCTCCCGCAGGACAGCGGCCAGATCATCCAGCGAAATGCTCTCAAAATCCTCATCCCGGGCAGCGCAATACTGCGAGACGATGAGGTTGGCGTTGTAGACAGGGCCGGAGGAATAGGGATTTTTAACCTCCATCTGGTCAGCGCCGGAAGAAGCAAAGTCCGCTTCAATGCGGGCCATCACATCGTCCAGCGCCTCACCCAAGATAGAGTTGATGGTAAAAGTGATGTCGTTGGCGTTCTCTACGATAGCAGTTTCGCTGTTGAGGACAGGCTGTTCCGTGTCCGCCGGCGAAAAGGCATTGATCAAACCGCCGAAAATCAGCCCGGGCAGCATCAAAACAAACAGGACCGGCAACAGAAGCAAAATGACAATAACGGCAACGATCTTGCCGATATGCTTGCGCCCGGCCCAGACTGCCCCGGCCACAGCCCCATAGGGACCGCCGGCAGCAGCGCCCTTGGCAGCACCGGAAATCGCCTTGCCGGCCTTGATGGCGCCCTTGACCGTGTGCGCTGCGGAGGCCGCAGTGTCTACCGTTTCAGCAAAGCTGTCCTTGCGTTCTTCAGCCATCAGATCTTATCCTTTCGTTTGGGGGTGGGCGGCAGCTTCTTCACAATGGACTCATTGTAGGCAATCGAACCGTCCGGCGCCATGTAGGGCGTCTTGTCCACAGCGTCCACTGCATACTGCTTATACCAGGCGGTGCCGTCTACTGCATGAACGGTCGTGTACTGGCCCTCCGGCGCAACATACTGGTCCGCATGGTACATACCGAAGGCAATGCCCTCCGGGTGTTCCGGAGTGACCTCTGTGCCGGTGATGCGACCGCCGCCGATCTCGACATTCTGATAGGTGGGGATATTCTCTGCCCCAGCCCCCAGTGCCGTGTGGCCCATATAGGAGTGCAGGGCTTCAACGGCCTTTTCACCGGTGATCGAGCCCATTTGAGTGATGTTCCCGGTAGCCACGGAACCGATGACATTATTGGCGAAACTGCCGCCCTTGCTTACCGAGGAAGAATAAATGTGGCCGCCGACACCGCCAGCAGCACCACCCACAAGACCGCCGAGACCTGAAGGTTTGGCGTCCGAGGGCGTTGTGGCCGTCTTGATGGCGTTGTTCGTGACATTCCGCTTGATTACGCCTGCCAGACCGCCGCTGGCAAAGCCTGCGCCAAACCCGGCGCCGCCCCGGCCGCCTCCACCGCTGGCATTGACATGGGTGGAACTGCTGCTGCGGCCGCCGCCAAAGTGGTGGCTGGAAAAGTTCTTAAAGCCGCCGATACCCTTGGCCGCAATCATGGCCTCAGCCAGCATACTGCCGCCGGTGTGGCCTACATTGACGCCCAGGCTTGCCATGAACGAGTCGATTTTCTGCGATACCTTCAAGAAGCCTATCGCACACATGAACCAGATCAGGACATTGCCGGAAACCGTCTCCTTACCTACAGCGTCCACTTGAGCCTGCACTTCTTCCTCGGAAATGGCAAAAGCAGGCTGACAAAACAGGCAGGAGAGGGCAGCAACCATCAGCGCAAGGAACAAAATTTTCTTGAATTTTTTCAAAGCGCCCCTCCTTACAAAGAGAGCGGATTGGCAATAAAAGAGCCAACCATGCTCGTGAACAGGCGCAGGCACCAGGCGTTCATAATCAGCAGAAAAATCTGCCCGCCCAGCATCCGGCACCAGGATTTCCAAATGTTCGATGTGGTCTGGCTTGCGCCCATCGAAAAAGCGACCGGCGCCGTATAGACCAGCACGCCCAGCAGAACATACCGTTCCGCCGCTTCCAGCAGTAATTTCAGATAATTCCAGGCCAAGATGATGACGAGGATCAGGGTGATCAGCGCAACAGCGCCATTGGCACAGACGCCGATGATCACCAGCATGACCGAGTTAAAATCGGCAAAGCTGAGGGGCGGCAGCTCCGAATCCATGATCCAGCGGTACGGCGTGCCGCCGATGGTCAGGACGATGTTGACGATTTCATCGGAAAAGAGCGCCAGCAGGATGAAAATGACCGACCGGATGCTTAACTTGACCGGATCTTCCGCCTCAATTCCTGCGCCCAGGCCGAAGTTTTTGAACAGCTGCCAGACCCAATTCAGCAGGATAATGCCGACAGCCAGCGCCACAAAGACGCTATACATCGTTTCGGCAGCGGGAAAGTACCGCAGAAAAACAGCCATGTCACAGCCCAGAGCGCCCAAAACCGAAGTGGTCACCAGGTCAAGGCCGGCCATTACCTGCTCCGCGATCCATTCAACGATGCCATCCAGGATACCCATAGCTTACGCCTCCTTCCAGTGGGTATATTGCGGCGGCCATCAGCCTGTCCACTGACCACCAGAGAACAGAGGCGTCACATAAGCCATGATGAATCCGAGACCATTGAGGACGGCCCAGGTAATGCAGATGCGCTTCAGCCACGCCCGGCTCTCATCGACTGTCCGGCCGGAGCGCGAAAAGTTCATAAGCAGAAGCGCCACCGAGGCGGTCACGATGGCCGCAATGGTGGAGATGGCGAGAATCTGCGTGTAGACATCCTGCATAATTTCCTTGGCCTTCGTCCAAACATCGGTTGCAGCAAATGCCGGCTGACAGAACATCATCGCCATCATCACACAGAGGAACGCCGTATAGGCGATCCGGCCGATGGAAACTCGACGAGGCGGGCTGCTGTCATCTTCCCGCCGCTGCTGTTGAGGAATTTTCAGTTTTTTCAATTTTGCGGACCTCCAATCCAAATGTGATGTTCATTGCTCAAAAAGCAAAGAAGGAGCCCGCATCCGTTGTGCAGATGTGGACTCCTTCTCAGGCCAAAGACCGTTTGGGCAGCAAAAAAGCACCTCGAAAAAGGTGCTGTTCACTGCCTGTATTCAGTTTTGGGTGCAAGTTTGAGCATATTCAGTCTAACACATAGGGATTTACGGCTCAAGGGCAGGAACGCGCCAATTTCAGTCCCGAATTGTGCCAATTACTTGCCCGCCTGTTTCTCGGAGGATTTCGGCTCCGGGAAGAACTGCTCCAGCACATCCAGACTGTCCTTGGAGGTATAGCCCCATAGCACAGAACTGAGGGCTTCAATGGCCTCCCGCCGCTTGCGGTAGTAGGTGCGGAAGGAGATGTCTCGGATATGTGGGCGCAGGTTCTCGATGATTTCCTCCACATTCTTCAGCTGCTGAGGGGAGAGGAAGGAGTAGTACAGCAGCCAGTAATACGCCTCGCCGTTCTTATGGCGGGTGCGGAGCAATTCGACTGCCGAATCCAGGAGCTTCAGCATCTTGTGGCTGCGCTCAATGCACTTGGCATGGTGCTCAATGTCGCTCCCGTTCAGGTCTGCGCCGGCCAGGTAGACGGAATCCAGAAATTCCTCGATGGAAGTGCCGTATTCGATCTCGAACTTGGCCCGCACATGCTGGACGGAAATCTCCAAGCTCCAAACCACATCGCGGTATTTTTTCAGCAGTTTCCAGGTATCATGGTACAGAGGGTTCTCTGCGACATCTTTTTCAACAAATTTCTTCATGGTAAGACCTCCTTGTTCAATTCTCCGCCGAGGGAGAGAGTGTAAGTTCAAAAGTGGCGACCTGCTTGTTCCCACACAGAACAGCAAGGCCAAAACGCATCAGGGACTGCTCTCGCGCGCGGGGGAGTAAATCTTCCCGGCAGTCGCCCGATAAGGGATATAACTTGTAGCGAGAGAGCGGGCAGCCAAAGCACGAAATCCCTTGTGCCATCAGGATTTGCGCCATTTTCTGAAGGATAATTTCAATGTGCGATTTTGAAACGCTGGCGAGTTCATCTGAAACGATGACCTCATGCTCCAAGGCGGGGGCGTCGTGGCCTGCGCTGTCCTCCTTCGGGAGTTCCAGGCGTATGTTAAGCGTCATAGCGACCTCCTCTTTATCCACCATCACATCCGAGATCTCAAACATGGTGGACAGATATTTTTGCAGATAAATCACGCTGCCATGCCGGCCCGGGAAGGACATGAGGGAGATGTAGTCCAGCGCGGCCAGCTTTTTCAGGACACGGCCGACTGTCGCCCGGGACAGCCCCCAGCGGGCAGCCAGCTCGGTGTAGGTAACAAGGGGATTGCCGGTGCCGTTGCGGAAATAGACCACTGGCCCCAGGTCTGATCCCTGCACCTGATTGTCGTTGTAGATGGCGGAGATCCACAGGTCCAGCACAATGTCCATCTCGGAGCAGCGGTCTGAACTGATAAGATCGGTAGCAACAGAAACCGGCAGGAAGAAAAAGCCGGTGTCCTTCTGGCAGGGGGCATTGTATTCCAGGACCGTGTTATGCCGCGCCCAGTCGCAGATCTTATAGCGGACTACATTCCCGCGGCCCAGGGCCTGAAAGGAAATAAGGTTCTGCTTCTGCAGCCGTTCCAGTACGGCCAGCGCCTGGCACTGGAATCGGGTGCGGAACCATTGGGACAGCTCCTTGAGGGTGCAGACCCACTCGCCGGGGTAGACGGTATAGCTGATGCCGTCGATGCGGCGGTATGAGGTGCGGAAGTTTGCGTAGCTGCAAAGTACCGTAAAATAAAAAAGGCCGGAGCCTCCGCTTACGCGAATGCTCCGGTCCTCCATCAGAAAGCGGACGAACTGCCGGTAGATCCGGCAGCGTGGGTAGTCCACCACCTGTTTAATTTGTAATTGATAGGTTGGCATGGCTTTCTCCTTTTTATATATAAGGTATGAAATTGGAAGGGCCAACGAAAAAATCGTTGACTTGAACATCTTGGGGGCTTATGTTATTATTGTATTGTAAAAAGAATCGGCTGGAGGCTTTGTCGATTGGGTTCAGCTGATTGCTCTGAATGGCTTTCGTTGTTCTAAGGCACACAGCATTTGGGATGTTCTCCATTGCTCTACAATGTATCAGTCGATTTTTTGGAAATATTTTACAAAAAATTTTTGTTTGGGACTTTTTGTAAAAATGCCCAAAAAAAGGACGGAAAATCGGCCTACAACTTTCTACAACTTTTTTACAACTTTTGCCCCGAACCAGACGGCACAGGAGGACACACTATGGAATCCAAAAAGTTAGAAAAACCTCGTGAAAACGGCACTTTTTCGACCGTACAAGGCGTGATGAAACCGGATGAAGAGGGTAGAAGGGTGTTCCCCACGATGAAGCCGCTGAGCGAATAAAAAGCAGAAAAAAGCCTGTGCGTCGCGTGACGATGCGCAGGCTTTCGGCATATTGTTTCATTTGAGAGGACATATGGAATTTACTGCGATTACAAGCCGCCAGAATACCAGGCTGAAACATCTGGCGCGACTGGCGCGTGAAAAAAAGTACCGCCTGACGACCGGCGAAATGGTGTGCGAGGGCGAAAAAATGCTGGGCGAAGCACTGGATTCGGGTGTACCGGTACAATCGGTTCTGGTGCGCAGCGATATAGAGCAAGATAGATTGCAGACCGTGCTGCAACGCGCACAGCAACAGGGTGCCGCCCTGTTTACCGC
>OEQY01000166.1_pt1 | contig 18099 bp, 14 predicted proteins | sample 1539871 | NCBI WGS metagenome assembly OEQY01 (sample SAMEA3891877, study PRJEB23780) | metagenome | biome: terrestrial biome; feature: animal house; material: Caecal content | place: Italy | collected 2015-05-05 | reverse complement strand
ATTATAATCCAAGAGAAGAAATGGCAATTATTGATATTGAAAAGGCAAATTCATCCATCCCAGGAATTTATCAAATGATCAATCAGCAATTTTTAGTTCATGAGTTTCCACAGGCAAAACTTGTAAATCGAGAAGATGATGTAGGAATTGAAGGACTTAGAAAGGCAAAGCAGAGCTATAATCCAGTCGGATACGCCAGAAAATATTGGGTTGAACAAAAAGAAACAACCATTTGAGATATATGCCTGAATGAGAAAACCAATATACAATGGAGGTAGATATGGAGCAGAAAACGGAAATTCAGATTTTGGAAACATTGGAACAAAAAAGAGAAACCATTCCACTCTACCAGCAGGCGTTTGCAGATCCTGAGTTATTTGTATCGTATTATTATAAAGAGAAGTGTAAAGATAATTGGATTTTTGTGAAAAAGAAGGCAAATAAAATAATTGCAATGCTGCATTTAAATCCATATACGATTTTCGTCAATGGAAACGAATATCCTAGTTTTTATATTGTAGCAGTTGCAACAGAAAAACAGCATCGGCATCAAGGACATATGAAGGACTTATTGTATAAGGCATTTGCATGGATGAAAGAAAGAAAGGTTCCATTTTGTTTCTTAATGCCGGTAGATCCCAAAATTTACGAACCATTTGGTTTTGAAAAAATTTGTGATTTTGATCGTAACGCACAGCGAAGTATGGAAGAAATTCAAAAAAACTTTAATATTTATTGCAAACGAGACGAAACCTATCAAAATCGTTTCAAACAAGAAAAAGAGTTGGCTGCTATGCTTGGAGGCGAAGAAGATGGACTTCCAGATCAGCCAATCATTATGGGGAAAATAATAAATCGGGATATCTTTGCAATCCTAAGTGGATTGAAACAAACAGAAAGAGAAACCGTTTTGCTAGAATGGCTGAGAAATCAGCATATTTATATTTGTGAAGAAGTGTGAAAAACTCCATTCAAAAATTCTTTTGTATATCACGATAAAAAACAGGATTAAAATTCACACTAGTATAAAAATGTGAGTTCTAATCCTGTTTTTTGTATGGAAGCACTTATTGCAAAGTAGCTTTGCAAAGCTGTTGAATGGTTGGAATCTGCTTACAGTTGGGCGGCAAGTTTCCAGTAATTGGGGAGGATTGACTCGTATGGATATAGATACTGTCAATTCCATAATTCGCAGCTCCCCATGCATCGGCTTCCCAATCATTTCCTACCATAACGGTTTGATCAGGGATTAGATTATGCTTGTCCATTAAAGCGTGATAAAAATGTCGGGATGGCTTCTTTACCCCAATATCAGAAGAATAGAAAATAGCATCAAATAAATCATAAATTCCAAGCATTCGCATCTCAGGCTCCGTAAAAAGCCTTTGGGCATTGGAAAGTAAGTATATATTTTTTCCATTTTCCTTTAATTGTAAGAGTGTCTCTTTTGCTCCATCAAACAATTGAAGTCGTTTCATAGACAACGTTCGCATCATAATAGCCCAATCTTTAGCTTGCTTTGAGTCAATCGTAACCCCCTTTTCCTGGTAAAGCATTGGAATCACTTGTTCAAACTTGGCCTCCACTTCTTCAAAAGAAATGTTGTGAAAAAGAGTTCCCTGTTTCAGTTGCATCAGTTTTGATTCCGTTATTTTCTGGCGAAACTGAGTTTCTAACTCATCAGCCGCATAACAAGCGCCCTGCATACACATAAAAAACGCCATCTTCTCCCACAAATAAGGGTTACTTTCATCTGTATCAATATCTACAAGCGTACCATAAAGATCAAATAAGTAATTTTGATACATTAATAGAAATTCCTTTCTTAGTTTCTAAAAATATTAATGAAGTTACTTTATATTAGTATCACTATAACATGGAAAAGAAAAAAACACAAGAGTATTGACAGAATGGAATTCTTATGTTATTTTAGATCTAGTTAAGGAAAGGATGTGAATGGATACATGGAAAGTGACGCGGATAGCGATAGTGAAGCAAATAAGAATAATTTAATCATTCCATGTAGTAATATTATGCATATATAGAGGTATAGTCTGTGTTGACCGTGTGGAAACAGGCTATACCTTTTTGTGATTGATATAATGAAGCTTTTTGAAAAGCTTTGCATATGCGTAATGCTATTATAAAGATAGTTTTTATTTATTTTTATTTGTGGGAGGAAACAATTGTTATGCAATCGATTATTTTATTAATTGTACTTATTTTTTTAAATGCAACATTTGCAAGTGCGGAGATCGCAGTGATTTCAATGAACGAGGCGAGACTTAGAAAGTTAGCAGAAGACGGGGATTCCAGAGCGAAGAAATTAGTTTCTTTGACAAAGCAGCCTGCTCGATTTTTAGCAACGATACAGGTAGCCATTACATTGGCTGGATTTTTGCAAAGTGCGTTTGCAGCCGATAATTTTGCGGGACCTCTCGTTCAATTGTTAATAGATTCTGGTGTTTCTATGCATGAGGGAGTGTTACGAACGATTTGTGTGTTCCTTATTACGTTGGTTTTATCTTATTTTAACTTAGTATTTGGTGAATTAGTTCCAAAACGTATTGCTATGAAAAAGTCGGAGTCTTTGGCACTTGGTATGGCAAAGATGTTGTATTTTGTATCAAAAGTATGTGCGCCACTTGTATGGATTTTAACGATTTCTACGAACGGTATGTTACGTTTACTGAGAATTAATCCAAATGAAGAAGCAGATACAGTGACAGAAGAAGAAATTCGTATGCTTTTAGCAGAAGGAAATGAAAAGGGAATTATTCAGGCAGAAGAAAATGAGATGATACAGAATATTTTTGAGTTTGACGATATTCCAGTAGATCAGATTTGTACACATCGTAGAGATGTTGTTTACTTATCAACTTCCGATACTCCAGAGGAATGGGAAAAGATTATAAAGGATAATCGACACACATATTACCCAGTATGTGGAGATGATTTGGATGATGTGATTGGAATTCTGGATACAAAAGATTATTTCCGTTTACAAAATAAATCCAGAGAGAATGTTTTAGAGCAGGCAGTGGATCAGGCATTCTTCGTACCAGAAATGATGAAGGCAAATGTTCTATTTAAAAAAATGAAACAGAGCAGAAGCTACTTTGCGGTTAGTATTGATGAATATGGCGGAGTGTCTGGAATTATTACCTTGCATGATTTGGTAGAATCTTTAGTTGGAGAATTGGAAGAAAAGGAAGAACCGATTAAGCCAAAGGATATCGAGAAGGTATCCGAAGGAATATGGAAAATACAAGGATTTGCAGATTTGGATGATGTATCGGAAGAATTAGGGGTGAAATTGCCAACCGATACTTATGATACATTTAGTGGATTTGTTTGCAGCGTTATTGATCGAGTTCCAAATGATGGAGAAAGTTTCGTTTGTGAGGGGGATGGATTAAAAATAAAAGTTTATGACGTCCAAAATCATATTGTGGGAGCTACATTGGTTCAGTTAGCTTCTGAACAGGAAAAGGAAGAAAGCCTGACAAAAGAGGAAAATTAAAAGAGATTCATTTCCAAGTAGATGCCTGATTGGGAGGTAAGAGATGATACGATTTGCAGTAATTGGAACAAGTTTTATTACAGAGTGGTTTTTGGATGCAGCAAAGGAATGCAAGGAGTTACAGTTTGCAGCGGTTTGTTCTAGGGATATTCAAAGAGGAAAAGAATTTGCAAAACGCTATGGTGGAGAAAAAGTATATATAAAGCCAGAAGAATTAGCACAAGCATCGGATATTGATGCAGTTTATATTGCCAGTCCAAACAGTCTTCACTGTGAGCAAGCGATCTTAATGATGAATGGAAAAAAACATGTACTCTGTGAAAAACCATTCGCATCGAATGCAGAGGAAACAGAGCGAATGTTGGAAGTCGCAAGGAAAAATAAGGTAATATTATTGGAAGGAATGCGTTCTGCGTTTGATCCAGGTTTTCAAAAAATAAAGGAAAACCTAGGTAAGCTGGGAACAATCCGAAATGCTACATTCCAATTTTGCCAATATTCTTCTCGTTATGATGAATTAAAGGCAGGGAAGCGAGCCAATGTATTTTCCTGGGATTATTCTGGGGGAGTGCTGATGGATTTGGGAATTTACTGTATTCATCCAATGGTGGAATTGTTTGGAGAGCCAAAGAAAGTTTTGGCAAATACAGTTATAGTAGAAGGTGTGGATGGAGCAGGAAGCATTATCGCAGAATATGAAGGTATGCAGGTGAATCTCTCTTATTCTAAAATATCGGCAGGTGGAAGCTTTGGGCAAATACAGGGAGAGAATGGCTATATGACAATTTCCGATATTGCTGCTCCAAACGAAGTAATCATTCACTATAATGATGGAACAGAAGAGGTATTGGAATATAGACCTGCTGGAATGAATTTAATTTATGAAGTAAAGCAGTGGGCAGAGTTGATTCAGAAGCATTCCATGCCAGAAGAGAGTCAGGCGATAACACGACAAGTAATGAAAGTTGTTGACCAAGTAAAAAAACAAGTTGGAATTCAGTTCCCAGCGGATAAAGAAGGAATGTAACGAATCCAACATCAGGAAAAGCAGAAGCGATACATAAGGGAGGAGTAATTTATGAACTATACGGCTTGTATTTTTGATTTAGATGGTACCATTATTAATACAATTCATTCGTTGACTTATACTACGAATCTAGTGATGAAGCAATGTGGGCTGGAGACAGAATTAACAGAAGCACAAATGAAGATGATTGTAGGAGATGGTTATCGAAAGCAGATGGAACGTTCTTTACTGGCATGTGGGGATTATAATTTGTCTCATTATGAGGATGCGCTTCGGATTTATCCAAAATTGTTTCAAGAAAACTGTCTTTATCAGTTGGAAGCTTACGAAGGCATGAGGGAAATGTTGGACAGAATGAAAATAGCAGGGATGAAATTAGCTGTGTTGACAAATAAGCCTCATGCCAGAGCTTTGGATAATATAAGGGCAGTGTATGGAGAAAATTATTTTGACTATGTACTGGGAGAGCAAGAGGGAATTCCAAAAAAACCAGACCCAACAGGTGTTTTCCATATATTGAAAGTGTTGAATATCAAGCCTGAGCAATGCCTCTATATGGGAGATACAAATACTGATATGAAAACGGCAATTGCAGCAGGTTTGGATGCAGTTGGAGCAATTTGGGGATTCCGTACAAGAGAGGAGCTGGCACAATTTCATCCAAAGTATTTGGCAGATCATCCACTTGATGTATTAAAAATGATTGGATTAAAAGAATAGGAAGAGAGGAATCTTTGACTGTTTATCAAAGCAGTGTGAAAAAATGCTTGAAATATCCAATGTTCTATTGTATGATAAAAAAAGCCTAATAATATTAATTTGTCTGTAGAGACATAATTGAAATAAGGCTACCGCAATCTCACTAGCCAATGGGTAGTTTAATTAGGTGCTGTAAGGAAACAGTAAATATGTTTGTTTCACAAGTGCTTATAACTTTTACAGGAGGACGAAAGTATGGATTTTTTTGAAAAATTGACAGAGACATTTGCAAAAAATAGTAAAGAATTTGCAGATAAAGCAAAGGATTATGCAGAAGTAGCGAAGCTTCATACAAAGATTAACGCAGCAAATACAAAAATTAATGAGTCATTAATTACACTTGGAAAAGCTTATTATGACGCACATAAAAATGACGGAAATACAGAGTTTGAAGCTATTTTTGAAGAAATTCACAAAGCCCATTTGACAATCCGAAAATGTCAAGAAGAAATACAAAAAATAAAAAATATTAAAATCTGTGAAAAATGTGGCGAAGAAGTTTCGGCAGATGCTACGTATTGTTCTCACTGTGGAGCAAAGTTAAAAACAACGGATAAAAAAGAAAAGTCAGATGATGTTGTAGAAGAAGCAGAAGTGAATCAGGCGCAGGAAACAAAAGCATCTGATTTAGAGAAGGAAACAGAAAAGAAAACAGTGATCTGTCCGTCCTGCGGGCAGGAATTGGATGCAGATGCTGAGTTTTGCACAAAATGTGGTTCTTCTATGAAATAATGATTTAGGCAATATAAGAAGTTGGAGAGGAGAATATTAGTTATGGAAAAGAAATTACGTGTCGGTATCCTGGGTGGTACAGGAATGGTAGGACAGAGATTTATTTCTCTTTTAGAAAATCATCCTTGGTTTGAAGTGGTATGTATTGCAGCCAGTCCAAGATCGGCGGGAAAGACTTATGAGGAAGCAGTTGGAGATCGTTGGAAGATGACAAAGCCGATGCCAGAGGCAGTGAAACATATCATTGTTAAAAATGTAAATGAGATTGAAGAGGTAACTTCGGAAGTAGACTTTGTATTCAGTGCAGTCGATATGTCTAAGGAAGAGATCAAGGCAATCGAAGAAGCTTATGCAAAGGCAGAGACTCCAGTTGTATCCAATAATAGTGCACATCGCTGGACTCCAGATGTTCCAATGATTGTACCAGAATTAAATCCAGAACATGCAGATGTGATTCCATATCAAAGACAGCGTCTTGGCACAAAGAGAGGTTTTATTGCAGTAAAACCAAACTGTTCGATTCAGAGTTATACACCAGCATTACATGCGTTAAAAGAATTTGGACCAAAGGTAGTTGTTGCAACGACTTATCAGGCGATTTCTGGTGCAGGAAAGACATTTAAAGATTGGCCAGAAATGATTGATAATATTATTCCTTATATCGGTGGAGAAGAAGAAAAGAGTGAACAAGAACCACTTCGTATTTGGGGTAAGGTAGAAGACGGAGTGATTAAAAAAGCAGAAACTCCAGTAATTACAACACAATGTATCCGTGTACCGATTTCCGATGGACATACGGCAGCAGTATTTGTTTCATTCGAAAAGAAACCTACCAAGGAAGAGATTTTGGATAGATGGGCAAACTTTAAGGGAGAACCACAGGAATTAAATCTTCCAAGTGCTCCAAAGCAATTTATCCATTATCTGGAAGAAGAAAATCGTCCTCAGGTAAGCTTAGATAGAGACTGTGAAAATGGTATGGGAATTACACTTGGCCGTTTAAGAGAAGATACGGTATATGATTATAAATTTGTGGGATTATCTCATAATACAATTCGTGGTGCAGCAGGCGGTGCAATCTTATCCGCAGAGTTATTGACTGCAAAAGGATATATTACAGCGAAATAAAAACATCCGATAAAAAATAAGGCGCAATATATCTGATATATTGTGCCTTATCTACTTATAAGGTAAAAAATAGCAATGAAACGATAAATTATTAGGAGGTTTTATGGGTGTTGTAAGAGAACTATTCGGAAAGACAAAAGATGGAACAGAGGTATTTCTTTATTCCCTAACAAACAGCAATGGAATGAAGGCAGTTCTTACAGATTTAGGGGCAAGGTTAGTGAGGCTCTATGTGCCAGATAAAAATGGAAATTTAAGAGATGTTGTATTAGGAAACGATACCGTACAGGCTTATGAGAATATTGAAAATTTTTATGGTGCAACGGTTGGAAGAAACGCCAATCGAATTGCAGGAGCAGAATTTTGTTTGGATGGAGTTACCTATTCTCTCGCAGTAAATGATAATAAAAATAATTTACATAGTAATCCAAATGGATATCATGTCCGTGTATGGGAGGCAAATTTGGGAGATAATGAATTAGGTGATTCCGTTACGTTTTCTTTGTTTAGTCCAGATGGAGATCAGGGATATCCAGGAAATTTGGAGGTTTCTGTCACTTATACATTAACGGAGGAAAATGCGCTGATGATTCATTATAGAGCGGTGGGGGATCAGAATACAATTGTAAATCTAACCAATCACAGCTTTTTTAACTTAAATGGACATGAATCAGGAAGTATTATCAATCATCAGGTATGGATGGACGCCGATTATTTTACGAAAGCGGATGCAGAATCTATTCCAACTGGAGAGCTTGTAGCAGTAAAAGACACTCCAATGGATTTTACGGCGTTACACCGTGTAGGAGATGCAATTGACAGTGATTATGAAGCAATTGTATTTGGAAAGGGTTACGATCACAACTGGGTGTTGAACAATCAAGAAGAGTTTGAACTGGTTGCTCGTGCGATTGGAGATCAATCTGGTATTGAGATGGAAGTTTATACTGATTTACCAGGAATGCAGCTTTATACAGGTAATTTTATTGACCATGAAGCTGGAAAAGACGGTGTGATTTATGAGAAAAGAGATGGTATCTGTTTTGAAACACAGTATTTTCCAGATGCAATTCACCATTCCAGTTTTGCTTCTCCCGTACGAAAAGCAGGAGAGGAATATGAAACGACCACAGTATATAAATTTTGCTAATCTGTCGTGGTTGATATAGGATCAGGAGGTAAAAATGGGAAAGTCCCTTTATATTGCGGAAAAGCCGAGCGTGGCACAGGAATTTGCAAAAGCACTTCAGATGAATGGGAAAAAACAGGATGGATATTTGGAATCGGAACATAGCATTGTAACATGGTGTGTGGGACATCTTGTAACAATGAGTTATCCAGAAGTATATGACCCTGCATTAAAGAAATGGAGTATGGAAACGATTCCGTTTTTACCTTCCGAGTGGAAGTATGAAGTAATTTCTTCTGTGAAAAAACAATATGAAATTGTAAAACGATTATTGAATCGTTCGGATGTGGATACGATCTATGTTTGTACAGACTCTGGGCGAGAGGGAGAGTATATTTATCGACTGGTAGAACAGATGGCGCAGGTAAAGGGAAAAAAGCGTTTGCGTGTTTGGATTGATTCTCAGACAGAGGAAGAAATTCAAAGAGGAATTGCACAGGCGAAGGATTTATCCGAATATGATAATCTAAGTGCTTCTGCCTATTTGCGTGCCAAAGAAGATTACTTGATGGGAATTAATTTTTCAAGGGCATTGACATTAAAGTTTGGGCCAACGATTTCCAATATTACAAAAGAAAAGTGGACGGTGCTTTCTATTGGACGTGTTATGACATGTGTACTTGGAATGGTAGTGCGTCGGGAAAGAGAAATCCGTACTTTTGTGAAAACCCCATTTTATCGTGTTATTGCCAATATTGCATTGGAAGATCATAGCTTTGATGCAGAATGGCGTGCAGTAAAAGGATCTCGGTATTTTGAGACGCCCGTTTTATATAAAGAAAATGGATTTAAAAAGAGAGAAACGGCACAGGAACTGATTCAATGGCTGGAAAAAAATCCACCACCTGTTATGACTGTGGTTAAAAAAGAAAAGAAAAAAGAGAAAAAAAATCCGCCGCTTTTATTTAATCTTGCCGAACTCCAAAATGAATGCTCCAAACGATTTAAAATTAGTCCAGATACCACGCTGCAAATTACACAGGAACTGTATGAGAAGAAATTAGTTACTTATCCAAGAACGGATGCAAGAGTGCTTTCGAGTGCTGTGGCAAAGGAAATAGGGAGAAATATCACGGGGCTTAGAAACTTTCTGCCAGTGCAGGAATATGCAGCAGAAGTATTGGAACAATCGAATTATAAAGCAATTGCCAAAACTCGTTATGTGAATGATAAACAGATTACCGATCATTATGCAATTATTCCAACAGGACAGGGAATGGGAGCATTAAGAAGTTTATCTTCCACTGCTTTGGGTGTATATGAGCGAATTGTTCGACGCTTTTTAAGTATTTTTTATCCTCCAGCCGTATATCAGAAGTACAATCTGGAATTAGAACGAGAACAGGAGCATTTCTTTGCATCGTTCCGTCAGTTAGAATCCGAAGGATATTTAAAAGTGGCGAACGAACTTCAATCAGTGAAAAAGGCGGAATCTAAGGAAGGTATTAGTGAGCAGCCAGAAAAAGAGCTAAAAAATGATCCCAAAATGATTGCATTATTGAATCAATTAAAAAAAGGAGATATTGTCTCTGTCAATCATTTTGAGATTCGGGAAGGGGAAACTTCTCCGCCAAAGCGATATAATTCTGGTTCCATGATTTTAGCAATGGAAAATGCAGGGCAATTAATTGAAGATGAAGAATTAAGAACTCAGATTAAAGGAAGTGGGATTGGAACAAGTGCTACGAGGGCAGAAATACTAAAAAAACTGGTAAATATTCGATATCTTACATTGAATGGAAAAACACAGATTATTACTCCAACGCTGCTTGGGGAGTTAGTGTTTGATGTAGTAGATGTCTCCATGCGTCAGATGCTGAATCCAGAACTTACGGCAAGTTGGGAAAAAGGACTGTCCTATGTGGCTGAGGGAAGCATTACTTCAGAAGAATATATGCAAAAATTAGAACGATTTATAGTGAATCGAATTAATGGAGTAAAACAGATTACGAATCCATGGGCAATCCGTCCAAGATTTGAGCAGGTAATTCCTTTTTATAAAGAGGCAAAACCGTCAACAAAATCTAGAAAGAAATAGAAAGAGGTAGAAAATAAGATGGAACAATTAAAAATTAAAAATCTATATGATTTGGAACAAACGATAGCAGCAGATTTATTAAAAACAGCAGAATATCCATGGGAATTGCTTCCAAAGATCAGTGCATTTATTAAAGAATTAGGGGCAACACTTCCAAAGGAAAAATTTGAAGAGGTGGAAGAAAATGTTTGGATTGCAAAAACTGCGAAAGTAGCCAAGACAGCATTTATTGCAGGTCCATGTATTATTGATGAAGAAGCAGAAATTCGCCACTGTGCATTTATTCGTGGCAATGCAATCGTTGGAAAAGGCGCCGTAGTAGGAAATTCCACAGAATTGAAAAATGTTATCTTGTTTAATAAAGTTCAGGTTCCACATTATAACTATGTAGGTGATTCCATTTTGGGATATCGTTCTCATATGGGAGCAGGTTCCATTACTTCTAATGTAAAGTCAGATAAAAAATTAGTTATTGTAAAATGCAATGGAGCAGAAATAGAAACAGGATTGAAGAAATTCGGGGCTATGCTTGGAGACAATGTAGAAGTCGGATGTGGATCGGTATTAAATCCAGGAACAGTAATTGGAAGAGAAAGTAATATTTATCCATTGTCCAGCGTACGGGGTTATGTAGCAGCCAATAGTATTTATAAAAAGAAAGGTGATATTGTAGAAAAACAATAATCTATTGCCTATTGTGAGAAGAAAAAAGGAAGTGTTACCCCAGGTAAAAGTGGTAAGACTTCCTTCTTTTTGTTCATCGTTTTTGTTCGGATAATTCTTTGGCTAAGTCATATTCTTGAAGGCGTACCATGACGTTGCGTTCGATAATAATGGCGTTAATCATGCCTCCGATAAAAATGATATGCATACAGACAAAGAGCCATAACATTGCGAGTACGATACCAGTAAGACTTCCATACATCCGAGAATAGTTATTAAAATTGTCGATATAGATGGAGAAGAAATAAGAAAATAAAATCCATCCAAGTGATGCAAATACGGCTCCAGGGATATGTTCTACAAAATCAGAATTTAAATCTGGGAACGTATAGTAAATCAAAGTAAAAAAGATAACCATAACGGCAAGCATTAAAAGATTACGTATCATAGAAAGCATCCAATCGAACTCTGCCATAAATGGAAGAGCCTGAATTAAATAAAGCTGTAAACTATTACCAAATACAAGTAAAAACAATGCCCCAACAATAATAAAAAGAAATATAATCGTGTAAAAAATGCAGATAAAGCGCCGGTGAATCCACATTCTGCGATCCCTCACCCCATATACGGAATTTAATCCGTTAAACAATCCATATACACCGCTCGATGCAGACCAAAACGCTGTGACAGCAGATAAAGAAAGTAGAGTACCGCTGGATTTGGCGTAGAGATCGTTGATAATGGATTCTGCAAAAGAGTGCAAGGTAGCAGGAATCACTTTGTAAATCATATTTAAAAGGGAAGCTTCTGTAATTGGAAGAAAACGAAGCGTACTCAGTAATAACATAGTAAAAGGAAAAAGTGAGATGATAATGAACAAAGTCGCATAGGCTGCATAAGGAGTCACATTGGCATTTGCCATGCGATTTAAAAAATAAGTAACTCGAAAAAATAACTTTTTCATGAAACAATAACTCCTTCCAATAACAAACGATATTACGAAAAAATTTTTATCATAATCTTGTAACTGTTCTGGAACAATGATAGTCTCTTCTATCCTATCATTTTTTGTTTTGAAATACAATCATTTTTCCCTTCCTTTTTTTCTCAACGGTTGGTTTTATTTTTTCTTTAACTGTATTGACAAATTGATTTTTTGTGTTAGAATAAAAAATACAGCATAGGAAAAAGCTGAGAAGGTGTAAAGTAGGTACTTATTTTCTTTCAGAGAGGGAAGGTCATCGGCTGAGAGCCATCCTAAGTTCAGATAAGTAGTTGAATTTCCCGCCAGAGCTGCATCTCTGAAAGATAGTAGGAGATGACGTTAATACACGTTACGTATACTGAGTGCCTGCGGAAACGTAGGAAACAGGGTGGTACCGCGATATCTTCGTCCCTTTATGGACGGGGATTTTTTTCTTTATTAGGAAGATTTTATAGGTATAAGTGAAATGGAAAGGAAGAATATCATGAAGGAAAAGCTGCAAAAAATTAAGGAGGAAGCACTTGCAAAAATTCAATCCTCTGATAATTTAGACAAATTAAATGAAATTCGAGTTGCTTATCTTGGAAAAAAAGGTGAGTTAACTTCTGTATTAAAAGGAATGAAAAATGTCGCTCCAGAGGAACGTCCAAAAGTAGGACAGATGGTAAATGAAGCCAGAGCGGTAATTGAGACTGCGTTGGAAGAGACAAAGAAGGCTTTGGCTGCAAAGGCAAGAGAAGAACAGTTAAAGAGAGAAGTGATTGATGTTACGCTTCCCGCTAAGAAAAATAATGTTGGCCATCGCCATCCAAATACGATTGCATTGGAAGAAGTAGAGCGTATTTTTATTGGTATGGGTTATGAAGTAGTGGAAGGTCCAGAAGTAGAATACGATTTATATAACTTTGAAAAATTAAATATTCCAGCAAATCATCCAGCAAAAGATGAGCAGGATACGTTCTATATTAATAATGAAATTGTACTTCGTACTCAGACATCTCCAGTACAGGTTCGAGTAATGGAACAGGGAAAACTTCCAATTCGTATGATTGCGCCTGGACGTGTATTCCGTTCTGATGAAGTGGATGCGACGCATTCTCCATCGTTCCATCAGATTGAGGGATTAGTAATTGATAAGAATATTACATTTGCGGATTTAAAGGGTACTTTGGAAGAGTTCGCAAAAGAATTATTTGGAGAAGGTACGAAGGTAAAATTCCGTCCGCATCACTTCCCGTTTACAGAGCCATCTGCGGAAGTGGATGTTACTTGCTTTAAATGCGGAGGAACAGGATGCCGTTTTTGTAAGGGATCTGGTTGGATTGAAATTTTAGGCTGTGGTATGGTTCATCCACATGTATTGGAAATGAGTGGAATTGATCCAAAGGAATACTCTGGATTTGCATTTGGAGTTGGTTTGGAACGTATTGCATTGTTGAAATATGAAATTGATGATATGCGACTATTGTATGAAAATGATACTCGTTTCTTAAAGCAGTTCTAAAAAAGAAATTTTGTTTCTGTAAAGGCTTTTTTCAGAATAAAAGTGAAATTTGGAGGAAGAATAAATGAATACAGCATTATCATGGATTAAAGCATATGTACCAGATCTGGAATGTACGGCACAGGAATATACCGATGCAATGACGTTATCTGGTACAAAGGTAGAGGGATATGAAAAATTAGACAAAAATTTGGAAAAAATTGTAGTGGGACAGATCAAGACGATCGAACCTCATCCAAATGCAGATAAATTGATTATTTGTCAGGTTGATGTCGGAAACGAAATGATTCAAATTGTAACGGGCGCTCCAAATGTAAAAGAAGGAGATAAAGTTCCAGTTGTATTAGATGGAGGAAAAGTTGCAGGCGGACATGATGGAGGTCCTCTTCCAGAAAATGGAATTAAGATTAAAAAAGGTAAGCTTAGAGGCGTAGAATCATTTGGTATGATGTGTTCCATTGAAGAGCTTGGTTCTTCTAAGGAAATGTATCCAGATGCACCAGAAAATGGAATTTATATTTTAAAGGAAGATGCGCCAGTTGGAGCAGACGCTGTGGAAGTATTGGGATTGCATGATGTGGTATTTGAATATGAAATTACATCCAATCGTGTCGATTGTTATAGTGTACTTGGTATTGCAAGAGAGGCAGCAGCGACATTCCGAAAAGAATTTAAAGCACCTGAAGTAAAGATGACAGGAAATGAGGAAGACATTCATGACTATCTTTCCGTAGAAGTAAGAGACGATGAACTTTGCCCTCGTTACTGTGCAAGAATGGTAAAAAATATTAAGTTGGGACCATCTCCAGAATGGATGCAAAGACGTTTGGCAGCCAGTGGAATTCGTCCAATTAATAATATCGTAGATATTACAAACTATGTAATGGAAGAATATGGTCAGCCAATGCATGCATTTGATTATGATTTGCTTGCAAAGCATCAGATTATTGTACAGCGTGCAGGAGATAAGGAGCAATTCCAAACATTGGATGGACAGATGAGAACATTGGATTCTTCTATGTTAATGATTTGTGATGGTGAGAAATCCGTCGGCATTGCAGGTATTATGGGTGGTGAGAATTCCAAAATTACGGATGATGTTCAAACAATGGTATTTGAGGCTGCTTGCTTTGATGGTACGAATATTCGTTTGTCTGCGAAAAAACTTGGACTTAGAACCGATGCTTCTGGTAAGTTTGAAAAGGGATTGGACCCAAACAATGCAGAAGAAGCAGTAAATCGTGCATGTCAGTTGATTGAAGAATTGGGATGCGGAGAAGTAGTTGGAGGAATGATTGATCATTATCCAGTTAAGAAAGAAGAGAAACGTGTAGTATTTGATCCAGAATCGATTAATGCATTGCTTGGAACGAACCTGTCAAAAGAGCAAATGTTATCATATTTTGAACCGTTGGAATTAAAATATGATAAAGAAGCAGAAGAGTTAATCATACCAACATTCCGTCAGGATATTGAATGCGGAGCAGATGTGGCAGAAGAAGTGGCACGTTTCTTTGGATACGATAATATTCCTACTACATTGCCATCAGGAGAAGCGACAACTGGAAAACTTTCCTTTAAGCTTCGAATTGAAGAAGTAGCAAAAGACATTGCAGAGTTCTGTGGTTTCTCACAGGCAATGACTTATTCATTTGAGAGTCCAAAAGTATTTGATAAGTTGTTAATGCCAAAGGATTCCAAACTCCGTGAAACGGTGACAATTATGAATCCACTTGGAGAAGATTACAGTATTATGAGAACGACTCCATTAAATGGTATGTTAACATCTCTTTCTACGAATTATAATCGTCGAAATAAGAATGTTCGTTTATATGAAATCGGAAATATTTATTTGCCAAAGGCTTTACCAATAACCGAATTGCCGGAAGAGCGTACACAGTTTACACTTGGCATGTATGGAGAAGGAGATTTCTTTACAATGAAAGGGGTTGTAGAAGAATTCTTTGATAAAGTAGGGTTACATGAAAAGATTAGCTATGATCCAAATGCAGGAAGATCATTTTTACATCCAGGTCGTCAGGCAAATATTGTATATCGTGGTAATGTTGTTGGTTATTTGGGTGAAATTCATCCAGCAGTCACCGATAATTATGCGATTGGAGAACGAGTTTATGTTGCGGTAATTGATATGCCATTTATTGTGGAATATGCATCGTTTGACCGCAAATATACAGGAATTGCAAAGTATCCAGCGGTTACTCGTGATATTAGTATGTTGATGAGGAAGGAAATTCTTGTTGGACAGGTAGAAGAGATCATTGAAGAAAAAGGCGGCAAACTTGTAGAATCCTATCATTTGTTTGATCTTTATGAAGGTTCTCAAATTGCAGAAGGATATAAGTCCGTTGCGTATTCCATTGTATTCCGTGCAGCAGATCATACATTAGAAGAGAAAGAAGTAAGTGCTGCAATGGAAAAAATCTTAACTGCTTTGGAAGATATTGGAATTAGCCTTCGTAAGTAATCAGAAAAATACTTGTCATTTCAGCGTATTTATGTTATGATGTATCTGTTTAGCCATAGGAGGTGGAAAAGAGAATGGAGATCTTAAAGATTGTACTTACTGTTGTATTTGTAATTATATGTCTTGCACTTACTGTAATTGTATTATTCCAAGAGGGTAAGTCCGCAGGTCTTGGTGCAATCAGTGGCGTAGCAGATACTTACTGGGGAAAGAATAAAGGCCGTTCTGTAGAAGGAAAATTGGAAAAGTCTACAACAGTACTTGCAGTTGCATTTATGGTATTAGCCATTGTATTAAATATTAATTTTTAAAGTTTTGGATGACAATTGGGAGGATGTCTCAGACATGGTTCGGGAGAAAATTGATGGAGATACGTTTTCTATTCCGTGTCATGTAATGGGACATTCTCTTTTTTTGATTTAGTGTGGAGAAGAAAACAATTAGAGAAAATTTCTTATACAATAGAAGGTTGAAAAATAAAAAGATTCTGTTATAATAGAATGAAAGTGAGCAAAATATAAGTGTAGAAAGCTTCCTGTATACTTTAAATCAAGGAGTTGACCAAAGAAAATACCTCAAGTAAATTTAGATTATTACTGACCTGGCGAGTTGGTAAAATCTAAAAACACAAGAGGTATCTGAAATGAATAGTAAAACAAAACGAGCAAATAATCAAGTCAATTCTGTGATGAATGTACAGGAACAGAGGGAGATGGTAGAAAAAGCAAACCGAATACTCAGTGAGATGAAATCCTTCACCTGGAGAGATCTTGAGACTCAGGGGAAATTCAGCAAAAATGATAAGCTCTCTTTCATTGACGATGATATGCTGATCCTTGGATGTGACATTGGCAGTGAGACACATTATGTCAGAGCAATTGATACAAGGGGCAGGGAGCTGAGCAGGAAGGCTCTTGCATTTGATAACAATGCGGAGGGATTTCAGAAAGCCCATGACTGGGCAGTGCAGCTGGCAGCTTCAAACGATAAGAAGCAGATTGTCTTAGGACTTGAGCCGACCGGTCATTACTGGTTCTGCCTTGCGGCATGGATGGTATTAAATGGGATCAGTGTCGTGCAGGTGAACCCTTATGCGGTAAAACAGACGAAGGAGCTGGAGGATAACAGCCAGCAGAAAGATGACAGGAAGGATCCGAAGCTGATTGCAAACCTTGTGAAGGATGGAAACTATGGCATGCCGTATCTGCCGGAAAAAGTATACGCGGAACTGCGGAGACTCTCCATGTTCCGGGAACAGTTGACAGAGGACCGGAACCGGAGCATGAACCGGCTGCACAGGGAGATGAAGATCTATTTTCCGGAATATAAGGACGCATTCGGAAAAATAGATGGGGCTTTCTGTATGGCAGTCCTGAAGGAAGCGCCGTTTCCGGAGGACATCCTGAAACTGGGAGGAGAAGGGATCCGAGAGATCTGGCACCAGGCAAAGCTGAGAGGGCGCGGCTACAGCAGGGCGGCTGAGATCGTAAAGTATGCAGAAACGAGCATAGGGCTGAAAGATGGTACAGCAGCCGGAAGGGAAGCCGTACGGTGGTTCGCAGAGAAGATCATGGAACTGGACGAAGAGCTTGCAGAAATAGAAAACAGACTGAATGAGAAATGCAGGGAGATCCCCCATGCGGAAAATGTGTTGGAGATACCGGGGATCGGCGGGAAGATCCTTTCCGGGATTCTTGCGGAAATGGGAGATATTTCCCGGTTTGACGATGCAAAAGAGCTGCAGAAACTGAGCGGACTGGGGCTGGTGTCATGCAGTTCCGGAAAGCATAAAGGAGAGAGCAGGATCAGCCATAGAGGACGCAAAAGGCTGAGGTACTGGCTGTTTCAGGCAGCCCGGTCAGCGGTGGCACATGGAGAAGAATATAGATGGATCCATACCCACTATACAACGCGGGCGGGAAATGCGCTCCAGAAGATGCAGTCACTGATGGTGATCGCATGTAAGCTGCTTCGTGTGATCTATACGATGCTGAAGACAGGGAAACCGTACGATCCTGAGAAACTGTTGAAGGATATCCGGTATCCAGAGAATGTACAGACAGCAG
>OEQY01000156.1_pt1 | contig 18984 bp, 15 predicted proteins | sample 1539871 | NCBI WGS metagenome assembly OEQY01 (sample SAMEA3891877, study PRJEB23780) | metagenome | biome: terrestrial biome; feature: animal house; material: Caecal content | place: Italy | collected 2015-05-05 | reverse complement strand
TAGAAAGAAATATTCTTATATTTAGTAAATAATAGGTTGTTTTTTTGTAATAAATCTGTAAAATTGTTTGAAGTAGATTGTAAAAACTCAAAAAATAATATAGGATATATATATGATGTAGCAATTTAGCAAGCTTAAATATTTACACAAGCTCAATATGAAAGGAGTATATATGGAACAAAATGATAAAGATAGAATAAAAAAACATTTTAAAGAAGCGGAACAAATAGAAAGTCAAATTTTTGACAGAAAAGAACATTCGAGAGTCTTTTGGATTATTGTTACAGCTGCTATTGTATTATTGTTGGCTGTTTGTTTAGCATTAGCATTGGTATTGATTCGTGGTATGGGATTTTAAAGTAAGCTATAATATTGTAATAACAGCTGTAAAGAGTGAGCCTTTATTTTCCCAGAAAAAAGGGAGAAACAAACCGTTAGAGGTAAATCCATTTTTGGAAGTTCCTGGTTTTCCACAATTACTTTAAGGTGATACTATTGTTTAGAACAGATGTATTGTAGAGAAATAGGATATCCTGGTTGTTAAATTCAATAAAGTTTCCGAGTACATGTGGAGAGACATAGCGAATATCCACTGCTGTAATTTTGCTATAACCTTCTATCAGAAGAGGAATAAGGCTGCTGCCGAAGGAATCTCGAAATACAATTAATTCTTTGCTGGAAGTAGCTGCGGGGTTTTCAATACGGAGCAGTGATTTGGAACCAGAAAGAAATAATTCGTACGGGTCCGCACTGTTTGCCTTGTCTAAGTCATAAATAGGAAGAAAAGTTTCTGATTCATAATCATACATGCGGCAGTTTGTTAAGAAATCCTGTTCCAAATAATAAAGCTCATCGGGTTTGAGCGGCAGTACCGATTGATAAACACCATAAAACGGTTGTTCTATTTTTATTGGAGTGTAGTGAGCAGAAAGTGTCACTCCCATTTTAGAGGCAAGCAAATGAGCCACATCGAAAAGTTTTTCCTGTCTCCAATGGCTGTCTGTTCGATAATAATCTGACAATTCTAACAATGGCAGGATGTCAATATACGAAGCATAATCCATTTGTTCTTGAATTTTTTTTATGAAGGTTTCGTAATCGATGGATGGATAGCCATTGGATTTTGCCAGGAAGTAATTTTTATCTGGAACAATGGAGAGATAAATATTGACATTTTTATCTGCCATATAGGTATTATAAAGATATCGAAATCGGCTGCACGCATAGGAAATGGAATCTTCATGGATTGGATAGTCTAATTTGGATGCATAGCCTTGTTGGATATAAATATCGTTACTATCTTTTTGTCGAAAAACAAAAAAAGAGGTTGCTGTTTTTATCATTCGAAATGGATCTCTAAGAGGAAACTGGTCCAGTGTGTAACTCTCAAAATCGGACATAAAACTTCCATTTAGGATTGTATGGACGGTTGGAGTAGGAAATTGGACAAGCGGTCTGCGTTCCATTGTTGAAACGGCGAGATCGGGTTTTAGAATGCTCCATAGTGAGAATCCGAATAGGAAGGCTGCTGTTGCACAAACGGTTGAAATATTTTTGAACTTTGTCTGCATTGGATACCTCTTTAAAATCTAAAATATAGAAATGGGTTAAAGGAACCGTCAATTAAAAATGCCGTATTTACTGCAAGTAAAAGAATAAGACAAATAGGTTCCAATAAATTGAAAATGCGTTCTAATATTGGATTGGTTTGTGCCAGATGGAACAGCTTAGCTGGAAGTGGTGTTGCACCCATCGTGGAAATCACTAATAGAAGCGCATAGCTTTTAAAATAATAACTGCTTTCGACGGTTATAAGTGGTAGATTGCCAGCTCCAAACATAGCCCGAATGACAGAGAAGGCTTCTGCTATGCTGGATGCGTCAAATAAAATAAAACTTACGATGATAAATAGTAAAACATAACAATGGCGGAGCAATTTTAATTTTTCTAAATGTTTGAGTAGCCATTGTTTTTCTATGATTAATAAGATGGCAAATAGTAATCCCCATAAAACAAAATTCCATGCTGCTCCATGCCAAAGTCCCGTTGCCATCCAGACAAGCATGAGATTGCGAATCCATTTCCATTTGGAAACTCTGCTGCCTCCAAGTGGGATATAAAGATAGTCTCGAAACCAGGAGCCAAGAGAGATATGCCATCTGCGCCAAAATTCTGTGATACTGTTTGAACTATAGGGGTAATGAAAGTTTTCTAGAAATTGGAATCCAAAGAGTTTTCCAAGTCCAATTGCCATATCACTGTAACCAGAAAAATCAAAGTAAATTTGTAAAACGTTGGCAACTGCATACATCCATACGAATAAAACCGAAGGTTCACTTGGAGATTTCGAAATAGCTGCCAATTCTCCAATGACATTGGCAATCAATACCTTTTTGGATAGTCCAATTAGAAAACGACGAATTCCGATTGCAGCATTGGAGAAATTATGGGTTCTATGTTCTAACTGTTTTGCGATATCGGAGTATCTTACGATTGGTCCTGCAATGAGTTGAGGGAACATAGTAATATAAGTGGCTAGGTGGATGATGTTTTTTTGGGCAGCTACTTCTCTGCGGTATACATCAATGGTATAACTAAGAATCTGAAATGTATAAAAGCTAATTCCGATTGGCAATGCAATCGAAAGCAATGGTATCGAACTTCCAGTTATGGCATTAAAATTAGTGAGAAAGAAGTCTGCATATTTACAATAGCTGAGTAATCCCAAGCTGATGAGAATGGAAACTGTTAAAAAAAATTTTGCCCATCTGTCATTGTGATATTTCTCAATTAATAAGCCAAAACAATATCCTTGAATAATTGCAATGAGCATAAAAATGAGATACTTTGGTTCACCCCATGCATAGAAAAAAAGGCTTGAAATGAGTAAAACTGTATTTTTCAAGCCTTTTGGTGAAATAAAATAGAAAACTACTACAGTTGGGATAAAGTAGTACAAAAAGGAAATGCTTGAAAAAAGCATAATTTTTTACTCCTATATTATTGAATTGCTTCCTCGCAAATGATTTCGACAGAAGAATAGGCGGTAGTGAGTTTTTGTTTAAATGTATCAATTAATTGTGTGTCTCCAAACATTGAAACAATATAGTTGTCTACGCTCGCAATAACGAGTTTATCAGGAAAACCACAGAGCCACTGTCGATTTAAAATATTTTCTTTTATAGATGCAGCAGTAGAATCGAAATCGTTGGAGTCGATTACGTGAAAGGCGCCACAAGTAAATGTATTGGCATTCATCATATGCACAAGTGACGCAGCATCATCAATCTTTGCAATCGAATCGGCTGGAAACCCGAGTGTGGAATCGAGGGCTGCACCATCTTCCAAACTGTATTTTCCAGGTCCATTCATGTTTTGGTTTTCTTCTGAAAAGTCTCCTCCAATGACAGAAAATTTCTCTTCTTCCTGATAAGAGTTCCATACCGTTGTAAGCAAAGATACAGCATCAGGAATAGAATTAGTCGTTTGTTCTGTAGATTCATTGGTTGGATGATTCGTTTGATTTCCACATGCAAGAATAGAGATCATCATAAATCCTGTTAAACAGAGTAGAAAAAATCGTTTCATTTGTAATTCCTCCGAAGTATATTATCCACTATTTAATAATAGTGATGTTAAGATGTGGGTATTATATCATAGGACGGCATATGAATCTAGTCTATTTAAAAAAATAGATAAGCAAAATATGGATGGTTGCAATTGTAATTAGAAAGTTTTACGTTATTACTTTACAACTAAAAAGAAATATGATATAGTACATAATGCTAATTCGGTACGTTTGTGTACTTGCAACGGTTTAAAACCACTCTGGAGAGTCTCCAATTGGAGCGCCGAAGGTGTAACACAAGAAAAGATTCTTGTCTATCTCTCAGGCAAAAGGACAGGGCATAAATACAGATCAGAAGATTTGTTGTAAAAATGCAGATGTTCTACTCTTTGGAGGGCTGATAGTTTATCAGCTCTTATTTTATCTCGTAGGAAATACTATTCTAAATTAGAACATTAAAGTAACAATCTTATGAGATAAAAAAGTACAAAAGGAAGCTCCATTAGGGGCTTTTGTTTGCGCAAAGGTACAAAAGGAGAAAAAAACGAAGAGGAGAATGAAAATGGAAACAATATTGGAACTGGTAACACAGGCAAATAATTTTCTGTGGAATACAATTTTAATTGTATTATTATGTGGTACGGGTATTTACTACACGATTCGTCTAAAATTCATTCAAGTTAGAAAGTTTGGAGAAGCTTGTAAAGTAGTATTCGGAAATTTCAGTTTAAAAGGTGCAAAAGGAAAAAATGGAGAAATGACACCATTTCAGTCGATTGCAACTGCGATTGCAGCACAAGTTGGTACAGGAAATCTGGCTGGAGCTGCTACAGCGTTAATTGGAGGAGGACCAGGTGCCATTTTTTGGATGTGGGTTTCTGCATTTTTTGGAATGGCGACGATTTATGCAGAAGCAACACTTGCACAGAAATATAAGACAATAGTAGATGGAGAAGTGACAGGAGGACCAACTTATTATATTCGAGCTGCATTTAAGGGAAGATTCGGGAAAATATTAGCCGGTATTTTTGCCGTGTTCATCATATTGGCATTGGGATTTATGGGAAATATGGTACAGTCCAACTCCATTGGGGCTGCATTTTCCGAAGTATTTATGGCAAGAGGAATCGAAATCCCTCCAGTTGCAATTGGAATTTTATTAGCCGCAATTGCAGGATTTATCTTTTTGGGCGGAACACAGCGCCTTGCTTCCGTTGTAGAAAAGATGGTACCAGTTATGGCGGGTATTTACATAGTAGGAAGTCTTATCGTAATCTTTATGAATATTGCTGAAGTGCCAAATGCGCTGCGAATGATTTTTGTTGGAGCTTTTAGCCCTAAGGCAATTGTAGGCGGTGCAGCTGGTATTACAATAAGAGAAGCGATTCGTTTTGGTGTTGCAAGAGGTTTGTTCTCCAATGAAGCAGGTATGGGTTCCACCCCTCATGCACATGCCAGAGCCAAAGTAGAAAATCCACATAAACAGGGATTGGCTGCAATGATTAGTGTATTTATTGATACATTTATTATTTTAAATTTAACGGTATTTTCTATTTTAACTACTGGAGCAATGAGTTCAGGAAAAGATGGAACTGCATTAACACAGGCTGCATTTACAATGGAATTTGGAAGCTTTGGAGATATTTTCATTGCGATTTGTTTATTATTCTTTGCATTCTCTACGATTTTAGGATGGCATTTTTTTGGAGAAATCAACGCAAAGTACTTATTTGGAAAAAAGATGGCAAAGATATATTCTCTGATTGTATTAGTATTTATTATTGTAGGTTCTACACTAAAAGTAGATTTAGTATGGTCATTGGCGGATTTCTTTAATGGATTAATGGTAATTCCAAATGCATTGGCGTTATTGGCATTGTACGGTTGTAGCATTATCTAAAAAATTTGGAGCAAAAAATAAAAAATAATTTTAATAAACTTGTCTTATAGGGACTGCTAGGAGATTTAATTTACGTTAAGGCAAAAGCCATATGTATTTGGCAACTGCCTGCGGAATTACTTTGGCAGTCCCTTTTAACTAGTAAAAGTTTAAGGAGATAATGATGGCAAAGATATTAATTATTGAGGATGATACGGATATTAATAATATGATTGCGGAATATTTGAGTGAAAGAAATATGGAAGTAGAACAGGCTTTTTCTGGTACAGAAGGAAAGTTGCTCTGGCAGATGAATCCTTTTGATTTACTTATTTTAGATTTAATGCTTCCTGGAATGTCTGGAGAAGAGCTGACTGCATGGATTCGAAAAAACAGTCAGGTTCCGATTATCGTTTTAACAGCAAAGGATGCCCTGGAAAACAAAATAGAATTGCTTGGAGGCGGAGCAGATGATTATTTAACAAAGCCGTTTGCGTTAGAAGAACTATGGATGAGAGTCCAAGTACAGCTTCGCCACGTTGGTGCAGTATTGGAACAAAAAATGATCTCTTATAAAGAATGGAGCATTGATTTGACCTCGATGTGTCTGCGCGTTCATGGAGAGCCGATTAATTTAACTGCACATGAATTTGCGATTGTGGAGCTTTTTATGCGCCGTCCGAAAAAAGTTTTTACAAAACAGGAGATTTATGAGGCGGTTTGGCAGCAAGATTATGTAATTGAAGATAAAACCATTCATGTGCATATTAGTAATATCCGTTCCAAATTAAAAAAGACAAAAACGGATCACTATATTCAAACGGTTTGGGGAATTGGCTTTCGGTTGATTGAATAAATCTTAATACTTTCTTTAACTTTTCTTTGCGTTTTCTGAATGTTTCTATGAGAGAATGAAATTAATAGGAGAAAATCCTATACAGATTTAAGAGAAACTAGTAGAGAAGAGGATTGTAAAATCTAACTAATTGTAGAAACAAGGAGGGAGTAAAGTGGGAGTAGTTCGTACGATGTCTCTGTCGAAAAAGTATCAAGGTAAAAACGCGGTAGATCATGTAACTATGACAGTAAAACAAGGAGCGATTTATGGGTTTATTGGACGAAATGGAGCAGGAAAATCCACAACATTAAAAATGCTCTGTGGTTTGGCAAAACCAACTTCTGGTGACATTCAAATTTTTGGAACAACACTTCAAAATACGGTTACTCGAAAAAGAATTGGAATGTTAATTGAACAGGCAGGTATTTATCCAAATTTTACTGCATACGAAAATATGAAGCTAAAAGCAAACTATTTAGGAGTCATAGATCCAGATTTGAAAATTAGAGAATTACTTGCATTATTTCATCTGGAAGAACAGAAAAAGAAAAAAATTAAACAATTTTCTATGGGAATGAAACAGCGGCTCGGAATTGCAATGGCATTACTCGGGAATCCAGATTTACTTATTTTGGATGAGCCAATCAATGGATTGGACCCAGAGGGGATTTTAGAAATACGACAGATGCTGAAACGATTCAACGAAGAAAATCGAATTACTATGATTATTAGTTCTCATATTTTGGGAGAGTTGAGTAAAATTGCAACGGATTATGGGATTATTAAAGATGGAAAGTTAATTGAACAAATCTCTGCAAAAGAATTAGAGGCAAAATGCAATGATTATATTCATTTAAAAACTCCAGACACGAAAAGGGCAGTTGTTGCTTTGGAAGAAAAATTAGGAATTCGGCACTATGAAATTCGTCCTGATGGAGAGATTCGGATTTATGAACGCAACAATCAGATTAGTAAAGTTTTGTTGGAACAGGGAATTGTGGTAGAAGAATTGTTTCGTCACCAACAGGATTTGGAACGTTATTTTTTGGAATTAATGGGAGGAGAATAAATGGTAGCAATGTTTCGAATGGATTTAGAACGTATGTGGAAGTCAAAATCTCCATATATTTGTCTTGCTTTTCTTATTTTATTCTTTTATTTTGCTGGAATTATGCTTCTTGTGGCAATTCGTCCAGAACTTCGTCAGGCAGCTTTAGATATGGGGATGGAAATAACGAAAAGTGATGAACTAGATTTTTCATTTTTGGCAGAGCAGCCTAGAATAGAAGTGTTGCATAGTATGATTCTTGGCGGCGGAGGTATGTATATCTTCTTATGTGGAATTATGGTTTTGTTTGTATGTAGTGATTTTGAAAGTGGATTTGCGAAAAATATATTTTCTCTTGAATCTAAGCGTTGGAAGTACATTTTCAGCAAAATGGCTTTAATGCAAATAATAGGAATTGTTTATTTTATTGTATTAGTATTTAGCTCTTTTCTTTTTTCTAAAATGACAGGGATGGAATTTGCTTCAAGTTCTTGGATGGATTACTTGCGTTATATGATTGTTCTATGTGCTATGAATGGCGGATTTTGTGCCCAATCCATGGTTGTTTTAATGATAACGAGAAGCAAAGCTGCTGGGATCGCAGTAGCCATTTTACTTCCAGGTGGAATTGTTGCTCCAATTGTTGAAGCTATTTGCAATCTGTTTGATTTTTCTATTCTAAAATGGACACTTTATGGCTCCATCAAAAATATTACTTTTCCGCTTACGCTTTCTCAGATTGCTTTTCCGATCGCAGTTGGAATTGGATGGACAATTCTATGGCTAGCAATTAGTATTGTTCTAATACAAAAAAAGGATGTGGCATAAGTTATTATGGGAGTTATTCTTATTAGTTTGATTGGAATTATTGGTTGGTTTATGCTCTGTTTTTATCGAATTCATAAACAGCTCAAGGAATGGTCCGATCAAATGGAAATGACAGATAGTATGAGTAATCAACGTTTATTAACGAATCTTCGAAGTAAGTCATTTCAGCGTCTTTGCCGTACGATAAATCAGAGACTAGAAGAAGGGCAGCGGGTACGAGTTCAGCAAGAACGTGCGAGTAATGAATTAAAATATACAATTTCTTGTATTTCCCACGATATTCGTACGCCACTGACTGGTGCAGCGGGATATTTAGAATTACTTTTAGAAACAACCGATCCAGTAAAACAACAAAAATATGAAACCATCATTCAAAAGCGTTTACAAGATTTAGAAAAGATGTTAGAAGAATTATTTCTTTACACAAAACTGTCTCAAGAAGAATATTCCTTAGAGTGCAGTCCAATACAGCCATTTCCTATTTTGTGTGAAGTGATGGCGGACTATTATGAGCGGATTATGAATTCTAAACTGGAGCCTAGTATTTCTTTCTCAGAGGAAAATATAGAGTTTTTAGCAGAACCAGAATCATTAAAGCGTATCTTTTGTAATTTAATTCAAAATGCAATTTCCTATGGCAGCGAATATCTAATAATAGAACAAAGAGAAGAACAGATATTATTTCGGAATCGTGTACAAATTGGAAAATTAATCGATGTTACAAGAATCTTTGATCGATTTTATAAGGCAGATCATTCTAGACATGAGAAAAGTTCAGGGCTTGGGCTATCTATTGTGAAACAATTAATGGAAAAAATGGGTGGTATGGTAGATGCGGTTTTGTATAAGGAAGAATTAACCATTTCATTAGCGTTTAGAAAGTAAAAATGGGATGCCTTCTATTATAGTACAAACAAACGATTCTTTTGTATGAGTTATAACTTAAGAGTATAGACTGATGAACGAGGGGTGTCGCAAAATTACCAGTCGAAGATGATTGAGCGGCGCTTTCGTCTGTTCGAAACAAAAGGGGATGTTGCATTATACTGCAATATCCCCTAGTTGTGTTTTTAACAAACAGCATCGAAGCCGTGTTGTAAATCGGCGATAATATCATCAATATGTTCCGTACCGATGGAAAGCCGAATTGTATTTGGCTTAATTCCGCAAGCGAGTAGTTCTTCCTTAGAAAGCTGGGAATGGGTAGTGGATGCAGGATGGATTACAAGTGATTTTACATCGGCGACATTTGCAAGTAAGGAGAAAAGTTCTAACGATTCCGTAAATTTTTTTGCTGTATTAGCATCTCCTTTTATTTCGAATGTAAAGATGGAGGCAGCTCCATTTGGAAAATATCGCTGATAGAGTTCTCTTTCATATCCTGTAGCCAAAGACGGATGATTTACTTTTTCTACTTTTGGATGGTTATTTAAGAAATCAACGACTGCCAATGCATTGGATACATGGCGTTCTACACGCAGTGATAATGTTTCCAGTCCTTGTAATAATAAAAAGGAATTAAATGGAGAAATGCAAGCTCCTTGATCTCGCATCAGCGTAGTACGAATTTTCATAATATAGGCAAGATTTCCACAGGCCTGTGTAAAAATAATTCCGTGATAAGATGGATTTGGAGCAGAAAGACCTGGAAATTTATTATTTTGTGCCCAATTGAACTTACCAGAGTCAATAATCACACCACCTAGTACCGTGCCATGTCCGCCAATAAATTTTGTAGCAGAATGGACGACAATATCGGCACCATGTTCAATGGGACGGAGCAGATATGGAGTCGCAAACGTGCTGTCTACAATAAATGGAATGCCATTTCGATGGGCAATTTCTGCAATGGCTTCCAAGTCAATCACATCCGCATTTGGATTTCCTAGTGTCTCTGCATAAAGAAGTTTTGTATTTGGCTGGATGGCTTGTTCAAAATTAGTTGGATTGGATGGGTCAACAAAAGTAGTAGAGATACCTTGTTCTTTTAATGTATTTGCAAATAAGTTATAGGTTCCGCCATAGAGATTGATGGAAGATACAATATGATCTCCTGCAATGGCAATATTTTGGATTGCATAAGTAATTGCAGCAGAACCACTGGCAGTGGCAAGAGCTCCAGCGCCTCCTTCGAGCGCAGCGATACGTTCTTCAAAGACGGAATTGGTTGGATTCATAAGACGAGTATAAATATTCCCTTCTTCCGTTAATGCGAATCGTCCAGCTGCCTGTGCAGAGTCTTTAAATACATAGGAAGTTGTTGCATAGATTGGAACGGCTCTGGCATCTGTAGAAAGATCGGGTTGTTCTTGTCCGACATGGAGCTGTAATGTTTCAAATTTATAATTTTTCTTCTTCATAAAAATCTCCTTCTTGAAAATGATTCGTAACATATTTTGGAGTTGATAGGTAAATAGAAAACATTTTTTATTATAGTGGAAGGTATAAAAACTGTCAAATGGCATAATTTTTTCTTTATTTTATTTAAATTGATCGAGATGAAACGAAAATGATTAAAATCATAGGAAAATTTCACCAAGATACGAAGAAATACTAGACTTAATTTGTTAAAAAACAATATTCGTGTTTTCTCTCATCTATTATATAATACATTGGGGTAAAAAACGACACAATATTGAGAGGGTGAACATTATGAAAAATGAAGTACAAACGCATATGTTTTCTAACAGAGATTTAAGAAAGCTGTTAATTCCATTGGCATTGGATCAGTTACTAAACTCATTTATGGGAACTGTAGATACGTTAATGGTTAGTAATTTGGGGTCTTCTGCAATCTCAGCGGTATCACTTGTGGATTCTATTAATGTATTAATTATTCAAGCATTTTTTGCATTAGCAGCTGGAGGTACGGTAATCTGTTCTCAATATATGGGATGCGGGGACCGTAAAAATGCAACACGATCGGCAAAACAATTGGTTTTTATTACATTATTTTTATCGCTAATTGTTTCTGCGGTTTGTCTTGTTGGAAATGAAGCAATTTTACGTTTGATTTTTGGACAAGTAGAAGAGAGTGTTATGGTAAATGCAAGGCAGTATTTTTATATTACTGCAATTTCATTCCCATTTATTGCGTTATATGATGATGGAGCTTCTATTTTCCGTTCCCAAGAAAATAGTCGATTTCCAATGACTGTTTCTCTTTTGGCGAATGTAATTAATATTGGATTAAATTATTTTTTTGTTTGGGTTGTACATTTTGGTGTTGCAGGAGCGGCAATTGCTACATTAATTTCAAGAGCATTTTCTATGATTACGGTGTTGGTCGCGCTTAGAAATCCAAACTGGAAAATTTCATTAACGCATTATTTTCGTATCCGTCCTGACTGGGCACAAATTAAAAAAATACTGTATGTAGGAATTCCATCGGGGATTGAAAACAGTATGTTCCAATTTGGAAAATTGGCAATTCAGTCTTCCGTTTCTCTGATGGGAACTGCGGCAATTGCAGCACAGGGAATGACGAATATTATAGAGAGTTTAAATGGTATTATGGCAATTGGAGTTGGAATTGGACTTATGACAATTGTAGGAGAGTGTATTGGAGCGGGGAGAAAAGATGAAGCAATTTACTATATGAAAAAACTTTGTATCATTGCAGAAATTGTATTGTTAGCAGGATGTTTGCTCTTTTTTGTCTTAGTAAGGCCAATTACTTATTTTGGAGGAATGGAGCCAGAAAGTGCAAAAATATGCATCTTTATGGTGACATGTATTACGATTGTAAAGCCAATTGTCTGGATGTTTTCTTTTATACCCGCCTATGGTTTTCGAGCAGCAGGTGATGTACGCTTTACAATGTCGGTATCTGTAATTTCTATGTGGCTATTTCGAGTTACACTTGCCACAATTTTGGCAAGAATATTTCATATGGGACCGATTGCAGTATGGATTGGTATGTTTACCGACTGGACGATTCGAGGAATTATCTTTTCATTCCGTTTCCACAGCAGGAAGTGGCTGAATCATCAGATAATTTAGAGGAGACTTTTTTATAGAGAAACAACGAATCAAAAAACAATATACATAGTTAAACATTAATAATAAAGACATTCAGTAGAAAATCTTTTTATAAAAGAAATATTGCTGGATGTTTTTTATTGAGATTAATTTTATCGGAAATATATGCAGCAAGTGTCGAATTATAAATTGCTTTTATCCTACCAGTTGTAAAATAAAATATGGTATGCTATAATCAGTATGCCAAAAGGGGAGACTTAGGAGGAATCTATGAAGATACATTGGAAGAAATGGCTGATTGGATTTGTAATTTTTGTTATTCTAATAGGATGTTATGGATTAGGCGTTAATTTCTATATGAAAGCATCGGTAGAAGAGAAGATTCTGTCAGCTGAGGATGCAGCTAGCATAGAAACCGATTGTATTTTGGTGCTTGGGGCAGGTGTCAGAGAGGATGGTACGCCAAGTCCATTGTTACAGGAACGGTTGGATATGGGGGTTCGATTATATGATTTAGGTGCATCTGCAAAAATTTTGATGAGTGGAGATCATGGACGTGCAGATTATGATGAAGTCAATAAAATGAAGGAATATGCAGTGAAAAATGGAGTCTCTTCTCACGATGTTTTTATGGATCATGCAGGTTTTTCTACTTACGAAAGTATGTATCGTGCGAGGGATGTTTTCCAAGTGAAAAAATTAATTATCGTAACACAGCAGTATCATCTGTATCGTGCCCTATATGTGGCAGAAAAACTGGGGCTAGAAGCTTATGGGGTTGCAGCAGATCAGATGGTTTATAATGGACAATGGTATCGAGAGTTAAGAGAGATATTGGCAAGAAACAAAGATTTTATCCATACATGGTTGCGTCCAAAACCAAACTATCTTGGAGATGTGATCCCAGTAAATGGAGACGGAGATGTTACAAATGATAAAGCTGAAAGTGACGAGGTTATGAGAAAAAAAGCATCAGGATTAGAAAATGAGGTTGGCTATGAGAAAAGCGGCGAATTGTGAGTATTGTATGAATTATATATATGAAGAGGAGTATGGATATTATATTTGTGAGATGGATTTGGATGAAGATGAAATGGTAAAATTCATGACAAATACGTTTCGGGAATGTCCCTATTTTCGTTATGGGGATGAATATCAAATTGTAAAGAAACAAGGTTGAGTAAAAAACAGTTTGACAAATGCTTGAGATTTCCTTAGTATAGAAAAAGTGAATGAAAGAGATAGAGGTGTGATATGTATAATTACATTGATTTGGATAAAGTGAATTTAGAAGGGGCAGCGCCAGAAAAGGAGCCAGAACGTCAGTACTATTTTATGGCAAAGGTCAGAGAATTAGTGGCAGAGCAGGCGAAAGAATTGGGACATGCGCCAAGAGTATATAATCTGGTAGTTGGATGTCAGATGAATGCAAAGGATTCGGAAAAACTGCTTGGAATTTTAAGAGAAGTTGGTTATGAAGAGACTGAGAGCGAGGATGGAGCAGATCTAGTTATTTATAATACTTGTACAGTTCGAGAAAATGCCAATCAAAAAGTGTATGGGCGTCTGGGCTATTTAAATAGTCTAAAACGGCTGCACCCTCATATGATGATTGCACTTTGCGGTTGTATGATGCAGGAGCCGACAGTAGTGGAAACGATTAAGAAGAGCTATCGTTTTGTAGATATGGTGTTTGGAACTCATAATATTTTCAAGCTGGCAGAAATCTTATACCAGCGAATGGTAAGCAAAAAAATGGTCATTGATATTTGGGAGGGTACGACGGAGATTGTCGAAGACCTTCCAGCGGAGCGAAAATATCCGTTCAAATCAGGTGTGAATATTATGTTTGGCTGCAATAATTTTTGCAGTTACTGCATTGTTCCATATGTAAGAGGCAGAGAACGCAGTCGTAATCCAGAAGATATTATTCATGAAATCGAAGGATTGGTGGCGGATGGAGTTGTAGAAGTTATGCTGCTTGGGCAAAACGTGAATTCTTATGGAAAAACGTTAAAAGAGCCAATTAGTTTTGCACAGCTGCTTCGCCGTGTGGAACAAATCGAAGGCTTGGAACGAATTCGTTTTATGACTTCTCATCCAAAGGATTTATCCGATGAATTAATTGAAGTGATGAAGGAATCGAAAAAGATTTGCCGTCATCTGCATTTGCCATTGCAGTCTGGAAGTACAAGAATTTTAAAGGAAATGAATCGGCATTATACGAAGGAACAGTATTTGGCATTGGCACAAAAAATTCGTACGGCGATTCCAGATATTTCTTTGACAACGGATATTATTGTAGGTTTTCCAGGAGAGACAGAAGAAGACTTTTTAGAAACGATGGATGTGGTAGAAAAAGTACGTTATGACAGTGCATTTACATTTATTTATTCCAAGAGAACAGGGACACCAGCAGCATCCATGAAAAATCAAGTTCCAGCAGCCGATGTAAAAAATCGTTTTGATCGTTTATTAAAGCAGGTACAGCGTATTTCTACAGAAATGAGTGGAAAAGATGTGGGAAAGACGATGGATGCATTGGTAGAAGGAATTGATGAAAAAAATAAAGATCTTTTGACAGGACGCCTGAGCAATAATGTTATGGTTCATTTTCCAGGAGATGTATCTTTGATTGGAACGATTGTTCCAGTGAAATTAGAACAATCGAAAGGTTTTTACTATATAGGAACAAAAGCAGAATAGAAGAGAGGGACCTCAAATTGACACAGTTATCTCCAATGATGCAGCAGTATAGGAACACAAAAAAAGAATATGAAGACTGCATTTTATTTTATCGTCTTGGTGACTTTTATGAAATGTTTTTTGATGATGCGTTAACTGCCTCGAGAGAATTGGAAATTACATTAACAGGAAAGGACTGCGGATTAGAAGAACGGGCGCCAATGTGCGGAGTTCCCTATCATGCAGCGGAAACATATTTAAATCGCCTTGTACAAAAAGGATATAAAGTCGCAATTGCAGAGCAAGTAGAAGATCCAAAGGCAGTAAAGGGGATTGTAAAAAGAGAAGTGGTGCGGGTGGTAACGCCAGGCACCATTTTAAATGCAACTGCGTTGGACGAAGGAAAAAATAATTATCTGATGGCAATTTTTTATGTCGATGGACGTTATGGTATTTCCATTGCAGATGTTACAACGGGAGATTATTTTGTAACAGAGATGGAAAAATCACAGGAGTTATTGGATGAGATTTATAAGTTTACTCCGTCAGAAATTATCTATAACCATGCATTTTGCATGAGTGGAACGGATTTGGAACATTTAGAAAACCAGATCCATTTTGTAGTTTCAGCGTTGGAAGACCGATATTTTAATGAAGAAAATTGCCAGAAAATTTTGATAGAACATTTTCATGCAGGGCAGTTAAGTGAGTTAGGGTTAGAAGCGTATCCAGTTGGTTTAATCGCTTCGGGGGCATTGATGCAGTATTTATATGAAACACAGAAAACCGATATGTCTCATATTACTGCATTGCAGTCCTATACCGTTGGAAAGTATATGATTATTGATACTTCCACAAGAAGAAATTTGGAATTAACGGAAACACTTCGAGAAAAACAAAAAAAAGGCAGCTTGTTATGGGTGTTGGATAAGACCAAAACTGCAATGGGAGCCAGACTTTTACGCAATTATATTGAACAGCCATTGATTGACCGTTCTGAAATTTTAAAACGGCAGCAGGCAGTTGCAGAGCTTGGAAAACATTATATTTTAAGAGAAGAATTGCGAGAATATTTGAATTCAATTTATGATTTGGAACGTTTGATTGGGAGAATTAGTTACTGTACTGCCAATCCAAGAGATTTGATTGCGTTTAAAAATTCATTAGAGATGATTCCTTATATCAAACAAATTTTAAAGGAATTTCAAACTCCAGCGTTGAGGGAGATTGAAGAGAATATGGACTCGCTGGAAGATATTTATGAATTGATTGAACAGTCGATTGTAGATACTCCTCCTATTGCGATGAAAGAAGGAGGAATTATCAAAGAAGGATTTGATGAGGAAGCCGATAAATTGCGCCATTCTAAAACAGAAGGAAAGACGTGGCTCTCAGAATTAGAGCAAAAGGAACGGGAACGAACAGGAATCCGAAATATGAAAATCAAATACAATAAAGTATTTGGCTATTATTTAGAAGTAACGAATTCCTTTAAGGATTTAGTACCAGAAGATTATACAAGAAAACAGACCCTTGCCAATGCAGAACGTTATATTACTCCAAGATTAAAGGAATTGGAGGATATGATTTTAGGTGCAGAAGATAAGCTTTATGCATTGGAATATCAGCTGTTTTGTACGGTACGAGACAGTATTGCAGCACAGGTACTGCGTATTCAGCAGACAGCCAAAGCAATTGCCAAATTAGATGTATTAGCTTCATTTTCATCCGTGGCAGAGCGTCAGAATTATGTAAAGCCAAATATCAATGAGCGGGGAATTATTGATATTAAAAATGGACGTCATCCAGTTGTCGAACAGATGATTCCAAACAATATGTTTGTAGCAAATGATAGTTACTTAGACAATTCTTCCAATCGAGTAGCGATTATTACAGGGCCGAATATGGCTGGAAAGTCTACCTATATGAGACAAGTTGCATTGATTACATTAATGGCTCAAATTGGAAGCTTTGTACCGGCAGATTCTGCCAATATTGGAATTTGTGATCGGATTTTTACTCGTGTAGGTGCATCCGATGATCTAGCTTCTGGTCAAAGTACTTTTATGGTGGAAATGACAGAAGTGGCCAATATACTGAAAAATGCAACGAAACGCAGTTTAATTGTGTTAGATGAAATTGGACGAGGAACGAGTACATTTGATGGAATGAGTATTGCATGGGCAGTGGTAGAACATATTGCAGATACAAAGACACTTGGGGCAAAAACATTGTTTGCAACACATTATCATGAGCTAACAGAGCTAGAAGGCGCACTTTCTGGTGTGAATAATTATTGTATTGCAGTGAAAGAACAGGGAGATGATGTTGTTTTTCTAAGAAAAATTATTCGAGGCGGAGCAGATAAAAGTTATGGAATTCAAGTTGCGAAACTTGCAGGCGTTCCAGATAAAGTCATTCAAAGAGCAAAAGAGTTAGTAGAAGAATTAAGCGATGCAGATATCGCCAGTCGTGCAAAAGAAGTTGCACAGCTTTCTTCCAGTACGACAAAGAAAAAAAAGAGAATTCCAAAGTTGGATGAAGTCGATTCCAATCAACTTCGGCTGTTTGATACGGTAAAGGATGATGATATTATTGCAGAGATTCGAGATTTGGAACTTGGAAGAATGACTCCAATTGATGCATTGAATATGTTATATCAAATGCAGACACAAATTAAAAATCGCATTTAACCGAATCAAGGAAGTCCCCTGTTTCAATTGTGAAGAGCAATAAGCAGTGGGGGAAGTGTTTGATCCATTTAAAGGAGGTAGACCATTGGCTCAGATTCAAGTATTAGATCAAGATACGATTAACCAGATTGCAGCAGGGGAAGTAGTAGAACGTCCCGCATCGGTTGTAAAGGAACTATTGGAAAATGCAATTGATGCCAATGCAACAGCAGTTACCATTGAAATAAAAGAAGGGGGAATTTCTTTCATTCGTATTACCGATAATGGATATGGGATTGAAAAAGAACAGATTCCGCTGGCTTTTTTACGCCATTCTACTAGTAAAATTCGTACAGCACAAGATTTAATTACGGTGTCTTCGCTTGGATTTCGAGGAGAAGCTCTCTCCAGTATTGCTTCTGTAGCAGAGGTAGAATTAATTACAAAAACACCTCATGCATTAACGGGGATTTGTTATTGTATTAGTGGCGGACAGGAACGTTCTATGGAAGAAATCGGAGCGCCAGACGGAACTACATTTCTCGTAAGAAATTTATTTTATAATGTACCTGCACGTCGTAAGTTTTTAAAAGCTCCTGTTACAGAGGCTAATTATATTATTGAATTAGTGGAGAAAATGGCTCTATCCCATCCGGATGTTTCCATTCGGCTTATCAGCAATGGGCAGAATAAATTATATACAACTGGAAATCGAAAATTAAAAGATATGATTTATACGATTTATGGAAGAGAAGTTGCTTCTAATTTAATACCAGTGCATGAAGAGACCGAAACGATGACCATTGATGGTTTTTTAGGAAAGCCAGTTATTGCAAGAGGAAACCGCAGTTTTGAAAATTATTTTATTAATGGCCGTTATGTGCGAAGTAAATTGATTGCAAAAGCAATTGAAACAGCGTATAAACCATTTATGATGCAGCATCGGTATCCATTTGCCGTTCTTCATTTAGAGTTAGATCAGCAAAAAGTAGATGTAAATGTACATCCAGCGAAAATGGAACTTCGATTTGAACAAGAACAGGAAGTATACGAAACATTATTAGAAGTATTGACCCGTACGTTAAAAGGCAAGGAATTTATTCCAGAGGTAGAGTTAGCAAAAAGAGAAGAGGCAAAGAAAACGGAAAAAAGAGCTCCAGAGCCATTTGAAAGAAAACGAATGGAAGCAGAACAATTAAAACGCTTGGCATCGTATGGAAAGCCGATAGAAGAAAATCACCCTCAAACTGCCAAGAAATCATCAAAAGCGGTTTCAAACGATGGCGTTCGGGTAAATGAGAAACCTCAAAGAAAAGAAGAAATTAGAAACCAGTCTGAAATCCCAAAATCAGTCCTACCATTGCGGGAAGCATCGTCTTATCCAATTATGGATCATGTCACAGAATTAAGCAAGCAGGATAAAACGGATGAGAAACAAAAAGAAACAAAGCCAGAGCAAATGACATTATTTGAAGAAAATCTGTT